>Ga0315285_10003599_pt1 | contig 16098 bp, 13 predicted proteins | sample YL17G09_36_MG_FD_203698 | JGI IMG/M metagenome (GOLD analysis project Ga0315285, IMG submission 203698) | Sediment microbial communities from Yellowstone Lake, YNP, Wyoming, USA - YL17G09_36 | ecosystem: Environmental > Aquatic > Freshwater > Lake > Sediment | place: USA: Wyoming | collected... | reverse complement strand
AGCGGGGTTAGATTTTAGAATAATTCCGGCGGGGTTTAATGCCCCGCTGGAATTTCTAACGGGGTTTACTCATCTTGAAGGATGTATTGGAAAACATTTATGCCTCACCTTTTGAACGTTACTAATTTATTAATAAATATAACCATTACTGCTCTTTTTTTCAACTCTTTTTCTCCCTGCCAAGTTGGGTCCAAGGATTCAAGGGTTCGTGGGTTCAGGTGAAAAATAGAGCGTTCATGGGTTCTTCTGATTGCGCATTTCGGATTGCAGATTTCGGATTTTTTATTCCGCATTCCGCATTCTGCAATTGGATTGCCCTTTTAACCCTAAACCGCTTCAATGCTCCCATTTACCCCGTTAGAAATAATGCCCCGCTGGTCTGCAGCGGGGTTAGATTTTAGAATAATTCCGGCGGGGTTTAATGCCCCGTTGGAATTTCTAACGGGGTTTACCAATCCATTTGGAGAGGAACCAAAAATTAAAACCATTGAAGAGCAAAAGGAGGGAAGGCTCGACTTAAAGCCAACTGATTAGGGATTTAAACGAATTGAATCGATTCCAGTCTATCTCCATTCCATATAAACCGGCGCCTCTTCCTTTTTCGATAGATCTTTCCTTCCTGGAGGATCGCACCAACCAGTAGGGGAAGAGCCACGGTCGCATCCATATACAGGGCGGCATAGGTTGACCTTTTCTCAATCTTTCCCCACGACTTTGCCTCATCAAAGGTGCAGCCAGAGAGACCTCCCCATTTTGGGTCATCGGTGGTGATTTGAAAGGCATACCGGTGGCCCCTCTCTTTTTGGAATAAGAGCTCACTGACCGGTCCCAGCTGTTGAATGTAGTTCTTCGGGACCCCTCCCCCGATGTAGATCGCCCCTGTCACTGAGGCCATCCTTTTCAACTGAGCGATCTCATAGCTATCTCGAATCTGATCAATAACGAATCCCTCTGAGGAGACCTTTCTTCGAGCATGGAGAAACGTAAGGGCAATGCCAATGGAACTATCGCTCAGGGCCGGAACAAAGACGGGGATCCCACATTGAGAGGCTGCCCTGAGGACGGACCCCTCATCCTGGAGACGGCTCCCCAGAACCTCCAAGTACCGTCTTGAAGAAACAACCCTCTCCTCTAACTCTTCTGGAACCTTTGAGAGAAGGTGAATCACTTGATTAATTTCGTGATCATCCATCAATGCGTCATGAACGCGCACGATACGATGTTTCCTCAGGGCATCATCATCTCCATCCTCGGACCCGACATAATGTCGATATCCAAAATTCTCGAAGATATCGTGGAAGATGTTGGCGCCGGTGGAGACGATCACATCGATCAGCTTTGTTTCAATCATATCCCGGATCACCTTACGCATTCCGCCCGGAATCATGGCTCCGGACAACCCCAAGAAGATAATGCAGGTGGGATCATCGAGCATCTTTCGAAAAACTTCATAACATTTAAAGACATTCCGGCTTTGAAAAGAGGTATATTGGAAGGCCTGAACTAAATCCAAAAGGGTTTGAGACTCTTCCAGATCTAAATGACGGATGGGTTGCCGGAGAAATTTTGACTTACCTTTTTTTATCATTCGTCTAAAAGAGAACCTGAGGGAATCATTTTTTGCGGAAGGTATCAAATAAAAATGGATAAGTCAAGAAAAATGCTTCCCTAAAAAATGGTTTCCCAAATTTCTTGACAATTCAGATGAAATACGATAATTAGATTGACTTAGAATTGATTAGGGATATGATTGGAAAGGTTGAACTTTTATGGAAAAGAATACGATCCGAATTGCCATTGTAGGTGTCGGAAATTGTGCTAGCTCTCTCATCCAGGGTATTGAATTCTATAGAGGGAACAGCCAGAAGAATCCAAAATTTGAAACCCTCGGGCTCATGCACCCCGATATCGGAGGTTACAAACCCGGGGATATTCAGGTGGGGGCGGCTTTCGATATTGATCGAAGAAAAGTGGGGAAACCCCTTAAAGAGGCTACCTTCGCCAAACCCAATTGCACCAAAATCATCTATCCAAACCTCAATGATTCAGGCGTGATTGTGTCAATGGGGGAGGTTCTGGATGGGGTTTCGGAACATATGAAAGATTATCCTGAAGAACGCATCTTCCTCGTGGCGGATGAAAAGCCTTGCAATGTGGAAAAGGTCCTCAGAGATTCTGGGGTGGATGTTCTCCTCAACTACCTTCCGGTGGGCTCCGATAAGGCGACCGAGTTCTATGCGCAAGCATGCCTGAACACAAAGGTGAGTCTGATCAATTGTATGCCAAGCTTTATCGCTTCCGACCACAACTGGGCGAGACGGTTTGAAGAAAAGGGGATCCCCATCGTTGGGGACGATGTCAAGTCCCAGATGGGAGCAACGATCGTCCACCGCGCCTTGGTGAAACTCTTCGAGGATCGGGGGGTCCGGTTAGACCGAACTTACCAGATTAACACAGGCGGAAATACCGATTTCCTCAACATGCTGAATCGAAATCGGTTGAGGAATAAACGGATCTCTAAAACAGAAGCGATCCAATCCCAACTTGACATCCCTTTGGAGCCAGAAAATATTCACATCGGTCCCTCCGATTATGTCCCCTGGCAGAATGATAATAAGGTCTGTTTCCTTCGAATGGAAGGGAGGGGGTTTGGAGAAGTCCCATTGAACCTCGAATTGAGGCTCTCTGTAGAGGATTCGCCCAACAGTGGTGGGATGACCATCGATGCCATCCGATGTTGCCAAATTGCCCGGGAACGGGGAATCGCCGGTCCACTCCTCTCGATCTCGGCCTATGCAATGAAACATCCTCTCATCCAATTTCCCGATAATCAGGCCAAGTTGATGGTGGAGGAGTTCATTGCAGGGAAGAGGGAACGGTAATTCCTCTGTTTACTTTTAATAAAAAGGGGGTTAGAACGCAATCTTAATCTTTTCTGATAACTTACGCATCAGCCACACTTCTCTTATGGAAGAATTTGATCCCCTTCTTATCAACCCCGTTCCCATTTTTCATCATGGTTACGACGGCACATCTATGATATAATTTAAGAAATAATTAATAAGGAGAAACCAAAATGACAACAGAAGAAAGACTCAAAAAAAAATATGGCAAAAGATATGAAAAACTATTCAGTTCAGAGTTCAGAGAAAGCATAAGGAATGTGGAGCAGGTGAGAAAGATCTTAAATAAGGTAGACCAAAAGACTTTAGATAAGGTAATCTCTGAATTGAGATATGGCAGGGCCGAAAAGAAGTAAAATCTACTACCTCATAGACACCAGTGCAGTCATCCACCACTATAAAGAAGACCCACAGCTCACCCCACGCATCGAGCATATTGTTGAACAGCAAGGCTTAGGAAGAGCCGTTCTTTTCATCCCTAATTTTTGCATAGCGGAGGTCTTTAATACCTTCGCCAAATTGCACTTCCGTGAAAGAAGTCTTATCGGAGAGGAATATCAAAAATGCTGTGAACAATTCCGGCATGATATACACAATGCTAAATTGTTTTATCACTATGAACTTCAAAGGTATCACATCTTAAATGTTGATTACATTGTCCCATTTGAGCACCAACTGCTTACGAATCAAGATGAGTACCTTAGTACCTTCGACATCATAATCCTGGCCATGGGTATCGAATTAGTCAGGATTGTTGGAGAAAAGGATTTTTTTATCATTACTTGTGATAAACGGATTCATTCTATAGGAAAATCTTTGAGGGGTCTCCCAAATGAATATAGGCAACGATATAGCGTGCCGGAATACGTAAAATATCCAAAGACTATATATTTACACAAGACTCCTTTAAGTAATTTACCAAGGTAACAGGCCAGAAAATTATTACGACTTATCATTCAGTCCATAATCGTATAGACACCGGAACCTAAATCCCTCCTCCCCTCCCTTTGAGACTGTGTCGTAATCATGATGGAGAGTGGATTCCGACGGAACAGGCAGTCAGGTTCTTCAGCTTTAGAATGCGGTCGTTTAACGTTATGGGTAATCGGCCTTCTCGGAAACGGGTTTCTTTTCATGGGTTTGGCACCCTAACGCTGAGCAATGAAAGGTTTCCGCTCTAAAGCTTCGTCACCCGACCGCCTGTTCCGTGTTGAAGCAGAAGTAGGTTCTCGTTGATTGCGACACAGTTTCTTTACAAAAGGGAGGAATTACCCCTCTTTGGCAAAGAGGGGCGAGGGGAGATTTTCTGAGAAATATGTCTACTTAATTATGGACTCCTTAGTAATTGGAATAGGAGGGTTAATAAGAATCAATTTATCAGCTCCCTCAGTCTCTGTTTATAATCTCCATATATAAAAACTCCTCCTTGGTAAATATTCCCTCTCCACAAGCAACCTGGTGAGGGCTTTTTATTTCACTCTCGTTCAATTTCGGGTATTCTATATTCTTCAAAAATCTGATGCAGTATGCGTTCAGACATTTGTTGGTCGAGAGTGCGATTCAAAAGAGTTTTCACTATATCATCGCGGAGTTTACGGAGGTATTTTTCATAATTTTTAACGGTCTTAAAAAGAGGCATATTTTCTATGGGAACAAACACCTTAGAAACCCCATGCCGTTGGGAATAGATAAGGTATTTTGCCTCCAGCGGGCTTTTGGCTCTGTAATTAAAACCACTATCCGTGAAAACTTCCTGTGCACCGAAAAAGAAATTTCCAAGGCGTAACGGTTCATCGGGTAATATCACTTCTTTCATCTTGCCATCCTTGACCGAGGGGTCAAGAAAGTCTTCAGGAAACGGTTTAGGACCATCAGGAAGAAATTCTTGGATAATTTCACCTTTGACCCTCCCGATGTCTCGTTCCGGTCTTGACTTCTTGACTTTCTTTCGCATTTTGGCGAGTTCAATTCTTTCCCTGACAAGCTCACAGAGGCCATCGTAAAGAGGCTTGAGATATTTCTTCGGGTCAAGACCAAGGGCATCAAGGACAAGACTGTCCAGCCTCTGACGGTCAGGAATTTGTGTTTCTTCAAAGATAGACTTTATCTTTCTTTGGTTCAGGGTTTCGAGAACTTCTTTTCTCTTGCTTAAAGACAATAGGTGTTCACTTTTAGGAGTCAATATATCTTTCCAGTCAATTCCTTCAGTTTTTGTAGCGCCCTCACCGAGATTCACCCTACTCATCAATTCCCTGAAGATAGCGAAAATGCTTGAATTTAGATAAATACCAAGACCAACCGAAGTCTCATTGTTGACTGGGAATAGCTCAAATAGATTATGGTCAACATAAATATTATCAACATTATATGGTGCAAAAAATCTATCATTGGTTATCATCTGAAGGAGTATTTTCCCAGGTTCCCTACTCCCTAAGTCATACCAAAGATTCCGGCCAGAAACGGTTGGAATCTCTTGCCATGGTATTCCATCTTTTGTTTTTTGTTTTTCACCCCATCCAATATATTTCAGTGCCCCCAATTTTTTCCTCTTTCTCAAATCATCTTTGCCATTATGGCATAAAAAAACTTTGCAACTAACATCTTTAGATGTTAGCAAAATACCTTTTGCCTCCTTTGGTGATTTTATCACGGGGGCTAAGAACTCGGCTTCTATCCCAAATTCTGTGATCCGTTCATTCGTAAGATAAAAGAATTCATTAATCCCGGTCTTTATTCCAAAGCGAACAACTGCCAATTCTTTTAGTGGCACCATCTTATCTTTGCATTTGTCCAAAATTTCAAAATAGATTTCAGGAGCTCTAAGATATTTTCCCCATTTTACTGTCTTCCCTGTCTGCTCTACTTCGTTCAAGAGTTCGCCTTGTTTGATACAACGAATTCTGAAATCAGCATCTTCATAGGTCCTGAGACCTTTCAGGGTATTCACTACATCAGTCCCTTTAATTTCAAAATGCTCATGGCCGACACCTTCAATCTTTAAGACCAAGTTATCAAGCCCCCGCCATCGGTTAACTGCATCAATTTTCATATCCCAAGGGATTAATTCCCTTAAAGGTTTTTTAATCTTAACAAACTTGACAATGTTATTTTCACGCTCCTTTTTGTCTTCGCACCTTTCTAAAATGGTCACAATTGTATTTACAGAAACATCCTCAAACCAGGGTTCACATCGGGATTCAATGATGGAGATAATTTCAAACTTCTTGAGAAAAAACTTTTGGAGCTCGTAACCATATGCTGCATCGAGCCACACATTGGAAGTAACGATCCCCATCCTTCCCCCTGATTTTAGAAACCGTGCTGTTTGAAAAAAAAGATAGGCATAGATATCCGCTTGCCCAGAAAGTCTCAAATTCCCTCTACCATCAAACAGCTCCTGGTATTCCACTAACCATCTATCAGCAAGGACCCTTTCAAGAAACTTTTTATACCCCTTAACCTGTTTTTCAATTAATTCCTGCCTGATGTATGGGAAATTCCCCACGGCCGCATCAAAAATTGGGAGGGTTTCTTCGATAAAGGGTTCACCGTTTTCCACAGGCTTCGGAGGAGGAAAGCGGAAAATTTGGGCAGGTTTCACTTCAAAGAAATCCTGTGCCACGATCCGGGGAAAGTTAGCATAATCAGCAAGGCTCTGGCGATAGAGGTTGATTGTGGCAAGTTCTGCCGGAAACCTGGCAATATCTATCCCCCAGAGAGACTCCAAAAGTTTTTGGTGGTTGTGTTCTCCCAATGCCTTTTTGTGGTCGTAGGCTCTCAAAAGAAATGTTCCAGTCCCGCAAGTCGAATCAAGAACCTTTGCATCAGGCGAACGGACACAAAACGCAGTGATAATATCTACCAAGTCCTCACGGGTAAAATACTGCCCTAAAGCATGACGCTCTTCGTGAGGTATGAGGCGTTCAAAAACCTGCCCTATAACATCCTGAGGAACAGTATAAAAGTTGTAGTAGTTAAGATCCGTAATTAGACCTTTTAGCTCATCAATTGCAGCTTGAGGGTGAGGAACTTTCTCGGTGAGTTCTTCCTCAAAAATAGCCTGGTAGTCAACGGCTTTGGCAAGATCAAAGAAATGGCGAAGACTTGAAACAATTACTGCATCATCTATCCCAGAAAGGTCCATTTCGGGAAGCGTGGGTAGATGTCGTCTTAAACTTTGATAGAAAATTATCTTTCCCAATGTGCGATAAACGATCTGACGGGAGATGGATTCAAAAAATGACTCTTCACCAAAGTTTGCAATACCTTGCTTAACGGCCCACTCCCCTAATGTCTTCTTGAACTTCGGGTCACGGCTTACTGTTGTAGTAAGTGATTTCTTAAGGGGGTCTTTCATTGTTTGGGCTGCTTTTGCCAAGCGGTTAACAAAGAAGGTTGCGTCTGCCTCGATGAGCATTAAACGCCCATCACGTTGAAGGGTATTCAAGTCCTCTGATATTTCTTTAAGTCTTTTCTTAAGAGTAATCTTTATTATTTCATCAACTATCCCTCCGGGAACGATCTGATGAAGGGTAACATAGATCTTCAGTCGGTCTTCACTTGTAAGAGATTTCCCTTTTTTGAATGAACGCCACAGGATGGCATCTCTCAGATTGATGGTCAGAAAATATGGTTTTCCAGCCTTGCGAGCGGCTTCTGCTCCATTTTGGATAGCCTGAGGAAAATCAACCGGTGTTGATAGAGGAAGTATTTCTACGTGGCAAAGAGGAGAGGAACCAATTACATCTTTTATGATTTGAAGAAGAAAATGCTGTTCTTTTCCACTGTTATTCTTGTCCACAACTAATTCTTCTTAGCTCTTAGATCAAGTCTCTTTTGGATTTCGTCCGTAAGAAGTTCGGCCATTTCCTCATCGTTAGTAAGCTTGATAAATAGGGTGAAAGATTGGTCTTTTATTCCCTGGCAATATTTCTCATAGCCTGTCACTGCTTTAAAGATTACACGGTTATCTCTTGGAATCGCAATCCTTCTCTGTCCGATCTCATATGCATAAATAATGTATTTTGCTTCGGGGGGATTTCTCGCCTCATACCTGTAATGCCTTTTTGGTGAAATAATAGTCGTTTGAGAATTTGGATCAAGTTGAAGAGGGGTCCCTGGAATATCTATTTCAAGGGTTTCATTATCATTTACTTTCTCTTCCAGAAATTCTTCTGGAAATTTCCTAATCCCTTTTGAACCAATTTCGCTTATGACTTTTTCAATCAAACCTGTTTCATGTTCAGATGGCTTTTTGAGGATTTTATTCAAAACAGACTTCCCTGAATCAGCCCTCTTGGGTGCCTCACCCGGCAGATAAATCATCACCCCACCCTTAACAGGTCTAATTTCTATCTTACCCTTCCCGGCAAGTTCCTGAGTTACCTTAATGGGGTCTTCTTCAAAATATTCACGGAATGCTTGGTTAAACCCAGTAAAAACGGAATGGATGCCAAGAGATTTAGAAGTATTTCTCAATCTTAAGACAGCAAGCTTAAAAAATTCTTCGTAGCTTAGTTTCACATTCATGGCTGCTCAGAAATAAATAAAATCTTGGACCTTTAGCCCCAGTCGATCTGAAATTTCTTTTGTAAGTTGTTCAGCCTTGGTTTCATCATAGGTAAATTCGAGAAAAAGCTCAAAAGCTTTTCGGGTTAGCTCGTCACAATACTTTTCATAAGATTTAACCGCCTTAAATAAGATTAGGTTATCTTTCGGAATTTTAACTTTTTTAGATCCCACAGTATGTGCATATATAATATATTTAGCCTCAGGAGGATTCTAAGCTTGGTAACGAAAATATTTCTTTAAAGAAGTGATGATTGTTTGAGAAAGAGGAGCAAGGCAAAGTTGAGTCCCTGGTGTCTCAATTTCATAAAAATCAATGCAGCCTTTGTTGGTAAGAAAATCATCTGGAAACTGTTTCGGTCCGTTGGGGGCAAGTTCCGCACGAACGAGTTCAAAAACTTCGTCAATTTCTGTTTCTCGCTTTGCCTCTTTAGTTATGGGTAGATTCCTTTGCTTTGATAAAATCATTGGGGAGAGAAAGGGCTTTTCATTCAAACCAAATTTACTTAGTTCCCTCCTCCCTTGTTCTGTGAGTTTCCAAATGCCCCGAGTAGAACCGTCGAGAAAGCCTTGTTGACAAAGTAAAAGTCTTGTCCATTGGACTCTGTTATCAAATTTTCTTGAGAGCCCTGAAGGTTGCATTTCCTTTCTTTCTTTCTCGTTAAGCCCAAAGTAATCAGCAAGTCTTTCGTAAACGTCATTCGGTTTCACTTGACCTCCCATATCATGGATCAAGTGAAGAAGTGGGATTGCTATATCTTTCCTCGTTGGAATAGGCATACTTCTTATTTCTCTATTAGTTTCTTTATATCATTGCTAAATTTCACGAATGTCAAAACCCCCCAGCGATCTACATTGAACCTTACTAATTCAGATCTTTCTTTTTGAAGAGACTTAAGTGCATCCATGGCTTCAGATATTTCAAAGAAATTTCCCATTTCTGTTATAGAGTAAATCCCAGCCAAAAGTGCAACTTCTAATATCGGAGCATACCCAAGAGGACTTTTTAGAACATCATAGGCTTTTTGGATTGCAGGCAGAATAGTTTCTCTATCGATTTGGTGCTTACCATGGAGGCTAAACCCTTTATTTGTTGCCTCAAAAAAAGAATGCTGAATGAAGTTGTCAATGCTTTCTGCGTTTATCAGTGGCTCAATGAATGCCCTTGTAGCATCAGTTACTCGGTAGCGATAAACAAAAGGGTCGGGTTTAGAAAGGAGACCGATGTCTACAAAAGGTTCAAGTCGGGGAGTTACACTTTCCATTAAAATATCTTTACTACCTGTCGGCTTCGTCTTTGTCCATCTCTCAATTTTATTTGCTGTATCAAGGAGCCTCTGAATCCTCAAGAGGTCGTCACCGCTTCTTGCCTTAGATCTATTTTCTTTGATAATGACTCGATAAATTTCTGGTAGGTAACCCCCTACCTCTCTGTCTGCGAATCCCTCAGAAGTTTGCAATAACCTCTTATAGAATAGCTTTAATACATCGCCATCGCCCTCTATGAATGCAAAAACCAGAAGCAATTTTTGAGGTATGGTCAATAGAAGAGGATTAACGCTTCCATTAACTTCTTTAACAACTGGTCTACCAAATCCCCCTATCTCATCACCACCGACCAGTGATAGGAAAGATTGACCTCGAACAAGAAGAGAATAGGTGCCTTTGCGAACGAGACCCAAATTAAGTGCTAAATAGGGATATTTTCCCCAGTCTTCCTTTACCAGTTTGCCTCTTTTGGAAGGAAGATCAGAATTAGATAACAAAACATCCTGGAGTTCGAGTTGGATTTTTACTTCCTCCAATTCTTCACCCAAAGGTTTTGATGTAATTCTTTTATGGGCTCTACGTTGGGTGTCTGTTAAAACAACCTTGATGTATTCTTGGAGCTGTGGTGTCAAAATAACGGAGACTTTTTGAGAAACTGATTCAATTAAATGATTCCCAAGGGTTGAAAGATTATTCGTTGCCGTTCGAGAAGCCTGCCATACCAAGGGTTTTAGGAACCCAAGGCGCTGCATACATCTTTTTGGATTTGTGAGAACTCTTATGAATTCCATCAAACTCCAAATCCCCCATGAACACTCACTCGTGGTCTGACATCCATTATGAAAGTACGGTCTGCTTCAGTGTTCGAGACAATTGCTTGACCAATATTCAGAGATCTCAGAAGATCGTCAAAGGAAAGAATACTATTACCATATTTGACCTCTTCTGGGAGAGCCGACTTAAGATTGCGTCTTATGTATTCGATATCCCCTTGAACGGTCAGTTTATGGACAATAAGGGTGTCCACCTGGGCAAGAATTCGCTGGTCTATAGCAGATGGCTGTTGGGTAGTAAGCATAAAGGAGAGGCCAAAGTTTCGTCCTTCCCGAACAAGTTTTATAAGAACATCAGTTGCCGTAGTTTTTCGCTCTGACGGAAGGAAGTTTTGGGCTTCATCAACAACGATCCAGGTGGGGGGTATTCCATGACTGATTTTTCCCTGAATCGTTCTTCTTTCTTCTTCCATTAGGCTTGGTAAGATCTGTAAGTTTTTCTCCATTTCGGAAGTTTCAATGCGTGCTTGAATAATTTTGCGGATTAATGCAACGATAAGAACAAAACGTAATTCATCTGACATCTTGTGCAGAAGTAATATACTCAGCTGTCCGGGGTTTAAAAGGTCATTGAGAGATGCGCCCTCAAGAGACTCGTAAGCCTTAAGTTCGTTCTCAGATACTTCACCTTTTTCCATCAACCATTTTATTGCTTTTGGAATCTTTCGTTTTGGCTGAAATAAAGGATTTCGCCAGTAAACGGACAACTGTTGGAGAACCGCTCTTCTTGTTTCACTATGATAGTTGGCCAAAATTTCCGTATCACCTTGAACACAATCCATCAAGTCTTCGATTGCGTATCGCAATTTTGGTGGGTAAGTAGACGATCCATTAGACCAACCTTCGTTGACAACCTTTTCGTAAGCATCGTTAAGAAGTTGACCCATACGGTCTTGAAGAATATCCACACCGAAGAGATACCCCCAATCTGAGGCGCTAAAATCAGCACAGTTTATAGTAAATTCTCTACTCTGCCGGGAAGAAGATGGCGTTCCTCTCGGCGCCCAAGTTTGCACATCCAGGGGTTCACTACGAATCTCCCATCCCTTTTGTCCAAGGGCCTGTTCCTGTAAAATTCTCTGCGAAGAATTTAGTGACAGGGGAACATCCATCCATTGAAATATTCCCAATGTGTCAAATAGTAAGGCGGCACGGGTTTTGGTAATGTTAGAAATGGAAGTTTCGTATTTCTTCGTACACAACCCTTCGAGGAAACTACCCAAGGTGTAAGATTTTCCTGATCCTCTTTTGCCAAAAATAGCCACCACATGAGGAAGGGAAAGATCAAAATCTACCCTAACCAATTGCCCAGCTTCGGCAAGGCGCCCAATAAAAACGTGCTCCTTCCCCTCATCTTGATTTCCAACCAAGATGCGCTTCGTGTGTATTAGTCTTGGTTTTACAGTAAACTTTTTCATAACCATCACCCAAATATAAGAGGAGCAATCTCGTTTACAATATTTGATTCTATAATAGGTTTTCTCTCATCCCAAGCAGATATAGCACATTCATTGACAGCTTTTATAATTGCCCCAGGCAATGCCTTTGTAGGATCTTGAGACGCAAATTCACAAAGGAGGTCAAATGACTCTGCATTGAATGGAAAGGTTTCAAGGCTCACGCCAAGGGATTCTTTTTGTATCTTTGATTCGGCTTTGTTTTGGCTAACTAACTCTCCTAAAAGTTCTTTTAAAAATATCTGAACATCCCTTATTGAAGGAAGTGGTGGAATTTCAATAAAGTTATTTTCTCCTAAACGCCATGTGCGTATATCAGCTCTATATAAGAGTTCTGCCATATCATCGAGAGTTAAAGCATAACCAGCAATTATAAATCCTACAGAAGAATTTGACTTATTAGCTAAGTTTCTGAGGTAACTATGTAAGGATTCTGTAGCATCCCCGGTCTTTACATTTTTAAATTGCTCGGCTTCATCCATAAGAAAGATAATCTTCTCATCGTTTTTTTCTGCTAAGCGACCTATGCCTACCAAAGCACTCACCATATCCCCAGCACCTAAATCACCCAAGGATCTCGTAACGTTAAGACGTTCCAATTCATTAGGTCTCAATTCATATCCACAAAACCAACGCCATGCCAATAGGCCAATATCCCCACCGGCCCTTAAGTTTTTGGCGGCCTCAGCCATATTGACGTTTCCAAAAATCTCTCTGAGCTCTGCATCAAGGTTCTGTGTGCGATTAAATAGCTTATCTATCCAAGTGGCAACAGTTGACTTTCCCATTGTTTCCATCAACTGGAGGTGCCAACCTTTGTGATCTGATTTACTATGCATTTCAAGATCAAGATGAACGGTCTTCGGCGTCTGGCGACAGGCCTCAGGTCGCTCACTTTGGAGATAGTAATCTAAATAAAAAAGCGTTTGAGTTTTCCCTGAACCAAATGATCCATAAATAATCATTTTGGGCACTCCGGGGTCTACGAAAGAACGTCTTATCTGTGCTTTTATCCGATTCTTGATTTCTTCCCTGCCAAAATAAAATTTAGTATCACCACGGTTCGTCTTAGGATCAATTGTAAAGCTTTCTCGCCCATTCAGACAAAACCATTCTTTGAAATCCATGGCATTACCTCCTCTGGTATTTAATTTTCTTTATAAGTTTTGTGTCGTTAAGCGTCCTAAGGCGTTCGAGACCCCACCGGGATAACTCCCGGAGAATTTCCCGACCTCGTCCCTTACCGTAAATCATCATGGCAATTTCAATATTCTTCTCTATAGAGTTTCGAGTAAGATTTGCTGAACCAAGGAGGGCGAAACTCCGAGACTCATCCTGACATAAACAAACATAAAGCTTTGCGTGAAGTGATTGATTAAAACGTAACTCGACAGCGTCACAACCTAAAAGAGTATCAACCGCTTGTTGATGATATTCTTCCTCCGGGGCTCGTGTTATGACATAGATGGGAATATTCTTCTCAATTGCTTTCTTACAGACACCATCTAAAGTCACACGTGTTCCCTCAAGGGTCCCAACAAATGGGCTTACGAGAATAAGACTCTGTATCTCAATATCAGACAAATAAAATTTCAAAAGGAACTTCGAAACAGGTTTGGAAGTTACAATTTCCGCATAATCAGTTTCCATGCTTATACTCAGTTAAAGGTTAATGACGGATGGCTTCAATTTCAATAGAAGTTTATAAAATTAAAATCAAGGTGTCAATAAGAATTGGGAGGGTGGTTGCCTCTAAATTCTGGTACTGAGCATTGAGTATCTTTGCAGAGGATAGAATGTTAATGACCTCAGCTATTTCTTTTTGTTCTTCTTGGGAATGCAGGGGTGCCTACTTGGAGAACCATGACACTCTTTAATTTGTTTGGGAGTGCAGTCCTTGGGTTTCTCCTTCAATTTTCCAGGTAATCGACAACCGCTTTTCTGTCCAGCGAAGCACATTATTCCTTCCCTCCCTTGAAATAAAATCTTTGGCAATCATTATAGACAAATCTCCTAATTTTGAGAAGTGGTCACTGGTAAGAGAGAAGAGAGGGAACCTCCAAAGCCACTGGTTGATAGCCTTGGAGATCCCTCAATAGCGGATTAAATTTCCGTAGAAACTGTAACTATTTTTGTAATCATCAAACCAAACCTTTGCCTATCAAAACCTAAAATATTATAAAATAGGTTTTCAATCAGGTCTCATTTTAATTGATTAGAAACATTCTATCATTGTTTATTTTCATAGTTGGAAATGGTAACCCTTTTTTCTTTCATCCATCGGTCTAAAAAAGAAGAGGGGGGCTCTCCTGATGCCTTAACTTCTTTAAAAAATTCGATGACCCTTCTGAGATCCTTTCCGAAGTGTTCATAAAGGATCTCAAATCTTTCGAGGCCATGGATATATCGTCGATAAGCCAGGAGAACCGCATTATTTAAGTCTATCTTTTCGAAACCTTTATAAGAGTCGGTTTTAAACCGAACTTTCAATTCCCTAAAATCTTCTTTGATGAATCGGAATACCTCTTCCCTCCCTTTTAATTTCTCATCTCTTGAAAGCTCTTGCGCATAATAAGTCGATAACCGCTGACAGGCCTGGTCAATCCATTCGGAGAGTAGAAGGTTGTCTTTCTGGATATGGATAGCCTCCGTCACCTCTTTCGATCCCGGCCCATACTTCTCCGTCAAGAATTCAATGGCTCCTCGATTCCCGAGGAAGGTTGCCATCTGCTCATTGAAATCGGTCTCACCTTTAAAATAGACGGTCGCATGGACCATTTCATGGAGAATAATATTGGCCAATGTGGCATCCTTCCAATCCAGCATTGAGGAAAAGATGGGGTCTTTCAACCACCCGAGAGTGCTAAAGGCACCGGCCCGCTGGACAAGGGTGTCATATTCCTTCCCATCGAGAAATCTCTTCTCTTTTAGAGCCCCCTCTCTCGTGAAAAAACCTTTATAGGTCACCCTTCCGATGATGGGAAACTTCCACGCATAGAGTTGGAGCCGGTCTTTTTCGGAAGCAGTGACCACATGGAGAATGGGACCTCTAACTTCAAAAAATGTTAAATAACTCTTTGTCCCCTCCAGGCCCAATCTTTTCTCGCCAAAACGCTTCACCTCCTGAATGAACCGAATTTTCTCTTTTGTCCTCTCGCCTACTTGTGGGTCCTCTAAAATCTCTTGAACCGGAACGCTGTGAAAGGTGATCAGGCCTTGATGCCATCCCAGTTTGGAAACGTACAGAATGCTTCCGCATCCAGTTAAGGGAATGAGAAGGAGGAGAAATAAAAAGGTTTTCAAAGAATTCACGGCAATTCCCCATCAAGGACTACGTCACCCACGAATTATGAAAATGGTCTTTGGGTCAGGGTGTCGAAGCCAGTTTGGCAAGTAGTCAAAAGGTTAAGGTTATGGCTTTAAAATATTTTAAAGACCAACAACATCACCCCTTCACGAAACTGGCATCTTTACCCTACCCTATGAACTATTGGCTTTTATTTTCTAATCAAATCTTTTCTAAAACATCCATCAGTTGAAATCAATTGCTTACTTTTCATCAATTCATAATTGGAGTATACTACCGTTAACGGTGCATTACCAAATCCCCCCAACCCCCTGAAGCTGTGAAAAAATTAGGGGCAGTGGACCGGCCAGAGGGATATCTCCAAAACTGTAGAATGCGGACTTTGAAAATGTATGGGTCATGAGTCGGTTTAAGTTATCAATCTTACATGGTTTTCAATCCTTATCATTAAGCCTGGAAAAGGTAGCCGCTCTACAGTTTTTCCGACATCCCCCTGTCCGCTCTGTGAATCTTGGGATTTTTTCACACCTTTCCTTTGCTAAAGGGGGGAGAGGGGGGATTTCGGGTGAGGAATGGAGGTGATCGATGTGACTGTTTTAAAGAAGCTTAAGGACTATTTAGAACAGAACCAGGGTTCTTACGAATTGGGCTACCATGTGAGGGTCTATACAGCTCAGGAGATCGCAGCGGCTCAGCACGTCCCTGGAAAAGAGATGGCAAAGGTGGTGATGGTGAAGACCGATGGGAAGAATATCATGTTG
>Ga0315285_10003593_pt1 | contig 16106 bp, 18 predicted proteins | sample YL17G09_36_MG_FD_203698 | JGI IMG/M metagenome (GOLD analysis project Ga0315285, IMG submission 203698) | Sediment microbial communities from Yellowstone Lake, YNP, Wyoming, USA - YL17G09_36 | ecosystem: Environmental > Aquatic > Freshwater > Lake > Sediment | place: USA: Wyoming | collected... | reverse complement strand
CTCGACCTCCCCCAAGCAGGATAATATTCGATGCCCCCTGTCCGACATCCAGAAACCAGCACTCACAAATTGGTCGAATGGTATTTTTACCCACCATCGTCAAAACAATCTAACAACCTACCAGGCCCATTCTGTCGATTCAAGCTCTGCCTTTGGCAGAGTCTCCCAGAAAGTTTTAACCTCTGACTCCTGGGGTATGCGAAAACTTATCTTTCTTATCGACTCAATTTCGATCTCTCTATGCGTAATCGGGTCTCTCTTCACAATCGCCTCAATCCATTGCCCTGGCCGGCAGCTCATAAGCTCCGCTGGCACTCTGTACGGGTCTATGATATACTTCTGCCCACTAATCCACCTGATGCTGCATGGGCGAGATATCTTTTCGAAGCTGACCTCACCTAGCTCCCGTGTTTCCACCGGCGTGGTCATATTGTAGTGGAGCAAATCAATGACGCTGGTAAGTTGCAGCCACTTCGAATGCTCACCCTCGTCCATTTCAAAAGGTCGCTTTCGCTCCAGTCGTTGAAAATCGGTATGGATAGCAAGCTTCAACTCCTCGTACGCCTCTTGCTCTGTCTTACCTGTACCTGTATAGCTACTGAGTTCTAGAGTGTAACACACCCAGGCCTCGTCAACAGGAGTCCAACTAACAGTCATAGGCCCGATGAATCTGTAATAGGCTCGGCCTACGGTAAAATCCAAGACCGGACGCATCAACGTGCTCGAGAACTTCTCAGCACCCCACAGATACGTCCTCTGGTCTGCGATAGCGCTGCAGGTCGCAACGCTATCTATGTTCTGCTGCACAGCGGGACAAAACATACCTATCTCCCTTCTGGCTCGAAAATTGCAAAACCTTGCTCTGTAAAACCAGCCACAAATACACCCCTCAAGTCCTTGTGGGCCTGTTCCAACCACTGTCTCGCCGAGTCGACATCGTGCGTTTTCCCATCGGAGGTAACATGCCAATCTATCGAAAACCTGCCCTTATCTTCTGAAGGCCCAAAGGCTGGCAGACTTTGTATGCTTAAAGTCATATTACCGCCCTTACAAGCCTGCGGAAGTTGCATTGCAACCCGAAACCCTGATATCGCGCCGAAAGCCCCGTCAGGCAGGTGTGGATAGACCGTAAAGTAATCTTCGAGCTTAATCTTGCCATCCTTGCCCTTTGGTATGGCAACAATGTCGAGGTAATGAAGAGACACACCAACTAATGTGTTCAAAGTGCGAAAATCCAAATACTTCTGTAGTGCATCGAATGCGCTGTCTCGCAACCGCTCATAGCCTGGCCATTCCTTTTCCCCCTGTCTTATCTGGTTATAGACTAACAAGTTACGGCCACCTTGAACGCACTGGTCTCTATCCTCTGTAAAAGCCCTCACCCGCTCGAACGACCGCCTAGTTTCTAATACATTTGCAGTCTTCGGATCTATCTTGACTTCCGTCAGGCCAAAAAATTCTTGCTGCTTAAAGTCAGCAAAATGTTTGTTGATGAGCTCCTTGGCAGTGCTCTCATCCCAGCCGACAGATTCATCGGTAAGGCCCACCTTGAATTCTATCCAAGCTTCAACAATAGGTGGCTTCTTAAACTTCACGTAGACTCCCCTAACAATGTAAAAGTCCTACTCCTCACTCAAGAACAGCCCAACACACCTATTCGACAAAGCGATTGTACATGTTTGTCAACGTAAAGTATATAGCAAAGCATACACGCATCATGCATTTTTGTCCGTTTTTATCCCTGCAACTATTTGGCGGGTCTGGGGAGATTGGACCTGATGAGCTTGCTTAAACACAGGAGCCTGAGCAGGATTTTGCTTTTTGAATAGCTCATTGCCGGCGATAATCTCCTTCAAGGCCGCAGACTTCCCCCTGGCGTCTTTTAAGAAACCCACAGCCCTTGTGCCATAAACCCCGCCTAACAGAGCACACACGGCGATAGCCAATTCAATCGCAGAATCAGCTACCTGCCAGGTATCGGGACGCTCGGCTGATTCAGCCAAAGCGCTTCGGGCAAGCTGCCAATTGGACTGGGCTAAAATATCCTCAGCGGTTTCCGCCTCCGGAAATTCCTTCGGCAGACCACAGAAAGAAACAAACGTCCTACTCTGCAACTCGGAAAGCTCCGTCAAGGCCTGCAATTTTTGCGAAGCCTGCTCTGCGTTGGCGGCCTCTGCCGCTACTATCGCCGTGCGATTGTGCAGCCAGGCATTCTGCTTTTGGGTCTCACTCGGCGAGAATCGCAACGTGTCACAGCCCATCAGCAAGAACATCACCGGAACAAGGGTTAACAAAATCTTCTTCATCGTTTCTCTCCTGTGCATTAGAGTTGATAGTGGCATATTCTTTGTTCTGCCGCTAAGATGTCGCATGCGGAAACATAAAGCTCTGTTCATGATCAGGAAGTTGACAGTTGGACACAGCGAGAACATTCAAGCCCAAAACTATACTGCTCTGGCAGAAAGTGGCAACGCATCCTGAGGCGGTGCGCATCGTCAATCTGTTTCCGTCTGCCGACGTGAAGTTGATAAAACATCAACGCGCTGCGTTACCGCCGGACTCCTTGGCAGGGCAAGCGCTGCGTGAAGGCAAAAGGCTCCTGATGATCGGTGAGCCTTCATCTTTTGTCGGGCATTTCGACGGCCAACTCGGCTCAAATGTCCGGTGCTGTCCGTACTACAAGCTGGTTCCGATCTCGAATGGCTGTCCCTACTACTGCACATATTGCTATCTGGCGTTTGTTTATCGTAAATTCAGCCCGTTCATAAAGGTCAACATCAATTATGGCACCATGTTCAAGCAAATACGAAGGGCCTTAGCTCACTGTCCGGGCAAGGCCAGCTTCAATATGGGCGAGATGCTTGACAGCCTTGCCCTTGATCATGTCACCGGTCTTACAAGCATGCTGATTCCTTTTTTCTCCCGCCTTTCTAACCGCTACTTGATGCTGCTGACTAAGAGCAGCAACATTGACAACCTGTTGGCGCTGGAGCCTAATGCTCAGACCGTTGTCTCCTGGAGTCTGAACAGCCAGCAGATGATCGAGACCCACGAGCCGGGTACCGCCAACCTTGACGAGCGTCTGACGGCAGCCAGGCAGTGCCAGGAGCACGGCTACAGAATACGGTTTCGTATTGACCCCGGCATCCTTTACCCAAACTGGCAAGCTGATTACGGCGACCTAATCCAGAAAGCACTGAGCGTCACCAGACCAGAAAATATCACGCTCGGTATGCTGAGACTATTTTCCGGCCATTTTGGCCTTGCTATCCAGGCGTACGGCAATCGCGCGTGACACCTACGCGACCATGCTTTTGTTGGAGGCGCCACCGATGGGAAACTCCGTTATCCACCCAAGGAACGCATCGAATTTTATGCCTTGTTGATCGATGCCATTCGCAGTTTCAACAACAAAGTTTCTACCAGCCTATGCAGGGAAACAGCCGACATTTGGGACATCTTCAAAGATCGTTGTACGCCGAGAAAATGCAATTGTGTAATATGGTAAGGCTCACGCAACAAAACTCTTGGTGACCACTGTTTCATTTCTTGGCCCGTACAGACAACTGTAGTATGAGTAGGCATTGGTTTCACCTATGTTTCGCTCGGCCAGATTTCCTATGTGAGTTCTTCCAGGTAGTCACTGGCCAGAGTATCCTTCTGTGACATCAACTCTCGAAATTTGTTTCTCAATTGCCCGCAGGCGGTATTCATACGAAACGCTCTTTTCGGAAAGTAATTCGAGCTTTTGCTCAAAAGACCGCTGGCACTGAAGCAGCATAGTGACATCGTGCTGCAGCAGGTCGAGCTGCCTCTGCAGGTTGGCGTAACTGCCGATAATCAGCCCAGCCAGCAGCGTTAATTGGATAAGCACCGAAACATTTATCTGCCGGCTGAACTGCCAGGATCGTGAATTGTCTTCAGGCATTTTCATACCGGGGCATAGAAAACGTTCTTCTCACCGACTCGGGCTATTACTACATAAGTTCCGGCCGGCAATGCTCCTTGCTGGAGGAAAGACTCCGCCAGGTTCACCGCCTCTATGTCTTGGCCGATCTCGACCGGCAGCGAGCCGGGCTCACCTATCTCTACGGCGCGGACATTGTAGACGTTGTAGGACGAATTACTTTGGACCTTAACCGCCCAGGCTGCCGCCGTGGCGCCGGGCGAAGTGACAACCGACGTCTCCTGCCTGGCTTCTGAGCCCGTGCGTGCAAGCCTTTGCATCAATTGCCGGCTGTCCACAAAATTGTGACCGTTGCTCATAATCGTCCCTTTCTGCGGTAAACCCCAGAGAACCCCGCAATGAATTGCGGGGCTAAATATTCTGTTTAGCAGTCGCCGGAACGGCGACTGTTTTTCTCACCTTTTGCGCACGATTTTCAAGTTCGTGCACTGGCTCTTGAAATCCATCTGCACCTGCAGAACGCGGCTTGTGCTGCGGCTATCGCCCCGGCTGCCAAGCAAATCCCGACTTTCCGGACTGGACGTCACTACGTCGCCCACCCAATAGTCGAATCCAAGAATCGGCTGCTGCACATCGATACTCTCAATAGTCGCGGCTGAATCAGCCGCTCTCCGGCGGAGAAACTCATACAGGGCGACGGAATCATCGACCTCGTCCGGCACGCCGAGCGTCTGGTCGGAGCCGCCTGAAAAAATGCTCCCGCCTGAAACCTTGCGGAACTTGAACTGTCGCGGCAGCGTAATTAGCTGCTCAATTACAGGCGCCGCCGAGTTGACAGGCCCGTCAGCGACCACGCAGCTCAGCCGCTCATCGCTAATTACCGATGCAGTAATCCTGAATTTCAGCACCCCTTTTAGAGCCGCGACCCAGGTATTAACATCGAGCCGGTCGCTGCTGAGCCAGACTCCGCACTCATCCAGCAGGTTACTAAAGGCGGCAAGATACTGCCACCAATGCTGCCCGTCGTCATACGAGACCTGAAGATAATAGCCCAGAGAGTTGTGTTGCTTGTCCGTGGTCAAGGCCGGCCAGAAGCGTCTTCGACAGTGTGCGAAGTTGCCGGTCTGGAAAACCTTGGAAAAGTCAAACGCCGGCCCCCGGTTATATGGCGCGCCCGTGTACTGGCCTGCTTCATTAAGACACCATTTGCGGTATACATCCTTGACCTTATAGAAATCTGGGTTGCTCGAAGGCGAGAATTTTTCGTAGTCCGTATCCTGGTCGGCGGGGTCCCAGGCCTTTACCAGCTCAAAGGTCGCTTCATAAACCTTGAAGTCGCCCTGGCCGATATACCTGTGCGTTACAGGCCAGAGATTTTTTTGACTGTGCAGGGCGGCGATATTTGTCCGCGAGATGCTAAGCTGCCGGCCGGGCTGCTGACAATTCAGCTCGACAGTCCTACCCCTGCCATCCTTATAGAACACAATCGCCTGGCCTGGGCCGCTCTCGGCAAGGCGCGGCAGAAACTTGAACTCCAGGCCGACCCGCTCGCAGCAGCGCTGAATTGCTTCTGCCAGATTTAGCCCGGTGACATCGAGGTCACGAACCATCTGGTTGTCGGTCAGGCTCTGCAGCTGCTGAATGCTCGGCGTCTGCAGCCGGGCGGGCGGCAAATATTCGCGCAGCAGATAATCAATCGCTTCCGCATAGGTCCAGAACCTGCTTTGTGACGGCTCGGCACAAAACACGGTATAACTGCTGCCGTTGACGTTGACGGCGCTGCAACCGGCATTGGGCTTGCCATCCGGATTGAAAACGGTATCCACGCCCGACAGAAACACAGTTGAATCATCCGAGCTGCTCACGCGCCGGCCGTAGACCGTGACACGTTTCAGATTTGCACTGAAGTCTCCGGCTATAATCTCAACCTTCTCGCCATCGCGGCCCAGGCTTGTCTCGATAGATTCTATCTGCCCATCAAAAACAACAAAGCCAAAGACCCCTGTCCCTGCCGGCAGGCCGCTATAAACTTGCCGAATGCTGATAGATTTGCCCATGCCAAATTTGGTCTGGATCTGTTCAGCGGGCATAAGCTCTACAGCAGCTTGCCCGGCAGGGTTGTAAGCAAATCTTGCCCAGCTAAATTCCGGCCAGGTGCTCCGGACGATCTCTACCGGCTCAAGCTCCGTGCACAAAGTGCCATCGAGCAAGATTGAAACGGTCGCCGCCGGGATCGCAAGCCGGCTTTCGGCAGATTGGAAAAAATCGATTCGGTTGGACATAATTCATATCTCGTATTGCGTCGTGCGTATTGCCGCCCGTTTAGCCCCCAGGCCTGTCCTGGGGGTCTTCCCTGGGGGTTTATCTACAGACTTTCAGCGCTTAGTATGTCGACCGCCTCCGGAATTTCCGTGACGAGTTGGATTGTCGACCGTGCCAGAGAACCATTCTGCACGCCATCGGCATCCTCAGCCCGTAGGGCGAATAAATATCTACCGCCGGCAAGCGGCTCGGTCAGGTAACTATAAAATCTTTGCCCCTCATAAGTGATTGTGCCGATCGGATTCTGATAGTCGACCTGGCCGCTTGCGGCGTCGTGGTAAATCCTGAAACACACCGGCTTTGATTTTTGCCGGAGCGGACAATAGAACCACGTAAGCCGCACTTTGTTGCCATTTACCTGCCTCACTGCTGCGGCAAAGATATTATTCGGCTGCGGCGCCGCCAGATTGCCATCGGCGTCTATCGCCACCTTGGCCACAGCGGCCAAAGTGTGCTCGCGATATCCGCAAGTGTTGACCCGGCGAACGGCATAGAAATATGTTGAGCTACTACCGTGTGCAACGTAAAGCGGCGGGGAAATTTGCCCGGCGTCTTGCTCTGCTACCGTCAGTGCGTTTGTGAAATCTATCTGGTCCATTGCGGGGCCGCGATAGAGCACAGAGCAGCCCGACCGCCGCATCCAGAACCATCCCAGACTCAGGACCGTGCCCAGCTTAAATGCGTTTGCAGTCATTCCGCCAAATAGTGCCCCCGCCAACCAGTCCTGCTCTATATTTAGTGAGCCGGCGAACCACTCTTGGGCCGGTGCAGCTTCGCCGACTAGCGTAAGTGAAGCGCTTGCGCCGCTGTGTGCGGCAATTGCTCCGGCGCAGCGATAGATCACTTTCAATAACGCGGTAATATCGCTACCGGCGGCAATTGCTCCGGCGCAGCGGCAGATCACTTTCAATAACGCGGTAACGTCGGTCCCGGCGGCGCAGGTGCCCGCTAAGGACACAATCTGCCCGGCTGGAGCCGATAAAAGGCAGGGGCTGACCCTGGGCTCGAACATGCAGAACGGCTCGCGGTAAAGATTTGCAATTACGGCGGCAGAAAGAGCACGGTTATATATGAAAAGCCAAGCGACCTGGCCTACGAAGTCCGTGCTGTAAAGGTAGCTGTTGCCTACGTAATATGAACCGCTGTTAGCAGTAGTAGCCGTCACAGTATTCTGTGCAGAATCCACACGAATACCGTCTTTGTACGCGTATAAATAGTTTGCGCTATAATCAACTACAAAGCCCAGCGTATGCCAAACGCTATTCCAGACTGTACCAAAACTCACTGTAGGCGTGACGATACCGTCAGAGAGGTAACCAGAAAGAGCCGCGCCGGCACCGCGTCGTAGTGCGACCGGATACGGGGTCTGACCTCCACGTTTTTCTAAGAGCCGATAGCTCGTTGGCTGACTATCTCCTTTAGCGCGAATAATAACTGTGTAGCTGTCGGTGTAACCGTCAAAAGCCAGACCCGAACTATGCGCAACGTTCACGGCGTTGCCGCCGGCTGCAAATTCGATGCAGAAACCTTCGCCGCCTGGCTTCCAAGCGGCCCCGCCTTCCAATGTGCCTTCACTTACCGAAGGTTGAATGACATTGAATACCTTTTTGCCGCCGCCTTCATTAAATAGATAGCACCCCACCAGTCCACGAGCCAGTGGATGGCCGAGATTTATCTTCAAACCTCTTGTCGGCTTAAGAAGTGGCATTTAGTTGCTCCTTGAAGACGGATGCCGGAGGATGGTTTGCCGGTCGCTGACGCTTCCGGCTCTGTCTTACGCCGAACTGTAACGCCACGGTTGGTACTTGGCTGTCACCGTTATCGTGTCGGTTGAGCCGTCCCGCTTACAGTAAAGCTTAAAGTGAGCCACGTCCTTGATAACAAAACTCACCTGATTGGGATCTGTGCCCTTATCCACCTTGAAGCTAAATAACGCCGTGTCGTCATAATTACTGCCGTCAAGGGACGCCCGCACTTCCACAATTAGATTGTCGGTAGGCGAGGCGGGAAAATCGGCGTCTACGACAACGTGTGCGCCTTCATAGCCGTTTGTTTCAAGGTCGACATCGTCAGACCACGAACCTGTGGTGACGGCGACCGCGTTCATAACGGTCGTCTCGCTGCCAAAACTTTTGCTTATTGTTGCCATAACATTTTCCTGGAACCCCGCGCAAACAGGGGACAACCCCCCAATAAATTGGGGGGCTAAATAGGGTTAATCAAGGGACACATCCAAATCGCCCGTTGCGAATTTTGCCGTGTCGCCTGAAGTAATGGTTTTGGACTGGCTCAGCGCCCCGTGAGCGAGCATATTGCCGGCGCTTGCCGCATCAAAGAGGGCAAAATGTGTTATGGTGCCCCAACTGCCGGAAGCCTGCGGGAAGGAAATATCGCCGGCGTTACTAAGGCTGCCGCCGGACGCCGTAGTCCAGGATGCGCCGGAAGTTGCAACGCGGGCGTAACCGTTGCCGCTTGGCTCAGCAAGGCCCGATCCGCTATCCAGCGGGTCCGCGGTAGAAAGTCCCACGTAAATCGTCGGCGGAGTGTAACTGCCTTTGCCGAAAATATGTTCCAAAATCTCGTTTTCCCAGTAATCAGAGAAACTGCCCATTTCGTGACTCCTTGTTTTTGGTTTTGAACCCCGCAATGAATTGCGGGGCCAAATATCTGAGTATTTAGCCCCACGTTTCACGTGGGGTTTTAAGAACTCGGCGTCCTGGTTATGCTTGATTCGCCGTCGGTCGGGGTGTGCGTCAGTATGATGGTCTGGCCGTCATCGTCGTAATAGTCGATAGCACCGGTCGCCTTATTCTGAACGGCCTTGTTGGCGAGGATTTTGTCGCAGGTCAACTCTGCGCTGCCGGTCCAGATTATGCGGGCGCCGCCAATAAGCTCGTCACTATCGGCAGGATTGGCGCCGGCCTGCAAAAACATCTGAACCGTGTACCGACCGGCAGGAATATTCGCATCAAAGTTGCCAACGTATCTGCTGCCGCTCTTATCGGTCAGTGATATATCATAACTGTCGGCGTTGTGTCCGTTGTTTCCCCAGCTCTCAAAGGCCGCCCCTGCCGGATACCAAACCTGCCCGGCAGCATTGCGAACGACGGCATAAATCGTATTGCCTGACGCATAATCCAAATGTATTTCGTTGGCCATTGTGTTCTTGTCCTCTCTTTATGCTTCTTCGGTCCACGTGCCATTCTTGGCGATTGTCGCCCAGTCGCCGTTTGAATCGGCGACCAAAGCAAGGCACGCCCCGATAGCGCTGGCTGATTTATATTTGCCGGCGGTTTGGCCGCTGTCGTCTCTTATCGTCGCGGCGCCCGGCTCGACCCGCAGTGCCTGCGCCGCCTGAACAGCAAAGGTAAATTTGGTCCCGGCAGGCGCCGATGCAGGCAGAGTGAGAGTGACCGTGCCAGCGGCGCCGCGATTGCTGTGGACGCTGCCGGACTCGGCTTGTGTGAGTGTGTCGTCAGCGGTGTGCGCCTCGATGGTGGTTTTTATGCCGCCAGCTCCGTAAGGCAGCACAAAGTTGTGCCCGATCCTGCAGTCGGTTATCGAGGTAATGTCCCCGCCTGATGTGGTTACTATGGCCAGGCGAACGTGCGGCGTAGTTGCCATATCGGGGAAGCTGCTGTACTGGTTGGCGACAAGATTGCCGGCTGAATCCAGATACACATAAATATTTGCCTTGTCATCGGCTAAGGTATTGCCGGATGAGCCTTGATAGCTTACAAGTTGTGTGCCCAGCCAGAACTTGCCGCTTTTTACGCCGATATCGAGTCCGCCCTCATCGTAGACCCGTAGGTCGTTTGCCCGCCGGGCGGCCAATAGCAGCCGATACAGAAGTTTCCGAAAGTGCAGATAGTAAGGCGCAGTGCCGGTCGGTATATACTCAACGCCCGTTTCGCTGTCAGACTGCATGTTCAACAGCTCGTTGTCGGATGGATAAACCTCGGCCATAGAATTCTCCTTGCGTTTAGCCCCCAGGTTTACCCTGGGGGTTTTCTATTGTATTTGCAAAACTAATTCATTCGTCTGGGCATTGAACGACAAGATGGTTAACCCTTCGGCGGCTCTTGCCGCCGGCGTTACGGTGACAGGCCCTACTTCACTCGCGGCACTTTCATTGCCGGCCTGGTCGAGGACTTTGACGCCAAATTTGTAAGCCCCGGCCGGCAGCGGCTGGCTTATCCATTCGAGCGTGTCGGCGTCCAGGCCGAACGCATCGCCGCCGAAGATTCCCTTTCCAAAGCCCGCCGCCGCCGCCGAATCCCAGCCGAAGTCGCCTATTCCGAAGCCGGCCATTGCGAATCCTGCCTTATCCATCCAACTTGGCCAGATTTGGATCGGGCAATCATTGAGCGGCTGGTCGTAGTCGATCTCGCCGCTGCCGGCGTCATAGAAAACGTTCGCGGTCGCACCAGCCGGCAGATTCTGACTGCGCAGTAAACTTATCTTCACCCGCCCGCTATCGACCGGCGGCTGAGCAATTTCGCTGCCGAAATCGACGTGAGCCTGCTCTGCCGGCACGGCAAAAACCTCAATTCGCACCGCAGATTCAAACGAGCCGGGTATCTGCACGATCATCTGTCTTTGCTCGGTGTCAATCGTTGCCCCTGCAAATCGCCCGTTGACGTAAACCTGGTGCAGCATGTCACTATGGGATGAGCGCCACCTTACCAGCGCTATCCTCGGGGCAGCGACATATTCGCCGTCCTGCCGGATGCCGGCTGGTAATTCACGTGCCGTGACATTCTCTATTCCTTCGCTGATAAGTGACATTACGTTTCCTTGGTTATGAACCCCCCAGTAAACTGGGGGGCTAAATATCCTTTTTAGGCAAGTTGCGTATAGACGATTTCGTAATCGACTTCGAGACCGCCGCCGCTTACCCGCTCGTCAGTTACCTTGAAGACATCCAGCCGAATATTTTCAAACGTCTGTTCGCCGCCAATCTCAAGCGTGTGCGTGTCACCATCCATATAGGCCGATATGGCGTCAATTCTGTCCTGCATTTGTGACCGGCTTTGGGCCCGCAGTGTCCCGGTTTGTCTGACCTTTCGGCTGCGTTTGCCCAGGTCTATGCTAAGCAGGCCGTCCAGCCCGGATACCGCTTTCTCAACACAGGCTCGGCTAATACTATCCGGCTCGATCTGCAATTGCTGCCGGTCAAACAAGTTTTGCCCGTCCAGAGTCACGTTCATCGATTTGTCCCGTGGCGGGAGGATAACCCCGCACCAAGTGTTTAGCCGTCGCCGGCACTCGTCTCGGCGGAGCGCCGAGCCGTAGCCGGACGGCGACGAACCCCGCAGTAATGGTTTAGCCGTCGCCGGCACGGCGACGAACCCCCCAATAAATTGGGGGGCTAAATATTTTTGTTAATCGCGCGTCAACCTTACGGATGCTCTGGTTATGGTGATATCCACCAAGCCGTCGCAGTTCAGGTCAATGCCAACGCAGCATCGCTGCCGCGCCTTTTCAAAAAGCCTCCGATAGTGCAGGCTCTTCTTCCAGAAATTCTCATCGCCGGCCTTACTGGCTAACATCGCATAGACGACCGAGATGACGGCAAAGACCGATGCTCCCTTCAACACAGCCGGGTCCAAAACATCCTGCACATCTATATCACTTGCCGGATTGCCGGGCTTAATGCCGAAATACTCGGTCAACGCAAAGGCAACCTCGCAGGCCTGCGGGGCGAAAGTGCTGATGCGGTAGGTTATATCGGTCGCAGCCGGTGGTGCTACCGGCTCAGCTTCTGAATCCGTCCTGACTACCGAGACGGTAAGTTGTGTCGCTGAATCGACTGAAACTATCTCGTAGCCGCCGTCAAGCAATCGGTCCGCGGAGCGTAGGTATATCACGCCGCCGGCTGCAACCTGCGCTGATTCAAAGTCCGCGGCGCCGGCGGTAAATGTAGTGCCGCTCAGTTGGCCGCCCGTGCCCGCCGCGAGCACCTGCCAGGGCAGGTGCAGCTCGCCGAATAGCGCGGGCTCATACTTGAGGATGTCCGAATCTGTGGAAAACATAACCATTTTTTGGTCCCTTTGCCCGATGGGGATAAAACCCCCCGATAAATCGGGGGGCTAAATATTATCCCCTGCCCCCCATTTAGGATGCACTGAGGTCGCGAATAAGGCCGTGAGCCGCCTGGTTGCGCAGCTCCAGCGTGTATTCGCCGATCAGCTCGCCGCACTCGTAGTCGCCGCTGCTTGCCAGCGGCTTAAAGTGAAAGCTCCGCCCGGCCAGAGGCAGCACGCCTATCCGCGAGGAATCCAGCAGCATCGCTGCATCCTGCGGCACCCAGCGGGTGGTGACAATCCTGCACACGCCGAAGTCGCTCTCGTAGACGCTTATCATATTGGTGAAGGTCGTGTCGCCGGCTGCGTAGGTCCGGCTGTCGGCGCAGAAGGCGTTTATCCTTCGCTTCTGAAAGCCGCCCACTACAATCAGGTCAACGTTGCCGCCGCTATTCTCCCAGACCTTTCGCAGCACATAATTAATCTTGGCCTCGTCAAGGTCGGTGCCGCTGGGAAAGCCGCTGTCGCCGGTGTGGAAAACATTGGTCGACAGATGCTTAACAATGCCCTTTATCGACCGCCTGACCGAGCCGCTGCCTTCCGGGTTGCCGGCCGGCTGACCGCCGTTAATCACACTGTTCTCCAGGTCACGAAGCAGCTCACGCAGCCGTTCCTGTTTTTGGTAATCCATCTCGTCCGCCAGGCCCAGGTGGCTGGCAGCCATATCCGTGCCGCTTACTTCCACCGCGGCGGTAAATATCTGCGTGTAGTTGCCGCACCGCACGCGATTGGTAAACCGCACGTCCGGTTTATCCGCCCCTTCAAGAGCAGCGTTGCCCAGGATGTTGATTACCTTATTGTCCGCCAAAGCCTCCGGCGTAGTGCCGGCGTAACCGCGAACGACCGTCAGAGTATTAGTGCTGATGGCGGTTACCAGCATCAATTCCTCGCTGCCTTCGACCTGAATCTGATCGCCGGCACGGAATCTGCTGCCGTTGTCAACGACAAACTGGGTGTCGGCCGCCGGGTCGGTGTACGTGCTGTCGTTGATCACGTCCTTGTTGGGCAAAAGTTCGTCTTCCAGCCACTCGTGATGCGTGCTGGCCGCCTCTCTCATCGGATCGCCCAGGGCATCCAACAGGGGCGTTTCGTAAGGTGAAATTAGCCCGATCAAATCCGACACGTCCTCTGCCAATTCCGGCAGAGTCGTGCCCGCTGAATAAGTTGCTTTTCCGGTAAATGCCATTGTTTATCTCCTTTTGGTTTTTTGAACCCCCAGGCGCCGCCCTGAGTTTGTCGAAGGGACAGGCCTGGGGGCTAAACACGGTCACAAAAAATTCCTTCGCAATTTCAGATACTCCTGCAAGTCCCTTCGACTGCCTGAAGTGGCCGCCCTTTTGGCTGCCCTTTCCAGAATCGTCTGGCTGTTCTGCATCCGCTCCTTCGCCGAAGCAGTCTTTCTCGCGCCGACGGCAGCAGCTGCACCGCCAAAGAGATACTCCTTTTCCTTCCGAAGCTGCTCGACTACGCCGTTCACATCCGCCTTGTCCTGACCCTGTATTCTGGCTTTGGCAATCAGAACAGCCGTTTCCAAATCAACCGCCCCGGCGGCAGCAAGTTTACGGATCAACTGCTGCTCGACCTGCAGGTCGTTCAACTGCTGCGACAGGCTCGTTGCCTGTGCCTTTGCCGCAGCCAACTCCTCGGCCAACGATTCGGCCTTCTTCTCGGCACTCTGTGCCCTCTTACGGTAGCGGATCGATTCAGTCACCGGAACAAGTTTGGCGTTGTCGACGTCACTGTGGTCCGCTATGTCTTCTGACAAAATGTTTTCTGTGTCGATCTGACTCATATTCTCTCCTGGTTCGTAAACCCCGCGATGAATCGTTTAGCCGTCGCCGGTACGGCGACGGACCCCCAGGATAAACCTGGGGGCTAAACTTGAACCGCGTTTTGCAAGTTCTCGTATCCCAATTCTCGCAGCACCTGCTCAGTTGGAACGCCCAACTGCTTTTTGATCTGGGCCTCTTTTAGCTTTTCCATCACGTTTTCAGGCAGCGGACTTGGAAAAATGATCTCTATTTCTCTATCCGCCTGCGCGGTCTGATAGATGCCGGCCTTATCCAGCATCGCAAGGACCATCGCGCAGATATTTTTTAGGCCCTGCCCGTAGGTGAACCTCTTGCGTTCATTTTTTGAGAGCGTGCCCATAAGCGTAAGTTTAAGGGCGACCGCGCTTGTGAGGTTGCCGAGCTTATCTCGCAGAACCCCCGCTACGACCGGCGTAACGCCGCTGACCTTATCAATCGCCTCTCTGATCTCGGCGATGTGCACGCCCTCGCTGGGCGTGGGCGTATCTCCGCCGAACTCCTCGATGCTCGCTTCGGGATTGTCGGTGTACCACATCCTGCCCGGCGAGATGGGTCTATCCTCAAAGCCCTCGATGCCCTTTCCCAGATACATCTTGAAAGACTGGAACGTGATTCGGCTCGCCCTGTCGCTGAGTCTGGTGTTGAGCTCATCCTGAAGCGGTATCAACGGCTCAACGTCGCTAAGCCCCTCATAGTAATACGGCTGGGCAATATTCTGGATGTGCACGACCGGCAAAAATCCCCACGGCAATTCGCCCTGGGCAACGAGCTGCTGGTCCTCATATCTCTGCCAGCCGACAGGCGAGGTAATCTCCGTCACCGAAACGACCAGCCGGCTGTCACCACCCGCCCGCCCCGGCGACAACAACCCCGCCAAAAAGGAGTTTTTGCCGGTCAGAACGTTTCTTTTTTGGCAAAAGTGCTGCACATAGTATCTAATCTTCCTATAGTCATTTTCATCCAGGACAGGCAGTGCTCTTGGTGCTTCAATCAGTTCAAGCTCGATTGTTTGCGCTAACTTGAGCGCTTCTTCAAGTGGGAGGAGCTGGGAGGAGGTAAGGGAGGAGGAAGAAGCGCGGCTGAAAAGCTGGTCGCCAGGCCTGACGAGACAATCGACGAACCCGTAGACACTTCCGAGCACCGCCATATCCTGAAAGAAACCAATACCGCCGTTGGCCGCAAACAGTGCCTTTATTAAGGTTTCGATCTCTGCACGTTTTTGGCTGTCCGGCGATTTGGAGACAAAGCTAATCGGCTTACCGAACAAAAAGTCCACGCCCGCGTTTATTCGCCAGGCGATGTCGTTTTCAATAACTATTTCTTTTCGCTGCACATTTTTGACCGCTGTGGCGCCGAAGATGCCCGCGCCGCTACAGTGCACCAGGCCGGTTATTCTCGCGGGCAGCCCGTATTCTTGCGCCTGAACGTAGCACCTGCCCGATTCGTTCAGCTTCCTGTCCAAGGCAAGCCCTGCCGCCAATTCATACATCGGATTGGTGTAGTAATCCCACAGCTTGGCAAAGTGCGTCTGAATATCTACGGAGCAATCGTCAACGAGCCACTGTATGTAGCTGGCGTCAAGGTTCTGGTCGCCAAAGATACGAAGGTCAAAGCTCATATATCCGGCTCTCCTTATTTAGGCCCCCAATTTATTGGGGGGTTCAAATCCTTAATCACCGGCAACCATAATCAGCGCTGCCATAATTGGACGGATCTGCGCGTTTTGAGCGAAAAAAATGGTTTTTTGCGGAAGTGGTTTTGAGCCAAGTTCTTGCCGCAAAAGGAATAAAAAAAAATTTCATTTTTTCGATTTTGCTTTGGCGCTATCAGCACTTTTGAGTGAAATTTTGCCCTTTGCGTATTTGACAAACCTGTGGGTTTGCCGCATAATCCCCCCTTGTCCGGTGCGGTTGAAGAGACATTGGAAAAATTGCCAGCGGCGTTTAGCCGTCGCCGGTACGGCGACGGACCCCGCAATAA
>Ga0315285_10003592_pt1 | contig 16107 bp, 13 predicted proteins | sample YL17G09_36_MG_FD_203698 | JGI IMG/M metagenome (GOLD analysis project Ga0315285, IMG submission 203698) | Sediment microbial communities from Yellowstone Lake, YNP, Wyoming, USA - YL17G09_36 | ecosystem: Environmental > Aquatic > Freshwater > Lake > Sediment | place: USA: Wyoming | collected... | reverse complement strand
TGGACGGCGCGGGCGAGACGACCGCGCCGTCAAAGACACGGCCTGTTTTCAATGAACGAAGCGACCAGATCGCAACAAGCCACCGTCCTTCCGCTCTATAGTTCACCGCCGCCCTGCCCGTTGCTGGAAGCTTGCGGGCTGGACGGCGCGGGCGAGACGACCGCGCCTACAAAAGCGCGCTAATGTCGCACCTATCGCGGGAACTCGATGCCTTCGGGCGGCAGATTTAGGTTGGCCTCGATCTTGGGTTTCTTTTCCATCATTTCGTCCCAGGTGACGAGCCGGTTCTCGTAGGCGGCCATCCTGCCGAGGATGCTGGTGAGCGTGCTGTTGGCGCTTTCCTGTGCGTTGTTGAGCGGCTTTCCGTCGAGAATGGCGGTGCAGACGTCTCTGACGTTGTCTGCTGCGGCTTTCTCGTAGATGTTGCCCGTGTTGCCGCCGGCCCAGCCGGCGCTCTTCCCGCGGATCTTGACGTCGCCGCCGTAATGGGAGTCTACGGTGCCAGTCTCGCCATAGAGGCGTATGCAGAGGTCGTCGAACCCGTCGCCGAACTGTCTCGAACTGAAGTCGACGTGGACGTCGTCGGGGTAGGTGTATGCGACGACGAAATGGTCCCAGCAGTCGCCGACGTCGACCCGGCCTTTGCGCCCGCCGGTACCGACGGCCTGTATGGGATGGTTCTGAATGTACCAGTTTGCGACGTCGAGGACGTGGATGTTCTGCTCGACGATGATGTCGCCCGACAGCGCCTTGTCGAACACCCAGTTGCGCAGCCGGGCCGCTTCGGATCCCGGCCTTGCCTGCCTGCCCAGCCGGCCGGTGTGGTAAAACACGTGGCCGAGGATGGGTTTGCCGATCATGCCGTCGTGGACGCGTTGCGCGGCGCCTTTGAAGAACTCATTGTTGCGGGTTTGGAAATCGACGAAGCAGTTGAGCTTGCCGTTGTTTTTGGTTGCGGCGTCGACGATGGCGAGACATCCGGGAACGTCGACGGCGATAGGTTTGGCGATGTAGACGTGCTTGCCGGCGTCGAGCGCGGCCACGGCTTGCTCCGGGTGGAAGTAAGGGGCGCTTTCGACGGCGACGATGTCGACCTGGTCGAACATCTGCTTGTACCCGTTGAACCCGGCGTACCGATTCTTTTCGGGGACGTTGAGTTTTTCGCCGGCGGCTCTGGCCCGATCAATGAAGTAATCGTGGCAGGCGACGACTTGTGCCTTGCCGCATTCATTGAACATCTTGCCGATCATTTGGCCGCGGCCGCCGCACCCGGTCAGGCCGACGCGCAGTTTTGAGTTGGCGTCTGCGCCGAATGCCGTCCGTGCCGGCATGATGCTGACGGCCGCCGTTGCCGCAGCCATTTTGAGGAAACTTCTCCGTTCGACTTCCGGGTTGTCAGACATAGCGCCTCCTTTTTTTGTCAGTCCATGCTGCTATTCTATCAAGTTCTGGTTTATTTGCGAAGAAATAAAACGCCCGATTCGCCCATCCGTCCGATCCGTCCGATCCGTCCGATCATGACTTCTTTCTGAATACCCAGAATTCAAAATCGATGTTTCTGGAGGCGAGGAGGATGTCATGCGCGCAGTCGAGTGCCTTGAACCGGTGCACGAGTTCGTAGTCTTGGTCGATCCAGTTGCCGGTTTTCCTGGCGCGTTCGTATTCAAACGGGCGCAACAACAGCCAGTCGGGCCGGAGGGCCTCGAGCATGGCTTCGAGCGATCTGCCGTGAGGATTGTCGCGGCTGTATTGGACGACTCTGCGGCTGCCGAGCCCGGGCCAGTCGAAGATCTGCCGGCGGATGCAGTAGGCCGTATGGCCGAGGGCTTCGCAGCCGAGGGTTTGGCCGGGATTCATGGCGCGGGCCAGATATTCGCAGGCGGGCTTGCGGACGGCGTTCTCGATGTCCTGTTGAATGCGTTTTTCGGCGTTGAACGTCCGGGGCAGCATGCCGGCCATCAGCACGAGGTAGGCCGCTACGAGGCCGTTGGCGAGCGCGGCGCGGGCGCGGCGGTTTGGGATCAGGTCCGCGACTGAATCGAGCCCATACGCCGCCATGAGTGCCAGCACCGCGCAGAGCGGCGCGGCGTACCAGCCGAAGACGTGGGGGACGGCGAACGTGAGGTAGGCGGTGAAGACGGCGGCGAAAACGAGCGGCAGGATCATGCCGCGGCGGCGGTGGTAGACGGCCATGCCGCAGCCGGTGATGACGAGGAACAGTATGGCGAGACAGACGGCGCCGTGGTCGTTGAATATCCTGCTGAAATGGGTGCCGTGGCCGGCGAACGACGGGCCGAGCGGCTGGAAGATCGAGTCGGGGAAGTAGGCGCAGGAAAGGCGGGTGGCCAGGTGGCTGGAGGCCTGGGCAAACGTCAGCGCCGTGTCTTTCCACCAGAGGGGGTAGCCGAGGCCTTTGGCGAGGATGGTGTTTGGGATGGGGGAACCGTAGTAGGCTGAGGAGAAGGCCAGCCAGGGCAGGTAGAGACCGAATCCCGCGCCGGCGGCGACGAGGAAATCGCGGCGGTTGCGCATGAGCACGACCAGCCCGGCGGCGACGGCCCACAGGGCGAACTCCGGGCGAGCGAGCACGCAAACGCCAAGCGCAAGGCCGAGGGCGTAGGCGTTGGCGGCGACGAGGTAGTAAATCGAGGCCACCAGCGCCAGGGTCGCCAGTTGGGTCTCCATGCCGGACATGCCCCAGGAGATCTGGTGGTGTTCGAACGCGGCGTAGCCCATGACGAGGATGGCGGCGGGTGTTGAGAGGCGCACCTCGGGGTGGAGAGCGAGGCGTAGGAGGTAGAGGACCGCGAGGCCGCCGGCCAGCGCCGATGCCACCCGGAGCACCGTCAGGCCGGCGCCCAGGCTGACGAAATCGCCGGCGAGCGGCAACAACACGCCGAGCGGGCTCGAGAATCCTTGTACCGGCCTGCCGCCGCCTTGAGGCAGGGTCAGGCCGAGGCCGCGGACGGCGTTTTCGGAATGGGCGAGGGTGATCAGGGCGTCTTCCCAGATTCTGCCGGTATAGGCCCAAAACAGGAGGCGTACGACGATGGCGGCTACGGCTAGGGCGAGGCCTGAGCGGACGACGAGGCGGTTGGGCGGGTCGCTGGAGGTTTCTGTGGCAAACCAGTTGAACATGGGGGTCATTCTACCGTGCCGGGGCGGATTGTTCCATGCTGTGCAGGCGAGAGGTAAGACAGAATGCGACGTATAGGACATATAGTGCAGGCGAGACGCCCGCACCACAATTTTCGGAACTGCGAACTTGGCACTTGAGAACTTCGCACTTCGCACTTGAACGGTTGTGGTGGTGTCTTTAGAATCGGTGCGGGCGAAAAAACGTATGCGGAGGTTATAGCCATGACAGTGAGAATCGGCTTTATTGGCGCGGGCGGGAACGCGAACTGGCACATGGACATGCTCGAGGAAGTTCGTGGGGCAAAAGTGACCGCCGTATCCGATCTTGTTTTTGAGAAAGCCGAGGAGACGGGGGCGAAGCACGGTGCGACTCCGTATGCGAGTTATAAGCAGATGCTGGCGAAGGAGGGGCTGGATTGTTGTTACATTTCGATTCCGGCGTATCTGCATGGTGACCCGGAAATGGACGTGATCCAGCGGGCGCTGCCGTTTTTTGTGGAAAAACCGCTGGCGTTGTCGGAAGAGATGGCGGGGGATATTTGCGAGCGGGTTGAGAAGAAGGGGATCGGGACGTGCGTGGGGTACCAGGTCCGGTACCTGGACATTATGGACCGTGCGCGGGACATGCTGGCGAATACGTTTGTGAATGCGGCGCAGGGCCATTATGTGTGCGGGTGCATTGGGGGGTGGTACACGCGGATGGCGTTGTCGGGCGGGCAGATAACGGAACAAGCAACGCACATGCTGGACCTGATGCGGTTCCTGCTGGGTGACGTTCAATGGGTAGCGGCGACGAAGCGGGAAGGGGCGCAGGTCACTGCGGAAACCCTTGATGGCACGGCACTTGGGAAAGGTTCGGTATCGAGCGAAGCGGCCGGGTTGCAGATGCACGAGTATAACATCTGGGACGCGACGACGCTGCTGATGCAGTTTAAGTCGGGGGTTCCGGCGACGTTTGTATGTTCCTGCCAGTGCAACTACACGTTTGACGTGTTGCTGGATATTCTTGCCACGGATTTCCGGCTCAAGATTGACTATGAAAAGATGGAAATCATCCGGAAGGTCAAAGGGGAAACCAAGAGCGAGATTATCAAGGCCGACCTGTCGCCGAAAGTAGATGCGGAGTTCGTCAAGGCGGTGAAAACAGGCGATTTCTCGAGAATCCGCAGCAATTACGCCGACGGGGTGAAGAGCCTGCGGCTGTCGTTGGCGGCCGTGGAAGCGGCGCGAACGGGCGCGGTGGTTCGCCTATAGGAGTGCCAGACGGTCGCGCGGGAGCGCGACCCCACCGTGCAGGCGAGACGCCCGCACCACAATATGGGTCGTTGCACTTTGTGTGCGGGTGGGGGTACAATATTGATTGAAAGGTAAGAAAGGGCGTACCTATGGACTCACGCAGCGTGATGAGGGTAGCCGCGTTTCTGGTACTTTTGTGCTTTGTGTTGGCGTTGGCGGTCGAGTATGCCGATGCGGCCGCGGCCAAGCCGTCCAAGCCGGCCAAGGGCGACCAGGCGCTTGCCCAGAAGAGGGGGATCGCGGGTTCGCTGGGCACCAAGAAGACCGACGAAAGTAAGAAAGCGACGAAACTCCAGATGATGATAGGCATTGGCTCTGTCTTTGTGGCGTTTGCAGTAATTAAGTGGCTGTAGGCTGCGCCGCCATTCCATTTTTTTGGGGATTAATTGCGGTGCAGGTCGCGGCCGGCTAAGTGGGGCCGGCTTGTTGTGGCCTGTCGGGCGCACCATTGGGGAACAAGCGTTTGGGTGATCGCGTCTTGATATTGGACGACGAAGTCCATGTGGTGGACGTCCTCGAGCAACATCTGACGGCCGAGGGGTACGAATGTTCGGGGACGGTATCGCCGCTCGAGGCGATGAAGCTGTTGAAATCGAACGGTGCGTATTCGGTTCTGCTTACGGACCTGAAGATGCCGGAGATGCACGGGATTGAGGTGGTCCGTGAGGCGAAGAACCTGGATGCGGATCTTGCGATTATCGTCGTGACGGCGCTTTACGACGTGAAGAACGCGATCCAGGCGATGCGTATGGGGGCGGATGATTATGTGGTCAAGCCGTTTGACCTGAACGAGATCTCGCTTTGCGTGAGCCGTGCGCTGGAAAAGCGGGCGTTGCTTATCGAGAACCGGCAGCACCAGCGGGAACTCGAGACGCGCGTGCGGGAAGCGACGGGGACACTCGAAAAGACCAACCAGGAACTGATGGCGACAAAAGAGTACCTCGAGAACCTGCTTCACAGCACGGTGGACGCGATCATTACGAGCGATATCGAGGGGCAGGTGACGTTTGTGAACAAGGGGGCGACGCGGATGCTGGGTTATTCGCGGGAGGACCTGATCGGGGCGCCGGTTTCGAAGCTTTACGCGGGCGGCCGGGAAGAGGCGCGTCACGTCCAGCGTCTTTTGCATGAGAACGCGCCGCTGCAGAATTACGAAACGGAACTGATGCACAAAGACGGGGCGGTAATCCCGGTGACGATGTCGATCTCGTTCGTGAATGACGCGGACGGCAACGTGACCTCGTTGCTGGCCATCTGTAAAGACAGCACCGAACAGAAGAAGCTCGAACGCGAACTCAAAGAGATGTCGATCAAGGACTCTCTGACGGGTCTGTACAACCAGCGGTATTTCTACGACCGGCTGGCGGGCGAGATCGAACGTGCGCGGCGTCAGAACCACCCGCTGTCCTTGCTGCTTTTCGACATCGACCAGTTCAAGACGTACAACGACTGCCACGGCCACCTGGCGGGCGACAACGTGCTGCAGGCGGCGGGGCAGACGGTGATAGAAAGCACGCGCGAACACGTCGACGTGGGGTTCCGGTACGGGGGCGACGAGTTTACGGTGATCCTGCCGGAAGCCGACGAGGCGCAGGCGTATAACATCGCGGAACGTATCCGGAGCGGGTTCGAGTCGCGCCATTTTGACACGCTCACGGTCAGCATCGGGCTGATGACGTACAAGGAAGGCTATAGCCTTCGGACGTTCATCCAGTTTACGGACGCGATGATGTACGACGCGAAACGGTCTGGCGGCAACAAGATTTATGTTTACCGGCCGGAAAATGAGGCCTAAGGCTGCTAAGAAGCCGCATTCAGAATCTTTGTTCGCCACCTTGAGCCAACATCTACGCGTTGTGCGCAGATGTCGCGAACAAAGATTCTAACCGGAGCAGAACGCGTAATGAAATTCGGGATTTGCAGCGAGATTTTCAAAGACTGGAACGACGTTGGCCGCACAATCGATTACGTGAAGCAGGTGGGCTATGACGGGCTCGAGATAGCTCCGTTTACGCTGTCGCAGTACGTGTACGACATCCCGCAGCAGACCCGCCGCGACGTCGTTTCAAAAGCGAATGCGGCGGATTTGGAGATTGTGGGGATTCACTGGGTGCTCGTGGGGCCGGAAGGCATTCACCTGACTCACCCGGACAAGGCCGTCCGCGATAAGACGGCCCAGTATCTGATCGACCTGGCGAATTTCTGCGGCGACGTGGGCGGCAAGGTGATTGTGTTCGGCTCGCCCAAACAGCGCAGCGTGATGGAAGGCGTTACGTACGAGCAGGCGTTGGACTACGCCGTGGCCGGGTTCGAGCGGGCGTTGCCCACCTGCGCGGCGCGCGGTGTGACCATTTGCATGGAGCCGCTGACGCATCTCGAGACTAATTTCTGCACGAGCGCTGAAGAGACTGTTGGCCTCGTAGACAAGATCAACCACCCGAACTTCCGGCTCCTGCTCGACACAAAAGCGATGGCGTTCGAGAAAGACGATCGGGCGACGCTGATCCGCCGGTATGCGAAGTATCTTGCACATTACCACGCGAACGATGAGAATTTGAACGGCCCCGGCTGGGGCGACGTGGATTTTGGGCCGATTTTCCAGGCGCTGAAAGATATCGAGTATAAGGGCTATGTGTCGGTTGAGGTGTTCAACTTCGAGCCGGGCCCGGAAGCGATCGCAACGAAGAGTTTGGAGTATATGAAGGGGTTTGTGTGAGAGATCGGACCGATCGGTCGGATCGGACGAATAGAGAATCGGGGCCGCGTTTAGTTAACTTGGCCCCGATTTGCTTTTGAGGGAGACTGCGACAAGTGGACAAATCCTCAGAATGGAAAGTGGCACTACCGATGCTGGTGCTCGTTGTCCTGGAGTTTGCAGCCCAGCAGATGCTGTTCGGGGCGCCTACACGCTCGGGCTTGGTAGAGGAGTGGAATACGCGGCGGGGCCGGTCTTTCTTCCAGGGGCCGGGGAAATAGGGAAAACTGGGGGGAAATAGAGGCAGCCCCCGATTTCTCATTTCTTTGTGTGGACAGCGGAGATCGCGGCGAGTTAGAATCGGGAAGAGGCGAATACGCGAATGTGCCCGCCAATGCGCTATCATGAGATAGAGATTCCGGAACAACTCATTGCCGAATTCTGTCGGCGTCATCACGTACGCCGGCTGTGCCTGTTCGGTTCGATTTTGCGCGACGATTTCCGGGCGGATAGCGATGTGGACGTGCTGGTGCAGTTCGAACCGGCAGCCACTCCGGGTTTTGGCTTCTTCGGAATGCAGGAGGAACTCTCCGCCTTACTCGGGCGGAGGGTGGATCTCCACACCTCAGGGTTCCTCAGCAAGTACTTTCGGGATCAGGTGCTGCGTGAGGCGGAGGTGTTGTATGACGCGGCATGACGACACGGTTGCGCTTCGACACATGCGCGATCACGCTCTCGAGGCCGTGGCGGCCGCGCGTGGCCGGTCACGACAGGACCTCGATGGCGACCGAATGTTTGCCCTTGCACTGATCAAACTTGTCGAGATCGTCGGTGAAGCGGCCGGCCGGGTTTCGTTGGCAACGCGCAGCGTTGAACCGCGCATTCCCTGGAACGAGATAGTGGCCGTACGGAATCGGCTTGCTCACGGCTACGATCCACATTGCACCCTTTTGTCAATACCCTGGTTTGGGCGCAGGTGTTTTTTGGGAGGGGTCAGGGCGCGGTCGAGGGGACTTGACCTGACCGCATGGGCTCGACGCTAAGGAGATGATGGCGGGGCGTGTGGCGGGGGAGCGGCCGGGAGGATGAAAAATGGCCGTTTCAGTTCTCACTTTTCGGCACAAGCTGTTATACTACCCATGTTTAAACACCTGAAGGAAGCGATTGTGCGCGAATGCGACGAGGTGGTGGTTTACACGGACGGGGCGTGCGATCCAAACCCCGGTATAGGCGGTTGGGCGGCGGTGTTTTGGTACAAGGGCCATTACAAGGAGATCTCGGGCGGCGAGGCCCGCTCGACGAACAACCGGATGGAGCTGACGGCCGCCATTAAGGCGCTCGAGGCGCTGAAACGGCCGTCAAAAGTCATATTACATACGGACTCGGAGTACCTGCAGAAGGGCATCACGCTGTGGTTGCCGGTGTGGAAGCGGCTGAATTGGCGGCGAAAAACCGGCGCGATCAAGAACATCGACCTTTGGCGGCGTCTGGATGAACTGATCGGTACGTACGATGTGCAGTGGCGCTGGGTGCCCGGCCACGCGGGCGACCCGGTCAACGAACGGTGCGACAAGTTGGCGACGTCGGAGATCCGCAAGTTGCGCGGCGGCTGAGAGAGCTACGAAAAACGATGCTGGCTGGCAGAAAGAAGCACCTGCGGCAGCGAATGCTGCGTTACCTGATCCCGATCCTGATCGGGATGGCGGGGTTGCTTTTTGCGAGCTGGGCGCCGCTCGAGAGCCCGGTGCTGCGGTTTACGGTGGTGCTGTTGTCGGTGGCGGTGCCGCTATTTGCGGGCGGCAACCTGCTTGTGGGCAGCAGGGGAATAGAGAAGCTGGTGATGCTGGCGGGTGTGCTGATGCTGCTTTTGGGCGCGGCGGTCAACTTCAGCGATTTTCCGGTCGAGCCGGGCAACCTCAGCCGGTACCAGATGAACATTCTGGCGATTTCGCGGTGGCTGGGGATGGGCAGCCTGATGCTGGGGCTGTTTGTGGTGCTGATCGGCGTGGTCCGGACGGGCGAGGCTATCGAGCAGCTCGGGGAACGGTTCCGCCAACTGGCCGACCACATCAGCGAAGGGTTCGTACTGTCGCTGCCGGACGGGACGGTCGTTACGGTGAACCAGCGGTTTCTGGAGATGTTTGACGTCACCGAAGACGACGTAATCGGGGAGAACGTCCGGGATCTGGTGGCCCGCAATGAGATGGCGTTCATGGGGCCGCACCTGGACCTGCGGGCAAAGGGTTTGGCGTCGGAATACGAGGTCAATTGGACCACGCGCGGCGAGGACCGCCAACTCTGGATCAGCGGGACGCCCATCTTCGACCGGCACGGCCACCACATGGGCACCCTGGCCACGATCCGCGATATTACAGAGAAAAACCGGATGTCGTTCCGGCTCGAACAGTACGCGAAAGGCTTGCAGGACCTCGTCGAGGAGCAGACGCAGAAGTTGCGGGGGTCGGAAGAGCAGTTGCGCGAGCTGCTGATGCACATGAACGAGGGTTTCCTCACGATCGATTCGGGGTACCGGATCCAGTTTGCCAACAAGCGGATCAGCGAACTGCTCCGGACGAATGCGGACGCGCTGCGTGGGCGCGAGATCTTCGATTTCATCGACCCGTCAGGCCGGGTGAAGCTGCTCGAGCAACTGCGTACGGAGCGGATGGGCCTTGTTACGGGTGCGCGGCCCGAAGTCGTGTTCAGCGGCGCGGACGGCAGGGCGATCCATGCGGTGGTCGCGGTGTCGCCCGTGAAAGGAGCCGGGGACGAGGCGGGGGCGGCGGGTCGGCTCGTGGAGCATCCTGCGGCTCCGGGCGAAGACGAAACAAGGTACTCGCTGGTAATAACGGATGTGAGCCAGCTCAAGCACATGCAGCACCAGCTCGAGTTGCGTGCGTCGGAGCTCGAGGCGGTGAACCGGGAACTGCGGATGTACGGGCGGGCCAAGGACGGTTTCCTGTCCAACGTGAGCCACGAACTCAAGACGCCGCTGAGCACCATCAACGGGTACGTCGAGATGCTCGAGTCGGGGAGCCTTGGCCAACTCCAGGTGCCTCAGGCGAACGCGCTGATGGTGATGGGGCGGAACGTGAAGCGGCTGGTGAGCTTGATCAACGAGATGATCGAGTTCAGCCGGATGGAGATCCGGGGCGTGCAGCTCAAGGTGGTGCTGTTCAGCCTCGAGCGGCTCCTGCGCGAGGCGGTGGCGTCGGTCCAGCCGCAGGCGCTCATCAAAGACCTCAGCATCAGCATTTTTTCATCGGAAGAGTTGCCGCCGGTGTGGGGCGACAGGGGTAAAATTGCGCAGGTGATGGGCATACTGCTTTCCAACGCGGTGAAGTTCAGCCATGAGGGCGGGGTGATCCAGATACAGGTGGTTGAGCGGCCGGACGGCCTGGGGATCGCCGTGAGCGACACCGGGATTGGCATTGACGCCGCTAACCATTCGCGGGTGTTCGAGAAGTTTTACCAGGTTGACGGTTCGATGAGCCGGCGGTTCGAAGGCGCGGGGATCGGCCTGTCGATTGCCAAGAGCATCGTGGAAGCGCACGGCGGGAAAATCGAGCTTGAAAGCGAGTTGGGCAAAGGCAGCACGTTCACGGTGGTGCTGCCGGACGCGGTGTTTGATTCGTCGCACTCGGCGGAGAGCGCGGCGGGGCTGGACAAGTTGCGGGTGCTGGTGGTTGCGGCGGGGGAAACGTTGCGGAGCGCGGTGCGTGCCGTGCTGGGGGGGTGCGGGTGCGAGGTGGTGGAGGCGTCGAACGGCTACGAGAGCGAGCGGCTGGCCGCGGAAACCACCCCCGACCTGATCCTGTTTGACGAGATTGTGTCTGACGGGGCTGGGGCGACCGCCGTGATGAACCTGCATCAGAACCTGGACACGGCCAATATACCCATGGTGGCCTTTGCCGGCGAAGGGGACGCGGGCGTGGACGGGCTGACGGAATACGCCCACGAGATGCATGTCGTGACAAAACCGTTTAACGCCCAGGGGTTGCTGAACGTCATCCGGAACGTGTGTTTCAACGAGCCGATACCGGCCGTGCCGCCGGCTGAGACGCCCAAGCCGTTGCCGCGCGTGCTGGTGCTTGACGGGGACCCGGACCTGCTGGAGTGGGTCGAGACGGCCCTGGTTCGGAGGAATATCGATTGCGCGACGGCGACGGAGGTCGGCAAAGCACTGGAACTTGCGCGGCAGAATCCGCCGGACGTGATTTTTGCCGATGCCGATACGGCCGATGCGGATACGGGCGACCTTCTGGCGAAATTCCGGGGATGCCCGGGCGTGCGCGCGCCGGTATACGTTCTAACGGCGCTTGGCGAGGCGTTTACGGCGGCGGCGGGCGCGGCGGGATCGCTTAAAAAACCGTTTGAGATTGATCAAATGATGGCCATTGTAAAGGAAGTCGTCTTGGTTTCGGAGAACTCGCCCACACCCGCGGCGTAAACGCGGCGTATGCCGCGGCAATAAGCGCGTCTTATGCCGGGGCGGCATAAGCCGACGCCTTGGGTGGTTATATAGCCGAGGGTAATTGATTAGGCGTCACCACAAGACAGAATTTACAAATCAGAAGTTTTGGAGGGATCAAATCGCGGTGAAAACGGCCCAGAACGCGAAAGTTATTTTGTGGTGACGTCTCAGTTTTTCCAAGCGAATTCAAACGTGTATAACTGTTTCGAGGTTGAGAACTGTCCCGCAAGGGGCAAGAGGAAGTGCGTCGGGTATGAAGAAGGTGCTGTCCCGGAACAGGCATGATGGAATACGACTGGCGGTGCGGCTGTGCCTGGTGATGCTGGTGGTTGCGGGCACGATGGGGGCCTCGAAGCCGTCCCGGAAGTCACGCAGGGCCGCCGCCCCCAAACCCAAGCCGGACGTCAGCTCGATCTGCATCGAAGCGGGGACCGGCTTGGTCATTATGGAGGAGAACGCGGACAAGCAGCGGCCGCCGGCCAGCATGGTCAAGATGATGCAGTTGCTGCTTGTGAGCGAGGGCCTGAACGCCGGGAAGTGGACGCTGGAAACGCCCATCAAGGCGACTCCCAAGGCGGCGGCGATTGGCGGTACGGGCGTTGGGCTTAAGGAAACGGAAGAATTCTCGCTGGGCCAGATGATGCAGGCGGTTGCGGTGTGCTCGGCAAACGACGCGGCGATGGCGGTCGCCGAGACGCTGTGGGGCGACGAGAAAACCTACCTTGAGACCGCGAACAAGCGGGCACTTGAACTGGACATGAAAAATACCAGGTTCAACAGTGTTCACGGACTGCCGCCGGCGCCCGGGGGCGAGTTTGATGTTACCACGGCCAGGGATATGGCGCGGCTGGCCCAGTTTTGCGTGCTCGATCCCACCATCCTTGGCTGGACAAGCCAGAAAGAACTCGAGTTCCGGCCGGCCGACCCGGTAAGGAAAAACACCAATCGGCTCCTCGAAACCATGGAGAACTGCGACGGGCTGAAAACGGGCTTTACCAGCAGCGCGGGGTTCTGCCTGACGGCGACGGCGGTGCGGGACGGGATCCGCCTGATTTCGGTGGTGATGGGCACGCGCTCGAACAGCAACCGGTTCATCGAGTCGCAGAAGGCGCTGGATACGGCCTTCGGCCAGGTTACCAAGAAGCGTGTGATCGCCAAAGGTGCGCCGGTGGGCGAGCCGGTGCCCGTAGCCAATTGCGAGACGCCGACCGTCAGCCTGACGGCGGCAGACGACCTGTGGGTGGTCGTCAAGCATGACGACGCCGACAAGCTTGAGGTCGCGCCAAAATATCCGGCGCTGATCCATGCGCCGCTCACGGCCGGCGCGCCAGTGGGCCAGGTCAACGTGGAACTGGCCGGAAAACTTCTTGGCACGGTCGCCCTCACAGCGCCGGTTACGCTGAAGGAAGCGGACCTGCGCTGGAAGCTCAAGGACAGCCTTGCCATGCCCAGGAAATATCCTCGATAGGCGCAGTCGACTTATTGAGCGAGAGACTGGATACGGTAGAGGTGGGTCTTTGTGCGGAGGAAGAGGCTGTTGCCGGAAACGGAGGGGGAGGCCATGAATCCTTCCTCGAGCCTGTTGGCGGCGAGAACCTCGTATTCGGCCCCGGCTTTTAACACGGTTGTCTTGCCTTGCGTGCTGAAGAAATAGATGCCGCCTTCGGCGCCGCCATCGGCGCCGCCTCCGGCGCAGATGGGCGACGCTTCATAGTTCCCGCCAATTTGTTCGGTCCAGAGGATGCGGCCGCTCGCGGCTTCGATGCAGGTGACGGCGCCGCTCCCGCTGACCATGTAGAGCAGATCGCCGACAAGGATGGGCGAGGGTTCTTCGGGCACAATGGCGCCCCCGACTTTCCAGGCGACGTGCGTGTCGGTGACGTCGCCCTGCCCGTCAACCTTGACCGCCCACAGTTCCTGCTCGCCTCCTCTGCCCGTGGTGATGAACGCCAGCCCCTTGCCGTATACGGGCCGAGCGGCGGGCGTGTAGGCGGTGTTGTGCGTTTTCCAGATCTCGTTGCCCGTGCGCGGATCGTAGGCAAACGCAGCCGACGATCCCAGCGTGATCAATTGTTTGCCGGAAGGACCGTCGATGACGAGCGGCGTCGAAAAGGCTTTCCGGAAATCGCCTTCGCGTTTTGGCAGGCCGTTTTCGTCGAGGTCCCGCCAGACGGTGGTCCTGTCGGTTTTCCAGACGGTGTTTCCGGATTTTTTGTCGAGCGCGGCCACATATTGGACGTCGACGCCGTCAAACGTGAGGATCAGGAGGTCTTCAAAAAGGATGGGAGAGGAGCCGGGGCCGCGATAGTGGCGGCAGGGGAGGTCGGTGCGCTGCCAGAGAACCTTTTTTGTATCCGTGTCGAGGCACGCGGTGCCGTAGCTGCCAAAATGGACGTAGACGCGACCCGGTTCGATGACGGGCGAAGGCGAGGCGTAGGAGTTGACGTTGTTGCCGAGCGGCTCGGGGTTGTCGGAGTGGAACAGGCGCTCGTTGAACACGATCTGGCCTGTCTCGGCGTCGACGCAGACGGCGTAGAAGTCGTTGCCGTCGGTCGTGGCGGTGGTGAGCCAGACTTGCCCGCCAAGGACGACCGGCGTGGACCAGCCCTTATGCGGGATCTCGGTTTTCCACCGGACGTTCTTGGTTTCGCTCCAAGTGAGGGGAAGTCCGGTGGCTTCGGCGATGCCGTTGCCCGAGGGACCTCGAAACTCCGGCCAATCCGCGGCGGCAAGGATGGGGGAAACCGTGCAGAGAATTGCGGCAAAAAATACTCGGCTCATGCGTGTTCCTTTAAAATCCAGGAAAAGACTGCGGGAGATTCTACTGCACGGGGCAGGGGTGTTGCGAAACTTGCGAAAATGGCCGCCAAAAGCTATTGTTTTGTGATGGGCGCGCGCAACAGGGCGCGCTTGCGGACAAAAAATGCGCGGCAGCATTCTGCCGGGCGGGAGGGAAACGACAAATGGCGCAATACAAGGGGCTTTACCGGTTTTCATTCGGCCCGTGGAATATCGACCAGGGCGGCGATCCATTCGGGCCGGTCGTGCGCAAGCCGGAATTGCTGAAGAAGAAGATGCAGGTGGCGCGCGATCTCGGGTTTCACGGGATGCAGTTCCATGACGACGACGTCGTGGAAGACCTCGACAAGAAAACGACCGACGAAATCAGCAAGACCGCCAGGAAAATCAAGAAAATGCTCATGGATCACGGGCTCGAACCGGAGTTCGTCGCGCCGCGGTTGTGGTTTGCGCCCGAAACCATCGACGGGGCTTATTCCAACCCGGATCCGAAGTGCCGGCGGTACGCCATCGAACGCACCAAAAAGGCCATCGACATTGCCAACGCCCTGGGCACGCGCAACATCGTGCTCTGGCTGGCCCGCGAAGGCACCTACATCCGCGAGAGCAAAGTCGGCCGGGAAGGCGTGCTGATGATCCGCGATGCGATCAACACGTTCCTCGAATACGACCCGCAGGTCAGAATCCTCATCGAGCCCAAACCCAACGAGCCCGTCGACAGCGCCCTGATCCCCACCATCGGCCACGCTATCGGCCTTAGCTATATAACGGTGGATCCGGCGCGCGTCGGCGGCCTGATCGAATCCGCCCACTCGATCCTCGCCGGGCTCGACCCCGCCGACGACATGGCCTACGCCCTGGCGCACAAAAAGCTGTGGAGCGTCCACCTCAACGACCAGGGCGGCCTGAAGTTCGACGAAGACAAGAGCTTCGGCTCGTACAACCTGCGCCGGGCGTTCAACCAGGTGCGCGTCCTCGAAGAGGCCTCTTACGGGCGCAACGGCGAATGGGTCGGCCTCGACGTCAAAGCCATGCGCACCCAGAAACAGGCCGTCGCATGGAAACACCTCCGAAACAGCAAGCAGACCTTCATGAACCTGCTCGAAAAAGTCCGCACGCTCGACACGAAGGTCGAAGCCGAATTGAAAGCCCAGCGCGATTACGAGGAACTCGACCGATACATCCTCTCACACCTCATGGGCGTGAAAGCATAGGAATTGTTGGGAAATCGTTGGGACGCCCCCCGGCCGCACTTCCTAGCGCGCGTTGTGGGGGGTGTCCCATTTTTTGTTTCAATATTCCGCACGGACGAACACGGACCGACACGGACAAAGAGTTGTTTTGAAACCGGCCGCTCGTCCGTGCTGGTCCGTACTGCTATCTGTCAACTTCCGGTATCTTTTCGCAGAAAGTAAAAGCGTGGCCCAAATCAAAGCCTGTCATCCTGAGCCCGCCCAGACACTGGCTATCTTCTTTCACCCGGCCTACGATCTGGGCGGGCGTGAGGATCCCCTGCTTGACACTAGTGGCGTCCCGATCATACCCGCAGTTAACCCGCATCAGCAATGATACCTGGGGGATTCCAGCAGTTCCGTCACTTGATGGCGCAAGGGTAGTGATTGTTGGTTTTTGGGTTTGTGGAAGAGGTAGGGGAGATTCGCACGGTGTTTGGGGGCGGTTTTTGTCGGGATCTGAGGGCGGCGCA
>Ga0315285_10003589_pt1 | contig 16119 bp, 11 predicted proteins | sample YL17G09_36_MG_FD_203698 | JGI IMG/M metagenome (GOLD analysis project Ga0315285, IMG submission 203698) | Sediment microbial communities from Yellowstone Lake, YNP, Wyoming, USA - YL17G09_36 | ecosystem: Environmental > Aquatic > Freshwater > Lake > Sediment | place: USA: Wyoming | collected... | reverse complement strand
GCCTGCCCCACCGGCGCCACTGCCTTCGGCGAACGCACCGAGCTGATTCGCGAGGCGCGGGCGCGCATCGTGGCCGAGCCGGTCAAGTACGTCAACCGCGTCTACGGCCGCGACGAGGTGGGCGGCACCTCGGTGCTCTATCTCTCGACGGTACCCTTCGAGCGGCTCGGGCTGCAGACCGACCTGGACCAGAAGCCGCTCCCTCTGCTCACTTTCCGCGTGCTCTCGAAGATCCCGCACTTGGTGGCGCTGGGCAGCGTGGCGCTGGGCGGCGTCTGGTGGATCACCAACCGGCGCGCCGAAGTGGCCCGCGCCGAAAACGGAAACAAGCGGCAGAACGGTCAAGGGGGCGGACGATGAACGCGGTGACACGGCGCTGGCCTCATATCACCTTTTGGAAGATTGTCTTTTTGATCATTTGCACGGCGGGCGCTTACGCGACCGCGGTGCGTTACCTGCGTGGACTGGGCGCCAGTACCGCGCTGAGCGACCAGTTTCCCTGGGGCATCTGGATCGGCTTCGACGTGCTCTGCGGCGTGGGCCTGGCGGCCGGCGGTTTTACCATCACCGGCACCGTCTACCTGCTCAACTTGAAGCACTTCCGTCCCATTGTGCGGCCCACCATCCTGACCGCCTACCTGGGGTACCTGTTGGTGGTCTTCGCGCTCATGTTCGACCTGGGCCGCCCCTACCGCATCTGGCACGCCCTGATCATGTGGAACCCGCGCTCGGTCATGTTCGAGGTGGCTTGGTGCGTGATGCTGTATACCGCGGTGCTGACCGCCGAGTTCCTGCCCATCGTGCTGGAGCGTTTCCGGCAGATGCGGGCGGCAGCCTTCATCCGCCGGTTTACCGTGCCCCTAGTGCTGCTGGGATTCATCCTCTCGACGCTGCACCAGTCGTCGTTGGGCAGCCTCTACCTGATCGTGCCCTACAAGCTGCATCCGCTGTGGTACACGCCGCTGTTGCCGGCCCTGTTTTTCCTGTCGGCGGTGGGCGCCGGGCTGGGCATGGTGATCTTCGAGTCCTTCCTGAGCTGGCGGGCGTTCCGGAAGCACCTGGAATTCGATCTGCTGGACGACATCGCCCGGGCCGCCGCGGCGGTCCTGGCCGTGTACCTCGTGCTCCGTTTCGAGAGCCTGCTGGATAACGGCAACCTGCGGCACCTGCTCCATGCCGAGAGCGAGACCTACTACTTCTGGATGGAGGTGATCCTCGGAGGGTTCTTGCCGATGATGCTGTTTGCCATTAAGCGGGTGCGGCGCAACCCGCAGGGCATGTTCCTCGGCGCCGTGCTCACGGTGCTCGGCTTTGTCGCCAACCGCCTCAACGTGAGCATTACAGGCATGATGCGCTCTTCCGGCGTTCATTACTTTCCGCGCTGGACGGAGCTGACGATAACCGCGATGCTGATTGCATTCGGATTCGCCGCCTTCGCGATCGCCGTGGAGTTGTTGCCTATCTACCAACCGTTGCCCGCCCGTAGCGGCGCGCTGCCGGTTGCACCGCCGCCAGCGGCCCCCGCGGCCGGCGACTGAAGGAATTGCGGATTGCGGATTGCGGAGTGCGGAATTGAGAGTTCATTCCGGACTCCGCATTCCGCACTCCGCACTGGTGAGTTATGCGCTGGAGACTCAGCGTCAAGTTGGCCCTTTGGCTGGCTGTGGGCCTGGCCGTGGTGTTCGGGATGGTCAGCTACGGGGGGAGGCGTGTCTATCGAGCGACGCTGGAAGAGGTGAGCACGGCAGCCGCCGAGCGGATGGGCGACGTGATCAAGCGCGCCACCCGCCACTCCATGCTGCAAAACAACCGCGCCGACCTGTACTTCACCATCCGCACCATGGGCGCGCAGCCGGGCATCAAGCGCATCCGCATCTACAACCAGGAGGGGCGCATCTCCTTCTCCACCGATCCGGCCGAGGTCAATCACCTGGTCGATAAGACGGCCGAGGCCTGCTACGGATGCCACGCCCAATCGGCCCCCCTGACCAAGCTGGCGCGCCCCGACCGGGTGCGGTTTTTCCAGGACCCGCACGATGGCCGGGTGCTGGGTCTGATCCACCCCATCGAAAACGATTCCGAGTGCTCGAACAGTGCCTGCCACGCCCATCCCGCTTCCCAGCGAGTGCTGGGAGTGCTGGATACGCAGCTCTCCATGATCAGCGCCGACGCCCACGTGGCGGCCTACGCGCGCCGGGAATTCCTGCTGGACCTGCTGGGCATGGCGGCCTTGCTGCTGCTGTGCATCGTGCTGGTCTGGATGCTGGTGCAGAAGCCGGTGCGGGCGCTCATGGAAGGCACGCGGCGCTTCGGCGCCGGCGAGCTGGCCTATCGCATTGCGGTCCGCTCCAGCGATGAAATCGGGACGCTGGCGGAGTCCTTCAACCGCATGGGAACGGAGCTGCAGGCGGCGCGCGAGGAGCTGTCGCTCTTTGCGCAGACGCTGGAGCAGCGTGTCCAGGAGAAAACGGCGCAGGTCCAGCAGGCCATGACCCGCATGGCCGAGATGGAGCGCCTGGTTTCGCTCGGCAAGCTGGCCGCCGCCGTGGCCCACGAGATCAACAACCCGCTGGCCGGCGTGCTCACCTACGCCAAGCTGCTGGGCCGCCACATGGACCGCGAGCGGGCGCGGCGGGCGGCCGCGTTGGCCGGCGCCTCCTCCTGGGTGGCGGCGCCCGAGGAAACCGCCGAACAGCGCGAATGGCTGGCCATCATCGAGGGCGAAACCCGGCGCTGCGGGGCGCTGGTCAAGAACCTGCTCACCTTCGCCCGCCAGGTGCCCATCGAGATGGTTGAGACCGATATCAACGGCTTGCTGGAACGCTGCCTGCGCCTGGTGCAACACCAGCTCGAACTGCAGAACATCCAGTGGGAGTGGAATCCGGACGGGCCGCTTTCGGTTTACTGCGATTCCGGGCGCGTGCAACAGGTGTTCCTGGCCATCATCGTCAATGCCGTCGACGCCATGCCGCGCGGCGGCCTGTTGCGGCTGGACAGCCGCCTGGAACCCGCCGGCGCGCTTCCCGAGCGGGTGGTCATCGAGATTGCCGACAACGGTGCCGGGATCGCCCCTGATGTGCTGCCGCACATCTTCGAGCCCTTTTTCACCACCAAGGACGAGGCCCGCAGCACGGGCATGGGGTTGGCCGTGGCCTACGGCATCATCCGGCAGCATGGCGGCGAAATCCGGGTGGAATCGCAACTCGGACAGGGCACGGCCTTCCGGATTTACCTGCCCGTCGAGGCGCGGCCGCCGGCCCCGGAGGCTTAAGGTGTCAGGTGCCAAATGGTTCACGCTCCTGGCGACTTTGGACTTTGGACCTTGAACTTTGGACTTGGTATGAAACACAACAACGGCGTAAGGGTGAACAACCACCCGGCCGGCAGGCATAACGCCGGGGAGAACTATTCGAACGGAGGTCGCGCCATGGGCGCACAAATCGCCAATGGGACTCGCGCCACGGGCGCGCCGGCGGCCGCGGGGAACCAAACCCAGGCCGGCGTGCTGGTGGTAGACGACGAACGAGTGGTGCGCGATTCGCTGGCGCGCTGGCTGTCGGACGAGGGCTACTCCACGGCCACCTCGGCCAGCGCCGCCGAAGCGCTGCGCGTGCTGCAAAGCCGGCGCTGGGACCTGGTGCTGCTGGACATCAAGATGCCGGGCATGGACGGCATGGAACTGCAGCGGCGCCTGCGCGAAATCGATCCGCTGGCGCTGGTCATCATCATGACCGGGTACGCCTCGGTGGAGACGGCGGTGGCCGCCATGAAGCAGGGCGCCTTCGATTACATCACCAAGCCCTTCGATCCCGACGAACTGTCGGTGCTGGTCCGCCGCGCGCTGGAACACCGCCGCCTGAAGCTCGAGAACACCCGCATGCACGAGCAACTGGAAGCCTCGGCGCAGCCCGTCGATCTGATCGGCAACAGCCCGGCCATGGCCCGCGTGCGGGAGATGATCGCCACCGTGGCGCCCACCGAGGCCACGGTGCTGATCCGGGGTGAAAGCGGCACCGGCAAGGAACTGGTAGCCCGGGCCATCCACAACCTCAGCACCCGCCGCTACATGCCCATGGTGACCATCCACTGCGGCGCGCTCACCGAAACGCTGCTGGAGAGCGAGCTGTTCGGCCACGAGAAAGGGGCCTTCACCGGCGCCCAGTACCGCAAGAAAGGCAAGTTCGAGGTGGCCGAAGGCGGGACGGTGTTCCTGGATGAAATCGGCGACATCAGCCTGAAAACGCAGACCGACCTGCTGCGCGTGCTGCAGGAAAAGGAGATCACGCGGGTGGGCGGCACCCAGACCATCAAGCTCGACTTCCGTGCCGTGGCGGCCACCCACCGCGATCTGCAGGGCCTGGTCAAGGAGGGCAGCTTCCGCGCCGACCTGTTCTTCCGCCTCAACGTCTTCAACATCCGCGTGCCACGGCTCGAGGAGCGGCGCGAAGACATTCCCCTGCTGGTCGAGCATTTCCTTCGCAAATACGCCCAGTCGATGAACAAGCAGTTCCGCAACGTCTCGCCCGCCGCCATGGAGCTGTTGATGGCCCAGTCCTGGCCGGGCAACGTCCGCGAACTGGAGAACGCCGTGGAGCGGGCCATGGTGGTGGGCCAGGAGCCGGAGTTGTTGCCCCGCGATTTTCCACTGGGCGGGCGCGAGAAGGCCGAGCCGCCGCGCTCGCTCGACGATGTCGAGCGGGGGCACATCGAGCGGGTGCTCCGCGAACTCAACTGGAACCAGAGCCGGGCGGCGCGGGTGCTGGGCATCGACCGCGTCACGCTCTATCACAAGATCAAGCGGTATGGGCTGAAGCGGCCCGATGGCGGCCAGGCGGCGGCGTCCGCCGACCACGAGTAACCACGCTGTTGGGAATTGCGGATTGCGGATTTCAGACCTACTCCCAAATCCGCAATCCGCAATCCGAAATCCGTATGGGGAAGGTCGACGGCAGGAAAAACGGGTTGTTGGGGTTGGACTGGCTGCCCCCGGCCTTTCCGCTGATGGGGGGCGAGGAGGAAGCGGCCCAACCGGCTGCGGGCCGGCAGTCGCTGGAGGTCCACCTGATCGCGCTGGGCACCACCCCGCCGGAATGGCTGGCGGCCCTGGCGGCGGGACTGCGCCACGCCGCGGGCTGGGATTGCGCGCGCCGGTCCGAGGTCAAAGACCTGAGTTTCGCCCTGCTGGCCAGCCGCGGCCAGTTTTACTCGACGGCCATCCTCGCCCGCCTGGAAGAGGAGCACGCCCGGTTGAAATCCTGGCGCGGCCGGCCGGTGGTCTTGGGAGTGGCCGACGTCGATCTCTCGCTTCCCATTTTCACCTTCGTTTTCGGCGAGGCCCGTGACAACGGCCCCTGCGCCGTCATCTCGGGCCATCGCCTGCGCCAGGAGTTCTACGGCCTGCCCCCCGACCGGCCGCTGTTCGAGGAGCGCTTGCTGAAGATGGCGGTGCACGAGCTGGGCCACACCCTAGGCCTGCGCCACTGCGCCGGCTATCGCTGCGTCATGGCCACCTCCTACAGCATTGAGCGCCTGGATCTGAAATCGCTGGAATTCTGCGCCGTCTGCAAAGCCCAACTGGCCTCCCCGTAACCGCCGTCATCCACGGCAAACATCCCCTGCGGGGACTCGTTGGATGGTAGGCAGGCAACAGCAGGTGGCATGGGGCGCAAGGCCCGTGCCTACTTCAGGGATTTCAGGGCGCGGACGTGGGTCTGGCGGTCGAAGGGGCGCCTTTCCCTCTGGATGCGCCAGATTTGTTGGAGCACGAGGTTGCCGATGCGGTGGATGGCCTCGTGCCGCGAGACGCCGGCCGCCAGCAGGCGCTCCAGCGCTTCGGCCGCTTCCGGAGGCTCGTTCTGGGCCAACTGGTTCTCGACGATGGTGTGCATGGTGACGTGAAGGTAAGGGTTGACGCCGCCGATGGTGCTCTCCGGCAGGCGTTGCGGCGACTCCCAGGCAACCCGGTACTCCGGGTGCTCCTTCATGGCGGCAGCCAGGTGGGCCTCCTCGCCCGCCACCGCTTCACCGCGTTGCGAGCGTTCCCAAATGCTGTGAGCCAGGGCGCGGTTGGCGCCGGCCGGCGCCGCTTCGCCGGCTTCGCCGCCTTCCATCTGGATTTCCAGTTCCTCGGCCAGTTCCCCGATTTCGCTGCCCTGCTGCAGCAGCCGTTCGGCGACCCCCTGCCAGTCGCGGGACGAGGCGCTGTTCTCCTCCAGCTCCACTTGGGCCAGCACCTTGAGAAGCACACCGTACTCGGTGAGCAAGCCACCGACGAAATCGGCCTGATCGGCCAGGTCTCCGGCTTGGGCGCGGCGGTGAGCGAGGGCCTCGGCGAGCCGGCCCGCCTGCTCGTCCAGCACCGCTTCATTCAGCACGGCCAGCAGGTCGCCGCCGAGCAGCCCCGCATCGGGGTGGTCAGGCCGGCCCAGCAGTTCCTGGATCTGCTGTGCCGCCTCCGGCAACCGGCCCAGGAGCTTCTGCAAGCGGTCGGCGAATTGATCCCGCGCCGCCTTTCGCGCCGCATCGGCCTGCCGCTCGCCTGCCTGCGTTTTCCCATTCCGCTTCGAACGCATGCTGTGGTGCTTCTTCATATCCGGCGCAGGGACCGCCTTCAGCCGGTCCCTACTTATCTTTCTTCTCTTTCTGCTGGACGTTCTTGAGGGCCATCTTGCGGATGGTCTCCGACACGTTCTTGTCCATGGACAGGGCCCGCTGGTCCTGGGGCAGGAGCCGGTTGAGCAACTGCAGGCCGATGTCCAGCGGAGTGCGCGGATTGAACGCCAGGTTGCGCAACACCGAGTAGCTCTTCATGAACTTGCGGCTCATGGAGATCAGGCGCAACACCTCGTCGGAAACGCTTTTGAGGTTGGCAAAGGTTTCGATTTCCTGGTCGGTCACCTTCGGCGAGCCGAGCACCGCCCGGGCAATCAGCTTGCTCGGGTCGCGGATCAGGATGGCGCGCTCGTCCTTGTTGCCCTTCACTGCCAGTTGCACCTTCTGGGAGATGTTCATGCGCGAGACCTTGGCGTAGATGGACTCGGCCTTCTTCTCCTCGTTGCCCGTGGCCGCGGCCGCCGCGATCTCCTGGTCCAGTTTCTGGATTTCCTCCTCGGCCAGCGGTTTGATCGCCAGGCGCTCTTCCTCCAGTTGCGCTTCGGCGATGAGCAATTCCAGGAAGCTAGGCTCGAAGACGAACCCCTCGGTCTTGGCCGCCAGCCGGCTCTCGCTCAGCTTCAGGTAGGCGGTATTGCTCTTGAGGGCCACCAGGGCGTTGGTGCGCAGCAGGTCGATGTTGTCCAGCATCACGCGGACCGTGTCCAGGTCGGCGATGGCGGCCAGCTCTCCCACCGCCTGCTGGGGAGTATTGCGGTTGGCGAGGATGGACGGGAGCAGTTCGCTCCTGACGTTCTCCAGCGCCAGGAAGTATTCGAGCACATCGGCGGCGGTGCTGCGGCGGGTGAGCAGGGGCGCCAGCGTGTCCGCCGACCAGGCGGTCAGCGTGCGGCGCGCTTCGGTGCGCACCTGTTCATCGGCATCGCGGGTGAGGACCACCAGCAGTTCCACGGAAGCTTCCGGCGGCAGGCCCGCCTGCCCGCGGGCCGCTGCCAGTTTGTCGCCAGCGATCATGGTTGTTTCAAATCCTCCCGGGTGAAAACCGCGGTTTTCGGTTCACCCCTGCGGCCCAGGGGCGGCTGGGTGTCGCCGTTGAGCGTCAGCACCACAGCGCCGGCATTGCCCGCCCGCACCTCGATCCTGGATTCCGCGGATACCCGCCGCATCTGCCCCTTGCGCATGACGCGGCGAAATACCGTCCGGCCGTCGGCGATCACTTCGACGCTGGAGTCGTCCAGCGTGTCAATCTGCAACTGCAGCCGCGCCAGAGCCGGCGGCGCAGGCTGGCCGGAGGCCCCCGGAGCGCCCGCCGCGCCGGATGCCACAGGAGAATCGGTCAGCGCTGGCAGAGACGGCGGAGCGGGAAGCCGTGGTGGCGGCGCCACAGCCGGTGACCGGAAGCCCGGCAGCCACGGCTGCCACAGATCGCGCAAGGCCACCACGCTGAGCACCAGCACCGCCGACAGGCCCGCGGCGAGCAGCAGGCGGCGCCGCGCCGGGCCCGCGGGCGGGCCTTGGCCCGCAGCCACCTGCCTGCTCAGACTCTCCCGCTGCGCGGCCACTTCTTCGATACTCACCGCCCCGGGCGTCCCCACCGCCAGGTCGAACTCTGCCCCAGCCTGCTCCTCGTTCAAGCCCAAATAGCGGGCGTAGTGCAATACGAAGGCGCGGCTGAAGATCCCGCCCGGCAGCACGTCGAACCGATCCTCCTCGATCGCCTCCAGCATTCGCGTGCTGATCTTCGTGTGTCGGGCGATCTCCGCCAGCGCTATGCCGCGCATTTCGCGCTCTCGTTTGAGCTTTTTGCCGAAGGAACCCATGAGACAGACACAAGGTCGGCCATCAACTTTCCGGCTTGCCATCATAGGTTTGCGGGAGAAAGGATGTCAACCGAAATGCGGGCTGGAGGCTGGCGGCCCGTGCTATAATCGCCGTGGGTGGTGCCCGGGGGGTATCTGCCCGTGTGTATACAACTCTGACCGCCTCGAGGATAGAATTGCCGGATTCCTTCGGCCAAACAACAGATCAGCAGCGCATCGCGGAACTGGAGCGGCAAATCAGCGTCCTCAGTGTCTTCCATGATATCGGCAAGGCGCTGACCTCGACGCTGGATCTCAGCCGGGTGCTGGAAACCATCATGGAGCAGATCAGTGCGCTGTTCCGTCCGGATACCTGGTCGCTGTTGCTGCTGGACCCCGCGAAGCAGGAGTTGTATTTCGAGATCGCCGTGGGGCAGGCGGCCGAGAAGCTGAAGGGTATACGGCTGAAGATGGGCGAAGGGGTGGCCGGCTGGGTGGCTGAGCGCGGCGAATCGGTGCTGGTCAGCGACGCCAACACCGACCAGCGCTTCGCGTCCCGGGTGGACGCCGTCACCCGGATGGAAACCCGCATGATCGCGGCGGTGCCCATCCGCGGCCGCGACTCCATCCTGGGAGTCATTGAGCTGATCAATCCGCCGGCTTCGGTCCAGTTCGGCGAGAGAGAGATGCTGCTGTTGCAGGCGATGGGCGATTACACGGCCATTGCCCTGGAGAATGCGCGCCACATGGAGCGCATTCACCAGATGACGATCACCGACGACTGCACGCAATTGTTCAACTCCCGGCACCTGCACAACGTGCTGGAATCGGAGATCTACCGGTCCAGCCGCTACGGCTACAAGTTCTCGCTGGTGTTCTTGGACCTGGACCACTTCAAGCAGGTGAATGACACCCACGGGCACCTGGTGGGGAGCAGGCTGCTGGCCGAGGTCGGCCAGTTGATCAAGGACCACCTGCGGATGATCGACCTGGCGTTCCGTTACGGCGGAGACGAGTTTGTTGTGCTGCTGCCGCAGACCGACAGGACCGCCGCCATCAATGTGGCCCGCCGCCTCCACCGCCTGGTGGGCGATGCTGTCTTCCTGCGCCGAGACGAGATCAACCTGCGGCTGACCGCCAGCTTCGGACTGGCCTGCTTTCCCGAAGACGCCACCAGCAAAGACGAGCTGATCCGGCAGGCCGACGAAGCCATGTACCTGGTGAAGAATACCGTGCGCAACAGCATTGCGGCCGCCAACGTGGGTCTGCTGAACTGATGGCCGATGGCCTGCCGCCGCGATTTTTCAACTGCACAACTGGCGCCTGAGCGCTGCCTGGCTACTGCACGGCGATGGTGACGGTGTTGCTGGCAATTCCGTTCTGATACAGAACCAGTGGCACGGCGGAGCCAGTCGTCACACCATCGGGAATCTGCACGTTGACCTGGTAGAGGCCCACGAAGTTCGGCGCCAGGCCCGCGAACTGCACGGCTGCCGGCTTGCCGCCAACGGTCGCCGTCACCGGAACAGTTACCTGTGCCAAAGGCGGCGTTGCCGGCGCCGGCGCCCCGGAGGCCACCGCCGGTTGCGTCGCGCCCATCCCGGTGCAGAACACTTGCACGGCGTCACCCGCACGGGCCGGGGTGCTCCCGTCCACCAGCTTGCCGTTCTTATCCAGGATGGCCCCCTGCCCCGTCCCCTGCTGGTTGGTGGTGAAAATGGTGGGCTGCACGGTGGCCACGGTGATGGTTTCCGGCACGGCGTAGGTATCCTGGGTGGCGCCCTGGCGGCGCGTCTTCAGCACCACGCCGGGCCGGCTGTTGGGCTCCAGGTCGAACGGTAACTGCGCGTTGATCTGGCCATTGCTGCTGTAGAACAGCGGAGCGTCGCGTCCGCCGATGTTTAGGGAGGCATTGCCCAGCACCGTGTCCAGCGGCAGGCGCGTGGCGGAGGCCGTCGCAGTCGCCAGGCTGGCGCCGAATACGGAGATGATGCCGCCCGGCGCCAGCGGCGCGCCTGGAGCGAAGCTGGCGCCGTCCACCACGCCGCCGGGAAAGATCACCGGCAGGCCCCCCGCGGTCACCACCGAAGCGCGCATGGTTACATCGGCAGGCAGCAGCGGAGGCTGCATGGCGCGAATGATCACCGTCACCTGCGCCGCCTGGCTCAGCGGCCGCCAGGTGCCCATGTAAATCCCATTGCGCAGGCTGGTCAGCACCAGCGGCGGATCGCCGTTCGAGAAGCTGGCTACCACCACGGCATTCGGCGCGGCCACACCGCAGTCGTCCACCACCTGCGCCTCCAGCAGGGTTGGAAACCCTATCGGCTCACCCAGTTTGCTGCTCGCGCTGCGAATCTGCGCCAGCAAACGGGAAGGCACGCAATCCGGACCCGCTTCCTGCAGCGTGTTCCTCAAGGCAGAAACGTCGGAGGCGGCGGCCCCGGACCGCGTCACCAGGAACAGGATATTCACCGTCTGCGAGCTGCCATCGCCGAACAGCAGCGCCAGCGCTCCCCGATAGATGCCGGCGGCAAGCTTGCCCAGCCCGGGCCCAACGCTGACCGTTGCCGGGTTGTCCGGAGAAAGCTGGGAATTGCCCGTTCCGGCTTCCAGCCATGTGCCGCCATCGTAGGTCAGCAGGCCCTGGACAAAGCCCAGCGTGCCGGGAACGGGCGTGGCCAGCTTCACGCTTTGCTGGGTGGGGGAGCTCGTCCCTGTTCGCGTCGCGAAGATCAACCCCGTGGGACGCACCAACACGCCTGGGTTGCTGCCGGCCGGCAACACATTCAGCGCCACGGGGACCAACTGGGGCGTGTTGTTGGCGCCGGCCGCGGTGACGCGGAGCAGGCCGTCGTAGGTCCCGGCCGCCAGCCCGCTCACATTCACCGCCACATCCACCATCGGGATCTCGAGCGAGTCGGCGGCGCTGCTGCCGCTGGTGGGCGAGACGCTCAGCCAGTTGCCGCCCGAAAGCGTGCTGGCCTGCACCGTCCAGCTCATCACGCCCTGGCCGACGTTCAGGATGCCGAGGCTCTGCGGCGGCACGATTGTGCCACCCGCCACCCCGGTGAAGGAAAGCCCGCTCTGGCTCACCAGGATGGTCGGGATGGGCCGGGTCAGCAGGAAGGTAACGGGCACGGTTTGGACCTGGTTCACCGCCGCGCTCTCGATGCGCACCGAGCCCGTGTAGACGCCGGGGGTGAGCCCGGCCGCGTTGACGCTCACCTGGACGGTCGCCGGAGAGCTGCCCGAGGCCGTGCCGGAGGTCTGCGAGACCTGGAGCCAGTTGCCGCCCGAAGCCATGCCGGCCTGCGCGGTCCACCTGATTACCCCGTCGCCGCCGTTGCTGATCCGCAGCAAGCGGGCCGGCGGGTTGCCCTTGCCGATGAGAATCTCGAAGTTGAGGCCGGAAGGTTCAACTACAAGCTTCGGCGGTATGGGCACGGTGACGGTCAGCTCGACGGCGACGGTTTGTGTGGGTGCGGCGCCCAGCGGCGCTTGGATCGTAACCGTACCTCGGTAGCTTCCCCGGCTTCAGGTCGGCCACATTCACGCTGACCGTGACAGGGCCGGGCGCCAGCCCGACGGGCGGTGAGAAGCCCAGCCAGGGCGCGCCGTCCTCGGTCGAGGCTTCGACGCGCCAGACAAGGCCGGTGACGGGACTCGAGGTGGCAATCTGCTGCGCGGCAACCACCGGCGTGCCGGCGGGTGCCGAAAAGCTCAGCCTGGCGGGAGCCAGCGAAAACGCAGGCGGTGTCGCCAGCACCTTGCGGATGCGATCGTTTCCGCTGTCGGCAATGTAGAGGTTGCCGGCGGCGTCTATCGCCACACCGTACGGATAATGCAGCGATGCGTTGATGGGTATCCCGCCGTCCCCCGAGTAGATTGCTCTGCCATTGCCGGCCACAGTGGCGATGTTGCCATCTGGAGCAATTCTTCGGATGCGATGGTTTCCCTGATCGGCAACGTAAAGATTGGCGGCCCTGTCCAAAGATATCGCCGCTGGACCGTACAACCACGCGCTTGTGGCGGGTCCGCCGTCACCCGAGAAGCCTGCGTTGCCATTGCCAGCGATTGTACTGATCACCCCGTTCGGGGCCACTCTGCGGATCCGATTGTTGCCGGCATCGCTGATGTACAGGTTGCCGGTGGAATCCACCGCCACCCCAGAAGGGTAATTCAGCGAGGCGCTCGTGGCCGGGCCGCCGTCTCCGGAGAAACCAATAGAACCATTCCCGGCCACAGTGCTGATCACGCCGCCCGGGGTGACCTTGCGGATGCGGGCATTATCACAGTCGGCGACGTAAAGATTGCCGAGCTCGTCAAGGGCGATGCCAAAGGTATACCTGAACGCCGCCTTCGTCGCCGGCCCGCCGTCGCCCGAGAAGTCGTAGGACCCGTTGCCCGCAACTGTGACGACAAGCCCGTCCGGGGTGACCTTTCGAACGCGCTGGCTGCGTGTGTCTCCAATGTAGAGACTGCCGTCCGCACCTACCGCTAGGCCGCTCCTGTAATAGAGGTTCACCGAGGCGGCAGTCGCTGGCCCACCGTCGCCGGAAAACCCGGTGACTCCGTTGCCGGCCACCGTGGTGATGACCCCAGCCGGGCCGACCCGCCGAACCTGCTGATTCCCCAGATCGACTATGTAGACGCTGCCATCCCCGCCGACCGCGACACCGGAAGGGGTGTTCAGGTACGAGGCGGTGCTTGGCACGCCATCCGAGGGCGCCTTGAACAGCCCGTTGCCCGCAACAGTGCTGATGGTTCCACCGGGAGTGAACTTGCGAACGCGCCGGCTGAGAGAGTTCGTGACATACACGTTGCTGGCGGCGTCGACGGCTGCCCCGTGGGGAGAGCTAAGAGAGGCATTCGTAGCCGAGCCGCCGTCCCCGGAGTAGGCCGCAGACGCGCTGCCGGCAACGGTCGTGATGATTCCGCTGGAACTGACCCTGCGGATGCGATTATTGCACTCGTCCGCGATATACAGGTTGCCGGAGAGATCCGCTGCTACAGCGGTGGGATGGCAGAGCGAAGCGCTCACGGCTGGGCCACCATCGCCAGAGGACCCTTGGGTTCCGTTGCCTGCTACCGTGGTGATCACCCCACCGCGAGGGACCTTTCGAATCCGGTGATTGCCGCTGTCCGCGATGTAAACACTACCAGCCGTATCTACTGCCACACCCCAAGGGTCGCTGAGAGTGGCGTTGCTGGCGGGACCACCATCGCCGGAGTAGGCGGGCGTCCCAGTGCCAGCGAACGTGCTGATCGTGCCGTCCGGGCTGATCCTGCGGATTCGGTGGTAGTATCTCTGGGGGAAGTAGACGTTGCCCGACCCGTCGACTGCCACGCTGCCCGGATAACCGCCGAGCGCCGCGGTCGTGGCGGCGCCCCCGTCACCCGAAAAACCTGCGGCTCCCGTGCCCGCTATGGTGGTGATTCTACCTTCCGGCGTTACCTTCCGCACGCGGCGGTTTGCGGAGTCGGCAATGTAGAGGTTGCCGGCCGCGTCCGAGGCAACTCCACCGGACTCTGTGAAGCTCAGCATGGCGCGAGTAGCTGGGCCTCCGTCGCCCGAGAAACCCGGTGTTCCTGTCCCGGCCACCACGGTCAGAATCCCGTTGGGCGCGATCCTAACGACGAGGTGGTTCTCCATATCCACTGCAAGCACGTTGCCGGCTGAATCCACGGCAATGCCCCACAGGTCGCCCAGCGGTGCGTTCGTTGCCGGGCCGCCGTCGCCCGTGAATCGCCACGTGGTTCCCGCCACCGTGGTGATGACGCCTTGCGCGCAAAGTTGTGAAACGAAGAATAAGAAGCACGCGGCCAGCATAGCCAGCGCCCTGAGCTTGCACATAAACGTTCCTCCCATGGCGCTCACCGAGCCTCTCGGAGAGAAGTGAGCTTATGCTACGCCGTTGGGTAAGCTGCGTCAAGGAACTTACAAACTTGCCCTCCCCCAGTCTTCTACCCTCGAAAGCACAGCCGTGCCAGCCCGAATTCGGGCCAGCCCGCATTCGGGCCAGCCCGCGAAGCGGGCGCTGGAGTCTGGCCGCGGCCAGCCCGCGAAGCGGGCGGAAGAGGAAAGCCCATGGCGCAAGCCGTGGGTATCGGCACCGCGTAACGTCGGCCAGCCCGCGAAGCGGGCGAAAGATCCAGGTTCGCAGCGGCCATTTTTCGGTTGCCAACAGTGTTGTCCTGGGGACTGAACGCACTCGATGCCGCCCCTCCGCGCTGCCCACGGACACCCAACGCCCTGGGCCTGACTCTTTCGCCCGCTTCGCGGGCTTCATCCTTCTAAGCTCTTGCTTCCCACGGCTTGCGCCATGGGCTTTGATCTTTCGCCCGCTTCGCGGGCTCGCCCGCATTCGGGCTCGCGCCCCCCCACCTTTTCGCAGATCCGGTACTCACCAACGACGCCCTTGGGCCGGCCATAAGAGCACGCCCAGCCTGGCAGGAACGCGCTGGTTCCCTTCCGGGGCGAAGGGCTGAATTCATTGAAGGAAAAGCGCTTCTGAACCACCCTGTGCCTTTACACTTTTGGGGTAGGAGCCCCAAAAAGCGTAACGAGCGTGGATGCAAAGGGATCGGCGCCGCGTAACGCCGGCCAGCCCGCGGAGGGGGCGGAAGAATCACTTCCAAATATAGCGCTCGTCGAAATCCACCCCGTTCTTCCGCAGAAGCATCATGAATTCCTGCTGGAAAGTAAACCGCCGGTGGTGTTCTTCCTGGTTGCCGATGTACTGCGACACCGCTGCCACATTCGACTGGCTGACGCTGAAAGCGGCGTAGCCTGTCTGCCAGGCGAATACCCGGCGAGAGGCCCAGGTCTGATGTATCCACCGTGATGAGTTCGTCTTCACCACCCGCATAACGTCAGCCACATTCACGCTGGGAGGGAGTCGAACCAGGAGGTGTACATGGTCCGGCATGGCATTGCCGGTCAGCATGCTGGCATCCAGTTCCCTGACAATGCCGCCGAGATATGGAAGGAGTCGAGCTTTGAGTTCCTCGTCGATAAACCGAAACCGGTCTTTCGTCCCGAAAACGGCGTGAACGAGGATGTTGGTGAAACTGTGTGGCATGCGCTTCCTCCGGGGTGTAGCGGCTTACTTTAGCGCTCTTTCGCCCGCTTCGCGGGCTTCATTCTTTTGACCGCTTGCTCCCCACGGCTTGCGCGGTGGGCTGTCCTCTGATGCCCGCTTCGCGGGCTGGCACCGTTCTTCTCTCGCAAACCGCCACCCACCAACGGCCTTCTTGGCGCTCAGGCAGCCCGCGAAGCGGCCGCCATACAGTAGCCCAGCGCGTGAGCGCTGGGAATCAGTGCCCGGGCAATCGAGCCCGCGAAGCGGGCGACATGAATCAGCAGGCTGGCGAATCCCGCCGAGCGATCCATGCCGCCCCATACGGGGCTCGTTCCACGAGCGATCTGTTGTCCCAGTGCTTGCGGACTGGGCTATCCCGCCATGCGGGACCGCCCGCTTCGCGGGCTCTGCACTACCAACGACATCGGGCACCGCGGCAAAAAACCATCCGTTGCCTGGCGGCCAATACCTCATCCGGCCGCTTCGCGGCGCTTGTTCCCCACGCGGTCACCCGCCGTTAAAGCAGCGGGCTGAGTTCGTTCCGTCGCTGCGCGGCGCTGAGCGGGCAGCCGCTCCCCCGTGTGCCGCGGGTTGGGCTCCGGCTCCGCTGGTCGGACCTCATTCGC
>Ga0315285_10003587_pt1 | contig 16121 bp, 12 predicted proteins | sample YL17G09_36_MG_FD_203698 | JGI IMG/M metagenome (GOLD analysis project Ga0315285, IMG submission 203698) | Sediment microbial communities from Yellowstone Lake, YNP, Wyoming, USA - YL17G09_36 | ecosystem: Environmental > Aquatic > Freshwater > Lake > Sediment | place: USA: Wyoming | collected... | reverse complement strand
CTGCAGACAAAATAGTTTTTGTCTATCCACTCCCAGGATCTCGGCTGGAACTTTTTTCTGAGGTATTCGCCGTCGGCGGCGTCAATGAGGACTTTTCCCCAGGGCTTCAGCACACGGAAGATTTCCTTGAGGACTCTCATATCGTCTTCGATGGTCTCGAAGTAGCCGAAGCTGTTTCCGAGGAGCATAACAACGTCAAAAGTGTCTGTGGCATAGGGCAGCTTTCTGGCGTCGCCTTCCCTGAATTTGACGCTGAGGGTCTCCTTTTTGGCCTGGGCTTTCGCCTTTTGGATGAGGTAGTGTGAGCGGTCGAGGCCTTCGACGTTTGTGAACCCTCTTCTTGCCAGCTCGAGGCAGTCGCGTCCCTGTCCACAGCACAGGTCGAGGATTCTGTCTGTGGGGGTCAAGTTAAGGACGCCTAAGAATATGTCCACTTCCTTTGAAGTGAGCTGGGGGTCATCGACGACGTCTCCGTCGGTTTTGAGGTAAATGGAATTGAAAATTTGTCGCCACCACTCCGGTTCGACGTGCTCTTCGAGGTTGTGAACCGGCCCGAGCGACTTTACAGTTGCCGAAGCAGGCTTGGATTTCTGGGGAGGTTTGTCTTTGTCGTTTGACGTCTGGCCTTTCTCTTTCATAATTCAATTCTCCTCTGTGCGGCTCTCGGCCAACAGGTCGGGCCGCCACAATTCTGTTCGTTGTATCGCCTGGTCTTTTCGCCACCTGGCTATTTTGGCGTGGTCGCCGCTGAGCAGTATATCAGGGACCTTCATATTTCGAAAGACTTCCGGTCTGGTAAATTGCGGATATTCGAGTCCTCCACCGACGGATTCGCTGAAGGAATCATCTTTAGCGGAATCCTCGTCTCCGAGAGCGCCGGGGAGGAGTCTTACGACGGCGTCGATGACGACCATTGCCGGGAGCTCGCCGCCGTTTAAGACGTAGTCGCCGATTGAGATTTGCTCGGCTTCGAGTCCGATACGTATTCTCTCGTCGAAGCCTTCGTATCTGCCGGCGATGAGCATGAGGCGCTCGGCATGGCTCAGGTCGATAGCTTTTGCCTGGTCGAACCTGCGGCCCTGCGGGGTCAGGAGGATGATGCGAGGTTCTTCGGCGGAGAGTTTGCGGATGTGCTCGACGCAGTCGAAGACCGGGCCCGGCATCATCACCATACCGGGGCCGCCGCCATAGGGTTTGTCGTCAACCTTGCGGTAGCTGTCGGCGGCGAAATCGCGGATATTTGCCAGATGGATTAGGACAACGCCCTGCTGCTGCGCTCGCTTTACTATGGAACAGCTCAGGGGCGATTCGAACATCTCGGGAAACAGGGTTAGTACATCTATCCTCATCGTTGCGGACGTACACCTTTTGGGGTCTTTGCTTTTAGAATGGGGAGTTCATCGAGCATTGGCTCAAGGTCATTCTTATTCCTTGGTTTGCGATTCGGCATCAGCTTGGGGGGTAGCCTGTGGCTCTTGGTTAGTTTTATCTTCAGCAGCGGGTTCGGCTTGTGCTTTTGCTTCGGCCTTCTGTTCTACCGGCTCTTGGGGCTTTGCTTCGGGCAGCGGTTTGGCCTGGGCTTTCGGCTCGTCCTGGGCTACGGGCGGCTCAACCTTTGGTTTTTCCTCGGGTTTGGGTTGGGCTTCGGCCTTTGCCTTGTCCTCGGCGGCTTTTTCGGCGGCGATTTTTTGGGCCTTTGTGAAAAACTTGCCTTTTGCCTTGGCTGCGGCCCTGGCCTTGCCCTGGCGAACAGCCTTCTGCTCGGCGTATTTGTGCTTGATTCCGAGGCGGAGAAGGATTTCAGAGACGGAGTCGCTCGGTATGGCCCCTATGCCGAGCCAATATTCGGCGCGCTCTCGGTTGAGAACAATCTGCTTTTCGGGATTCTTCTCGATGGGGTCGTAGTGGCCGAGCTTTTCGAGTATTCTGCCGTCGCGCGGGGTCCTCGAATCGACCGCGTTGATTCTGTAGAATGGTCTGTGCCGCCTGCCCATCCTCGCCATTCTGATTTTTACCGCCATAGTTTTCCTTTCTGCATCAGGTTATCATCAATTCCCACGGCCTTTACGAAGCCGCCGTGAGACAGGTTTATCATCGTGCCAATCCGCCACAGAAGAGCGTGTGGGTCGGTTTGGGTCCTTACTGCTCCGCAGGGATGGCTGCCAAAACCTGCACCCCGGGACGGTACAAAAACAACATTTTAGCAGGACTGCGCCACAAATCAAGATAATTTCACCGAGTTCGGGAAGATTTTTGTTCCGGCGGCGATCAAAGGGCCGGCCGCTGTCAGCTCCCCAGGGCGAAATCCTTATGCAAGCACGTCAAAAGCTGACGAAATCTTCCTCTATGCCGGCGTAGCTTAGGTCGATTTTCCTCTGGAGCCGTATAGTCTCGGCGATGGCGCCTGCTGCTTTACAGTAGTGCTTTATGTCCTGTACCGAGAGCCGCCGGTTTTTTCGGTCGTTGAGCCACTTGCTCATAACCTGGTATCCGCCTACCTGGTATTCCCAGACCTCTTTGTCGATGGGGCCGAAGCGCTGGGTCGCGTTTATATACACGAGTTTCTTGGCCTCGTCGTACAAGACTTTTCCCACGAGGTTGTCGGCTTTGCCCTCAAATTTTGCGGTCCGCCTGTTAGTCGTATCGGACTTCATAAGGTGAAGCCCGACCAGTTCTGCACCCAGCCCAGCCATTTTCTTAAAGAGCCTATAGTCCGCGCAGAACGGAATTCGGGGAAAGTCGGACTTGAGGAACTCGGCATACTTCAGGCGATAGGTGTCCGAGTAGAGGACGGCATATATGTAAAAGAGTATATCCTCCGGCTGGAACCTTCCGCGATACGCCGCCCGCAACGATTCGAGCACCCTCGGCTCGATATTCAGCTCTCGCTCGTACTTGTCCCCCCCGTTGTACAAGACCTCCTCGGGATACAGATAAAGCGGAAACACCACGTTGCCGCCTCGGTAAAAGAGGTTGAAATCTACTATGGAGCCAGTGCAAAACACGACATTCCATGGTTTCTCCCGACCTACCACTTGCCCAGCCCGTCCAATACACAGAGCCATGTTCTCACGCATCATGTGACGCATAACCTCGGGTCTTGGCATGCAGTGGAAACCTCTTGATTTACCGGTATAGTATGTATACCTAACATCGAACGGCCTATAGAGTATAGGAACGATTCTCTCTTTATCTAAATCTGACTCGCGCAGATCTCCCTGAGCAAGTTTAACCTTCCAATCTCTAGTGTCCAGACCCAAGTCGTATGCGCGCCTGGCAAGTTCCGGATCCATGTTGGAGAATTGCAGAGTAGCGTCCAACATCTCCTGCTCTGTGCACCTAATGGTCAGGCTGTCCCTGGCCGTGACAATGCCAACACTACTTACTGGAAACACATTCGTGACTCTGGGGTGCTGCTCGTATCCAGCAAGCAGCCGTTCATCCCTCGGCACAAAGAAATAGAACTCAAACTTGGGCGTCAGTCTTTTCCATTTCGTGGTTTCAACATCCCGGGCCTTGAGCCATTCGTTCTTGACCTCGCGCAGGCCCCAACAGTCGGCGTGGCATACCTTGCGTTTCAGACCGTGCTTCTTGACGGCGAGGATAACTGCAACGCCCTGCTGGATGTCGAACACGTTGTTGTCTTCGGAGCCGTCGGGGCATCTTTCCTTTTTCTTCTTGTTGCCGTGCAGGTCAAGTATGTATATCTGGTTGAAACTGTTCATCAGCGACTGGCGCATCCCGCGGAAGGTAGGATTATCCAGATAGCTGTGATTAGTAATAAAGCCCAGGACGCCTTCGCCGGCCTGATCGATTTTCCACTGGGCAAAGCGTATGAACTTGACGTAATCGTCCTGGAGCCACTTGGGGTTCTTCTCACCGAGGGGCTTGCCATCAACGCTGTAGTATTCCTTGATTTGTTTGCTGATCCAGGGGCCTTTGTTGGCTGAATGGCCTGAATACGGGGGGTTGCCGAGGATGACGAGGATGGGGGTATCCTTCTTGACCGCTGCGGCGGCGTGCGATTCTTCGGACAGCGAGCTCATACCTGGGAATTTGGTCTCTGCAAGCTCCTCGAACTCCAGCGTGTTGGTGAGGTAGAGCTTGAACCTCTCGTCTTCAGCGAGGGCGTAGCCAAGCTCTTCGAGGAGGAACCCGATTTTCAGATGTGCGATCGCATAAGGCGCCATCATAAGCTCAAAGGCGTAGAAGTTCTTGAGGATGTGCCGGCGTATCAGCTCGCTTACGCCGCCTGTTCCGTAGCGGGCGGAAAACTCATTGACGGCGAGCTTTGCAGCCTCTGCCGGAAAAGTCAAGGTGCCTGCGGCAGGGTCGAGCACGGTTACCGAATCGGTGGCGAAACCATCGTCTTTGTGGAAGACGTGCTTCAGAATGACGTTTAGCGAGCGGACGATGTACGAGACAACCTCCTGCGGCGTATAGTAAACGCCTCGCTGCTCTCTTTCCTTTGGGTCATACTCGGCGAGAAACGTCTCGTAGAAGTGCATAATCGGGTCTTGCCCGCGACCCTTCGCAAAATATTCGTGCAGGACCTTTTTTACATCGGCGACTGCAAGAACGTCGGTTATGTCGTCGATGATCCAGTTGAGCTCCGGTCCGGTGTCCTGAAGCGAAACGAATCTGAAGACATCCCGCAGGATGCCTATCGTTTTGGGTATATTGTCGAAGGCCGAGCGCCTGGTGAACTCCTCTTTGCACCGCGTTCTTGCGGCAAACAGGCCGTAGGTCACGGTCTGTGCATACATATCGGCGAAGTCTTCCTTCGTCAGGGCGGTAATCAGGTGTTTCTGGAAGGCCTGATAGAACCCGGTCAGATCACCATTGCCGGTCGCAAGCTCCAGCAGAACCTGCTCCCGGAGGTAGTGTGTTCGGCAGGCAAGGGCCTCGGCAAGCGTTCTGGGCGTGTATGTGCGAGGGAGCGAGAACGTTAAGAACTTGTCGAGCAGGGCGAGAAACTCATTTTGGTTTTCCGCAGGGGGAACAAGCCTTAGTTGATGGGCCACGAAGGGTCTGCCTATTTGTGTTCTGTCAACGAGTTTGCCGTCCCGATATAACCTGAACTCGAAGAAATTCGTCAGAATCAGGTTGCTGAACGCCCCTCTGTACCGGTTCAACTGCTGCGATTCTTCGATGCGGTCGAGATTCTGTTCATCAGGGGTTTTGGCCTCGACGTATCCAATTATGTGCCGGCGACCATCCCATACCCGGAAGTCAGGGTTGCCGGCGAGGGTCTTCTTGGGGAGTATGGTGATATCAATTTTGCGGTTTTTTCTCGCGTGCGCAAAGTCCAGCAAAAGGGAGCTCAACGCTGAATAGTAGCTTTCTTCCCGAGCGTCGCCCTTCCCGGCGATTCCAGCGATCTGTTTGAGGTAATCCTGCAACATTGCTTGTGCGCAAGTTTAGCGGGTATGGGTGAGATGTAAAGTCAAAAGTGTTTTCGGTGCAGGGCGTAGCCGTTGATGAAGATTGCGAAGTTTGCAGGGTCGATTTGAGCGTCTTCGGCGATTTTTTCCACCTGCTCGTCGGTGAGATTGTGCGCATTTGCCCTCTCTGCCGAGGTCATTATGGCGACGGCCTTTCTCAACTGGGCGATCTCCTGTGCGGTCGGGGCGGCAAGCATAGCCAGCTCGCTGTCTCCATCGATGTCCTGGAACTGGTTTCTTACTGCCTTGCCGTAGGCGCTGTCGGAGAAGCGGGCGACCTTTTCGAGGTATTGTTCGAGCGAGATGTTAGTGTTCTGTGCGATATTGTTGGGCCTCTGCAATTAGTTCTTATGCCAGTGTCGCCGTCCACAAGGACAGGCTCCGGCGACGGCTAAACGGGAGCCTGAGCATTTATCGGCGTTCTGTTTTACCTCTTCGCCTGATGACTCTTTTTCGTTTTGAGCGTTGTTTTATTTTTCTTCCTGCGGACATCATCTGGCTAATGGATCCCAAGTTGAATCCGCCGGAGAATAGGGCCTTTAGTCCGCCGAAGCTTCCGCCGGACAGGGCCTTCATCATATCCCTGCTGCGGAGAAAGGTCTTTACGAGGCCCGAGACGTCGTGCGGCTGGACGCCTGCGCCCGCGGCGATACGCCTTCGGCGGGGCGAGTCGATGAGGTCGGGGTCGCGTCTTTCGCGGAGCGTCATCGAATGGACGATGGCCTCCATCTGGCCGATCTCGGAGTCGTCGAGGTCGAGGTCTTTCATCTGGGCATCCATTCCCGGCAAGAGTTTCAGCATATCCTTCATTCCGCCCATTTTTTTGACGGCCTGCATTTGCTTGAGGAAGTCGTCGAATCCGAAGCTTCCTTTGGCCATTTTTTTCTGGAGCTTGACGGCCTCTTCGACATCGAATTGCTCCTGGGCCTTCTCGACGAGGGTTACGACGTCGCCCATTCCGAGAATTCTGGAGGCCATGCGGTCGGGGTGGAATTCTTCGAGCTTGTCGAGTTTTTCGCCGACGCCGATGAATTTGATTGGCTTTCCGGTGACGGCCTTTACTGAGAGGGCTGCTCCGCCTCGCGCGTCGCCGTCGAGCTTTGTGAGTATGACTCCGTCGAGCTCGAGGCGCTCATTAAACTCTTTTGCGGAGTTGACGGCGTCCTGGCCCGTCATTGCGTCGCAGACTAAGTATATCTGGTGCGGCGTGACTGCTTTTGCGACGTCGGCGATCTCGGACATCATATCTTCGTCGATGTGCAATCGGCCTGCGGTGTCGAGGACGACGACGTCGTGGGCGTTTTCCTTAGCGTGCCTGACGGAGTTCTGGGCGACCTTGACAGGATTTTTGCTTTCTTCGCTGTAAACGTCGATTCCAAGCTGCTGTCCGAGGATAACCAACTGCTCGATAGCGGCGGGACGCTGGAGGTCGTCGGCGACGAGGAGGGGCTTTTTGCCGTTTGCGACGAGGTACTTGGCGAGCTTTGCGGCGGTGGTGGTCTTGCCGCCGCCCTGGAGGCCGGCCAGCATTATGATGGTGGGGCCGGGCGAGACGAAATAGATTCGGGTATCGACGGGGCCCATGAGCTTTGTGAGCTCGTCGCTGACGATTTTGATCATCACCTGGCCGGGGTGAAGGCTCTTTATGACCTCGGCGCCGAGGGCGGCCTGGGTAACGTCCTTGCAGAAGGTCTTGACGACGTTGTAGTTGACGTCGGCCTCGAGCAGGGCCTTGCGGACGTCGCGCATAGCGTCGGAGATGTTGGCCTCTGTGATTCGGCCCCGCCCCGAAAGTGAGCGGAAGACATTGTTGAATTTTTCCGTTAGCGATTCAAACATAACTCGATACTCGATGCTCGATACTCGATACTCGTTCGATAAGGGAATTGTAATGGGGCCGGGGCGATTTTGCAAGGGGTTTCCGGCGGATCGCGGATGGCGGCGAGGTCCTATATTGCCAACGCCTGAGCGGACAAGTTGGCGTCGGGGGCGGAGACAGTGGGGATGCTGCCGGGGCTTTTTTGGGCATGCCTCAAGTACGTCAGCTTCCGAGTTACATTATCTGTGGCTTCGTACGGTGTGGCAGCCTCAAATCCGAAGGATTTGGGGATGGTTGCACCGCTCTTGGAGGTTTGCCGTCCCCAAGCCTTCGGCAGGCTCAGGCGGGGCGCTGCGCTTGAGGCTGCCACCCGGAATTGAACCATGCCCTTTTTTGCTCCGGGGGGCGTATTTGCTATACTATGAGTATGGGGGTGTTGTGCTTATGAAGCCGAACCTAAGGCTACGTGATGTGACGTTTTTTATGGCGCTGTGCGGCGGCGTTTTCTGCGCGTGCTTCTGTGTTCTTTCGGTGGCCAATGAGCGTCACTCGGCGCTGTACAGGGTGGATATGCACAAGAGCGAGCTGCGCGGATGGGAGGCCTGCCGGGAGACAAAGCCTGCACTATTCAGGGAGAATGAAGGTGTTGTGGGCCGGTGCGCAAAGAGCCTGGCGGAGGCGGAAGGCAGCTTCTGGGTGAAGCTATCGCCGCGGCAATTGGTGGGGTTGTACGTCTTAGGCGGGTTGGGCGGCGCGGTCGGAGGGTACTTAGCTGTCTGGGTTGTGGGGCGGTGCCTGGGCCTGGCGGTATGCGGGCTGGCCGGTTTGGCGGCGGCAGGCTCAAGGCGAAAGACGCCTGATGGATCTATGTCGGCGCTGTATCAATCGGCCGGCCCTGCGAATGTGGATGTGGGCGAGAAATCGCCGGGAAGAAACGGGCGCGAGCGGTCAAAGATTGCCGTTTGTGAGCCAGCGGAGTGCCATTAGGCGGAAGTCCAGGAAATTCACGGCGCAGTCGCCGTTTATATCCCCTGCCACAATAATCTCGCAGGGCGGCTTGTCGAAGTATGATTTGCTTGCCTCTGCTGTCCCGCCGTAGGCACCCATATTGATAACTCCCCCGTTGGGAAATGGCTCATGCCCGATGGCAGTCATCGGGTCTCCGGCATCAATGCAAGGACTCGTCACTTCGTCTATCGTCCATCGTCCCTCGTTCGGGTCCCATCTGCCTGCTTGGGATTTGAGGTGGTAGTCGCCATTATTTGGGTCTGCAAAGCAGGGGTCGGCGTCGATGTTGCCTTCGCCACCCCCTCTCCATCCACTGATGAGGTTATGCTGAATCAGGCCGTAGCAATAAATAAGCCCGCCGTAGGGTGAGTTGCCAGAGATGATGTTATTTCGGATTATGGCCTCATCGCCTCTATATATCCCACTCGAGTTACCGTTAATGGTATTGTTCTGGATTATGCCGTTGCAATAAATTAAGCCATAGCCCGAGTTGCCAGAAATGATGTTATTCTGGATTATGCCACTACACTCAGCCACCGCAGTGTGGTTGCCGTAGATGGTGTTGTTCTGGATTATTCCATTACATCCAATCAGGGCAATGTATGGATTATCGACAATGGTATTTTTCTGGATGATACCCTGGCAGTCGTAAAACGCACCTCCGTCGCACAGGATAGAGGTGCCCGAAACCGTGTTGTTCTGGATCAGGCCATCGCAAAACACAACCGCGCCCCCGTTCCAGAGTGTGTTTTCGGTAATCATATTGTTGCGGATGATCGCGCGGGTTGCGACTTCCCACGTCACGCCGCAAATTCCACCGGCCCAGGTATCATAGCCATTGCAAATGGTAAAGCCAGCGAGGACGCAGGTTTCGTCCTCTGTTCCGGCGAACGTAATCACGCACCCAGCTTGATTGCCATCAATAACTGTCGCAGCTACTATATCAGGATTATTTGGGTCTGTGCTGGTCAGGACGATATTTTTTCCTCTGAAATTGATATTCTCAAAATATGTTCCTTCTTCAACAACAATTGTGTCGCCGTTGGAGGCGGCGTCGATGGCGGCCTGGATAGAGCCTTTGTGCCAGCCTGCGATGGAGGCCATAAGCTGCCATAGTGCGGAGGCGACCCGGATTCGGCCTGGGACGTTGAGATGGCCTGCGTGGATTTCCTTGGTGTAGTGGGCGCAGATGACTTCGTTGCCCTGGTCGTTGGTTTGCTTTAGGCCGTTGGGGTCGTGACATTCGATGTCGGCAATGTCGAAGAGGATTTTGCCGTTGGCTCGGCAGTAGGAGCGGACGAGGGCGTTGAAGAAGTCGGTGCCGGGCATGCCGTCCCTCGTGAGCGGTATGGTCCACCAGACAAAGACCTTGTCGGGATAATTGAGCTCGAGCTGCTCCATTGCGGTTCTGTAGTAGTCCCAGTCGGGGTGGCTGTCGCCGAGGGCGTCGATGTAGCAGAACTTCATAGTAAAGACGTCGAACTCGTCGGTGCGCGTCTCGGCCTGGGTTACGAGGTCATCGACTTTGTCCTTCCAGTTGCCGGCGCGGAGCTCGAGCACCCAGTTGTCGCGCGGGTACTGGCCCGGCGGATAGCAGGAACACTCGGAGTTTGTAGGGTGCAGGCCGGCGAAGCAGTCGAGCCCCCAGCCGATGCCCTGCCCCACGGAGGCGTGGCGCAAGAGTAGGCGGAGCGATGCGGCGGGGGCGATGTGGATTTCGGGGATGGCCCGGAGATCGACGCAATTGTGGTCGATTACTACTGCACCCACAGGGTCGGCGGGTGGGTGGACGTAGAGGACATCCGCGCGTGCGGGGCCTGCCATCAGGAAAACCACCAGAACACAACCGGCGTTTTTCATAAAATCCGCCTCCGACACCCATTCAAGAGCATTGTACGGCTTTTTGGGCCGATGTGCAAGGACATTATCCGGCGACCGGCACAGGGTGAGTTTAGCAGATTTATGCGGAGGCTTCTACCGCCGTGATGGGGGACTTGTGCGAATTGTCGTTTGTATCGTTGGGGCGGGGGCGTATAATGCGGGGGTGGATACGACGAAATCAAAAGGGACGCTTAGGCGAGGCGGTGCGTTCGTTCTGCAGGGTTTGAATCAACTGCTTTGGCCCGCGGTGTGTATTAACTGCGGGCAGAGCATCTGCGAGACGGACAACAGCCTGTGCAGGCGGTGCTGGGACGAGCTTCTGGCGTCCACTGGCGGCGATTACTGCGGCCGGTGCGGGCGCGAGGCCAGCAGGTTTGGACTGGTTGAAGGGGCGTGCGCGGACTGTCAGGGCAGGCAGTACAATTTCGATGCGATAGCGCGGGCGGGCGTGTATGCGGGCAGTCTGAAAGAAATGATTTTAGGTTTCAAGAGAGACAGAACGGAGCTGGATTCCGTGCTCGGCTTTCTGGGCAATTCGGCGTTTGAGGGCGGGGGCTTTTGCGGCGAGGTGGAGGTTTTTGTTCCCGTGCCGCTGCACTGGTCTCGGCGATTGGCGCGCGGGTACAATCAGTCTTTGATACTGGCAAAGAGGCTGAGGCATGAAAGGGCCGGGATCAGCACGGACTTGGTGCGGGTGCGGCGGACGAAGTTCCAGCCGACGATGACAAGTCCGGCTGCGCGGGCCAGGAACGTCGCGGGGGCGTTTGCGGTGCGGAAGGGACATAATTTCGCCGGGCGGGCAATCTGTCTTGTCGATGATATCAAGACGACGGGCGCGACCCTGAATGAGTGCGCAAAGACTTTGAAAGAGGCGGGGGCTGCGAAGGTGTTTGGATTGGTGCTGGCGGTGGCGGGGCAGGGACAGGTTTAGAAAAATGATTATTGACTATTGATTATTTGGCGTCGGGGACCGGTGACCACTGTTATGGTGAAGACAAGAGAGTTTATTATTGCGAGTGTTGTGTTTGTGTTTGCGTTGAGCGCGGTGAAGGGAGTCGATTCGGACTGGCTTGTGACGAGGGTTGTGGAGCCGGTCAAGGTGGAAGAGGTGAAGGGCGGGAAAGAGATTGTGATGAGCAACGGGCTTATCAGGCGGAGGTTTCGGCTGGCGCCCAACGCGGCGACGGTGGGGTATGACAACCTGATGACGGGGGCGTCTATTATTCGGGGGGTCAAGCCGGAAGCGATAGTGGAGATTGACGGGCAGAAGTACGAGGTGGGGGGGCTGGTGGGCCAGGTAGAGTATGGGTATCTGTTGGAAGAGTGGGTGGATTCGCTTACGAGCAATCCGGATGCGTTCCAATTTCAGAGTTTTAAGGCGGGGCAGACGGATGGGCGTTTTGCGTGGCGGCGGAAGCGTTACTCGGCGGATGCGGCGTGGCCGCCTGCGGGGGCGTCGCTGACGCTGGGTTTTATGCCGCCGGCGGGAAAGCTTAGCGGGGTGAAGCTGGCGGTGCACTATGAGATGTACGAGGGGATCCCGCTGTTGTGCAAGTGGTTTACAATTCAGAACGGACGTGACAAGGCGGTGAGGCTCAATACGTTTGTCAGCGAGATTTTGGCGGTGGTGGAGCACGAGGCGCTTGTTAATGTGCCGGGTCGGTGGGAGTATCCGAATATGCACGTCGAGAGCAATTATGAGTTTGGCGGGGATGATGCGAAGACAGCGAACAAGACTACGCATTGGGCGGCGGACCCGCAGTACGCCACGCAGATTAACTACGTTCGCCAGTCACCGGTGATGTTGGAGAGCCGGCCTCCAATCGGGCCGGACGTGGTGATTGAGCCGGGCGGGAGGTTCGAATCGTTTAGAACGTTTGAGCTAATTCACGACAGCACGGAGCGGGAACGCAAGGGACTGGCGGTGCGGAGGATGTACCGAACGATTGCGCCGTGGGTGACGGAGAATCCGATACTGATGCACGTTCGGCACGCGGATGCGAAATCGGTTCGCCTGGCAATCGATCAGTGCGCGGAGGTCGGTTTTGAGATGGTGATAATGACGTTCGGAAGCGGGTTTGATATGGAGAACGTCGATCCGGGGTATATGGCGCAGGTGAAGGAGCTGGCGGATTACGCACACAGCAAGGGGATTGAGCTGGGCGGGTATTCGCTCCTGGCGAGCCGGAGAATAAGCGACCAGGACGATGTGATAAATCCGCAGACGGGCAAGCCGGGCGGGGCGATTTTCGGCAATTCGCCGTGTCTGTGCAGTGAATGGGGCGAGGATTACTTCAGGAAGATCAGGACCTTTATCGAGCAGACGGGGATAGATGTGCTCGAGCACGACGGGTCTTATCCGGGTGACGTGTGCGCTTCGGCAAGTCATCCGGTGCATAAAGGCCTTAATGACTCGCAGTGGAAGCAGTGGAAGGTGATTACGGATTTCTACAAGTGGTGTCGGGGGCGTGGGGTGTATTTGAATGTGCCGGACTGGTATTTTTTGAGCGGCTCGACGAAGAGCGCGATGGGGTACAGGGAGACCAACTGGTCGCTGCCGAGGGAGAGGCAGATTATCTTGGGTCGGCAGAACATCTACGACGGGACGTGGACGAAGACGCCGAGTATGGGATGGATGTTTGTTCCATTGGTGGAGTATCAAGGGGGCGGCGCGGCGGCGACGTTAGAGCCGTTGAGCGAGCATCTGGATGCCTACGGTGCGCATCTGACGCAGACCTTCGGGTCTGGCGTTCAGGCGTGCTATCGCGGGCCGAGGCTATACGATTGCGACGAGACCAAGCAACTGGTCAAGAAGTGGGTTGCCTTCTACAAGAAATACCGTGACATACTCGATTCGGATATTATTCACGTTCGCAGAGCGGACGGGCGCGATATCGACTGCATTTTGCATGTGAATCCACAGCTAAAGCAGAAAGGCCTGGCGATGGTCTATAATCCTCTGGATCAGAGGGTGGAGCGGGAATTGAAGCTGCCTTTATACTATACGGGACTGAGCAAGACAGCTCGTATAAGTGAGCAGGGGGACAGGGTGAAGAAGTACAGACTTGGCCGTCGGTACGACGTTACGGTTCCGGCCAGCGTGGCGCCGAGGGACGTGACGTGGTTTGTGGTTGAGTAAGCGTTGAATCGGCTTGTGTTAGAGGCCGGGGTCATTGTGGGAGGAGGTTGTGCCTTCTCATGAAATGCCAGCCCCAGGCAGATTCTGTAAATTTCCAAATAAGATACCTTGCCAGGAGAAATAGGAAGAGAAATACAAGGAGATATGCGGCAAAAGAGAGGCACATCTTCTTCCACTGCCAAGGCAGGTCGAGCTCGAGGAGGGCTTCGAGTCCGCTGGGATGCGTGATGAGGGTTGCGGGTATTGCCAGAGCCGCGTAGATAAGGCCCCAGAGATACCAGCGTCGGCGCAGACCGAGTTGAAAGCAGAATATCGCAAAGCCGACATACATTGCACAGGTGACCAGAGCCACTGGGGTAATGCCATAGTAAGGGTCGGATAGAGGGTTGAAGAGACGATACAGTATCCAAGTTACGGTGAGGATGGACGCAAGGCCCAGCGGCATTCCGAGCAGAAAGCCTGCCAGAAGCCTGATTCCCCATCGCGGTTTCTGGCGTTTTACGGCGAAGTGCATCGGCCAAAGACAAGCGAACGTTACGATCGCTCCGACGAAGACAAGTGCGCCTCTGGCTGAGTAAAAGTACATAAACTTGGCTCGGTCGTACTCGCCCTGGGTGTATTTGAGGTTCCCCGTGCGGGGGCCGAGGTGGATATTGCCCGTCAACTTGCGGATGTCACCACTGTACTTAAAGGCCTGAACGATGGCGGTTTGGCCGAGCAGATCTTTCAAGCCAGGCAGGACAGACTCCATATCATTACTATCGACCGAGGCGACGGACGAGATTCTGAAGTCGCGGTTGATCAGCGGGTCTGGGTCAACGTGCGCCTCCGAGAAAACGATCAGGTCGATAGCGGTCTGTCCCTGAAAGGTGGAGGATATTTCGAGTGGATAGAATAAGAATGGGGTCCTGAATTGGTATATTAGAGGCTCGATGCTTGCGGGGTCCGGCCCGACTTCTATGACGTCGAAGACGAAGTAAGGGCAGCGGTATTCGTTGACGTACTTTGCTATCAGCTTGCGGATTGAAGCGGGCAGGGATGCTTTGGCTCCGGTGAGGTCTTTGGCTTTTTGCTCAATCCAGTCGGCGAATTCATCCCCTTTGTCAACTTTTGCGACCGTTACATCGTGAGCCCCGAGGCGCTGATGAAACGTCAAAGTGAAGGCCTCGCCTGCATCTGGGCCCCCTTCTCCCGGGCGTCCTTACCGAGACCTGGCTTCTGAATTTCAACGCCGCGTCGAGCGAGGAGTCTCTGAACGGCGTTGAAGGATTCTCGATTTCCGAGAGTGACTTCGGGCTGTGAAGGCAGGGGCAAGAATTCAATGAGCTTGGTGTTGCGTGAGGCAGAGACATCGGTTGCCAGACAGAGAACCTGGTTTTGGCCGTCCCAGCCGATGATGGCCTTCTGCCCTGATTCTGTTAGGGCCACGGGTTCTGTATCGACGTGCCACCCGCCCCTGTCAGCGCGGCAGATGAGGGACGGAACGAGCAGTATGGCCATGATCGCCGTTATTGCAGAAGTACACGCATGGGGTCCTCTATTTGCGGATGCGTCTGTCTGCATCTCCTATTCTCCGGCAACAGTAAATGGCAGAAGTCACAGTTTTTCGTATTTCACCAGTGCGCGGTAGATGCCGTTAATCCGTTTTCCGTCGATGATTGTCGGGGAGTATTTTTCGTTCCTGGGCTGGAGACGGACTTTGTTGTCGGGCTCGAAGAAGACTCTTTTGAAAGTCGTCTCGTGGGGCGTGGCGAAACGGACGAAGCAGTCATCGCCGTTGTGGACATCGGCGGCGGGTGAGAAGATGACGATGTCGCCCTGGCGGAACCTTGGCTCCATTGAATCGCCGACGACTCGCACGGCGAAGGCGTTGGGGTCGTGCAGGTCTGGGCAGCGGACATAATCGTCTGCGACGCCGACGGGGTAGTCGAGGTCGTTGAAATCGGTTGGGTAGCCGGCTGAGACTTTGTTTATTACGGGGATGGCCCGCCCTGCGGAAATGATAGGCCCGGCCCGGTCAACCTTGACTTTGGTTTTGGCAAGAAGCTTACTGACCTGCACAGTTTTGGTCTTTTTATGGACGATGTTTTTGATGATCTGGCGGAGCTTCTGGTTCTCGGCCTCGGCGGATTCGTATTCCCGGCGGATGTCGGAGGGGAGGCGTTGAAGGTGGGCGATCCGCAGCAGGAGGCCCGACTCGAATTTGAGCACTCTTTCGAGCTTGGTGAGCAGCTCGTCGGAGGGCGGATTCTTCACCCTGCCTGTTTCGATGGTTGAGAGGTACGGCTTCGAGAAGCCCACGCGACCGCTTACGTCGTCGAGGGTGAGCTTCATCTCCTCACGGCGTTCTCTTAAAATCTGGCCTAATGACATTGCACATCCTCACATAAAAAAAGGTTGTCTGTTTGCTATGCTTATAATATTGCCCTATATTCTTTTGTTTGTAAAGGGATTATTTGCATAAGTTCAAAAGTTTTTTTGGGGAGTGGAGGGGCTCACGGGGCCGGGATATCCGGCTTCGGCTTCGCCTCTCGGGCCGGCGCGGCCTTAGCTGCCAGGCTGTTCGACCTCGATAAGGTCGTAATTTGCGGAGCCAAGGCCGATTTTCCGGGCGTGGTCGATTTGGTGGCGGGCGTCGAGGCGGTCGTTGCCGATGAGCCGGCCCAGTTTTTTGCCCGCCCCGGCCTCGACCAAGTCGAGCGCGGCCTTATCGACGGCGACCGGGTCGGTGGAGGCGAGGATGCCGATATCATCGACTATATTGGGCATATCGGGGTCGTCGAAGCAGTCGCAGTCTTTGGTGATCGAGAGCAGGAAATTAAAGAATACG
>Ga0315285_10003585_pt1 | contig 16121 bp, 7 predicted proteins | sample YL17G09_36_MG_FD_203698 | JGI IMG/M metagenome (GOLD analysis project Ga0315285, IMG submission 203698) | Sediment microbial communities from Yellowstone Lake, YNP, Wyoming, USA - YL17G09_36 | ecosystem: Environmental > Aquatic > Freshwater > Lake > Sediment | place: USA: Wyoming | collected... | reverse complement strand
CGCGGTCCGGCGGCCCGGCGTCCCCGAAGCGGCCCAACATCCTCCTCATCCTGACGGACGATCTGGGATACGGCGATCTGGCCTGCCACGGCAATCCCGTGACGAAGACCCCGAACCTCGACGCGCTACACGGCCGGTCGGCCCGATTGACCAATTTCCACGTCGACCCGACCTGCTCTCCCACGCGCTCTTCGCTCCTGACGGGGCGATATTCGAGCCGGGCGGGCGTCTGGCACACGATCATGGGCCGGTCCATCCTGCCGACGGACGAGGTGACGATGGCCGAGATGTTCGCCCAGAACGGCTACCGGACGGGGATCTTCGGGAAGTGGCACCTCGGCGACAACCACCCCTTCCGTGCCCACGAGCGCGGGTTCCAGGAAGCGGTCGTCATGGGCGGCGGGGCCATCGGCAACATGCCGGACTACTGGGGCAACGACTACACCGACGACACCTACCGGCACAACGGCCGGTGGGAGAAATACCCCGGCTACTGCACCGACGTCTTCTTCAAGGCGGCCATGGACTTCATGGCCGGCGCGGAGGGCGCGCCGTTCTTCTGCTACCTCCCGACTAACGTCGTCCACTGGCCGCACAACATCGCCGAGGACTATGTCAAGCCCTACCGGGGCCGCGTCCCCGACCGGCGGGCGACGCTCTACGGCATGCTGGCCAACCTCGATGAGAACATCGGGCGGCTGCGCCGCTTCTTGGCCGACCGCGGCTTGGAGGACGACACGATCCTCATCTTCCTGTCCGACAACGGGACCGGTTTCGGGGCCGAGTTCGATGCCCGCGGATTTGTCACGGGCGGCTTCAATGCCGGCATGCGGGGGGACAAAGGCACGGTCTACGAGGGCGGCCACCGCGTGCCCTGCTTCGTCCGCTGGCCGGCCGGCGGGATCGGCGGCGGGCGGGACATCGGCCAGCTCGCGGCGCACCTCGACCTCTTTCCCACGCTCCTCGCCCTCTGCGGGCTGGACAAGGGGGAGGGCGGGGCGTTTGACGGCGCCTCGTTGGCCCAGCTCCTCGCCGGGCGCGTCGCGGCCGGTCCGGAGCGGACGTTGTTCGTCCAAAATCAGCGCGTAGACGAGCCGATCAAAGGGAAGGAATGGGCGGCCATGACCTCGCGCTGGCGCCTGATCGACGGCCGGGAGCTCTACGACCTCCGCGAGGACCCGGAGCAGCGCCGCGACGTTGCCGCCGAGCATCCCGACGTCGTCCGCGGCCTAGGACAGGACTACGACCGCTGGTGGGACTCCATCTCCGGGCGCCTCAAGGATACCGTCTGGATCCCGCTCGGGACCGACGGCGAGAATCCCGTCCGGCTGACGAGCCACGACATCCACGGTCAGGTCTGCTGGGACCAGAGCCAGGCCCGGCGCAACGCGAAGTGCGACGGCTTCTGGGCCGTGGAGGTCACGCGCGACGCGACCTACGAGATCGCCGTGCGGCGCTGGCCCGCGGAAGCCGAACTTCCCATCCGCCAAGCCCCCGAGGGCGGCAAGGTCTTCAAAGCGACGCACGCCCGGCTCAAGGTCGGGGACTTCGACGCCACGCTTCCGGTTGGAGAGGAGGACGCCGCGGTCACGTTCACCGTGCCCCTGACGCGCCGCCGGACGCGGCTGCAGGCCTGGCTGGTCGATGACATCGAGAACGGGGAGACGAACGGCGCGTTCTACGTCGACGTCCGGCGCCGGGATTGAGTCGGGAGCAGCTGCGATGGACGCGCCCCAACGGAACCGGCGGGACTCGGCGCCGCGGCGCTGGCCGCGCCCGTCTGGCGCTCGAGCGCCGGAGCCGCGCTCCGGAGCGCCCCGGAGGCCGGTCTCCCGAATTTCGTCTTCATCCTAGCGGACGACCTCGGCTACCAGGACCTCGGCTGCTACGGATCGACGAAGAACAGGACCCCGAACCTCGACCGCATGGCCGCCGAGGGGACCCGCTTCACCAGCTTCTGCTCGACGAGCGGCGTCTGCACGCCGTCCCGGTCGAGCCTGATGACGGGCTGCTACCCACGCCGGGTGAACATGCACGAGGACGAGAACGGCGAATGGGTCCTCTTCCCCGTGGCCCGGAAGGGCCTGAATCCGGACGAGATCACCGTCGCCCGGCTCGCCGAATCCCCCGCTGCCGCTGATGCGCGACGACGAGGTCATCGAGGCGCCCGTCGATCAGGACACGTTGACGGAGCGATACACGCGGGAGGCCGTCCGGATCAGAACGGGTTCTTCCGGACGATCTTGAAGACGTAGGCGTAGTCGCCCGTCCTCGTCTTCGGGGTCTCGATCGACAGGCCGGCGGACGTGTTCTCCCACTTGAGCTCGCGGCCGTCGCCCAGCATCGTGACGGACGCGATCTCCTCGGTGAACAGGCCGTTCCAACCCGTCCAGGACGAAAAGCGCGGGGCGAGGCTCTTGATCTGCAGCTTCTCGCCCGGCCAGTCGAGGGCGATGGCGTAGAGGACGTTGTCCTTGACCGTGAAGCGGATGTCCTGGCCCGTATACGTCAGGTCGTTGCGCTCATTGAAGCCCGCCGTGCCCCGCTCGAGCTTCGTCGGGCCCTCGCCGGCCAGGACCCAGGGCGTGGTCCCGTAAACGGCCTCGCCGTTGGTCTTGAGCCAGGCGCCCATCCCCAGGAGGAGATCGCGGGCCTCGTCGGGGATCGTGCCGTCGGGTCTCGGGCCGACGTTGAGGAGCAAATAGCCGTTCTTGCTGACCCGGTCGACGAGGTTGTCGACGAGGTTGTCCACGGTCTTGAAGCCCAGGCCTTTGACGTAACCCCAGCCCCGACCGTTGTCGACCGTCGTGTCAGTGATCCAATCGTAATAGGTCAGGTCGGCCTCCTGGCCGCGCTCGAGGTCGAGCAGGCCGGCGCCCGGCGGGAGGTTGTGGGCCTTGTACGTGACCACGACCTCCTTCTTGCGCTCCGCGGCCTTGTTGTAAAAGTGGGCCAGGACGCCCATCTTGGTCCAGTCGGGGATCAGCTCCAGCCCGTTGTCGAACCAGATCAGGTCCGGATCATACTTGTCGATGACCTCGACCACTTTGCCCGCCCACGTGTCGAGGAACGCCTTGGTCGGCCGCTCGCCCTTCTGATGGATGGGCCCGTAGAGGCCGGAGTAGCGGGGATCCCCGCAGTCGAGGGTCGCGTTGGACGTCGGGAAGTAGACCCATTCCTCGGCGTGATGGAAGGCCGCGACGAATTTCATATCGCGCGCCTTGATCGCCTTGGCGAGCTCGCCCAGGATGTCGCGCTTGGGGCCCATCTTCGCCGCGTTCCACTCCGACAGCTTCGAATCCCACATCGAGAAGCCGTCGTGGTGCTCGGCCACGGGTCCGGCGAAGCGCGCGCCCGCCTTCCGGAACAGGTCCGCCCACTCATCGGCGTTGAACTTCTCGCCCGTGAACATCGGGATGAAATCCTTGTAGCCGAACTTCTCGAGCGGCCCCCAGGTCTGCTCCCAATATTTGCGCTCGGCGGAGGCCGGATCCCAATACGCTTTGTTGGCGAACCAGGTGGCGTTCGGCCCCTGGGCCGGGACGGCGTAGACTCCCCAGTGCGTGTAGATGCCGAACTTGCCGTCGCGCAGCCATTGGGGCGTATGGATGTTCTTCAGCGAGTTCCAGGTCGGCTTGTAAGGCTGTTCCTGGGCCGGGCCTCCGAGGAGCGCGCCGACCAGGCCAGCGATGCCGAGGGCGGCGATCAGAGCGATTCCCAGCCGTCCGCGATGCCAGATCAGGTTTTGCTTCATGGTCTTCTCCGTGCTTGGCGTTTGAGTTCCATGTAACAGATTTTCCTGCCGCTCGTCAATACTTAGGAAAAGAAAGAAAGAAAAAAGGGGCGCGGCCATTGCGGGGGAAAGGCGTTTCGGATATATAGAGAAAGACCGGCCGGGCCGCCAGCGGCATCGGCGAGCCGGCCGGGGCCGGACGCCCGCGCCCGGCGAAAGGTGAATCTCATGACCAGGATTCTCCGTTCCGCAGCGTTTTCCGTTCTCGCCCTCGCGGCCGCCCTCGCCTTCGGCGCGCCCCAGGAGCCGCGGAGCCCGCTCCTTGCCTCCCACGCCGCCTATCTCCAAATGAAACAGGCGTCGCCCTTCGGCCTCCGCTGGATCCCGATCGGGCCGGTGATGAACTCGGCCCGGGCGGCCTCGGTCCAGATCGATCCCGCGCACCCGTCGACCATGTACGTGGCCTTCGGCCCGGGGAACCTCTGGAAGACGGTCAACCGGGGGTTGACCTGGGCGCCGATCTTCGAGAACCAGTCCGCCCTGGGCATCGGCCACATCGCCCTCGCCCCGTCCGATCCCAACGTCCTCTGGCTCGGCTCGGGGGTCAACCTGAAGAAGCCCCGGAACTTCACGATGCCGGGGACCGGTGTGTTCCGCTCGGACGACGCCGGGGCGACGTGGCGCAACACCGGCCTGCCCGACTCCTACCACATCGGCAAGATCGCCGTCCATCCGAAGAACCCGGACTTCGTGATCGCCGCCGTCCAGGGCCATTTCTGGACGACGAACGAGAACCGCGGCCTCTACCGCACGACCGACGGCGGCAAGTCGTGGTCCCGCGTCCTCTACGTGAACCCCAGGACGGGCGGCAACGACGTCGTCTTCGCTCCCTCCGATCCGAGCGTCGTCTACGCCTCGCTCTGGGAAGACTACCCGGACATCTACGGTTCCGAGAGCGGCGTCTACAAGAGCGCGGACGGCGGCGCCACCTGGACGCGCCTGAAGGGCGGCCTGCCCGACGGACCGAAAACCGGCCGCATCGGGCTCGCGGTCTCCTGGCAGAACCCCGACAAGGCCTACGCCCTGGTCGACAACCTGAACAAGGACAAGAACCTCGCCGCCGAGCTCTACCGCACGGTCGACGGCGGCCGGACCTGGACGCGCACCCACGCCGACGAGCTCCTCATCTATCCGGGGATCGGCTGGTACTTCGGCTGCTGCCAGGTCAATCCCAAGAACGACGACGAGGTCTGGGCCTGCGGCGTGAGGATCGCCCACACCGCCGACGGCGGGAAGACGTTCGACCTCGTGGGCGGGGATGTCTTCCACCTCTTCCCCAATCCGTCCGATCCGCTCCACCTCGACCACTGCGAGATCTGGGTCGATCCCCTCGATCCGAATCACCTGGCCGTGGGCAACGACGGCGGCCTCTACGTCAGCGAGGACAAGGGGAAGACGTGGATGCACTACAACAACCTGCCCGTCGGCGAGTTCTACGACATCGCGGTCGACGAGCAGGATCCCTACAACGTCTACGCCGGCGCCCAGGACGACGCCTCGGTCTTCGGCCCCGCCCGCGAGTGGAAGCCCAAGTACCAGGACGGGTGGAAATACGTCTGGCTCGACGCCTGGTCGGGCGGCGACGGCTGCTACACCGTGCCCGACCCCGGCGATCCAAACACGGTCTACTTCTCGAGCCAGAACGGCGCCATCCGCCGCAAGGACCTGAAGGCCGACCGGTCGGTCGGCATCATGCCCCGGCCGCCCAAGGAGAGCGGGATCAAGACGGCCTACAATTTCGTGGCCCCCTACATCCTCTCGCCCCACGACCGCCTCACCCTCTACCATGCCGGGAACTACGTCTTCAAGAGCGTGAACCGGGGCGACGCCTGGACGCCGATCAGCCCCGACCTGTCGAAGTCCGCCTTCCCCGGCAAGCTCTCCACGGCGGCGGGCGCCATCGCGGAGTCACGGCTGACGCCCGGGCTCCTCTACGTCGGCACGGACAAGGGCGCGCTCTGGGTGACCAAAGACGACGGCCGCGAGTGGGTCGAGCGCTCGGCCGGCCTCCCCGATCGCTACATCCGCAGCATCTGCCCTTCGCGCTTCGCTCTTTCCCGCGTCTACCTCACCCTTTCGGGCCTCAACGACGACGACTTCAAGGCCTATGTCTTCGTCTCCGAGGACTACGGCGCGCATTGGACGCCGATCAAGGCCAACCTGCCCGACGAGGTCGCTTACGGCATCCTGGAGGATCCGACGAACGCCGACATCCTCTACGCGGGAACATTCCGGGGCGTCTTCATCTCCACCGACCGCGGCAAGGGCTGGTCGCTTCTCGGCCCGAACATGCCGGGCGCCGCGATCTCGCGCCTGGTCATCCAGGAGCGGGAGATGGACCTCCTCGCCGGCACCTATGGACGGGGGATCTACAAGATGAACCTCCGGCCGATCCACGCCGCCTTCAAGGGCGGGCCGCCGGCGTCCGACCGGCTGTTCGATCCTCCGACGGCGCGCCTGCCCTGGATCAACGACACCCACCGCGATCCGCGGCTGAGCACGATGGAGGCCGTCCCGATCACCTTCTATCTCCGGAGGGACGCGGCGGTGACGCTGGCCGTGAAGGACAAGGCGGGCAAGGCGGTCTGGTCGACGCCGGTGGCGGGGCGGGCGGGATTCAACCAGGTCCCGTGGGACCTCGTGACCGTCCGGACGGACAGCCCCCAGCCCTATTTCACGGCGTATCTCGCGTTCGCCCCGGCCGGGACCTACGAGGTCGCGGTGAGCGGCGAGGGCATCGACCTCAAGGCCGGGCTGACGATCGTCCCGCGGTCCTCACCCGACAAGTAGAAACCGGAGCTTGCCCGGGGCCTTCTCGTCCAGGACGTAGGTCTTGCCGACGGCGGTCTTGAACTCCGTCGCGAGCTTGCCGCAGCGGACCCTGCACGCGCCGCCCAGCCGGGACGAGATCGCCGCGCTCTTCAATGCGCCGCCTTCCCAGGAGGCGTCCACGTCGAAGCCGCCGCGCGCGCGCAGGCCGCGGAACGAGCCCTGAGGCAGGGCCGCGGGGAGGGCGGGCAGGAGGCTGATCTCGCCCTCGTGGGACTGGAGGAGCATCTCCGCGATCCCGGCCGCTCCGCCCAGGTTCCCGTCGATCTGGAAGGGCGGGTGGGCGTCCAGCAGGTTCGGATACGTCCCGCCCTTGCCCGAGAGGGCCGCGGTCGGGCTGAGCTGGCGCTTGATCATCTCCCACGTGTGGTCGCCGTCGGCGAGGCGCGCCCAGAAATTGATCTTCCATGCCATCGACCAGCCCGTGCCCGCGTCGCCGCGCAGGGCCAGCGTCCGCTTGGCGGCTTCGGCCAGCTTGGGGGTCGCGCGCGGCGAGATCGACGTCCCGGGGTAGAGGCCCCAGAGGTGCGAGACGTGGCGGTGATGGTCGTCGGGGCTGTCGACGTCGTCCATCCATTCCTGGAGCTGGCCGAGGCGCCCGATCCGCATCGGCTCGAGCTTGGCCCGGGCCTGCTTCACTTGGGTCCGGAAGCCGGGATCGGCCCCCAGGACCTCGGACGCGCGGGCGGCGATGTCGAAGAGCTCGCCGACAATCTGCAGGTCCATGGTCGGTCCAGCCGCGATGCCGATCGGGCGGTTGCGCGTCCCGTCGGGATTGCGCGTCCACGCGGGATCGCCGCCCGGCCCGTTCTCGGGCGAGTCCGACGGGTTGGTGACCAGCCGGCCGGTCTTCGGATGGACGACGAGCGTGTCGAGGAAGAACTCGGCCGCGCCCTTGATCGCGGGATAGTATTCCGCCAGGAACGCCCGGTCGCCGGAGAAGAGGTAGTGGTCCCAGAGGTGGGTGCACAGCCAGCCCGCGCCCGCGTGCCACGCTCCCCAGTAGGCGCCGTGGATGGGCGCGGTCGCCCGCCAGATGTCGGTGTTATGGCCCAGCAGCCAGCCGCGGGCGTTCCAGTTGATCCGGGCGGTCTCGTGGCCGGTGACGGCCAGGTCCTTGATCATGGCGAACAGCGGCTCGGCGCACTCCGCCAGGTTCGCCGTCTCGGCCGGCCAGTAGTTCATCTCCAGGTTGATGTTTGACGTGTACTTGCTGCCCCAAGCGGGGTTCATGTCCGCGTTCCACAGGCCCTGGAGGTTGGCCGGCTGTCCGCCCGGCCGGGAGGAGCAGATGAGGAGGTAGCGGCCGTACTGGAAATAGAGCGATGCGAGGCCCGGGTCGGCCCCGGCGGCGAAAGCCGCGAAGCGCTCGTCGGTGGGCAGCGCGGAAGCCGCGGCGGAGGCTCCGGTCGCAGCGGGCGGGCCGAATTCGAGGGCCGCCCTGCGGAACAGGCGCTGGTGATCGGCGACGGAATCGGCCCGGACGCGGTCATAAGGCTTCCCCGCGAGCCGGGCGAACGGCTCCTTGGCCTTGGCCGCGGGATCGCCGCTCGCGTCGCGGTAATTCTTGAAGCTCGTGGCGGCCGCGGCATAGAGAGTCACGGCGTTCGCGCCCGTGATCTTGAGCGCGTCGTGCTCGCTTGTGTTGTAGAGCTCGACCGCGCCGCCGTCGGCCTCGGCCTGGAGCCGGGCTTCGTAGCGGAGGCGCTCGGTCGCTCCGCGGAAACTCGCGGTTTGGCCCCGGAGCAGGATCGCGGCCGGAGCTTCGCTCCGAACCGTCCAGCTCTCGTCGCCCTTGCGGCGGGCGTTCACCCGGCCGTCGAGCGTGGCGAAGAGGGAGATCGCCCCGGGCTTGTCGGCCGTGAGGCGGACGACGATCACCTGGTCGACGGGCGAGCAGAAGACCTCCCGGACGAACGCGGTCCCGCCGGAGCGGAACGTCGTGCGGGCGACGGCGGTGTCGAGGTCGAGCTCGCGCCGGTAATCGCCGACCTCGCCGAGGCCGATGAACGAAAGCGCGAGGTCGCCGAGCGGCTGGTACTGGGCCTGGTCCCAGACCTTGGCCATCATCACCTTCTCGAACAGGGTTTCGGCCTCCTTGCCTTTGCTTTCGAAGACCAGGCGCCGGATCTCGGGGAGGGCCTTGGCGCCCGCGCCGCTCCCGTGGGGATCGTACGGCCCGCCGGTCCAGACGGTGTCCTCATTGAGGCGGATGAGCTCGCTTTGCGTCCCGCCGAAGACCATGGCCCCGAGGCGTCCATTGCCCACGGGCAGCGCTTCGATCCAGGCCGCCGCCGGCTGGCGGTACCAGAGCTTCAGGTCCGAAAAGGCCTCGGGCCGCGGTCCTGCGGGAGCCCGCCCGGGGGCGGCCGGACCGGCTCCGGGCGCTGCGGTCGTAAGGATAGCGAGAATGGCGAAAAAAGCCATCAATGCCGGGAAGCCTAGGGTAGCCGACGATCTTGAAAAAAGTCTCATGTCAGACTTCCTTTCTTAATGAAATAGATGTAATCTATGCGATAAGGTCCGTGAAGTCAATGCGGAAGGCGCTGTATTCCCCGGCATCTTCCCGATTTCTACGGCCGGCTCCGGTCCGGAGGCGGATCGAAATCCCTGGCGGCCGACGAAAGGCAGGATCCATGATTGAGCGGAAGGTCAGAATCCCCGAGTTATTGGCGGCCGGCGCTTTTCTGGCCATTCTCCTCGCGGCGGGACCGTTCGGCGCCGGACAGGACGCGGGGACCCGGAATCCGGGGCTTCTCGCCCGATGGACGTTCGACGATGCCTCGGCCGGCGCCGGCGTCTCCGACGCCGCAGGCGGCGTCAAGGACGCAATCCGCGGCCGCTTCCTGTTCGCCCCGGGCGTTTCGGGCACCGGCCTCAAGTTCGACGGATACACGACCTGCGTCGTCCGCAAGGGCCGGCAGGCCCCGCGGTTCGGCGACGAATTCACGGTGGAAGCTTGGGTCGCCCTGGCCGCGCTTCCCTGGGCTTGGTGCCCGGTCCTGGGCCAGGAGGCGAACGGCCTCGTCGGATATTCGTTCGGCATTGGTCCGCAGGGCGAATTCGGCCTCAAGGTCTCCGTGCGGGGCGACTGGGCCGTCTGCCTGTCGCCGGTCAAGCTCCCCTTGAGGAAATGGGCCCATATCGCCGCGACGTTCCGAGCGGACGACGGCATCAAGATCTTCCTCGACGGCCGCGCGGTCGCCTCCCTGGCCGTCAGGGGGAAGGCAGCCTATGCGAGCGGCGCGGATCTCCTGATCGGGATGAACCCGGACAAGCGCCTCCCCGCGTTCATCGTCGCCCAGGGCGCGGGCACCATTCCCGCCTGGTTCGCCTTTGACGGGATCTTGGACGAGATCGGCGTCTACGGCCGCACCCTCGCACCCGACGAGCTGGCCCGGCTCCATGCGGCCGTTCCGCCGCCCGCTCCTCCGGCGCTCTCCGCGCGGCTCCTCCCCTCGGGCCCCAAGGGGCCGGGGCGGTTCGGCGCCTATTACACGAAGCTCGCCTACGACGACGGCTGGGACGCGCTGTGGCCGTCCGGCCCGGCTTCCGACATTGTCGTCCAGTTCGACGACTCGCCCGTCCGGGTCGTGTTCTGGAGGGGCACTCGCTACGGCCCGGCCTGGGTCATGGACAACGGGCAGTGGATGGCCGACCAGAGCTTCGAGACTTGGGACGGACCCGAAGGCTGCTACGAGCACATGGAGGACCCCCGCTGCCTCTACTCGAACGTCCGGATCCTGGAGTCGACCGAAGCCCGGGTCGTGGTCCACTGGCGCTACGCGCCGGTGAATTCCCGCAACCACCTTTGGCGCGTGGAGGAGACGGGGGGCTGGGGCCTGTGGGTGGACGAGTACTATTATTTCTATCCCGACAGGACGGCCGTCCGGAAGATGATCTGGCTGGCGGATGCTCTTGGCGCGGGCTCGCCCTCCGAGATCCAGGAGACTACCCCTCTCTGCGAGCCCGGCCAGAACGCGGAGGACATCCTCAACACTGACGCTATGACGATCCTCAACCTGAAGGGGGAGAGCCGGACCTACTCCTGGCCGGGCGAGATGGACAGCCCGGCGAAGTCCCGGAATCTCCAGCCCGAGAATCCGAACATCCAGGTCGTCAACCTGAAATCGAAGACCAAGCCGTTCATCATCTTCGAGCCGGGATGCCGGATGACCGTCTATGTCGGCCGCGTCCGGAAAGCCCTGGCCGATTTCTCGTCCTACAACCACTTCCCGGTGTCGCTCCTCCCCTCGGACGGCCGGTACGCCGTCGCGCCGGACAAAGTCGCGAGCTTTTCGATCTCGTATACCGATCCTCCCCGACATGCGGAGAAAGACGGCACGATTTGGGCCGGCTGGATCTACGGCGTCACGGAGTCGCCGTCTCCGGCCCTGGCCTCGATCGGCCGGTCCTGGGCCAAGGCGCCCGAGCTCCGCGTACAGGGGGGCGGCGCCCCGGCCGCGGTCTATGACCTCTCGCAGCGCGCCTATGTCCTCGCCGCGCCGCTCGCTGGAAGGCCCGCCGCCCTGGCCGGCGAGCTCCGGGCGAGCGAAGATTCCCCGGTGGAGAACGTCGCCCTGGTCATCAGGAATTGGGGCGAGAGCGGCGCCGTCCTCTCCCTCGACGGAAAGACCGTGCCGCGCGGCCGCGATTTCCGGTTCGGATCCGCCCGTACCCTGGAGGGGACTGATCTCGTAGTCTGGTTCAAGGCGAAGTCGGTCAAGCCCCTGTCGTTCGTCCTGATGCCCAAGTAGGAGCACCCTCCGCCCCGCGTCAAAGGATGCTGAAGCCCATGAAGAGGATATGGCGCGCGATTCCGGTCCTCGTCCTTGCGGCCCTCGTCCTCGCCTCGCCCGGCGCGACGCAGGTCCGGGCCGAGCGGCAGAAAGCCAAGGCTACCGTGGACGCCATCTGGTCCAAGCTCGAACTCGTCCCGCTGATGGTCAACGGCGACAAGGACAACCGGATCAATATCGTCATCATCAACCGCTGGACGGCGCGCGAGCCCAAGCCCTATAACAATCCGGGAATGCGCCAGGAGTTCCTCGAGGACGCGCGGTCGGTCGTCCGGGCGTTCACCCCGGGCGATCCCAAGGCCGTCACCCCCGTGGCCGAGTATTCCGAGTTCTTCAACATCTACGCCGTCTGGTGGCCAGATCCGCCGATGTGGGATCCAAACGCGCCCGACGGCCTCAAGGAGCCCGTCTTCCAGGAGATCCGCGACCGCTTCTTCCTGCCCTGGAAGAACGCCGAGACGGGCTGGGTCACGCTCATGGCCATGCTCAACACCGACGGGGGCGGCGGCCTGCGTGTCCAGCACCGACCAGACCCTGACCGTCGCCTTCGCCGTCGACGGCCCGCGCCCCTATCAGGTGGCGCTTTATTTCGTCGACTGGGAGGACGCGGGCGCGCGGCTGGCTGTCGAGATGTTCGACGCCGACAGTCTGAAGCTCGTTGCCCCCGTCAAGATCGTGAACGGTTTCGCCGGTGGCCGCTACGTCGTCTACGCCTACGACCGGTCGGCGAAATTCCGCATCGACAAAGTTCGGGGCCGCCTCGTGTCGCTGAGCGGGATCTTCTTCGATCCGGCGCCGGAGGCGGATCCGAAATCTCCAAGGAGGAATCCATGACCATGATGAACCGGAGGGCATTCCTGGGATCGGCCGCGGCCGCGGCCGGGTTCATGATCGTCCCCCGCCGCGTCCTGGGCGGGCGGGGGTATGTCGCGCCAAGCGATAAGCTCAACATCGCCGGGATCGGCTGCGGCGGACAGGGCGGCGGGGATCTCTCGCGCATGGACGAGGAGAACATCGTCGCCCTTAGCGACGCGGACTGGGAGAAGGCGGCCAAGACGTTCGCCAAGTATCCGACCGTCCCCCGCTACAAGGATTTCCGGATCATGCTTGAGAAGCAGCGCAAGGACATCGACGCCGTGACCGTGGGGACGCCGGACCACTTCCACGCCGCGGCGGCCATGGCCGCCATCCAATTAGGCAAGCATGTCTTCGTCGAGAAGCCGCTGACCCACGACATCTCCGAGGCGCGGGCGCTGCGCAAGGCGGCCCGGGAGGCCAGGGTAGCCACCCAGATGGGCAACCAAGGGCACGCCATGGAGAGCATCCGGCTTCTGTGCGAGTGGATCTGGGACGGAGCTATCGGTCGCGTGACCGAGGTCCAGGCTTGGACGCCCCACCCCGTCTGGCCGCAGGGCATGGCCCGGCCGACGGACACGCCGCCCGTTCCCGAGACCCTGGACTGGGACGTCTGGCTCGGGCCCGCGCCGTATCGGCCCTACCATCCCGCTTACCTCCCCGCCCGCTGGCGGGGCTGGCTGGACTTCGGCACGGGCGGCCTGGGCGACATGGGCTGTCACATCTTCGACCACATCTTCTGGGCGCTGAGGCTCGGCGCCCCGACGAGCGTCGAGGCGAGCTTTTCGATCTTCGTCCCCGGGACCATGGACTGGGACAAGCCCAAGAACACGGAGACCTACCCTCAGGCTTCGATCGTTACCTACAAGTTCCCAGCCCGCGAGGGCTTCCCGCCCGTGACCTTGACCTGGTACGACGGCGGGCTCATGCCACCCCGGCCCGAGGAGCTCGCGCCCAACGTGCAGATGGGCGACACCTACGGCGGGGCGCTCTACATCGGGGACAAGGGGAAGATCCTGACCGGGTCCCACGGGGCTAACGGGCTGCGAATCATCCCGGAGGAGAAGATGAAGGCCTATCAGCGTCCCCCCAAGACGCTCCCGCGCTCGATCGGGCATTACGCGGAGTGGATCGCGGCCTGCAAGGGCGGGCCGCCCGCGGGCTCGAACTTCGAATACGCGTCGCCGCTGACCGAGCTCGTCCTGTTGGGATGTGCCGCCGTGCGCAGCGGCGAGAAGCTCTATTGGGATTCCGAGAATATGCGCTTCCCGAACGTTCCCGACGCGGACCAGTACCTGCGCCGGCCCCGCCGGGCGGGCTGGGCGCTGTGAGGATCGTCCGGCCAGCCCGGTCGGCGCGGATGGCGATCGGGCTCGCGCTTCTCGTCCTGGCCCTGACGCCCGCCTCCCGCCCGGCCGTCGGCGCGGGGTCTCCGCAGGGGAGCAGGCCGGACGCTCCGGAATATTTGGCCCTCAAGCGCCGCTTGCTCAAGGGCTGGAACACCTGGAGCGTGACGGACGTCCTGTCGCACATCCTGCTGCCGGAAGACTTCGCCGTCACGCTGGAGATCGAGAAGGACAACGAGAAAGTGGCCGGCCCCTATATTGGCAAGCAGGCCAAGGGAACGCTCGTCGTGACCGCGGAGGGCCACGCCTACGACGGGTCGTATACGGCCCTGACCGTCCGCTGGAAGGCGATGGTCCTCCGGATCCGTTCGGCGACGGCCGGGGATGACCTCGTCCTGCTCGTTTTCGGCGACCGGCCGGAGCCGGGAGCCGTTCTGAAGATCGTGCCCCGGATGATGTGGGCCCGGCCCGGCGCCGTCCGCCGCGACGGGGACGGATTCGCGGCCGATATCGGGAGCCGGGTCCTGCGGCTTTTCGCCGACGGGCAGAAGCCTGCGGGCGATGCGGCCGACGGCCGGCCCCATTTCGCGGTGCCGCTCGTAGCTGATGTCGGGATCTCCACAGGCCGGAAGCGGAGCCTGGACGAGATCCGGGCGATCGTCGAGATGGCCCGGGCGGCGCATGAGCGGGTCAAGGAGAGATACGGCGACCTCGCGGTGGTCTATGACGCCCAGCAAACGGTCATGGCCTGGAACACGATCTACGACGCCAAGAACGATCGCCCCATCACGCCCGTGGCCCGGGACTGGTGCTATGGCAACGGCGGGTACGTGTTGTTCGAGTGGGACACGTATTTCGCCGCGGCGATGTTGTCCCTCGACAACCGGGATCTCGCTTACGCCAACCTGATCGCGGTCACGCGGGGGATCACGCCCGGCGGATTCGTCCCCAACGTGGCCTCGGGCAACTACGACAGTCTGGACCGCTCCCAGCCGCCCGTCGGGTCCCTGGTCGTGCGCGAGGTCTACCGCCGCCATCACGACAGGTGGCTTCTGGACGCCCTGTTCGATGACCTGCTGACCTGGAACCGGTGGTGGCCCAAGCACCGGGACGCCGGGGGCTACCTGTGCTGGGGCACCACTCCCTACAAAGTTGTCCAGAAGGTGCCGAAGCTCGAGGAGAGGGCCATGGGCAAGCTCCTCGGCGCGAAGTTCGAGTCGGGGCTCGACAACTCTCCCATGTACGAGAACGCGCCGTTCGACTCTGCTACGGGCCTCATGCGGCTGGCCGACGTGGGCCTGATGAGCCTGTACATCGCGGACTGCCGGGCCCTGGCCGACCTCGCCGCCGTGCTCCCGAAGCCGGACGTCGAGGCCGAGCTCCGGGCGCGGGCCGACCGCTACGCCGCGTCGCTGCGGACGCTCTGGGACGAAGGCGCGGGGTTGTTCCTGAACCGGAACCTCGAGACCGGAGAGCCCGACCGGCATCTGTCGCCCACCCTCTTCTACCCGCTCTTGGCCGGCGTCGCGACCCGGGCCCAGGCGGAGCGGATGGTCCGCGAGCATCTCCTGAACGAGCGCGAATTCGGGGGGGAATGGGTGCTGCCCTCGATCGCCCGAAGCGATCCCCAGTTCGCCAACGATTATTGGAAGGGGGAGATCTGGGGTCCCTTGAACTTCCTGGTCTACCTGGGGCTGCGGGGCTACGATCTTCCCGGGGTCCGGCGCGAAATCGCGCTCAAGTCCCGGCTGCTGCTCCTTAAATCCTGGGAGGCGTCGCGCGGCATCCACGAGAATTACAACGCTACGACGGGCGAGGGGACGTTCGACGATTTCTACCACTGGGGCGCCCTGCTAGGCTTTCCGTCCTTCTACGAAAGCGGGACGTTCGGCGCCCGGGATGGGGCCGCTGATGGCCTCAGATTTCGAAAAAGTCTTGATTTTCCGGATGCTATAAAGTAGTTTAGGGGCTAAAGGAGCGCCCGAGGGAGGACTGCCATGAAATCACAAGTCAAGTTGGGCGACGCCACGGGCAGCGCCCGGTTTATCAACAAGCTTAACAAGATCAAGGTGCTTAGCCTGATCCGGAAGACCGAAAACGTCTCCCGGGCGACCGTCGCCAAATTGAGCGGCCTGAGCGCCCCGACGGTCTCCCGGATCGTCGAGCATCTCATCGCCGAAGGGCTCGTCCGGGAAGTCGGGGCCGGCGCCTCACAGGGGGGGCGCCGGCCGACGCTCCTCAAGTTCTCGGACCAGAGCAATTTCATCATCGGCATCGATCTCGGCACGACCCAGATCTACGGCGTCCTCTCGGATTTCAACGCCAAGATCGTGGCCGAGATCCGCCGCCCCCTGCGTGTCGAAGAGGGCTTTGCCCGGGTGATGCGGAGCACGGCGGACGTCATCGGGGAGCTGGTGAACTATCCCCTTGGCAAGAAGAAGCGGATTTACGGGATTGGGATGGCGGTCGCGGGCCTCATCAACCGGACCCAGAACATCG
>Ga0315285_10003584_pt1 | contig 16122 bp, 13 predicted proteins | sample YL17G09_36_MG_FD_203698 | JGI IMG/M metagenome (GOLD analysis project Ga0315285, IMG submission 203698) | Sediment microbial communities from Yellowstone Lake, YNP, Wyoming, USA - YL17G09_36 | ecosystem: Environmental > Aquatic > Freshwater > Lake > Sediment | place: USA: Wyoming | collected... | reverse complement strand
TTGCGGGGTCGACGAATATTTCTCCCTGATTGCCTTTTTCAGTTGTTCATATATGGCTGGACGCGAATGCATCTAATACCTCTTTCAATCACATTGTCAGATCGATATTTCAAATCTCTGATATGGTCATTATTGAGTATGAATACTCATTCTAAGAAAAAGCCCCTATGTTAAATAGCTCCTCGCGGTCTCTCGCCTCTTCGTTTTCGATCTCTCTTCTCGTGCCTCCTTCCATCCGAGATGTCTCTAAGAGGCTTCTTCTTTTTCGGACATGCCCCTATTCGCGGTTCTCCTGCACTATGGCCAGTTCGTCCATTCGTCAGGGACCCGCCTCAATCCTTATCACGCGTTCATCGACGCAGCTTTTTCGACGAGGTTCAATCCATGACTGTCATCCATCTCCCTCCTCGGGAGGATCCAGCATGTGATGGCATGCTGGAGCCATCAAACGCTTTCACGCGTTCTAAATAGGCGAGGAGCTACTTTAACATGCCATCCTTATCTCCTCTGCTGAAGAAACGAATGGGAGGGAGGCTATACAGAACCCGCTCTATGGATCCTGTAGTGGTTGGGACTGCCGCATAGGCAGCATCGGTTCTTATCCACCTGATTATTTTTTGCGATGAGGGAAACGATACATTCGTTTATCTGGTATTTCGAGCGTCACTCCTGGTCCGACGACCGCTTTCTTCTTGCGAGCTATTGCGAAAAATGCAACAACTACCGCTATGATCGCAATACCAATAATGACTCCGATTATCAACATCCAAGATGTCTGTGGTGGGGGCGAAGTGCCGGTCAAGATCACCGTAGTGGTCCATTGAGCGGTATTTGAAGCAGAGTCGGTAACAGTCACGGTCACTATGTATGACCCTATACTGCCGTAAGTATGAGATGGGTTCTGCTTATTGCTAGTCCCGCTACCATCACCGAAATTCCAGGAATATGTATAGGGGGATGTTCCCTCTGTCGGAGTGCAGGTGAATGAAACTGCCAGCCCAGATGTTGTAGAAGCTGTTCCAGTAACTGAGAGTGAGCCTGGCAGAGGAGTACTACTCACGGTTATTGATGCGCTGCTCCATTGTGCAGTTTGAGAAGCGGAGGTAACCGTGACCGTGGCAGCATAGCTGCCTACCGAGCTATATGTATGGCTGGGGTTCCGAGATGTGCTCGTGCCTCCATCACCGAAAGTCCAAGAGTAAATGTACACGCCATCCCCACCACTGGGTGAACATGTGAAATCAATGGACAAGGGCTTTGTTCCAGATGTCTTTGACGCGATTCCAGTCACTGAAAGAGGCGGCCAAGTTACTGTTATTGTCGCGCTCGCCGATTTTATCTGATCTACAGTCTCAGTATCGGTTACAACAACTTTTGCGGTGAATGACCCTGCAGTTGTATAGACATGCGATGGCGTGTTAAGTGTGCTCGTTCCCCCGTCACCAAATGTCCATGAATACGAATACGGCGATAAACCACCTGTTAGACTCGGGTAAAAATTCACGGTCAGAGGAGCCGTCCCAGAATTGTGATTGGCGCCTATTGATGATACTACTAATGTTGGCACTGCGTTCACCGTGAAAGTGAATATCCAATGTCCCGATGTGCTGAACCAGTCACCAGTTGCTTGGCCCGTACAATATATATCGGCGGTATGAGTCCCTGCTGTAACTGTCTGCGGAACATGGACGACTTGATGATATACTGGGGAATTAACGCCGGCAGCGATAGAAACATGAGTAGAACCAACGAGAGTGTAATCTGTGGAAGTAGCCCAATCGAAATGGACATAGAGATTCCATATATCGAGGCCGACGCCTCCGGTATTCTTGATCCAAAAATTGAAGGTTGGGTATTGGTTGATATATATTTGATTTGGCCCAGAAGGGCTAGCGTACGATTCCCAAGACACACTTGCGGAAGCTCTACCAGGCACAAATGATAGCGCGGATATTCCGATTGAGATCGCTATCAAGACCGTTATTAGACAATTGGTTGCTTTTGCCATCCCCATATCGTATTCGAATTATGAAATGGAATAATCAATCTTTGGTCTATGTAACCAGGAAAAAGCCTTATCTCCCAATGAAGACATCAGCGGACGAGCTGGAATGGAATGAATTGCCCAAAATGTGGGAACAGACTATTAGGGGGCTACTCGTGCATAATGTGTGGTAGGATATTCCACAAATCCTGCTTAAAAAAATATTGGAAAGTTGGCAGGGAGCCAGTTGGAACATGTCAAGATGAATCAATCAACAAGATTGGATCTATGATTGGTTTGCACAACGCCATGAATGAGACATATTATGATTTTATACAGAATCACATACACAGTAATATCGATAAATATGAATTAATGAGATCGATTGGCCAGGATATTCAACAACTCAAACGTGCTGAGAGTGTCTCTGATTACATAGAAAGGTCGATAAAGGAGATAGGCGAAATGCGTTATTTCCAGCATTTAATTTCTAAATCAAAAGAATTTCAGGCCACATATGAAAAAGATATGGCGGCAAATATCAAAAATATATCATCACCGAGCTTGCCTAAGTCTTCTACTTCTCAATTAGTGGAGAAGAAATCTAATGTAAGCAGCGATGGTGTAAGATGCTCCTACTGCGGTGCTGAGAACGCGGACGGAAATTTATTCTGTCCCCATTGCGGAAATCCAATTGTACTAATAGATATGGCGGGATCTGACTCCTCTCATCTAAAATCGCAGATAAAATGCTGCCACTGCGGTGTTGAGAACCCAGCGGGATTGAAGTATTGTGGGAAATGCGGAGAGAAATTGGCGATTGCGTCTGAGAAAATCATTCATGCTTTGAACACTGATAAGACTCAGTCATCGACCATACAATCACTGAACACGATGGAAAACAAATTCTGCAGGTATTGCGGTAAGACGATTAAGATGGATTCGGCTTTCTGTGAGTTCTGTGGGAAGGCTCTTTAGTCGGAATAATCCTTATTTCCTGGCGGGGAAATGACTGGTGCGAGGAAACAGAATGAAGTGTCAGAATTGTGGAGCTGAGAATAATGATGATGCTTTATTCTGTGCGTATTGTGCCAAACCGATCGCACTGATACAATTTTCCTCCATTCGGACTAACACTCAGGCTGCGCAACTCTTATGTGGAAACTGTCGACATCCATTGTACACAGAAAGTAAAATATGTCCCTTCTGTGGGCAAGAATCTGGACTGAATACTCAAGCCTCCGAGGTTCAGATAAAGGATCAAGATGCGATCATATCAGACGAAGAATCGAATCAAATAGAGAGCGGTAGGTCAGAGAATGTCGATTCTTCGAAATTGATAGATGGGCGACATAAAGCGCATAAGATTAGAAAAACCGACATCAGACCAAACCAGCAGGAAGAAATTAATTCCGAATTGATTGGGAAACAGCATAAAGCGCATAAAATTAGAAAAAACGATATTGAATCGAGTGCCAAATTCTGCGGGAAATGTGGCAAGTACATCAGGAATGATTTTATTTTCTGCGAACACTGTGGTGCAAATCTTCGTTGATTGAGCCGTAGAAGAAGCTTTGAAAGGGGTTGAGGAGCTCGTTGTTCCTCCATTTCCTTACCTCCTTGATATACTGATAGGAATCAGAAAAAGCCTCTATGTTGAAGAGGCCCTCGCAGCATTATCTCGATCCACTTCTCACGATTTCAACTTTCCTCCTTTCCGATTCCGATCCAGTCCAGGGTTTAGCGGACAAGCCTCTATTCGCTGTTCTCCAGCACTTTGGCGGCTTCGTCCATTCGTCAGGGACCTGCCTCAATCCTTATCACGCGATCAGAGTCGCAGCTTTTTCCACGAGGTTGAATCCTTGACAGTGAAACTTCTCCTTGTTCAGGAGCATCCAGTAGATAGTGTGAAGCAGCTTCCTCGCGGTCGCCACGGTCGCCCGCTGCTTCCCCCTCCTCAGAGCAACCTTCGCATGGAACTTCGACAGTTTCGACCCCGGGCAGTAGTTCGTGTGGGCATGCACCGCCTCGATCAACATCCACCTCAGGTGAGGCGACCCGTTCTTCGTTATGCCCCCGTGATACATCGTCGAGGCAGACTGGTGAACGGTCGGCACCAGTCCAGCGTACGCGCAGAGCTTCTCCGGATCGGGAAACCTCCGCACATCGTCTATCTCAGCGAGTATCAGCAGCGCTCCGTAGAAACCGATCCCCGGTATCGTCGCGATGAGCTGCGCATCCTTCCTCGAGTTGTACTTCATCAGGAGGAACGACTCGACCTCTTTGATCTGCGCCTGGATGCCCTCCAGGCAGTTCAGGCTCGACTCGATCGTCAATATGCCGAGCGAGCGCATCCATTCGACGTGCTTGAAGGTGAAAGCCTTCTTGAGATCATCAGGCCTCCGGATCCCCCTTCTCAGAAGCTCCGCGTGGATCCTGTTCTTTATCGACGTGCACTGGCGGACGAGATACGCCCTGTGCCTCACCAGCTGCCTGAGGTTGCGTATGTCCCTCGGAGGGACATGCGACCGAGGAATGAGGTCCGCGCGAAGAAGGTGCGCGAGGGTCTCGGCGTCGACCTTGTCTGTCTTCACCTTCGCCTCCGAGATCGCCTTGACTCTCGAAGGGTTGGCTAGGAGGACCTCGAAACCCTTCGCCTCGATGCCCTCGTAGATGAACTCCCAGATGCCTGTCGATTCGAGCACGAACTTCGCGTCGCCCTTGAACCTGTCGAGGAACTTATCCAGGGCATCCTGGTTGGAGAGGAACCTCTCGTTCGAGATTACCTTTCCGGACTTGTTCATCACGCATGCCTGACAGAATTCTTTATGCACGTCCAGTCCTATGTATAGCATGGTCTTTCGCCTCCATCGCAGTTTGACCAACCACGATATTGGCGAGGGACCTCTTCAACACACCAATCCTTATCTCCTGACGAGGGCATGACCGAACGAGTGAGGACATGGTCAGATGTTCATATTGTGGGGCTGATAGCGCAGAGAAATCTCTATTCTGTGCGCATTGCGGCAAGCCGATCGCGCTTACCCAGCTGTCTGCATCACAATCTCGAATGGGATCGCAGAACAAATGTCCTCACTGCGGCGCTGATAATCCGGTAGGGTTGAAATATTGTGGAAAATGCGGAGAAAGCATACCTTCGAGTCCGTCTGATGAAGAATTTGAGAAATCAATACCGGATGAGTACCAACCAAGCGAATATCCATCTCCAGAGCCTCGTCAGCGACCGCCTCCTCCTCCACCGGAACCTCCAGTAACGCAGATACCTATTCGACAGCCGTCGTACACCCAGGCGCAGCCTCCGTATCAACCGCAGCCGGTTCGACAGTCCGCCCCAACTAGAAATTGCATTTCTTGCGGTCGCACAATAATTTTTGATGCCAATGTGTGTCCATATTGTGGGCACGACTACAGACGGCAGATGGCCCCACAATACCAGCAGCAATATCCGCAGAAGCAAGCCGTGAGCGTCGGTTTAAAGATCCTGGTCTACCTACTGTCGTTCTTCATCCCTATCATCGGTTTCATCATCGGTGCGATATACTACACGAAGCCGGAGACCAGGGGAGTCGGCAAGATGTGCATCATCCTTGGGATACTGAGCCTAGTGCTCATCGTAGCTTGCTATTGCGTCTGGTATGCACTAATCTGGACCAATCCATGGTATTACTATTAGACCGATATTAACGAAACTCCTTTCGAGGGAAACAACCTCCCGATAATTCATCTCAATGGCATCCAGAGGTGTTGAAGTACGGGCTGCATAGACGTAAGTGAATGATCTAGCAGATACTCCTCCGGTAAGGGTTTAGAGAGACATGTACCTCTTCCTTTCCGTGCCTTCCCCCGATGTCAGAGATGGATCGGAAAAAGCCCTATCTCGAATAAAAATACATGTAAAGAGTTTATTCCATGATGATTGAGGACAGCGGAATTAGAAATAGCAATAAGAACAGAGATTTCAATATCAGTGATAATCCTAAGACACTATGGGAGAAAAGAGCGATTTTCGCTCAAAGCCGAATGAGGGGCACATATGAACGAAATCGAGAAAGAAGATCCTGACAGAACAGCTGCGTTGCTTGATGAAGTTCTGAATAAGCTGAATAAAATGGAGGAGGGCATTCAGATAGCAGAGGCGAACGCCATGAAAGATCGCCATCAAGGTTATGAACAATTTCGCATTTTCCTCGCAATATCATTCATCGGGTTAGGTTACACACAGTTGTGATCCCCTGGTATATTCTCGGCATGGTTATTTTTCTCCATTTCAATATATCTTCTTCTGATTTACCCATGGTATAAGAAGATGCTGAGCGGATCGGGGGTTCATCAATTCTTTGTCGAACCCGCAGCCAATATTTTACATGTCAAGAAATTACTAGGAGAAACCAATATAGATGGAAAGAATAGAAAGAAATCAATCAAATGAACGATTGTTCTGAATCATTTCTATCCTGCTAGTTTGCTTCGATATGAATCCTCTCCATATTAGCGGGAGCGTCCGAGCTGGCTCATAATGCGGAAAGGAATCGAAAAAAACCGTGAAAGGAGCTATAGTAAGACGAGGAGCCAAACGCAACTAATTACCATTGCCAGTCATATTTATTAAGAGCTCGAATAAGAATAACAACTATTTTACCCCCCTCCACGATTAGGTAACAGCCTTTTCGACTACCAAGGAAGGCGGGGTGGTAAAAATGCCATTAAGACGAGATAAGGAATCAGAGATTGAATCCCAAAGGATTGAAAAATATTCAAGAAGCATGTCCAGTACTGAGCCAGGCCTAATGTTTCTTCTTATAGACCAATCGGCATCGATGAAAGAGAAATGGGGGTCGATTGAGACAAACATGACGAAGGCCGAGTGCTTGGCGATGAATGTGAATCGGGTCTTGGCCGAGCTGTGTCTGCGCAATACAAAGGACGTAGCCGGTAGGCCTCAGGTGAAGCCTCGATTGGAAGTATCGATATTAGGATATGGATGTACCGTCAATAAAAATACACCTTCCGGGAAACCTGAGTGGCGATTCAGTGTCGAATCTGCTTTTTCTGGAAAATTGGGAAGTAGATCCGTCGTGAGTCTCCCAGAGATAGCTTCGAATTACATCAGACTGCAGACCTTTGATGGAAAGGACGGTCAGGCTGTAGGAAGAATCCCTGTCTGGATTGAACCGAAGGCAAACGGTCCGACGCCCATGGGGTTGGCGTTTGAGAAAGCGAACGAGATCGTGAGTGAATGGGTCAGCCGTCATCAGGCAAGTTTTCCGCCATTGATCCTGAATTTCACAGATGGAGAGGTGAACGACGTCAAGCCCAAGAAGTTGCAGAAAATCGCAGAGGAGTTGAAGAGAATATCGACTAATGACGGCAATGTCCTCCTATTCAATTGTCACATATCATCCAAACAGGGTCCGTACTGTATGTTACCCTCAAGTGTTGATGAATGTCCTGATGAGGGACCAGCAAGATTGATGTTCGAGATTTCCAGCCCATTCCCGCCCATGATGAGATCCTTAGCTAAGGCAAGAGGATTCCAAAATGTGAATGACATGACTAGAGGATTCGCGTATAACGTTGACGTTACGAATTTCGTCCACTTCCTTCAGATTGGGACAGTTGGACTATCAGGAATATGAAGGTTCTAGCATGCCGGGGAACGATGGATATTCCGGACTTCTCAACTTTCATGTGATAGAAGTCCCAAGATCAGACAAATCCAATGATGAATGCGAGGACATCTTTGGCTGCATGGGAACGAGATTTGCCGTGTCAGATGGAGCTACCGAATACATCTTCTCACGATTGTGGGCTAGGATACTTGTCTCATCATTTCTGATGGGACAAAACCCATTTAATGAAGACATCTGGAAATCCAATGTGCGCAAATGGCATACCTGGTCAAAATTAAAAGACCCCTCAGAACCATGGTTTGGCGACGAGAAATTAAAGAAAGGATCTGCAGCGACCTTTCTTGGAGTTAGTTTCATATCTAAAATGAAATGGAGAGCAATAGCACTTGGAGATTCTTGTCTTTTGCACTCAAGGAAGGGCAGTCTTCTTTCATGTTGGCCAATCTCAGTTGATCATGATTTCGGCAATACGCCGCCACTGATTTCAACGGAGCGAGTTCCATCAGACCCAATTATTATCAAAGGCTCATGCGAACCAGGTGATGTCATGATACTCGGGACCGATGCTCTGGCAAAATGGATACTACAATCCTATCAGAGGGGGCAAGACCCTTTGAAATTGCTACTCAATGATGAGGGAGGATCTAAGCGAATCGTTGACATCATCGAATCGCTTCGCGACAGTAGCTCGAATCCCTGTCTCGATGATGACGATACTCTAGCGATCATAATACACATTTGAACATGGAGGAAAGAATGGACAATTTCGGAGATGGCGGGGCTCAGAAACGCATAATCCCACCGACAATATCTCAATATCAGTATTATGTTGAGAAGTGGAAAGAGTTCATACATGTTCCGAAGATTAGAGATGGATCTCCAATATTCGAAACGTCACCTTTCCAGATGGATATGAAGATCCCCGTTGCGAGGTGTGGTCAGTTTGCAGTCGCATATTACTGGAAGAGCCCGTCTAACGAAGACATGGTTGTCAGATTCTTCACAAGACCTATCGATACTCGAGATGAGATGAGATATCTAGCCGTAGGAGCATTGACTAATGATTCACCATATTTCGTCAATTTCGAGTATGTCAGATACGGCCTCTGGTGCTCGGCTCTCGATGTAAAGCCAGCAAAGGTCTACCCTCTGGTTCTCATGAATCGTGCAATTGGGAGCCATTTGGACGAGTTCATTACGTTTAATCTCGGTGAATCTGAGATCCTCATTGATGTCGCCAGAGAATGGAAGAAGATGACTGACAACCTTTCTTCCAAGAAGATCTCGCATGGCGACCTTCAGCATGGAAACATCATAGTCTCTCCAGATGGACAAATGAAATTGATTGATTATGATGGAGTCTACATCGATGCGATAGCTCCCCTTGGCTCATCTGAATGTGGTCATCCGAACTATAACCACCCTTCGAGAAGGAATGAGCACTTTGGTCCGCTCATGGACAAATTCTCGCAAATCGTTATCTATCTCTCGCTAATTGCCGTTTCTCACGATCCAGAAATCTGGACTAAATTTCACAAGGATGACGCCCTTCTTTTTACGAAAGAGGATTTTCGGAAACCTGACTCATCAGCGATCTTCTCCAAATTAAGTTCATCCAGGATAGAAATCATACGAAACATGTCGAATAACCTTAAAAATTGGTGCAAATCATCCAATCCGCTTAACTTCCAGACAATAGTCTTTCCCTCCCTTTCAGATCTGGATGTCTCAATAATCCTCGGCAAGAGCCTAGGTACACCACTAAAAGAATCTTTGAAGGATAATATCGTGATGGGGGAACCGATAACGGCAAGGCCCCTTGATTGGTTATCACTAGGGTCTGTCATGGCTCCATCCGCAACTCAGGAAAAACCCAAAGAGATTGATAATTCTTTAATAGAATTACCAAAGGAATCCTCATCATCAGCAATCAAGGTCGATCTTGGAGTATTTGAAAAAGCTGAAAAGAAAGAACAGAAAAAATGTCTAGCTTGTGGTGAACTCGTAGACAAGGATGTCGTCAAATGTCCATTGTGCGGTAAGGAATCCAATAAAGAATCGATGAAAGAAGAAAACATCTTCCAGCAGGCAATTGATGATTGTAGAACACTCATCGGTGACGCTGACTTGAGGATGGAGGAACTTGAGGTCATGGGGATAGATACAAATGATCTACGTCAGCAAATCGACAAAGCTTCTTTCTTACTACAAGAAAGTTCCGTGAGAGATGCGTCAGATGCCGTCAAGAAGGGGCTTGACGACTCCAATGAAGCTATTGAGACGGCAGCCAGACAGATACTAACGGACATCAATTCGCTTTTACAATCCGATTCAATCACGCAAGAAAATGCAAACGAATGGAGAGCGATGACGAAGAAGGCTGAAGAACTTATTAGGGATAGTGATTTCTTCTCATCCTATAAGATATCAAAAAGAACCAAAGAGGAAATCTATACCATTCTAAGAGCAAAGGAAAGACAATCAATCATCGAACGGATTAAGAAATGTGAAAATCTGCTCTCCGAAATTGATGGAAGAGGCTACAAATCGAAATGGGGGTTTGCTGGCGCGGAGGAAAATCTACATTCTGTAAGAGATTTGTTATCAAAAGAGGATTATGAAAAATCCAGTTCGATCCTCAAAGAGGCTGAACAATCGATTGAAATGTCATATGGACATTACATCAACAATCTCTTGATAGCCAACATCGAATCCGAATTAAAACGAGTAGAAAGACTTGGAATCCCACTCACCCCTGTGATTCGGAAATCGGCTACAGATTCAATTGTGAGCGCCAAGAAGCACTTAGTGGAGGGGGATTTCATGTCATCGGTAATGATTCTAGACAGGGTAATTCCGATCCTGTCGGCCGAGATAAAGGAAGAGGAAATGAAACAAGCGGAATTGACCGTCGCCTCAGAGGCAGTAAGTGCAAAGATTGGAATTGAATATCAAAGCTTGGCGATCAGAGGAGAGGAGGTAAAACAGGACTCGACTGCTTCAAGCGAACTGAAACCGACCGCGATTGATGCTATTGTACCCGGGCAAATCCAAGAAATGTCCAGCCTCAACGTAACCCATGATGAATCTCCTAAGACGAAGAAAGAAATCGAAATCATCGGCAAGGAAAAGGCACTCGGTTTTGGAAGAATAAAATTCCGAAAGAAGGAAAAGAGAGATGGGATAAAGGATATTTCTGAGAGAGTCCCAACCTCGGCGCCTCAGGAGGGAGTGAAAATGACTCCCATATCTGAAGCAACTATTTCCCCAATAGATCTTACTTCAGCGGCATCAGCTGATGTCAAGATGCAAGAAAATCAACCAACTGATGTCGAACCTCTTGAATTCGAATGCCCTGAGTGTGGCAAGTTGACAAACACAGGAAATGTCAATTGCCCTCATTGCGGCACAACATTCGGGGACGAAGTTGAAACCGTGTTACAAGATCGCACAATGGCAGAGGACATGGGAGAGACTGTGGAAGATGGGATTGATGATGAACTTATAGACTCTTCCACGAATCTCAATGAAGAGCCTCCGCCTCCGGAACTCTCAACAGATTCAGAGGATGATGAAAATGAAGCGACTGCACTCAATCCAACGGAAAAAGAAAGTCCTCCATTCCCCGTAGATACAAATCTTCAATCCAAAGTCTCGCGAGACTCTCAGATTAGCAGACCCGTAAGACCAAATAAGAAAACAATTAAACTCACTGAGATAGAGAATCAGTTCCAAATGATATTGAAATCCATTGAGGGAGTAAGCACTCCATTCAATGCTGCAAGAGCAACTCTCATCGATGCTTCACGCGCAATCGCATCAAAGAATTATAAGAAGGCTGCGAAAATTCTGAATGTAGCAGGAACTCAAATAGAAACTGAAAAGAGAATCATCGCTGGAAAGGCCACGATAAGCAATCTTCGTTCGTACCTCTCCGGCTTAGATGTCGAAGAGAGTGAGAAGCAACTTGACTCCGACTTGATAGAATTGATTGAAAAAGGCAAGTTTGATGAATCGATGGAGATAATAAAAAAGCTTGAGATGAAAGCTAGAAGTAAAATACTCAAGAATGTCGATTCATTTTTCGATCTTGCTCTCCCTCCTGACGAACTAATCATGGTCGGCAGATGGAACACAATAGAAGTCATTGTCTTGAACGGTAGCCCTCTTGCTGCAAGATTCCTCTCATTCGAGGGGACGTCAAAATCTGGAACCGTTGAAGTAATGGAAAATAAGAAACCGATAATTCAACCTAACTCTCAGGTCACCGTTGCCGTCAATATCCTTCCTTCGATGCAAGGAGATATGCCGTTTGAGATCAACGCAGAAATTGAAATCGATGGGAAGCCGATAAAAATCAAGAAACGTGCTTCTATCTTAGTAGTTTCACCCCCGAGTCCGGAAGAAGATGGCGTTGTGAACGCTCCACCGTCTTTCGATGCGGTTCAAAAGTTGGCAGAAAGTTTTGCTAGAAAAAGTTCGGCCGGGACTGTTTCAGAATCGATCTCTGCAATTAACCGTATCAACACTCCCGCAGAAACTAGAGGGTTTCCATTCAACACGGAACCTACCCCACGTACTTCAGCGTCATCAGAACAGAGAGAGGGCCGGATCATAGGTGAAACTGAACTCATCAATGGGAGCGTTGACTACTGGTCGACAATAATTCGTGATTGTTTCAAAGACAAAGTAGCTATCAATCTAACTCGGCTCTCAGAGAAAGATAGCGAACGAATAAAAAGTTCTAAAGGGTATCAAAATCTCTTCCGCTCCCTTTTCACAATGGAGTTCGAACCTTTCTTTATGTGGGAGGACTGGAGCGAGAATAAAGGAGTTGTAGGGGATGAATCCTCAAGTCGCGGATTCAAACTCCTTTTCGAATTGATGTTATCGAAGGATAGGAGGATCGAATTCGAGCATGATAACAGCATCAATAGCTCGAACAAGGATTATTTCACTAACACCTTGCATATTCTTGCGGGCTATTATTCTCTGGACAGAATTAGAAAACGTGAGATAAAGAGATGGGAAATCGAAGTACGTAATTCAGAGGGTGACAGTGAGAAATATGCAATAATCAAGACAGTAGAACGAGATGAGGAGAAAGGGTTATCGAAATCAATTTTCAGTCTGAAAGGAGCAAATGCCAAAACAGACTCAACTAATAAGAAAGTTGTCAGAAGAGTAAAAATTGAAAATCCATGACACACCCAATCGATCTGCGTAATTTAACTATCGATAGCTTGAGGGGAAAGATATAAGAAAAGGGTATCTTGCTACTGGAAATGACCAGACCAATCATAACTGAGGAATGTTCGGAGAAGAGTCGGGAATGGAAGATTGAAGAATTAGGTGCTCTTACATGTCAACAGCTGAGGGGAGAAAAGAACAGAAGAGTAAGAATCCTTATGATTCGAAAAGAGAAATCAAGGCATCCGACATCCTAGTTATCATCCTGATCCTCGCTATTTTTATCCTCATTGGCTACGAATTGATGTATTTGCCCACTCTGGCGAATGAAATCGATTACATGAGCCTGCTGAAAATCATAATGTTAGCAATAGGAGCTATTATCACTTATTTATGGCGCAGAAGAATAAAGAATACTCTTGATCGGACGCAAGATCTCATTAAGGATTGGCGAAGGGATCATGATCTCAGAGACAAGGAGCTTAGAACGCGAGAGAGAGAACTTGCAGAAAAGATAAAAGAGCTATCCGAAGAACGAGGCAAGGCGAAAACGCAATAGAATGAGGCTAAGATGCGAAAATCGTAATAATTATTGAATTCTATCAACGATACAGTTCATCCAACGCTTTCTTTATACCTTCCTTGCCGACGGCGCCCTTGCTATCAATACCTGATGAACTGCCTTTTGCGTCTATCGGCCTCCACCCAATTCTCGGAGGTATGTGGATAGGTATATTCGAAACGATCAGATTGAAGTATGCATTGTTGAGCGACAACGGAGGCTCTGTCATGATAGATATCGGGGCTATCTTCAATTTCAAATCTATGAACCTCGATAGAGCATATCCGAGTTGCGCCCTCTCGGAGTAATGCGTTCCTTTGCAAGTCAAGAAGATTTTCGCATTCGGATCGTTTCCATATGCGTTGGCAAGGCGATCGAGCGAATCCCTGCTGATCAACGCTCTCGACTGCGAGATTTCTGACGATGTTCCATCCTCCGTCCAACTGATCTCGAGCTTTGGAATCTCTCCGACTGGGATGCCATTGGTATTCTCGAACTCTATAAGGGATCTCTCGATATCTTTGTATGAAAGACCCTCCGAGAGGACCGTTCTAGGCACCTGTATCGTGTGAGTGAGGATCCCGGTTCTGTTCTTCTCATCCAATTTGTGCCTTCTGAAAATCCTTGAGAAATAGACACAGTCAGCCGAGGGGATGCTCACAATCGCCCTAGCTTCCTTCTCATTCACATCATCCGCTCGCAGGTAGGCTGGATCAAATGGGATATAGCATCCCAGAAGTCGTTCGTATTCTTCCGGGAAGATGTCCGGCGATACCGCCCTCTTAGAGTATCCCTTCTTCGGAGTGGGGCCGTAGAGGAAGTGAGGGACGCTGACGCTCTTCATCAATCTCGCCTGAATTCCTGGGCATCCAGCTCCCCATCAGCCATCTTCTTGACAATCGACCTGAAGTAATCGATGAAATCCTGGTATTCGCTGTCGGAATACGCCAGCATAGGCACTCCACTGACGTTAATCATCTTTGGTATCTCCTCGCCGTCCTGATTCAGTTCCGTCGACACTTGACTGAAGAAGAAACCGGCCTTGTCGAAGCTCACGTTCCTTAAAGCACCGCCCTTTGCCAGCGCCATTGTGTCTTGGTAGAAGCTTCTCATAATGGTATCACAATAATCCTTGCGTGATATCTTCGAGTGACTCAGCCATCCACCCGAGCCGAGATCCTTGTAAGTATTTGGTATCTTAAGGTTCTCCAAGATTTTTTTATCAAGGACATCGAATTTCGTCATTACAAATACTGGATAGATCTTGCTTTTCTCTTCGTCCTTCTTGAACTTGATAGATTTATACTTCGAAATCGCGCTAATCAGTGTGGCCATGAATATGTCATAGCCCTTCATTTCTCTGTGCTTATCGGTTCTTGGTTTTGCATTCAACCTACTGAGATCCAGCAGGAAAACGAACACATTGCAATCCAATAGCCTCTTGAATGATTCGCTGACCAGGCCGAAATCGAACTCGGTAATCTTTTCCCCAGATTGTGCGGTCTTCGAGAACGCATCAAGAGATCGTAGAATGTCCAAATCCTCTCCCGCGATGTCATAGACGGTGAAATCCAAAATCTGGAATTTATCGGAAGGTTTCGTACCTCCTGGTATCGCCTTTCGGAAACCGTATTTGAAGGAATATTTCGAGAGTGTTCCCTTAAGGGTCGAGTCCGCCCAATTCCCCTGCATCAAATCGTTTCTGATATCACCCATGACCCGCGCAAATTGCGGTTCCGTGGTGAATTTGAATTCACCGATTCCTTTGTTGCTCACCGCATTTGCATACCTAACTTGGCTTTCATAGAGAAGGCTTAGAAATACGGTCTTCCCACAAGATCTATCTCCGAATATCGCGACTGGCATAAGTCGGTCATTCATCTATCAGCCTATAAATCTTTGCCGAGCGTCAGGCTGAGATTTTTTACTGAAAAGACTTCCTATTCGGATCGGTATATCGATGAAAGGGATCGGAAAAAGCCTTTTATGCACGAATCTATGAAGGGGCATGGCTTTGACAGACAGTGACAAACTTATCTTATTGCTCATCATAATAACCCTAGCCATAATCACAGTGTATCTGGGAATTAGGAAAAATCTTCGGGAGAAAGTTGCGCAGAGGTCTTCGTTCCAATCCTCCCAAGAGTTCTCGCCCCCGCCACAGTACCAACAGCGGCCAAATCAGCAAACTCAATACCAACGATCTCCCCAAACAGGAATTGGAATGAAATGTCCGAATTGTGGCGCTGGAAATCTTGATGATGCTTTATTCTGTGCGTATTGTGCCAAGCCGATTGCACTGACGCAGCTGTCTGCATCACAATCTCAAGTGGAATCGCAGAACAAATGCCCTCATTGCGGCACTGATAATCCGGCGGGGTTGAAATATTGTGTAAAATGCGGGGAAAGCATTCTATCGAGTACGTCCGATCAAGAACTTGAGAAATCAATACCGGATGTACCGGATGAAGACCAACCTATCGAAGACCTACCTCCAGAAGCCTATCAGCAACAGCCGAAGAGAGGGAGAGTGGCGAAAAAGCCTTGAAAAGGGTTTGGCGCATTCTCCAGATTTCCACCCTCTGATTAGAAAATAGCCAGAAAGTCGGAAGTGGGGTAGGTCGGATTTAAACCAAATCCGTTAAGGGAGGAATTAGAAAAAGAAAAATGGGAGGGGTTTGGGTGCACTTTCCGTAAATTTCAATTCGTGCTGATTGGCAAATAGCCAGTAATCT
>Ga0315285_10003582_pt1 | contig 16125 bp, 10 predicted proteins | sample YL17G09_36_MG_FD_203698 | JGI IMG/M metagenome (GOLD analysis project Ga0315285, IMG submission 203698) | Sediment microbial communities from Yellowstone Lake, YNP, Wyoming, USA - YL17G09_36 | ecosystem: Environmental > Aquatic > Freshwater > Lake > Sediment | place: USA: Wyoming | collected... | reverse complement strand
GGGTGCTCAAGCTTTTGGACGAGGTGGGCGTGCACCCCGAGGCCTACAACCGATACCCCCACGAGTTCTCGGGCGGGCAGAGACAGCGCATCGGCATCGCCCGGGCGCTGGCCTGCGAGCCCAGGTTTATCGTGTGCGACGAGCCGGTCAGCGCGCTCGACGTTTCCATCCAGGCCCAGATCCTCAACCTGTTCCTGGAACTGCAGGCCCGCCACCAGATCGCATACCTGTTCATCTCCCACGACCTGCGGGTGGTCGAGCACATCGCGGACCGCGTCGCGGTAATGTATCTGGGAAAAATCGTGGAACTCGCCAGCGCCGGCGACCTCTACACCAATCCGCTCCACCCTTACACCAAAATCCTGCTCAGCTCCGTGCCGCTCCCGGACCCGGGACTCAAAAAGAAACGCGCCATCATCTTAGGCGACGTCCCCAGCCCGATCACCCCCCCGCCCGGGTGCCAGTTCAACCCCCGCTGCAAGCACTGCGGCGAGAACTGCAAGACCCGGGAGCCGGAACTGATCGAATACCAGCCGGGCCACTTCGCGGCCTGCCACTTCATACCGGTGCAGAGAATATGAGCGCGGAAAACCCTTTCCCCTTTCCCGAACTCAAGACCGGCCAGGACGGCGTTGCGGGAGCGGCGAAAAGGGTTTGCGACTTTCTGTTCGCGGCCGGGGCATTGGTATTGCTTTCTCCGTTGCTGCTCATCGTGATGATCGCCATAAGGTTTTCCATGGGCAGCCCGGTCATTTTCCGTCAACTCCGGCCCGGGTGGCGCGAAAAAATCTTCACGCTTTACAAATTCCGCACCATGTCGGAGTCGCGGGGCCAGGACGGCAAGCCCCTGCCGGACGAGCAAAGGCTGACCCGGCTGGGGAGGTTCAACCGCGGCTTGAGCCTTGACGAATTGCCCCAGTTATGGAACGTGCTGAAAGGGGACTTGAGCCTGGTCGGCCCCCGGCCGCTCTTGATTGAATACCTGGCCCGCTATGAGCCGTGGCAGCGGAAGCGCCACCTGGTGCGCCCGGGCATCACCGGCTGGGCCCAGGTCAACGGCCGGAACGAACTCTCCTGGGAGGGAAAATTCCGGCACGATGTTTTCTATGCGGAGAACTGGTCGCTTGGGCTTGATTTCAAAATCCTTTTCCATACCATATGGATAGTGATGAAACGCGAGGGGATCAGCCAGCCGGGAGAAGCGACGATGGAGGAGTTCATGGGCGCGGCTGACAGGTCCTTGGAGAAATGATGAAGAAAGTGGTCATAATCGGCGCCGGCTGCCTGGGCAGGGAAATTTTATGGCTGCTTGAAGATTCCGCGGCACGCGGCGCGAAAATCAAAGTGGCGGGGTTCATTGACGACTCGGCCGCGAAGCAAGGCAAGACCATCAGCTCGGCCAAAGTCCTGGGGCCTCTGTCCTGGCTCAAGAGCAAACGCGGGCAATACCAGGCGGTGATCGCAGTGGGCTCGCCCGCGCAAAAAAGGCAAATCGCCCAAAAGCTGAAATCTTTCGGAGTGAAACTCTTCACCGTCGTCCACCAGAGTTGCGTTACGGGCAAAGGCTCTTCAATCGGAGAAGGCAGCGTGATCTTCCCGCAGGTGGTGCTCAGCGTAAACGTAAAAATCGGAAGATGCGTCCTGCTCAACCCCGGAATCACGCTCTCGCACGACGTTGAGATCGGAGAATTCAGCCTGCTCGGTTCGGGCGCACATCTCGCGGGGCAGGTCAAGGTCGGCGCCGAGTGCGAGATCGGCACCGGTGCCAGCATCCGGCCGGAAATCAGGATCGGCGCCCGCAGCATTGTGGGCGTCGGGGCCGCGGTGGTCAAAGACCTGCCCGCGGGCATTGTCGCGGTGGGCGTCCCGGCCCGGCCGCTCAAAAAATAGCAAGCCCTCCCGCTCACGCCCGTCCTTGAAACAACCCGCTTTTCGTGTTATTAAAGTCAATCGCGGGAACGGATTTCATTCACGACCTTGGTCTGAAGGAGCGGCAGGATGATCAAAGAGAGAGGGTTTGTTGCGGAGTCGCTGGACGCGGAAACCATTGCCCATTTGTCCGGGCTTTCCCAAAAGGTGCGCGGAGACATCCTTGCCGCGACCACCCTGGCGGCCAGCGGCCATCCCGGCGGGTCCATGAGTTCGGCCGACATCTATCTGGTGCTCTACAACTTCGCCCGGGTGAATCCGCAGGACCCGGACTGGCCCGACCGCGACCGGATCATCGTGAGTCACGGGCATACCTCGCCCGGAGCATACGCGGCCCTGGCGCGCTCGGGCTTTTTCCCGGCCGAGGCCGCGGTCTGCGGCTTCCGGCTGGCGGGCGCCGCGTTTGAAGGACACGTTGAGCCGCATGTGCCGGGCATTGAATGGGCGACCGGGAATCTGGGCCAGGGCTTGAGCGCGGGCTGCGCGTTCGCCCTGGGGGCCAGACTGCTCGGGAAGGACTGGCGCACCTACGTGGTCATGGGCTGCGGCGAGCAGCAGAAAGGACAGTTGGCCGAGGCGCGCCGCTTCGCGGTCAAGTATAAGCTCAGCAGCCTGACCGCAATCGTTGACTACAACAACCGCCAGATCTCCGGCGTGCGCGAACTGGTCATGCCCCAAAACATACGCGCCGGTTACGAGGCCGACGGCTGGGACGTGATTGAGATCGACGGCCACGACTTCGCGCAAATCTACGGCGCGCTCCGGAAGGCCGCGCTCGGCAATAAGCGGCCCGCGCTCATCCTCGCCAACACCGTCATGGGCAAGGGCGTCAAGTTCATGGAGGGCGATGCGAAATATCACGGCTCGCCGCTCAAGCCGGACCAGTATAAGCAGGCCGTGGCCGAACTCGGTCTGCCCGACCGGCTGGAGGAATTGAAGAAGATGCGCGAGAGCAGGAGTTTCCCGCGGGTCGGCCGCGAACTCAAGGCGCCGGAAATATCGATTGATCCGGGCGAGCCCCGAATTTACGGGGCCGCGGACAAGCTGGACAACCGCAGCGCCTGGGGAAAGGCGCTGCTCGACCTTTTTGAGAAAAATTTGAAGCCGGCCGAGAAGGTGCTCGCGGTGTTTGACTGCGACCTGGCGGTGAGCGTGAAGACCGAGGCGGTGGCCAAAAAGTTCCCGGAATTCTTCTTCCAGGGCGGCATCCAGGAGCACAACACCGCCACCATCGCCGGCGCCTTGAGCAGGCTGCCGGTGAGGGTGTTCTTCGCGGACTTCGGAGTCTTCGGCATTGACGAGACCTTCAACCAGGAGCGGCTGAACGACATCAATCACACCCAACTCAAGCTGGTGCTCACCCACTGCGGCCTGGACGTGGGCGAGGACGGAAAGACCCATCAGGAACTGAATTTCCTGGGACTGGCCTCCAACCTGTTCGGGTTCAAAGTCATCGTCCCCGCAGACCCCAACCAGACCGACCGCGCAACCAGGTTCATCGCCAGCCAGCCCGGAAATTTCCTGCTCGCAATGGGCAGGAGCCCAACCCCCATCATCACCGATGAAAAAGGGACGGTTCTCTTCGGCGCCGACTACAAGTTCGAATACGGAAAAATCGACCTGCTCCGCCCGGGAGACCAGGCCGCAATCTTCACCATGGGCGCGCTCGCGCCCAGGGCGATCAAGGCCTGGGAAATGCTCAAGGCCAAGGGCGTGCTGGTGAAAGTTTTCAACGTCAGCTGCCCGCTGGAGCTCGAGCGGGGCAAAATTATCGAGGCTTTCGAAACCGGCGCGGTGATCACTTACGAGGACCACCATGAAGGGACCGGCCTGGGCGCCAAAATAGCAATTGCGGCCGCAGGACTAGGGCTTAGGGCAAAATTTTTGAGAATGGGCGTGAATGACTACGCGGGCTCGGGAAAACCGGACGAACTTTACAAACTCCAGGGACTCGCGCCGGAGAAACTCGCGGACGAAACGCGCAGGCTTATCCGCTCCTGAAAAAGTTCAGCCCGATTCTTCCCCGCCGGGTTCCGGCTTTTTTTGAAGGAGCGCGTGATACCGTTCCTTCAGCATGTCCATCGGGATGATGTGAATCCGCTTGCAGCGACGGCATTTGATCTCCACCGTGGTTTCGGTCAGCTTGGCCACAAGGTTCCCGCACTCGCAACGTTCATCAACTCTCACTTGCTCATCAAAATAACGGGAACAACTCTTGCACTGGATGGCCTCATCGCTCAGAAACTCCCCGCAAAACGGACACTTCTTCATTACCACAACCTCCAATTGCTCTCAAACAACCGCCTGTTTTCAGCTCACAACCAGAACCTTTCCTGCCCACCGCTGCCACCGAAGTTAGTCGTTATCTGTATTTTAATTAAAATTCAAATTTTGTCAAATCGCTAAAACTAAAAGGCTCATAACCTGGAACCAGGTTCATAACCGTAGAGTTCCCCCAGTCTTTCGGCTTCTAATAATTATTTCTATAGAGAAGATGATTAAAAATAAATGCGGATTGAATAGCGCTGGCACACAAAAAAATGATGCCAAGATTTTGCTGGCAATCCGCCGGGAATGCGTTATCATATTATTGAAGGGGGCGATCGGTTTCGACGGGGACATTTGAAGCCTCGGGTTGCGCGTCGGGTTACCGCGATCCCGTAAAAAAGCGGAAAACACAAGCGCCAACTCAAACGAGTACGCTTTAGCCGCATAAGCGGCTACGCTCCTTCCGCCTCGCCGTCAGGGCGGAATAAGAGTGTCATTGATGACGGCTGGCTGGAAAGTCCTCGGCCCGTGGGACTTTTCAGCGAGACAAAATGCGGGCTGGCCTTTGGGAATCTTGTCCGCGGGAGTCCCTACAGGCGAGATTAAATCACGGAACACACGCGTAGTAGCCTGAGGTGGAAGGTTTCCGGACCCGGGTTCGATTCCCGGCGCCTCCATTCTGCTTCGCTCCCCGCAGGGGAGCTACGCAGAATGCCCTTCGTAGTCTCGCGTAGCGAGACGAAGTAGGGCACCCTGTTTTTATCTGTTGACAAGTTGAAATCCTTAGCCATACTTCGCCAAGGCTACGTATGGTCCGCCAACAATTTCCTTCCCAACGTTGCCAAATCCTCCGACTTGTCCTCCGAAGTCTCTCCTCGCTGGAACTCACATGGGACGAAGGAGGAAGCCTCGGCGAAGGAGGATTCCCGGCGGCTCATAAAAGGCGGTTGCCCGAATGAATGACCTGATCTATAGTGGTGCATGCTTGGTGAAACGGAGGCCGTTTGGGGAGGGTGAAAATGGTCCGCAAATTTTCTCGATCCTGGCCGGTCCTCGGTCTGCTCCTCTTGTCCCTGTTCGTGTCCCTGGCCCGGAGTTGGGGCTCGGCGAGTTCGGAAAAGGTCAGCGCTGTCGGCTCATACCAGGGATACAGCGAGGCGATCTATCAGCGCTCGGTCAGCAAAACAGCATACGTGCCCATGCGCGATGGGGTGAGACTGGCCGTTGACTACATGCTGCCCCGCAATTTGCCGGCAACCGAAAAAATCCCGGCCATCCTGATCCAGACCCGGTACTGGAGAAACATGGTGCTCCCGATCATGAAGGATCCGTCCAAGGAATACCTGGTCCGTCACGGCTACGCGGTGGTGTCGGTGGACGTGCGCGGCACGGGCGCGTCCTATGGCGTATGGCCCTATCCCTGGTCGGATGACGAGATCAAGGACGGGGCGGAGATCGTGGACTGGATCATCGCCCAGCCCTGGTCGAACGGACTGGTGGGCTCCTATGGCACCAGCTACACGGCCACTACCGCCGAGTTCCTTCTGGTCAACCGGCACCCGGCGGTGAAAGCCGTAGTGGTCCGCTTCGGTCTCTTCGACTCCTACACCGACATCGCCTATCCCGGCGGGATCCATCACGACTGGTTCATGAACACGTGGAACCAGGTGGATCAGGCCCTGGACTCCAACCAAACCGGCAGGCTGCTCCAGTTGATGGAAAAGGTCAAGCCTCGCCTCATCGGGATCCCCGGCGTCAAGCCGGCGGGACCGGCTCGCACTCGTCTGATTGATCTCAACCGCGCCCTCAAGGACCATGAGCAAAACGGCGACGTGTATGAACTCAGCAAGAAGGTCGAGTTCCGCGACATCTATTTCGCGGACCTGGACGGCATGATCGAGAAGATCAGCCCTTACTTTTACAAGGACGAGATGGAGGCCTCGGGAGCCCCCATCTATTTCATGACCGGTTGGCTTGACGGGGCCTACACCGCGGCCATGATCAACAACTATCTCAATTTCAGCAACGCCGCCAAGCTCACCGTTGGCCCTTGGCCTCACAGCGGGCGCGAGAACATCAGTCCCTGGCGCAAGTCCGTCAAGCCTGAGTTCGATCAGAGCGCCGAGTTGCTTCGCTTCTTCGACTATCACTTGAAAGGCATCGCGAACGGGGTGGGGGACGAACCGCCGGTGCATTACTTCACCATGGGCGAGGAGAAGTGGAAAGGGGCCGAGGCCTGGCCGCCGGCGGCGAAGACCACGACCTATTTCCTCGCTCGCGATCACTCGTTGTCGCCGTCGCCGCCGTCGTCCGCCGACGGGTTCGACTCCTATCAGGTGAGCTATGACGCGGGAACGGGCATTGGTTCGCGCTACAACTCGCTGGTCAATCTCTCCGGCACGCCCATCTGGTATCCGGACCGGGCCGCGGCCGACAAGCTGCTGCTGGTTTACGAGAGCGCGCCGCTGGAGCAAGACCTGGAGGTCTCGGGCCATCCGGTGGCGCGGTTGTACGTTAAGTCCACCTCGGACGACGGCCAGTTCTTCGTGTATCTGGAGGACGTGTCGCCGGGCGGGACCGTGTCATATATCACGGAGGGACTGCTTCGGGGCAAGTGCCGGAAAGTGAGCAACCAGCCGCCTTTGTACAAGACCGCGCCCGGCGTGCCGCATCACACCTTCAAGAGTTCCGACGCCAGGCCGCTGGTTCCGGGCGAAGTCGCCCTGATCACCTTTGACCTGCAGCCGACGTCGGTGCGGTTCAGCAAGGGCCATCGGATACGGGTGGCGGTGTCCGGCGCGGACAAGGATCACTTCGTGATTCCCCCGGGCCCGGCGCCGACGCTGGAGCTCCAGCGCAATTCGCTCTACCCTTCTTCCATTGATCTGCCGGTGGTGGAATGATCGTTTGCGGGTATTGTGCGGCCGAGGAACTATCCCGGCCTGATCTTCAGACGCTCCATCCGACTATGATATAAGAAGTCAAAAAGTCGGTGGAGAAGCCATCTCCCGTTGGTTCGATTACAGTTTCGTTTCCCCAATCATTCGGCGCGCCCCTCGCTCCGCTAGGGGCTTGTTCTCAGAATCCTGAGCGAGCCTAGCGAGCCGAAGGGCTCATGGCAGGATGGTTTTCGCAGTTCCGGAAGCCTCGAAAGTTTGCCTTATTTGCTTTTTCTAGTCTTATTGGCCTGCATGTCCTTGGCCATATCGATAAAGCATTTGTAGGTGTCGGGCAGGGTGACGTCCATGGCAAAGGCGGTGAACGGCCCGGTGGCGGGCAGGGCCAGGTCCACGTGGATTTCGACGAACCCGAGGGACTTGCCGGGATCATCAGGCGCGGGCTCCACATGCCAGGACCCGAAATCCTGTTTGATGTTTCCAACCAGGCGGCGCCAGGTCTGAGTCTTGGAAGCGTCGTCGTGGGTTATTTCGAGCAGCACCCAGCGGTCGTTGGCCGGCCAGGGGAAGCTGTTGCGCTGATAGGAATACACGGTCCATTTTCCGTCCGGGGCTCTTTTCACGTACCCGGGCTTCATGCCGGTGAAGAGTTTTTCAACATCGTCCGCGGTCTTGTCGCCCGCGGCGACCACCCGGTCCTTGGCGGCCTCGTCCAGGAGCACGCTCACCGTGGTGCGGTCCACGTATTCGTCATAGAGCTCAAGCGAGCAGATCACCTTCCACATCAGGTCCGGCGGATAGTTGAACAGGCCGATTCCCGAGCCCATGCTCTGAGTGCCGCCTTCGCGCTTGGTGGACTTGACCAGCTTGCCCTGCCGGAGCTTGACCCAGTCCGCTTCCGTGAGCCCGGCGGTCTGGCCGCTGAGCGCGGCCGTGAACAGCAAAGCCGCCAAAGCGCCGACCACTACGGATGCGCCTGCCATAACTTTCTTCATTGCTCCTCCTTAGCATATTTCGTTTATGGGGTCAGGCCTCTTCGCGGAAGGCCGGACTTCGATGCTGAGGCCAGACCCCGTCAGGGCGCGACCGGCTCAAGCGTAAACGCATAATGGTAATGCCCGGGCTGGAGCCGGTACTCCTTGAAAACCCAGGTTACGCCCGGGATGTCCCCGGAAACGCCCATCTGCCTGTAATCAACATTCAAGGTTATGTTCTCGCTCTTCTTGAGTTCGTTGACATGCTTTGCCCGCTCGATCTCCAGCATGTCATAAGGCCAGGCGCTCATGGAGAGCGGCCCCTCGCCCGTGACCTTGAGCCCATAACCGTCCTCCCCGACAAGTGTAAGCCACCTCACATCCGTGCGGTTGCCGCATTCCTGCGGGACCGGGTATTGGTGGAACAGCTCGTCCACGGTTCCGGAGTAGATGCCGATTGCGGCGCCGGTGTTGCGGTCGGCGTAGTTCTCATGCGGCCCGCGACCGTACCAGCTCATGCGCCGGAACGCTCCCGGGACTTTCATCTGCATCCCCACCCGCGGGATGGTGGGCAGGGTTTCCAATGCGGTCATCTCGCTCTCCACCCGGACGCGGCCGTCCGCGAAGATGGTATAAAGCACTCGGCGCGAGCCCTGCGCCTGGGGCAGATTGGAGGCCGCAATGATTTTCACCGCGCTGCCGGTCTCCTGCTCCACGCCGGTCCTGGCTGCGGGAGAAGCGTAGCCGGCCTTGCGCCAGTAGGACTTGCGCAGGGACACAAAACTCATTTGGTCGTTTTGGGTGAGCGGCCGCCAGTAATTGGGCAGCAGGGGCCCGGTCACGAGTTGCCGGCCCCGGAACGTATAGGACGACAACGCTCCGGTGCTCTTGTCCACCGCCACTTCAAAGTCCTGCCCGGAGACCGTTATCTTTCCTTCCGCGTCCGCGACCTTGAGCGCCGGATATTGGGACAGGTTGGGCACCGGCTGCGCCCGGGCTTGCCCGGGCAATTGGAACTGGTCCCAGGCCGCGGTCCGACTCCCTGGGATCAACCCGGCAACCGCGCTCTCCAAAGGCCCGGGGAGCTTGCGCTCAAAGCTCAAGTCCAGGAAATACTCGGCGCCGGGTTTGCGTTGCGCGCCGCCCAGATCCAATTGGAATTCCCATGACCCGGCCGGGGCCACGGACAGCGCCGGAATTTTGCCGCGCGAAACCTCATTCCCGTCTTCCTTGAGCACCCACACCCCGGAAAACTCAGCCAGGTCCAGGAAGGAATGTTTGTTGAGCACCTTGAACTTGAGCGCGGCAAGGTCTATCGCATCCACCTTGATGTCCTGATAGACCTTGGCGACCTCGTTGAGCGAGGGGTTGGGTATGCGGTCAGCCCGGATCAGGCCGTTCAGACAGAAGAAGCCGGAATGCGGCTTTTCTCCGAAGTCCCCGCCGTAGAGGAAATATTTTTTGCCGTCCGGCGCGGTCTTGAAGAACCCCTGGTCCACCCAGTCCCAGATGAACCCGCCCTGGAAATGAGGGTTGGACTCATAGACGTCCCAGAATTTCTGGAGTCCGCCCACGCCGTTGCCCATGGCGTGCGCGTATTCGATCTGGGCGAAGGGCTTGTTGGCCCCGGCCAAAATCCATGAGGGCTCGAGCATACCCGGCCGGAAATACATGTTGGTGATCACGTCCGAGTACTCCGGCCACTCATACCAGACCACGAACTCAGGGTAATGAGTCTTGGACCATTTCCTCTCCGCCCAAAGGTTTCCGCCGCGGCCGGACTCGTTGCCCAGAGAAAAGCCGATGATCGACGGATGGTTCTTGTCCCGCTCGATCATCCCCCGCATCCGCTCCACAAAAGCTTTTCTGTAGTCAGGCCCGGCCGAAATCCGAGTGAAACCATTCTTGCCGTAGCCATGCGCTTCGATGTTGGCCTCGTCCAGAATGTAGAGCCCGAACCGGTCGGCCAGCTTGTACCATTCCGGGACATTGGGATAGTGGCTGGTGCGAACCGAATTGAGGTTGTGCATTTTCATGAGCGCCAGGTCCTGCATCATCCGCTCATGCGTGACCACGTGACCTTTGTCCGGGTCGTGCTCGTGGCGGTTGACTCCCTTGATCCGGATGGCCCGGCCGTTCACCAGAATCTGCCGGTGCTTGATCTCCACCGACCGGAAACCTACCAGCCAGGGAATCACCTCCAGGGTCCGGCCCTCGCTATCCTCACGCCGGACGGCAAAATCATATAGCTCGGGTTTTTCCGCGGACCATTTTACCGGGTTCTTCACCGCAAGGCTGAATTCAAGGACGCTTTCCTCGCCGGCCGGGACTGAAACGGTCTGCGGCGCCATCTCCGCGCGGAAGGAATCCTCATCCCTCCAGAGCGAGGCGCTCACCCGCGCCGCAGCCGCTTTTCCGCCCTTGTTCTTCAGGTTCACCCGCAGCCGGAGCACGGCGTCTCGATAGTCTTGATCGAGTTCGGTGCGGACGTAAAAATCGCGGAGGTAAAGTTCAGGCCTGCTCACGAGCTTGACGTCGCGGTAGATGCCCGATAGCCGGACCATGTCCTGGTCCTCAAGGTACGACCCGTCGCACCAGCGATAGACCCTGGCCGCGACCAGGTTCTCCCCCGGGACCAGTAAATCCGTGATCTCAAACTCCGCGGGCAGACGGCTGTCCTCGGAGTAGCCCGCGAATTGGCCGTTGACCCAGAGCTGGAGCGCGGAGTCAACCCCGTCGAATAAAATGTAGATGCGCCTCCCGCTCCAGGACTTGGGCAGGGTGAAAGTCCTCCGGTACGAACCCACCGGGTTGCGCTCCTTGAAAGCGGTCCAGTCTTTCCGCGGGGTGCGCGTGACTTTGGGCGCGGCCTTCTTGAAGGGATACGCCGCGTTGGTATAAATGGCGGTGCCGTATCCCTGCATTTCCCAGTTGGAGGGCACCGGGATGCTGTCCCACTTGCCCGCGTCATAGTCGGGCCGCTGGAAATCTCCGGGCGCCTGCCAGGGATCGGGCGACCAAAAGAATTTCCAATCACCGTTGAGCGACATCTCGAACGGGTTGCTCATGCTCTGCGCGGCCTTCAAGTCCGGATAAGCGGACAGCGTCGCATGAGGAGCTTCCTTGTTAATGCCCAAAACCCGGGGGTTCTCCCAGTCCGGGACCTTGCTCTCCGGGCCGCCGGACGAAGAAAATGACCACGCCGCCAAGCCCAAGCCCATTACCGTCGCAGCCAATTTTCTCACATGCAACTCCTTTTCGGCTTAGCCGCCGTTCCGTCAATTCCTTTGTGCCATAATATCGCTTATGATTTTTTTCGTCCAGCACCGGAGCCGAAAATTTTTCAAGGGGCCGGCCTCTTGGGGCCGGCGCCCAAATTCGAGGCCAATCATCGCCGATGCGGCTGACCCCAAAAGCAAGGCCCGAACCCGCGAAAAGTTAAATGTTAAGGTTTGACCCCATTCTGGTTCAGCCCCGGAGCTTTTGGGCGTTGCTGGGATTGGGAGTAGAATCAGCCGGAGGCGAAAATACCGGTCAAGGAGTGGGGCATGATTGGGCGTTCCCGAAAGAAAATTTTTTTGTTCCTGGTCCTGGTCTTTTTCATGGCCGCGGCCGGGGAGGTCCAGGGCAAAAAAGAAAAAGCCAAACCGAAAAATTCGCTCCTCGGCCAAAGCTTCCACGCCGTGGTCCCCACCATGCGGCCCGAAAAAATCCTGGACTCCTCCGGCGCAATCGGCGCGCCGGGTTTTCACCGCCACCTGGTGCGGCCCGGCGCAATCACGACCTATATGATCCGCTTATACAATCCCTTCAAGTCAGCCTTGACCGTGGAGCTTAAGTCCGGGACGGATGCTCCGGGCTGGGAGACCTCGCTTGCCTCGGGAGCCGTTGAGATGCTTCCGGCTGAGAGCAAATATGTGCTGCTGTCGGTAAAGCCCGCAAGCTCGCTGCCTGCGGGCAGGATAGCTTCGGTCAAGGTCCGGGCTGCTTCTTCGGCGGGGTCTTCCGAGGAAATCACGCTCGAGGCCGAGACCACGGAAAAGCACAAGATTTATATCATATCCCTTGACTCTCTGGGCCTGGATTATTTGGCGCTCAACCATTCCGGCAGCGGATCCGGCAAGGACAACGACTGGCTCATGCCCAACCTCCATGAGTTCCTGCGCTCCGCGGTTTTCTATCCCCGGCACCAGTGCCATCTTCCCGCGGCCACGGACATGAACCATTCGTCCTACCTGACCGGGGCATATCCGGGCCGGCTCGGGCTTTATTCGGTGCAGGTCTTCATGTTCGGGTTTGACGAGAAGGGCTGGGCAATCTGGCGGTCCACGCCGCACGACCTGATGTACTGGGGTCCGGAGGGAAAGCCGGTTTCAACCATTTTCAACGTTGTCAAAGACCCGGGCTACGGCGGCAACTCAAGCGCATTCACCGCGTTTGTTTCCGGCAAGGACTGGGTGCCGGAGCATTTTCGCAACCCGGTCTATGGCCTGGACCGAATTGTCACGGTCACTGACTATCCCGATTATGTCACCCCTTCCGCGCACGTGATGAAGCCTTCGGAGTCAATCCGGTTCATGCTCGAGTCGCGCCTGCACAAGCTCAACCGTCCGGACTTTGCCTTGTGGGAGGACGTCCATACCGTGGACCAGGCAATCGAGGTCATAGATAATGAAGACCCGGACGTCTGCTACGTGCTCCTGGGCGGGGTGGACGAGGCGGGACATTATTTCGGGAGCGGCAAAAATCCATCGGAATGGGATGAGCGCGGCTCGCCGGAAAAGATGAAGGACGACACTTCCCGGATCAACAAGAGCGGCAACCGCGAGGGAATTTTGAAAACAGTTCGGGCCGCGGACGAACAACTTGGCCGTCTGCTCAAGCGCTTGCAAGCCCGGCGCGGGTATGAGGATGCCTACATTGTAATTGAGTCGGACCACGACATGGAGACCAATTCCTTCATTGGCCCGGCCCTGCACAAGGTCCTGCCCCAATCAGGCTACTCCAAGAAAAAAGATTACTATGCCTTCACCGGCTCGCAACTGGGAGAGATATTCCTCCGGCGCGAAGACCCGCAAATTGCCATTGACCTGGAGCGCACCCTCGAGGCATATCGCTGGAAAAGCCCGATCACCGGCGAGAGCGAATGCCCGGTGATTGTGCTCAACCGCCAGGAAATGAAAACCGGGATTGACCAGGCCACCGGCCGCCGCGTCACTCCGCCCATGGAACTTTACAGCGAATATTACATTGAACATCCGCAAAGCCGCGGGATGCGATACCCCGACCTTTTCATGTTCCCCAAAGCCAACCTGCAGTTCCCTTCAATCGGCGCCGGGTTCGGAAACATCGGCCTGGGGGTCCTGCCGTTGGACGTGCCGCCGTTCACGGTCTATGTCGGAGGCCACGGCGCGCCGTCAACCCGAAAGGCGCTGCTCGCAATCAAAGGCCCGGGAATGACGCGGCCTGAAAGCGTGGACGCTGAGACCTATCCCTCGGACGTCGCGCCGACCTTGTACCGCCTCGAACACTACCAAGTCCCGGATAGCGTGCAGGGCAAAGGCCTGCCCAACCTGGACCCGTCGTTGCCTTAATCGGCGGATTTTTCACCGCAAAGCCGCGAAGGACGCAAAGAATTCTCTGAGATTTGAAATTTGAAATCTGAGATTCATCCCGAAGGGCTGACACACCACAGAGACACAGAGCACGCAGAGAATTCGGCCCACTAAAATGCACTCTCTTCAATGTGCGAGCGACTTTCCTGTCCGCCGTAGCTCTCCCACCATGTGCTCGTGCTTCGTCAGATAAGAGCGAAGGCGGAAGTCGCGAATCAATTCTCACCGCCGAAACGCAGCCTGCGACCAGCTAAGGCCGAGTCAAGAACACAGAGAATTCCCCGAAGCAGAATCACCGTCAAGTCCCAAGTAGAGCCCTGACCCCAGGAATTATGACCCCGGGAATTATGACCCCGGGAATTACTTGTATTATTTCGTTTGCAGAGATATTTCCGCACTTTTGGAATCTACATATTCCACCCAAACCCCAACACCATCACTTTTCTTGTGAAAGAATAGCTTGAAACGACTTCCCGTGGGAATTGGCTGTCCTTCCCCAACAAAACAGCCCCAGCCAGCTGACAAATGCGGACCGTGCTTGATCATATCACTGATACTTTTTTTGTCGTCATCGGAGAAGCATTCTTCGGAAAGTCCGTCCTTCAGTTCTATTTCCACCTCATGCCACTTTATCCATTCTTTCATTGTTATACTCCTTTGATCTTCCGTAAATGATTATTTGCATTGCAGAGCCATGGCCTCTTCCACTTTTTTCGTCGCCAAATGGCCGGACAATTACGCCTCTGGGGGAGGACGCGCAAAAATTCCGCTCGCTACTGAGCCATGTGCACGGACTTGAATCAAGACAATAGAGAACCGATTTAACATTCTTGATTCTAATTATACGGATAAACAAATCTTTGTCAAGGATAAAAGAACTCACCCTCGGAAATTCAATGGGGCGAAACCAAAAGGCCCGTTGCCCTAATCCTTTCCACCTGAGGGTCGGAGTGTGGGCAGCTTGATCTCTTGGCCGTTATTTGCAAGGGGTTGCGCACGTTCCGGGATCGGATTTCCCTGTCCACCGAAGCCCCGGGTAACCGCGCGACGAAGCCCGCGGAACGCGGCACTGAGAATAAGAAAATTCCCCGAAGCAGAATCGCCCTTAAGTATCAACTAGAGATCTGACCCCGAAAATTAGAGATCTGACCCCGAAAATTACACAAAATTTCCAGCTAAAACAATGTGAAAAATTTATCGATTACCTTCTCAAGTTCGTTTACTGCTTTCTTGCAAAGCCAAAGTACATTTATATTAGTACCTTTAAAATTAAACTGGACCCACGTTGTCCTTTTAACTTTCAGGCGAGGATCAAACTGATCTAGTGGCGTGGTATTTATATTCTCGCAATTGACCGGGATGTCACCAATCCGACACCCCGCCATTTTAACTTCAGCACCTCGGCCAGCATGGATCGCGTTTGATAAAGTTGTTTCGTTTTCTTCCTTAAATTCCTGCGGAGATAATCTAATGTGCTTTTCATTGGCAAATTTGGAAAAATCGCCTAGCCAACTGAATTTGGCATTGTATGGTTGAATTGATTCAAGAAATTTGTAAACATCAGGATTGCTGACATCCAAAGCTGCCATTTTACCCATGCCAAGTCTTGATTTAAGACCGGCAGGATTCTGTGCGATGGGGAAATATATTTTGACGTTCTTTTTAACGTCAGAAGAAAGAGTTGGCGAAATGATTTTTGCAAAAAATCTATACATACTCTGGTCTAGTACGTGACGCATCTTAACGAGAACTTCTTGGGTCAAATTCTTGGTTTTTTCCGAAATGGATTTAGTCTGTAGATCTGAATTATAGGACTCTTCCAATTCTTTTAAGAGTTCTTTGGCTCTTTCTATCTGCGATTTTATATCTTGATCCATTCTTTTGATCACACACTTTTCATTTTTTGTGACACATAAATTGGGCACCTAGTGTATCGCACCCGGTTTCTTGGTCCGCGCCCCCCTGACTACTAACTACGAGCTACTATATACTGCTCTATGCTCCCGCTACTTTGAAACCATCGCTCAGCAAATCATCCTTCCGGGAGGAGGGACCGGCGAAGAGCGCATAATCGATTTCCTCAACTTCCCAGGCCGAGGTTGCGGTGTTGTAATAGGCGAGGTCTTTGGCGTTGAGGTCGAATTTGACGGTTTTGGTCTGGCCGGGCTCGAGCGCGACCCTGGCGAAGCCCTTGAGTTCCTTCTTCGGCCGCTCCACTCGCGAGCCCTCATACCCCACGTAGATCTGAACGACTTCCTCGCCGGCCAGCTTGCCAATGTTGGTCACGTCCACGCTGACCTGGATTTGTCCGCTCCTGCCCATGCTCTTTTTGTTGAGCTTGAGGTTTCCGTATTTGTATTGGGTGTAAGACATCCCGAACCCGAAGGGGAACAGCGGCTCCAGTCCCTTGCCCTCCAGCCAGCGGTATCCGTGGAACCCCTT
>Ga0315285_10003581_pt1 | contig 16127 bp, 17 predicted proteins | sample YL17G09_36_MG_FD_203698 | JGI IMG/M metagenome (GOLD analysis project Ga0315285, IMG submission 203698) | Sediment microbial communities from Yellowstone Lake, YNP, Wyoming, USA - YL17G09_36 | ecosystem: Environmental > Aquatic > Freshwater > Lake > Sediment | place: USA: Wyoming | collected... | reverse complement strand
CGGCAGAAAGTGCAAGCGGCACGTAGTACCTCGCAGCATCCTGGCTCGCGGCCTCAACGACCAACTTTATGTCGTTGAGTATGGGGACGATGTCAGGCACGTACCGCACTTTTGTCATCTTCTCCTGGAGCCTGGTCGCGCACTCCTTCGAGCGGTCTGTCAGATAGACGATATTGATCTCTGGCATCGGCTCGACAGCACGCGCGATTGTCGTACCAATCGTCCCGCAACCAATGACGCAGATGTTCACGGCGAAAACAGAGGGCAGGGAGATATAAAAGCTTTCACTGCCAACACCGTCCACACCTGGCCAGCATCCTCATTTGCCTCTGCGCATACTATTTGTGCGCGTCTCACGTTATGCGAAGAGAAATCGAATGACACGGTCTCATGGCACCGCTTCCCTGAAGCGAAAAGCAACGGATATCGACAGAATACTCACAAAGGTCTATGGCAGGAAGGATGCTGATCTCGAAGACGATCCATTGAATACGCTTGTCGAGACAATCCTGTCTCAGAACACAACTGACAAGAATTCCCACAGGGCTTATCAAGCGCTGAAGAAAGCCTATCCGAGCTGGGGCAATCTTATGGGCGAGGATGCGGACAAGGTCGCGAAGGTGATTCGCTCCGGAGGCCTCGCTGGAATCAAGGCTTCTAGGATACTAGGTGCCCTGGAATTCATCAATAGGGAGAGGGGCGTCCTAGACCTGGATTTTCTAAGGGACATGAGTCCACAGGATGCTGAGGCTTGGCTGGCCCAGATGAAGGGTGTCGGTCCGAAGACGAGATCCATCGTCTTGTTGTTCTCCCTGGGAATGCCAGCTTTCCCGGTCGATACACACATCCACAGAGTGACAAAACGGATCGGGCTCATCGGTCCGAGGGTCTCGCGTGAGCAGGCCCAGACAGACCTGGCCGCCCTTGTCCCTCGAAAGGAATTTTTCAATTACCACATCAACCTGATTGAGCATGGACGAACGGTCTGTCAGGCGCGGAAGCCTAGATGTTCTATGTGCCAGATATCCAGGTATTGCGATTACTTCGTTGGCACAGCCAAGGCAGAGAGTTGATATATCGACTACAGTCTTTTTGGCACGATGAGGTACAAGCTCCTTGAACACACGGCCGACGCGATGATTGAAGCGTACGGTGAGACGCTTGGCGAGCGATTCGCCAACGCTGCCTATGCCATGTTCGATCAAATCACCGACATAACGAAGATCGAGCCTCTCGGCGAGTTGAAGATCGTGCTCAAGGCAGAAAATAGGGAACAGCTTCTGGTCGATTTCCTTCAGGAGCTGCTGTTCGTCCACGACACGGAGGACCTAGTGTTTGGCGAGTTCGAAGTGAGAACGGACGGAAAAGTGCTTGAAGCGCTGGTGAAAGGGGAGAGGTTCGATGAGAAGAAGCACCCGAAGAGGTCCGTTGTCAAAGGAATCACGTACCATCGTCTTGAGTTTGACGACGAAGAAGGGAATGTTACCGTATTGTTCGATGTCTGAGGTGACTCGGTGAAAGGTTCCGCTATCGCTCATCCGATTGAGGGATTGATCAAGTACCACGGGTTGAAGGACGAGATACTGAGGATACCTTTTCATGATTCGATATCCGTCGCCACATCTCCAACCGCATCGCACACTACAGTGGAGTTCGGCAGGTTCAAGAAGGACACTGCCAGCGTTGACGGGAAGCAGCTGGCAGATCGAGAGCTCGAACGAGTTGTGTTTGTCGTGGACGAGGTGCGACGCAGGAGCGGCTTGGATCTCAAGTTCAGGATGGTATCCAAGAACAACTTCATGTCCAACGTTGGGCTCGGCGCGTCCGCATCAGGTTTCGCGGCGCTGGCGGTCGCCGCATCGAAGGCCGCTGGGCTGAAGCTGTCTCTCGAGAAGATGTCAGTGATAGCAAGGCGAGGTGCGGGTTCGGCGACCCGGTCCGTCACGGGCGGATTCTCCCGTTGGAGGGCAGGGTTCGAGGACGAGGAGTCATATTCGTACCAGATTGCCTCTGAAGATCTCCAGATGGGAATAGTCGTCGCGTTGATCCCGGCGTTCAAGTTCACGGAGAATGCGCACAAGGCTGTGCTGACATCACCATTCTTCCATTCCAGGTTGGCTTTCGTTCACGGCGCACTTGCCGAGATGGAGAACGCGATCCGGAAACGCAACATCGAGAAGATCGGCATCCTTGCCGAGCGAGATTCCCTGATACTACATGGCATAACGATGACCAGCATCGACGAGATGATGCTCTGGCGGCCGGAAACGGTGAAGGTCATCCTCGAAGTCAAGAAGATGCGCTCCGAGGGGCTTCCTGCATTCTTCTCCATCGACACGGGCGCCACAGTCTACGTCAACACAAAACCCAAGCATGTCCGAGAGATCGAAGGCAGAATCAAGGACTTGGGGATAGAGACAATCAGATGCGGCGTCGGTGGCTGCGCGAAGTCTACTCAGAAGCACTTGTTCTAGTCAGGCCCCGTTGAGCCGCTCTTTTGTCGCTCTATGGCATCTCTCAGGGAGAGTTCTCCCCTGGCAACCCTCCTGGCTAGCTCTTTGGAGACTGTCAGACTGCCAGAGCTCTCCAGCCTGCTTATGCGCTGGATGTTCCTGATCTCACCAGGACACGGGTCGGTCTCCTGCCTTTTCCCGGGCCTGTAGCCTGGTGTCATCGCGATCTCCACTGCGGCGTCCTCATCTGGTGTCTGGGACCTTTTCGTCGTGTTTCTCTCGTCGACGATCTCGAGCATGTGTCCCTCGTCCCAGAGGGTATTGAAGATCCTGTTCCTGTTGGTCCGGTCGCCGTGGCCGATCCTTACTACAACATTCGCCTCGGGGTACTCTTGTACGACCTGGTCCACTACTTCCCCGACAGCCTCTGGAGATTCGGCTAGAGACCTTATCAGTACGACGCCGTCCCCGAGGACGGCCACTCCAGGTCTGACGCCTGGGTCGATTCCGATCGTCAGTTCCTTGACCCTGCTGTAAGCAGACATCATCATCTTGGCTCGTGCGATTGCGACATCGGGGTCGGAATCGGTAACGATCTTATCGAACGGGATCCTGCGCTTCTCCTCTTCAGTTGTTATGATGGCGCCGACATCCGCAGGCACAGGCTCTCCGAAATCCAGAGACACCACCTTCAAGTTCGCTCCGCGCAGGGTCTCCAGCATTTCGAAGTATGTTCTGGGGTTCTCTGTCAACAGTCCGATCGCCCGCATCTGGGAAGATATCTGCGCCTCTCCAGATAAATAGATTTGTCTATTCACCCTTCCTGAAGCCTCTGAAAATAGACTTCCTAGGGGTCGACTTCTCGTATGCGCCCACGGACTGTGAGAACTGGTTCAGCAGATCCTTCTGCTGACTCGTCAGCTTCGTGGGGGTGGCCACGCTGACCTTCACGAACTCGTCTCCACGACCTCTGCCTCTCATGTCTGGCAGGCCCTTTCCTTTCAGCCTGAAGACAGTCCCGGTCTGAGTGCCGGCTGGCATGGTCACGAGGGCGTTTCCGTCGAGTGTGGGGACTTCGACTTCGGCTCCCAAAGCCGCCTGAGTGAATGAAATGGGTGTTTCGATGTACAGATCGCTTCCTTCCCTCGCGAAGAGTGGATGCTCCTGCAAGTGCACCACTATGTAGAGGTCTCCCGACGGCCCACCGTTCGGGCTCGCTTCCCCCGCGCCCCTGATCCTCAGCCTCATCCCTTCATCGGCTCCCTTCGGGATAGAGATCTTGATATTGCTCGTCGTCTGGCTGACTCCGGCTCCGCTGCATGCCGTGCATTCACGGACTATGTGTTTCCCTGTGCCTCCGCAGGTCGGGCAGTCCGTGATCGTGACGAAGTTGGTGTTTCCCCTCCTCTGCCCTCTCTGGACTTGCCCCTGTCCCCTGCATGTCAGACATGACTTGAAGTCGCCCTCTTTGGCACCCTTGCCACCGCAGGTCTTGCAAGCTACAGTATGGGGAATGCGCATCTCCTTCTCAACGCCCTTGGCGACATCGTCCAGCGTCACCTCTATGTCATACCTGAGAGAGCGCCCTTCCTGAGGCCCTCTTCTCGCGGATCTTCCGAAAAGCTGGTCGAAAATGCCCCCTCCGACGCCGAATCCACCCAGGTTTCCGAAGATGTCGCTTATGTCTCCGTAGTGTGTGAAGTCGGACCAGTCGAACCCCCCTTGTCTGAAGGTGCTCTCAACGCCTGCATGGCCGAACTGGTCGTACCTCGCCTTCTTCTCGTCGTCGACCAGGACCTCGTAGGCTTCGGAGATATCCTTGAATTTCTCCTCCGCCACTTTGACGTTGTCCTTGTTCATGTCGGGGTGGTACTTCATCGCGAGCTTTCGGTAGGCCTTCTTGATTTCATCCTTGGAAGCCCCTCTCTGAACGCCGAGCACCTCATAATAGTCCCGCTTCTGAGCCATTCTTCAGTCCTTCCTGGTCTGATTGGAGTTGTCCTGACCGGGTGATGAAAGGGAAGATGTTTGGATATAGAATAGGTTTGAGGAGGACTTCTACTTCTTCTTGTCGTCCTCGTCGTCTACGATCTTGTAGTCTGCATCGACGTAACCCTTGTCTCCGCCGGCTGGTCCCTCGGGCTCCGCGCCTGGAGGCGGTCCTTGCGCCTGCTGTGCCTGCTTTCCCGCCTCCTCATAGATCCTCTTGCCTACCTCGAGAAGCGCCTTCTCCAGTTCGTCCAGCTTCTCCTTGATCTTCGCGGGGTCATCTGTCTGCACGGCTGTTTTGACCTCCTCGGCCAGCTTGTTTAGCCTGTCCTTGAGGTCCTGCGGAACCTTGTCTCCCATCTTCTCGAGGATGCCTGCAACCTCGAAGGCTTTCTGTTCGGCCCTGTTCTTCAGCTCAGCCTTGTCTTTTCTCTTGCGGTCCTCTTCTGCGAACCTCTCGGCGTCCTTGACCATCTTGTCGATGTCATTCTTTCCGAGCTTCGTCGTTGCGGTGATCGTGATCTTCTGCTCCTGCCCTGTCCCGAGATCCTTGGCCTTGACATCGATTATGCCGTTGGCGTCTATGTCGAATGTCACTTCGATTTGCGGGATTCCCCTCGGCGCCGGTGGGATGCCGATCAGGTGGAATCTCCCCAGCGTGACGTTGTCAGGGGCCATCGGCCTTTCTCCTTGGAGAACGTGTATCTCGACGCTCGACTGTCCCTCGGCCGCAGTGCTGAATATCTCGCTCTTCCTCGTCGGTATTGTCGAGTTCCTCTCGATGAGCTTGTGGAACACGCCTCCGAGCGTCTCGACTCCTAGGGATAGCGGAGTCACATCCAGTAGAAGGATGTCCTTCACGGTGCCCTCCAGCACGCCGGCCTGGATCGCTGCGCCCATCGCGACGCACTCCATCGGGTCAACTCCTCCCACGATCTTCTTCCCGACGATCTCGTCCACGAACTTCTGAACGATGGGCATTCTCGTGGGACCGCCAACCAATATTACCTTGTCTATCTTGTCAGGTGTGAGCTTCCCATCTTCGAGAGCCTGCAACATCGGCTTTCTGCATCTCTCGACGGTTGGCCTGACGAGATCCTCCAGTTTTGTTCTTGTGAGCTTCATGGTCAGGTGTTTGGGGCCAGATGCATCTGCGCTTAGGTATGGGAGGTTGATCTCGGTCTCGAGGGTGGACGACAGCTCGATCTTCGCCTTCTCGCCAGCCTCTCTCACCCTCTGGACGGCCATCTTATCCTTCGAGATGTCGATGCCGGTGTCCGACTTGAACTCCTTCGTGATGTAATCGACGATCGCGTTGTCCATGTCGGTGCCGCCGAGTTGAGTGTCACCGCTGGTCGAGATGACTTCGAACACTCCCTGTCCATACTCCATGATCGTGACATCGAGCGTGCCGCCGCCTAGGTCGAAGACAATTATCTTCTGCTCCTTCTCGGCCTTGTCCAGGCCGTACGCAAGTGCGGCCGCAGTCGGCTCGTTGATTATCCTGACGACCTCAAGACCCGCGATCTGCCCGGCATCCTTCGTCGCCTGTCTCTGGTTGTCGTTGAAATAGGCAGGAACGGTAATGACGGCCTTCTCGACCTTCGTTCCGAGGTACGCCTCCGCATCCCTCTTGATCTTCTGGAGAATGAACGCGGATATCTGCTGGGGCGTGTATTCCTTGCCGAACACCCTGACCTTGTAGTCTGTCCCCATCTTCCTCTTGATTGCCATGATTGTGCCTTCGGGGTTCGATACCGCCTGCCGTCTGGCAGGCTCTCCCACGAGCATCTGTCCGTCCTTCGTGAAGGCGACATATGATGGGAATGCCTTTCCACCGAGGCTTGTTCCCTCAGCGCTCGGGATGATTGTCGGCCTCCCTGCCTCCACCACCGCCGCTGCTGAGTTGCTTGTTCCCAAGTCGATTCCTATTATCTTTCCTTTTGATTCTGCCATGTTCAGCCACCTCTATTGGGTCTTGTCCTCATCCTCTTCAGTCTTGTGATTGGTCTTCGTGTCATTAGTGTAATCCCCGTTCTCTTCTGGGTCTACCTCGGGTTCCTTCTTCTTGGCCACCTTCACTCTTGTCGGCCTCAACGGCTTCTGACCTATCGCATAGCCTTTTTGGTAGACCTCGAGTATCTCGCCCTCCTCGACATCGCTCCGTTCCTCCCTCATGAGGGCTTCGTGTACGAACGGGTCGAACTTGCCATCCGCCTTGATCTCTCTCAGGCCTTCCCGTTGGAGGATCTGCAGGAGCTGCTTCTGAAGGCCCTCGAGCCCAGCCTTCAGGCTGTCCTTGTCACTGTTCTTCTTCACATCTTCTATTGCCTTTTCGAACGAGTCCAGAACCGCTAAGAGGTCCGTCATAAGCCTCTGCGTCGCAAGCTTGGACCTCTCGCTCCACTCCTTCTCGACGCGCTTCTTGTAGTTGTCGAAGTCGGCCTGAAGCCGTTTCAGGTCGTCCGTGAGCTCCGCGATGCGCTTGTCCTTGAGCGCCAGAGTATCTGTGGCTGCAGCTTCCTTAGCCTCGCCCTCCTCGGGGGCCGCTGTCTCCCTAGCTTCCTCGTCTGCCACTGTCCATCGCCTCTAGGCTCTCGATGACATACCGTCGGTTTACACAGTCGCCTTTGCACTCGGTCATCTGACTGAATCAAAGAATTTGAAGGGGTTTCATGGAGCAGACTTCAGTCCATTCCGCCCTCATCGCCCATGTCAGGTCCCCTGGGTCCCTTTCCGCCCTTGCTGCCGCCCTTGGAGGCGATGACGTCGTCGATCCTTAGGATCATGACGGCCGCGTCGGTCGCCGAGATGATTGCTTGTCTTGCGACTCGGATCGGCTCGAGGACCCTTTCCTTCTTCATGTCCACGACTTTGCCGGTGAACACGTTGATTCCAGCGTATTTCTTGCCGGACTTGTGGGCTTGCCTCATCTCGATCAAGACGTCGATCGGGTCGAGACCTGCGTTCTCGGATAGGGCCGTAGGGATGACTTCCATGGCGCTCGCGAACGCGTCTATCGCGATCTGCTCTCTGCCGCCGACGGATGCAGCGTAGTCCCTCAGCTTGAGGGCCAGCTCAGATGCCGTTGAGCCTCCGCCAGTTACGAGTTTGCCGTCTTCGAATGCGACTGAGACGACGCTTATTGCGTCGTTGAGTGAGCGATCGATCTCGTCGATGACATGCTCTGTGCCGCCTCTGATGAGAACAGACACTGCCTTCGGATTCTTGCAGCCGGTCACGAATGTCATCCGGTCGTCCGCGATCTTCTTCTCCTCGACCAGAGCAGCATCACCGAGGTCGCCAGCCTTTAGGTCGTCGAGCTTGGTGACTAGGTTGGCTCCTGTGGCCTTTGCTAGCTTCTCCATGTCGCTCTTCTTGACCCTGCGAACTGCGTATATCTTCTCCTTCCCGAGGTAGTGCTGGGCGAGGTCGTCGATGCCCTTCTGGCAGAACAGCACGGTGGCTCCCGACTTCTTGACGATATCGACCATCTTCCTCAGCATGTTCTCCTCTTCGTCGAGGAACGCATGCAGCTGGCTCGGGTCGGTGATTTCGATCTTCGCGTCGATCTCGGTCTTCTTGACCTCAAGTGCAGAGTCGACCAAAGCGATCTTCGCCTTCTCGACCTTCTTAGGCATTGCTGGGTGAACAGCTTCCTTGTCGACGATTATCCCGGAAATCATCTTGGTGTCGTCCGTTGAGCCGCCCTGTTTCTTCACGATCTGGATGTTGTCGTCGTCGACAAACCATTTGCCGTCCTTCTTCTCTGCGACGGCGCTCACAGCCTTCACTGCTACGTCCGCGAGCAGGTTCCTTGAAGCCGAAACGCTCTTCGAGATCATCGCCGTGCGGGCGATGTCCATGAGCGTCTCCTTGTCATCAGGAGACACAGAAATCGCAACGCTATCGAGTATCTCCCTCGCCTTCACCGCGGCTAATCTGTAGCCACCGGATATGACTGTTGGGTGGACGTTCTGCTCGATCAGAGCCTCCGCCTTTTTCAGGAGCTCGCCTGCGAGGATGACTGCGGTTGTCGTTCCGTCTCCGCACTCCTCGTCCTGTGTCTTCGCAACCTCGACGAGCATCTTTGCCGCCGGGTGCTCAACATCAATCTCCTTCAGAATCGTCACGCCGTCGTTCGTGATGACGACGTCGCCCATACTATCCACAAGCATCTTGTCCATGCCCCTTGGGCCCAGCGTGCTCCGGACTGCATCTGCGATGGCTCTAGCCGCACTGATATTGTTGAACTGCGCGCCTTTTCCCTTCTCTCTCTTGGTTCCTTCCTTCAGGATGAAAATCGGTGTCTGTCCTATCAATTTCATACCTCCATTTCCGTTATCTGGATTGACGAGATTCCGCGAGGATTCCCTGCGGGTAGGGGTTTGTATATGTTAGAACTTCTATATAAGAATTGTCATAAGCTACTACTCGGTGGTTCTCATCCCGAACAGACTCGCCAGTTGTATCGATATGAACTGAGTGCTCCTATCGGTTTGACATGCCTCATCAGAATCCCTAGTGAGACTTTCCTATGCCCATGTGATTGTCTACAAGTCCAATCGTCTGTGACGAATCCATTTAGCAAGGTTGACTGCAATGCGAGAGACGTTACGTGCGTGAGCACGGACGATGTTTTATCTAGCTGCTCTCTGTATGCCCGACCTCGTCCCTATGTTTGTCGTTCCATACGTGAAGTTGAAGAATCGAACGTTTACGAAACGCGCATACGCTCGCGGAGAGATGTCCGAGTTTGCGTCGAAGCTCTCGGACAACTTCAAGAAGCTCTATGTTGCTGATGAGGACGGGATCACGAAGAATAAACCGCAGCTCGACATTATGCGCGAAATCTCCGAGGAGATTCCCACTTTGTACGAGGGTGGAGTGCGGTTCACGAACAACGTGATTGACATACTTATCACGGGCGCGGAGAAGGCTGTAGTAGGTACCGCGACTCTTGCGAGCCTCGACGACCTTAGAGGAGCCTTTAAGCTTTCAGATAACATTGCCTTCAAAGTAGACTACCGGGATGGGATCGTGAGTTTTGACCCCGCTATTGCTAGCAGAGCTTTCCTCGACCTTTCTCGGGACGTTCGTGCGGTCGGCATCACCGACTTCATCGTCCCGACCAGTCTGGCCAAGGAAGCTGTAGCAGCGAAACGGGAACTCGGTTTCTCCCTAGGAGTCTTCGCTTCGGTGTCCGAGAGTTCCAGCCTGGAGACGCTCGGAGCGGACTACATCGTTTCGGAGGATTTCGGGAGACTGGTTGGCAATGAGTGATCTCGAGAGAAGCATCGCAATGTTGTTCAAGCGGAAAGGCAAGGATTTCCTGACAGAGCGTGAATTCGTTTTCTCAGCGTCGATGGAGACCCGATGGTTCTCGCCCAAGGAAGCTCAGAAGCTGCTGGATACTGGGATAACGGGAGGCTATCTGCAGAGGAAGAATGGGAACGTGTTCCCGACATTCGATTTCTCGAAAGTTGAAGTGCCCTTGGACTACAAGCCGACGAAGGAGATGCTCGACCAAGTGCCCAAGGCAAACCAAGATTTCTTCTCGGAAATGGTCGACAGGATTGTCAAGACGAAATCCGTGTCCAAGAGAGAGGTTGTTTCGAGAGTCAACAAGAAACAGGAGTTGCTCGGCATAGATGTTGAGCCGGCTGCACTTCTCGTTGCTTCAGACTACGGTCTCTCAGTAGAGAGTGCATTCATAGTGCGCGCGACCACCGAGATACTGGGCAGAGATTTCCGCTGAACTCTCCCCTGTCTAGTCTTTCTGCATCCTTATTAGATCCGCAAGAGTGAGCGCCGAAGTGCTCATGCCCTTCGCGACCTGCGTGTCGACAACTTTCTCTCGGAGCTTTATCCCCAGCTCTTTCTCGAGCTTCCTGATGACCTTGTCGTCAGGCCTCATCTGGTCGGTCTCAATCTTGCTGACTATTGTTTGGCGTTCGTTGATCTTCATCGCGAGATCCTTCTGTGTCATTCCCTTGCTCGAGCGCGCATTTCGTATGCGCGCCGCGAAATCCTCCACCAATTCCTCCTTTCCCATTCCCTCGAGAACGTCTTTTGGTTTCGCTCTCTGGTTTCGGATCTCGAGTCTCTGAGTTACCACGGGGATCGGTCCCGTTTCTTTCTCGGGCGCCTTTTTCGATTCGATGCCGAACTTTGAGCATTCGGAGCAAACCTCAAGCGGAACTCCTTCGATAGTCACCTTCTTGCAGAAGGTGACACTTTTGCCGCAGAGCTCGCACATCATGAAAACCACACAACTGGACTAGGAAGCCAAAGAATAAATAGAGTATTTAACCTTATATAATTACCAGCTCGGTAGGAATCGTTGTAACGAGGTGTAGTACATTGGAACAGGACCAGCCAAGCCCGATGTTGGAAGAGACACATAGGAAGATTTCGGTCCTTGAGGAAAGAAATCTCGAGCTTGTCGAAGAGGCTCGCCGAGTGGAAGGAGAGAAGAGGTTCGTCGAGGGGGAGCTCGTTCGGCTCCAGAAGGAGTTGAAGAGGCTCAAGGCCGAGCTGGAGAGGCTTAAGGCGCCACCGCTCATAATAGGGCAGATCAAGGATGTTCTGGCGGACGGGAGAGTCGTGGTGAAGAGCTCGACTGGCCCGGACTTCATCGTCAGCACATCCGACTACGTATCAGCGGAATTGCTGATTGCGGGCGCGCGCGTGGCATTGAACAAGCAGACCCTTGCGGTCATGGGCGTGTTACCCCCGTCTCTCGATCCAATCGTGGTCGGCGCGGAGATAATTTCCAAGCCGGATACTCTCTACGACGACATCGGTGGCATGGAGGACCAGATCCTGGAGGTACGCGAGGCCGTCGAGGATCCGTTGCTGCGGCCGGAGCTGTACAAGAAGGTAGGTATAGACCCGCCTAAGGGTGTTTTGCTGGTCGGTCCTCCAGGTACTGGCAAGACACTGTTGGCCAAGGCAGTTGCCAAGCAGACCAACGCGACTTTCATCAGGTTTGTAGGTTCAGAACTCGTTCAGAAGTACATAGGTGAAGGTGCGAGACTGGTCAGGGAGCTGTTCGACCTTGCTAGGCAGAAGGCGCCTTCGATTGTGTTCATCGACGAGATAGACAGCGTAGGTGCGAAGAGGCTCGAGCTCGCGACCTCTGGAGACAGAGAGGTCCAGAGGACTCTCATGCAGCTCCTCGCTGAGCTGGATGGTTTCAACCCGCTGGGCGAGGTCAAGATCATCGGCGCTACGAACAGACCAGATATTCTGGATGAGGCGCTTCTGAGGCCTGGAAGGTTCGACAGGATTATCGAGATACCGATGCCCAACTTCGAGTCGAGGACCAGTATATACAAGATCCACTCGAAACGCATGAACCGTGACTCCACTGTCAATCTTGAGGAGCTGGCCGCGAAGTCCGAAGGTTCGACAGGCGCGGATATCAAGGCCATTTGCACAGAGGCCGGCATGTTCGCAATCAGAGAGAACAGAGACATCGTGACGATGGTCGACTTCGAGAAGGCAATCTTGAAGGTCCTTGACGAGGGCGCAGACAAAGCGATGGAATCCGGCCCGATGTTCGCGTAGACAAGAACCCGGAAAACCCTGTGCGGAGGTTACTTCTCCGCTTCTTCTTCTATTTCCTTTTCAATCACGAACGCTCCGATGTAGCCACACTTCTTGCAGTGGTACTTGTAGCCAGTGATCAGTGCGTTCTCGTAGTACAGGTCGGCAGAGCCACACTCCGGGCATGTGAGGACTGTCTTCGGTCTTTTCACATGACCCTTAACATTGAGCGAGGAAATAACCGTTTCCTAGTACTGGCCGATCTCAGCCTTCATGAATTCCCTCATGAGCGTGGTCGCGTAGCATCCCTTGGTCAGGGTGAACTGGAACGTGGCCTCGCCTTCACCCACATTGATCGCGAGGTCCTTGTATGACGAAAGGATCTCTCTCCTCGAACCTTTTGAGGACGCCTCCCTAAGTCCGACTATCTGGAAATCCAGTTTCGATATTTCCTCGGCCTCGACTATCTTCCTCTCGATTTCCCCCATCCTCCCGTCAGCGAAGACCGATTCGGTTCCATAAAGAAGACCGCTGACGAAAGCCTTACCCTCCTTCGCGTTGCGCGTAGCCTTCTCAAGATTATCGACGGAAACAAGGATCGAATTGTCGTGGTCAGGGACGTTCGTCTTGCTCAGAGGCAGAACCAAATCGCCTACCTCCGGCTCTCTCAATGACATGCCCTTTCTGATCCTCTCGCTCAGAATGCGGTTGAACAGGTGTGACTGGTATGCGTGGACGAACATCATGAGGAGGTTGTACGGCAGTAGCCTGAGAGCGCCCAAGTAGTCGGTCGGGTTGTCCTTCATGTGTCCTATCATCGTGCGCTCGAAGCTGAGTTTCATCGGGAACTCGCGGAAGGCCCGTTCGAAGTCCCTTGTCTCTTGCAGCACTCGCCTGGCATCGTTCGCTTCCGAACCCTCTTCGTCCATGGGGTTCGCAACATACCTCATGACCGCCCCCTCGAAATCGCCGCGGATCAGGTCTTTTCCAATCAGGTGCGTGATGGGCCTGACAGAGCCGAATCTCTGGATTCCGAAGAAGTTTGGGAATCCTCCGGTCGAGTCGAGCTTCGCCTTGACCGAATCGCAGATGGCCTTTGCGTCAACGCCAGCATCGATGTCCGCGACCCCTATCTTGAACCTGTTCCCGACGAGGTCGCCTATGGAAATCATCCGCCTTGCCCTGTATGCGTCAAGGATCTCGACATCTGGTATCGCGAGCGACTGCACGGCCTCGATAGGTGCGTTGAAGGACATCAGCTGAGTGGACAAGGAGCGGCCGTCCTTGGTGCCCGCGAAACCGATCTTCGCTCTGCCGATCCTGAGATTGCTCCCAAGCCTGCGGACTAGCCTATTGGCCTCCCAATTCCTGTGCCACACTTTGGCGATGACGAACTTGCCCTCGGGGTCAGCTGGCGGCAGAATGGAGATTTCGTCTACCTGAAAGTCCTCCGGGATCTTCCGGAGCTTCCCCCCTATGCCTGGTGTTCCTTCCGTGAGGAAGACCTCGAGCCCGAGTTCACTCTCTTTCATCGTAACCTAAGAACAATCAGCTGGCGTAAGAACATTGGGTACGATCGGTTCTGGAGCAATTCGGGTGGTGAAACCTGCCCAGGATATGGAAACAGGCTTCGAAGAGCTACATGTAGCCAGAAGAACGGTATACGCCAGTCATCGTCAAGAACAAGATGCTGGTCAGGGGGGTCGTCTTCTCTCTGGAATCGGAGCTTCCATCCGAAGCGAAGTTCCTGCTCGAAGATTTCAGATTGGCTGTCAACAATGCGGTCAGGGCAGGCCTTCAAGCCCGGGTCACTTCGAGGAACGCCCTGGTCAGGATCGCATACAAGGATTTTCGCGAACAACATCCAAGGATGTATGCGCAGCATCTGGTATCGGCGTTCGAAGTGGCTGGGAGTAACCTGAAGAACCATCGTAGGCGTGTTCGGAAAGGTGTCCCCTGCAGGACCCCCTATGTCAAGCGCCTGATGATGAAAGCAGAGAACCAGGCGTACAAGCTCGATCGGAGGTCAGGAGTCATCGACCTCCCGATCAGGGCTGGCTGCCACGTCGAGCTGAGACTCATTGTCAGTCAGTATCATCGTAAGTATCTGGACGACATGTCCCTCTCCCTCGGATCGCTGACCGTTCTTCCTGATCGAGTCATAGTGGCGTTCAGGAAGGATGCGCCGAAGCCGTTTGTGCCAGAATCTGCTCTCTCGCTCGACACGAACGAGCGGAGCCTTGACGGCTTGTTTGTCGAAGGCGATGTGGCTAAGGCGGTCAAGGCAGAATTCCCAGAGGTCGCCATCATCCAGCAGCGGCATCACGACAGGCGCAGGAGGCTCCAGAAGAAGAAGGCTCACGATAGACGTTCTTCGAGAAACCTCTGCAGGAGAGAGGGAGCGAGGGAGCACCACCGGATCGACTACAGGCTCCACCAGGTGGCCAACTCGGTCCTGAAGTTCGCGGAGGAGCGGAATTCTGCAATCGTTCTCGAGGACCTGAAAGGGTTCAAATCGAAAAGGAGCAAGGAGCTGAATCGCCGCCTGAGCATGTGGCCCAGAAGGAAACTCCATCAGATCATCGAGTACAAAGCTCGGTGGAGAGGCATTCCAATCTTCAAGGTCGACCCAAGAGACAGCAGCAGAACGTGCCCGATATGTGGGAGGATACAGGATTCCCGAATGGGTGCGGAGTTCAAGTGCGAGTGCGGCTGGCACCTCGACAAGCATGTCAATGCCAGCATCAGCCTGCTGCAAACAGCCATCTCTAAGGGGATGGCAGGGGGTTTATGGCTCAACCCCGGCGCGTTCCAGCATGACGTCATGATGATCCTATACGAGCCAGCGATGGCCGCACGGTCGGAGCCGAATGGAACGAGTGGCATTGTTGGGGTGACCTAGCTGTCATCACCAGATAATGCAACAGAACCGGTATGTTCTACCCTAGCTGCTTCTCGACCAACTGGCGCGCCTCGGCGAATTGGTTGGCGAGGGATTTCGCGGCTTTCTTCAGAGCTGCCTGGGGTTTGCCTTCCTTGACCTCAACTGTCAGGACCGGCTTGTCCAGCTGAGGATGGCCCGTCACGAATCTGGCGTCAGCGACGTTCTTGTCCTGGAGCAGCTCATGTATGAGTGGGTAGATCAGCGTCTCATCGGGGTCGACTATCTCGACCTTGATGCTGTCTTTCTTCTTCTCCAACAGTTTGAACTCCATGCTTCTCAGTTTCACTCGTATGGGCATGGGGTTCATAAAACTATCTCCGTGAGCTTCTCGGTGCTGGCTCGATGACGGTGCGGAGTATCGTCAGCGCTTGCTCTTCTTCTTTGCTGCCTTCGGTTTGGCCTTCTTCTTGGGCTTGACCTGAACCACCTTCCTGCCGCGCGGGTACATGGTCCCGCACATCTGGCAGACATCGACCTCGCACCATCTCGCGTCATCAGTGGCTATTATCTTGATTATGCACGGGTTCTCGCAAAGCGGACACTTGTCTTTAGCCATCTACTTCTCCTCCTAGCCGAACCTTCTCCTCAGCACTGTATGTATTCCTTCGGCTATGACCTTACCGATACCATCCACTTGCATAAGCTCTTCGACGTTCGCATCCGCTATCCCCTTGACGCTCCCGAACTTCTCAAGCAGCCTCTGTGCGAGCGTGGCGGAGACATTCGGTAGCCCTTGGACAAGGAACATCTGTCTGCTCGGGACGTCTAGCGTGGTCTGCATGGTCCTGCCATCCTTCGCATGCTTTGCCATCTCCTGCTTCTCGAGCGAGCGAATGGCCGAAGCCGTCTCGTTTGCGTTGTTGGTCGAGAGCACTGGCATGTGGAACTCCGACAGGATCGCACTCAGGGCATCGTAAACCGCTGCATTCCCGGCTTGGCCTCCGTCGCCTTCCGGTGCTCCTTGAACGATGAGTATCGGATGGAGGTATTCGTGCTTCAACTTGGCCAACGACGCCAGGATCGAGCCATCTGAGATCCCGTCGATGAACTGGTCCACGGTCCGTACAGCGACGGCGACTCTGTTCGAGACTATCACATCGGCGTTCTCAAGGTCCCTCACATCAGTCGAGTATCCCAACTCGGCAAGTGACGTCTGGAGACCAGCACTACCGATTCTTGGTGAAACGACC
>Ga0315285_10003580_pt1 | contig 16130 bp, 16 predicted proteins | sample YL17G09_36_MG_FD_203698 | JGI IMG/M metagenome (GOLD analysis project Ga0315285, IMG submission 203698) | Sediment microbial communities from Yellowstone Lake, YNP, Wyoming, USA - YL17G09_36 | ecosystem: Environmental > Aquatic > Freshwater > Lake > Sediment | place: USA: Wyoming | collected... | reverse complement strand
TGATGGACAACGTTTCCCGGTGGTTCGACGACATGTTCGTCGACTTCCCGACCGGACGCTCGAGCCTGCCGGCGGTGGACGTGCACGAGACCGAGGCCGAGTACCTCATGGAGGTCGATCTCCCCGGCCTGTCCGAGAAGGACATCGAGGTGAAGCTGGACAATTCCCTTCTCACGATCTCCTCGAAGAAGGAGGAGAAGAAGGAAGAGAAGAAGAACGGCTACCTCATGCGCGAGAGGCGCGCGACGAGCTTCTGCCGCAGTTTCGTCCTGCCCGAAGAGGTGGACAGGGAGAAGATCGGAGCCGAGTTCAAGAACGGTGTCCTTCAGCTCAGCTTCCCGAAGGTCCCGGCTGCCAAGCCGAAGACCATCGAGGTCAAGGCGAACTAGTCCCTCTCAGTTCGAGAAAGAACGCGCAAAGGGGGCCCGACAGGGCCCCCTTTCAGTTCTCGGCCCTTCCTGCTTTCCCCGTTTTCCCCTTCCGCGCTTCCCTGCCGCCTCGCGACGCCGCCTTCCGGCCCTTGAGGGCCTGGAGGTAGTGGGCGGTGAGCTCGGGGTACAAGGCGAGGTCGGCCCTGCCGTGCGCGCTGAGGCCGTACAGCCCCGTGTCCAGGCGCTCGAACCAGCCGTACACGTTGCTCCTCAGTATCGAGTAGGTCTTCTCGCCCGTGCCCAGGGACCGCAGCGCGGCGGGAGACAGGCGGCCTTTTTTCGACAGACAGCAGGCGATGTGGATCGCGTTCTCCCTGTAGGCCGTGACGAGCTTCGTGCGGGTGCTCCCCGCCCGGTTGTAGTCCGCCGTCCGCTTCGCGATCTCCTCCAGCACGACCCTGCGCGATTTCGTCCGCTTCCGCCTCTCGAAGGGCAGCGGGTGGAAGACGATCTCCACCGGGGGCTTGCCCGGGTCCAGCGAGACGAGGATGAGCCCGAGCTCGAGCCTGCGCAGCAGGTGCTGCACTCCGCGGCTCTCCTTCCACCATTTCCACTTGTTCGACGGCCGGGGGATCGCGACGTAGACCGTGTCGGTGATGCGCTGCCTGCGGGCGGCTTGGACGAGGAGCGGGACGTTCATCGTCTTCTTCACCTCGACGACGAGCAGCTCCTCCCCGCGGCTGGCCGCGATGTCGCAGTCCTTCACCTCGCTGCGGACGGTCCAGCCCTGCTGGGCGAGATACGCGGTGAGCGGCGCCGCGAGCTCTGCCTCGGAGAACCCCTTACCCATACGCGTCCGGCCGACGGTCCCGCAGCAGGGGCAGGCGCGCGCGGAAGGCCTCCACGGCGTCCTCGTCGCAGGGAGCCGCGATGACCTCCTCCACGCCTTCACGCCCCCGCGCGAGAAGCCGGCCGTGCGGGTCGACGATCGCACTCGCGCCGCGAAGGGGCTGTCCGATGGCCGCTCCCTGCAGCGCGGCTCCCGCGGTGAAAATCCCGTTGTCAAGCGCGCGGGCGCGCAGCGCGAGCTCCCATTCCTCCGCGGGACCGAACCAGGCCGATGCCGCCAGACAGAGCCTCGCCCCCGAAAGGGCGAGGCTGCGCGCCGCTTCGGGGAACCGCGTGTCGTAGCAGATCCACATGCCAATCCGCAGCCCGTCAAAATCGAAGCTCTCGAACCCCCCGCCCGCGGTCGCCCACTCGCCTTCCGACCCGAAGAGGTGAACCTTTCGGTAGATCGAGCGGAGGCTGCCCGCCGCGTCGACGAACGCCATGCTGTCGTGCAGGCTGCCGTCGCCGGCCCGTTCGGCGAAACCGAAGGCGAGGGCGATGGAGAGCTCGCGGGCCATTCGGGCGAGTGCCGCGATCTCGGGCCCGGCCGGCCGCACGGCCAGGGGCCGCAGGTCGGAGGCCGGCAGATACCCGCAGAGGGCAAGCTCGGGAAAGACGATGAGCCCGGCGCCGCGCCCCGCCGCCTCCGCCGCCTGGCCGCGCATGATCGAGGTGTTGGCGGTGAGATCCCCCGGTCTGGCGGCGAACTGTCCGCAGGCTATGATGATCCGCACGGCTCCACGGTAGCCCACTGCGCGCGCCGCAGTCAACACGGTGCGGTCGATCCGCCGCGCCCAAAGCTTGACGCGGGGCCGAATGCGGTCCACCATTGGAGGCCGGAGGTGGACGATGCAAGACGCGACCGGCAGGCGGAAGATCGGTGAACACCTCGTCGACGCGCGGACCCTCCGCAGGGAGCAGGTCGGCATGCTTCTGGACGAGCAGCGGCAGAACGGCGCGATCGCCGTTCAGTCGAAGCTGGGCGAGATCGCCGTCCGCAGGGGATGGGCGGACGCCGACCAGGTCGCCGGCGCCCTCCGCAGCCAGGCGCAATGGGTGATCGACAACACCGACGCGGGGGAGGTGCTCCTCGCCCTCGACTGGATCGCCCCCGCCCAGCTCGAGGAAGCCCGGCGCCGGTGCGCGCGCTCGGCGGAGACCCTCGAGGAGGCCATCGCCGACCTCGGTTTCTGCGCGGCCGACAGGCTGCGCATTGCGAGCGTCGCGGCCTCCGTGCGCACCGCGGGCGCGGTGCGACAGGTCACCTCCTCCAGCTTCTCGCCCTACAATATCATGGAGCTCATCGTCGGCGAGGAGGCGGGCGCGGCCGTGCGCGCCGACGGCATGTGCGCGTGCAGCCAGTGCTGGAGCAACGTCTACGCCCTCGCTCTGAACGAGCTTCCGTCGCGCTACGTGAGCGAGAACAGCCGCGTCCTCGAGTCCTGGGCGAGGTTCCGCGCGGACTACGGCTCACTCGTGCGCGAGAGGGTGGCCGCCGCCCTCGCCCGGGTGCGCTCCAACCCTAAGGCCTCCTGCTGGTCGAGGTTCTCGGACAAGATCCTCGCGGGCCGCGAGGCCGACGACAGAGTGGAGGAAGTGCGGATACGGGTCTCCCATCGGCACGTTCACCTCGGCGCCTCCGACCTCGAGGCCCTCTTCGGCCGGGGTCACGCCCTCGTCATGCTGAAGGACACGGATCAGCCCGGGCAGTTCGCGGCTCAAGAGACGGTGAGCCTCATCGGACAGAAGGGGACGATCGAGAGGGTGCGGGTGATCGGCCCCGTGCGGGAGCGGACCCAGGTGGAGATCTCCGGCACCGACCAGTTCGCGCTCGGCATCCAGGCGCCCGTGCGCGGATCGGGCGACCTCGAGGGGACGCCCGGCATCAGCATCCGCGGCGCCCGGGGGGAGATCGCCCTCAGGAACGGGGTGATCAGGGCGCTGCGGCACATCCACATGACCCCCGCGGAGGCGGACAGGATCGGCGTGCGGGATGCCGCCCGGGTCAGCGTGCGCCTGGTCGGCGACCGGACCACGATCTGCGAAGGGGTCCGCATCCGCGTGAGCCCGTCGGCCGCCCTGGAGATGCACATCGACACTGACGAGGCGAACGCGGCCGGCGTCCCTGCCAACTCGGTCGGGCAGATCCTGATCCCTCAGATGGCGGTGTAGGGCTCAGCTGCCGGAGACGAACGCGCGGCCCAGCGAATCGAGCTCGGCGGGGACGGGAAACACGATCCTGTTGCGGCGGAAGCTGAAGAAGGCCCGCAGGGGCTGGCCCTTGTATCCCCGGCCCTGAAGCAGGCACATCCATTCCCCCTTCCACGTGAAGAAGACGAGGTTCTGGACCGGCAGGTCATCGACGTAGCCGCCGAAGAGGTCATCCAGCCACTGGTCCACGTCGACGATGAGTGTGCCCGACGCGGGTGAGAGCCGAAAGACAGGGGCGTCCGCGCCGGGCTGCCGGGCGTCAGGATACGTGAAACGGGTCTCCCGAAAAACCACGTTCTGGGTGGCGCGGATGGACCCGGGATGATAGCCGAGCAGAGAGAAGGGGATGGGGATCGTGACCGGCCCCCTGAAGGCTATCTCGAGGATGCGCTCGTCCGGCTGGGTGGTGCGGCTCTGCGAGACCCGGGCGATCAGATCGAAGGGCAGCTCGAGGGTCGAGCGGAACTCCGTGAGCACGCCCCGCATCGCTTCCGCATCCAGATCGACGTCGATGCCCTCCCTGATGATGCCGATGACGTACGCAAAGAAGCTGTCCTTCACCTCGCGCGGCGGCAGGCTGATCTCGCGCCCGGGGCGCTCGACGGAGACCTGGGGAAAGGCGGGAGCGCCGGCGGCGGCAATGCAGAGACAGGCAATCAGTGTGCGGGAACTCACGCGGGGCTCTCTGTGCGGATACACTACCGATCGCGCCTCGCATGGGCAAGGACCTCCCGTCCGACGCCCCGCCCGATATTGACAGGCCCCGCGGCGCCCGCCACACTTGTGAGGAGCTGGGAGGTTTCAGTGGACCCGATCTTTCTCGCGTTTCTCGCGGCGATCGCCGTTCTCCTGCTGCTGATCCTCGTGCGGGTCTTCTCGCCCCGATCCGCCGCATCCGCCCAGCTGCTCGACCTGAAGAACGAGCTTGCCGACCTCAAGGCCCGTCAAGTGGAGAGTCAGGCCCAGGCCCTGCGCGCCATCAACGACCACCTCGTGCGCTCGCAGGGCACCCTCAACCAGCAGCTGGACAGCACGAACAGGGCGATCAACGACGTGCACCAGAAGCTCGGGTCGCTCTCCGAGACCGCGAAGAACCTGCAGGAGATCGGGAGGGACATCTCATCGCTGCAGGAGATCCTCCAGGCGCCCAAGCTGCGGGGCAACCTCGGGGAGTACCTGCTGGAGGACCTGCTCAAGCAGGTGCTCCCCTCGCGCAACTACGCGATCAAGCACTCGTTCCGCAACGGCACGCAGGTGGACGCCGCGATCAGCCTCGGCGGCTCCCTCATTCCGATCGATTCGAAGTTCCCCCTTGAGAGCTTCCAGCGGATGGTCGCGGCCGGGACACCCGCCGACCGCCTGCGTTTCCGACGGGAGTTCGTGCGGACGATCAAGGCGCGCATCGACGAGATCGCCGATCGGTACATCAACCCCGACGAGGGGACCTTCGACTTCGCCCTCATGTACGTGCCGGCGGAGAACGTGTTCTACGAGATCATCGTCGCCGACGGGGTCACGGATAAAACCTACGAGATTTTCAACTACGCGATCCAGAAGCACGTCATCCCCGTCTCGCCCAACAGCTTCTACTCCTACCTCATGGCCATCGCCTACGGGCTGCGCGGGTTCCGCATCGAGCAGCAGGCGAAGACGATCATCGGCGATCTGGCGAAGGTGAGCGAGGCATTCGCGGCCTCGGCGGGAGACTTCGACGTGCTGGGCAGGCACATCAGGAACGCGTCGGCCAAGTTCGACGACTGCCAGAGGAGAATGGACAGGTTCGGCGAGCAGGTGGCGCGGATCGCCGGCCGAACGGGTGATCAGGCCGGCGCCGCGACCCTCGCGGATGACGGCAGGGGCGAAGCCGGCCGGCCTACACTCCCATGAGCCGGCTCATCGCATAGTAGTACGACGTGTGGGCGCCCTCGGCGGCCTGGCCGATGCGGGGCACCCTGTCGAACCACGCGAAGGCGTACCCGTGCACGTGCAGCTCCTGGAACACCGCTGAAAGCGTCTCGAGGAACAGCGGAACCCCCGCGACGGCCTCCGCCAGGAGGGAGCCGGCCAGGGAGGGGAGCACGACAAAGAGCGTGCCCGTGTAGACGACGCGCTTCCTCGCAGCCGGCCTCATGCCGTCCCAGTCCAGCACGCTCCTCTCGCGGGCCTCCTCGTCGCGCAGCCCGAGGGGCCGGGGAAGCGGATCGTCGAAATCGAGTTCGCACACCACGTAGGGCCACGGCCTCCCGTCGGGGGAACGCACGCCCTCCTTCCAGCGGTAGCGCGTGCCGAACCTCGTGATGCACAACCCCGCGTTCTGCGTCAGGAGCGGGCTCGTGCCGAAGCGCAGCCGGGCGGCGTGGTGTTCGCGCAGGTACCTCTCCGCCTCCGCCATGAGGCCCGTGCCGATCCCCCTGCCCCGACGCTCCACGTGCACCTCGATGCCCGCGAGACGAAACAACGGCCCGCCCTCGTCCCTGTCGGGTATCAGCCCGATCCAGCCCACCAGTTGTCCCGTCTCTCCGTCGAGGGCGACAATCTTCTCGCCGCGCTTCTCCCTGATGTAGCGCAGGTGATCGAGCGGGCCGTACGGCGCCCCGAGCCGGGGAACGGTGCCGCTCTGGCCGAAGAGGCGGGAGAAGTCCTGCTGGCCCGTCCAGAGGTCCTCCCTCTTCTCGGCGATGAGGCGAACGAACCGGACCATCATTCTCCCTCTATTGTACTGCATCGGCCAAGAAGCGTATCGTGGGGCCCGAGGATCGCAAAATGCCGCAAAAAGAAACCCTGACGGGCCGGGAGCGAGTTCGGCTCGCCCTCGAGCACAGGACCACCGACAGGATCCCCATCGCCATGGTGTGCGCGGGCATCAATCCGCCCGCGGCCCGGGACCTCGCGGCCCATCTGGCGCGGGAAAGGGGGCTCACGGTCGAGACGTACCTCGAGCCGATCGTGGACATCGTGCAGGTGGACCCGGCGTATGCGGGCCCCCCGCTCGCCCCGAAGACCGACATCTGGGGCGTGCAGCGAAGGGACGTGAGCTACGGGGCGGGCAGCTACGACGAGATCAGCCACGCCCCCCTGGCAGCGGCGAGCGGCATGGACGCCGTGGTCGCGCACAGATGGCCCGACGCCTCGTGGTTCGACTACGACTGCCTCCCCGAGCGGATCGCGGCCGCGCGATCGGTGCGCGACAGGTGCCTCATGATCTGGAACGGGAACATCTTCGAGACCTCCTGGTACATGCGAGGCCTGGAGCAGATGCTCGTCGACGTGATGGTCGACGAAGAGCTCGCATGGGGCATCATGGAGAGGGTGACGGACTTCTACGTCCAGTACTTCGACAGGGCGCTCGCCGCCGCCCGCGGCGGGATCGACCTGGTGTTCACGGCGGACGACATCGGCGACCAGCGCGGGCTGCTCCTGCCGATGGACAAATGGCGGCGGCTCATCGCGCCCCACCACCGCAGGCTGAACCGGGCGATCCACGAGCACGGGGCGAAGGTCATCTACCACACCGACGGGTCGATCATGGAAGCCGTCGACGGCCTCATCGACATCGGCATCGACGTCCTGCAGGCGCTCCAGTTCAGCGCCGACAAAATGGACCCCGTCGGGCTGAAGGCGGACTTCGGCGACAGGCTCTGCTTCGAGGGGGGGGTGAGCGTGCAGACCACGCTCCCGTTCGGCGCGCCGGCCGACGTGAGGCGGGAGGTGGAGGACCGCATCCGCGTGCTCGGGCAGGGAGGGGGCTACATCCTCGGCCCCTCTCACTACATCCAGGCCGGGACCCCCGCCGCGAACATCACAGCCATGTTCGACGCCGCCCTCGAATACTACCCGTTCCCGGGCTGAGCGGCGTTCTGGGGGCCCGCGAAGGCCGCCTTTTTGCAATTTCCACCGCGCTACGGTATACTGGAAGGCAGCCATGGAAAAACTGCGGGTGACAAACGGGGTGTTCTGGGTGTCCATACCGGAGGCGGATCTCTCCATCCTCTGCGGGTGCCCGGCCGACAGCGTCAAGCATCTCATGAAGTCCGGGCTCATCGTCGAGAAGGAGAAGAACGGGGCGGTCGCCCAGACCGGGCCCAACGCGATCCTCCTGTCCGACACGAACATCCAGAAGGGCAGCTTCTCGAACCTCGCGGAGTTCCCCGTTCTCCAGATGCTGTACCTGCAGGGAATGATCCTCCCCGGGCACCCCAACAACACGGGCAGGAAACCCATGCTGATCGGGCTTGAGGACCAGGTGCAGAGCCAGAGCAGCTACATCTACCGCGGCACCTACGGGCTCGCCTCCCTCGAGGAGATCGCCGCCTCGGGCGTCCCCGACGGACTGGCCCGGGACATGCTGCGCATCAAGCGGTGGTTCGCCTTCGACAACATCCGCCGCACCGAGGACCTGCTGGACCTGCGGATCGTCGACAGGCCGGCCGTGGAGCTGCGCGGCGGCGCCTTCGTGCGCCGGCGCGGCTTCAACCGCTACGAGTTCATCCATGGGGGCAGGTCGGTCACTGTCGACCTGAACCTCGCCGACGGCGAGGAGTACCTTCCAACCTACTCGCTGGGCTTCCACCGCCTGCACCGCGAGTACTTCTCCGTCGTTCACATCGGCGAGGGGGACGGCTGGGACGTGACCCGGCCATGCATGGCCAGCATCCTCTGCTTCCAGGGGAGGGTTTTCCTGATCGATGCGGGGCCCAACATCGCGCATTCCCTGACCGCCCTCGGGATCAGCATCAACGAGATCGATGGGATCTTCCACACGCACGCGCACGACGACCATTTCGCGGGGCTCACCTCCCTCGCGGGCAGGGACCACCGCATCCGCTACTACGCGACCCCGCCCGTGCGGACGAGCGTCGTGAAGAAATACGCGGCGCTCACCGGCAGGACGGAGGAGAGCTTCGCGGAATACTTCGACGCGCGTGACCTCGCCTTCGACGAGTGGAACCCCGTGGAGGGCATGGAGGTGATGCCCGTCTTCTCCCCGCACCCCGTGGAGACGAACGTGCTGTTCTTCAGGGCCCTCTGGGAGGGGGGCTACAAGAGCTACGCCCACCTCGCCGACATCAGCTCCTTCGAGGTGCTCAGGAAGATGGTGAGCGCAGATCCGGCCAGGAACGGGATCTCGCAGGAGTTCTATGACTCCTGCACCCGGGCGCTCCTCCAGCCCGCCGACATCAAGAAGATCGACATCGGGGGCGGCCTGATCCACGGGATGGCGGAGGACTTTACCGGGGACAGGTCCGGCCGGATCATCCTCGCGCACACGTCGGCCCCCCTCACCGCCGCGCAGAAGGAAATCGGCTCGGGGGCCGCTTTCGCCCAGGACGATGTTCTCATCCCGACCCACTGCGACTATCTGCTGTTGTCCGGGCGCGACTGCCTCCGGGAGTACTTCCCCGCGGTCCCCGCGCACGACATCGCCATGCTCGCCAACTGCCCCCTGGCGAGCTTCGCCCCCGACGCCATCATCCTGCGCGCCGAGGCTCCCGTGAAGGACGTCTACCTCCTGCTGAGCGGGCTGGTGGAGCTCATCGACTCAAAGAGGGGCACCCGCAACATGCTCCCGGCCGGCGCTCTGGTCGGCGAGCTGGCAGGGTTCACCGGCGAGAGCTCCCGGCGCACCTCCCGCGCGGCGAGCCACGTGGCGGCGCTGCGCATCCCGCGGGAGATGTACGTCGAGTTCATCCGCCGCAACGACCTGTCCGAGACGATCCGACGGGTCCACGACAACAGGCAGTTCCTCCAGGGGACCTGGCTGTTCGGCGAAATGGTCTCCCTCCCCGTCCAGAACCGCATTGCGGGGGTCATGGAAAAACGGTCGGTGCGCGAGGACGAGCGGCTGCTCCCCGGCAGCAGGCCCGAAGTCGTGCTCCTCGCGGAGGGTCTGGTCACGGTTTTCGCGGGCAGCCGGCCGATCGAGAACCTTACTCCAGGAGGCTTCTTCGGCGAAGATACGGTCCTCGCGGGCCCTCCCGCGGCCTTCGAGTCGCGCGCCCTGCTCGATTCGACCCTCTACGCGATCCCGGGCGACGCCCTCGCGAGCATCCCCATCGTGCAGTGGAAGCTCCGCGAGACCTATGAACGGAGGCTGCAGAGCCTTCGAACCGAGTTCCGCTTCGAGTGGCGCGAGGTGTACGGCCTGGGCATCCCCGACCTGGACCGCGAGCACGCCGCGCTCTTCCAGACCATCGGCGGCCTGGACGCGGTCGCTGCCGGCCGGCGGCCGCCGGCAGCCGCCCAGGAGGCGATCGAGAAGCTCCTGGGCATCGCGCGCGCGCACCTCGGGACGGAGGAGGAGAGGATGCGGCGCCGGGGGCTGCCCCAGGCCGACTCACTCGCACGAGAGCATGGCGAGTTCCTGAAAAAGGTCGAGGGATTCCAGAAGTTCATCGAGAATGCGCCGGCCACGGCGCTTCGCACGACGATCGACTACCTGAAGGACTGGGCGCTCGACCACGCGCTGCTGGAGAACCGGCGCGACAGGGACCACCTCGGCGCTTAAAGCGCCCTCGGCGCCCCAAGCGCCCTCGGCGCCCCAAGCGCCCTGACGGATCCTGGCCCGCCAAATCGGAGCTCCCGACTGGTTGATGGCGGACGCGAATGTCTGTTCAGAATACCGACGAGCTGATACAATTCGTGAGCGATGCCGAACAGGGCGGATGACTGGTTTGACCAGGCTGTGCGAAACCTCGAGCAGGCTGAGGCCTCCCGGCGGGATGGCAGGCACGAGTGGGCATGTTTCGCCGCGCAGCAAGCCGCGGAACTCGCTGTCAAGGCTTTGCATATGTGGCACGGCCAGGAGGCGTGGGGACACGTCGTCGCCCGGCTCCTGGAGGACCTGCCGAATCCTGCGCCTGCCGACCTCATCGAACGATCGAAGGTCCTCGACAATTTCTACGTGCCAACGCGATATCCGAACGGCCACCCCGAGGGTGCGCCCTTCCGACACTACGGCACATACCAGAGTGAGGAGGCGATCCGGCATGCCAGTCAGGTCATTGAGTTCGTCCGTGCTCGCATGGCCGAAAAAAAACCGGATTGAATCGGCTCTGAAGGACTGGACGCTCGAGCTCGGGCCGCGCTCACCGGATGTGCTTGCGATCGGCTACTTCGGCTCCTACGCCAGGGGAGACTGGGGAGTGGGAAGCGATCTCGACCTGCTCGTCGTCGTTGACCAGAGCGATGCGCCCTTCGAGCGCCGCGCCTCCCGCCTGCGGACCGAATCTCTGCCCGTCCCCGTCGATCCGCTCGTGTACACACGGCGTGAGATCACGGACATGTTCGAGCGGGGCGGGCGATTCCCCGAGATGCTCCGCCGCGAGCTGCGCTGGGTGTGGAAACGGGAGGGGTTCCCGGGATTGCCCGATTGACCGGGCCGGGTCGGACCGACCGGGCCCTCGTCGTCAGGGGAGGCCTGCCCTACCAGTTCTTCGGCCCGCTCTTCACCTTCACCTCGCCGGTCTTGAGGTTCAGAGTGTGGCAGTTCAGGCAGGCTCCCTTGTATCCGGTGATGAAGTAGCTCTTCGCTGGGTCCCTGTAGTGGGAGGCGTGCATCACGAGGTTGAGCGAGGGGGCCGCCCCGCCCTTCTTGTGGCAGAGGGCGCAGTCCGTGGGCACGGTCGTGACCGCCTTCGTCACATCCGGATGCTCCCCCACCTTTTTCAGCATCCCGTTCACCGTCAGGTCCTGGGAGCCTGAGACCTTGTGGCAGTCCACGCAGCCGCGCGGGAAGTTGTCCGCCACGGTGATCCCGGGCAGGAACGGCGCATCCGCCGCGCTCGCGGCCGTGAGGCTGACGACGGCGACGACGGTCCCCAGCGCCAGGAGATCCACGATACCAATAACCCTCGATCTCTTCATGCCACCTCCTCGATCGTACTCACCCGTAACTGTGAAGCCCCGAGAGCAGGAAGTTCACTCCGAAGAACGTGAATATCGTGGCGGCGAAGCCTGCGATCGCGAGAATGGCCGAGACCCGTCCCCGCAGGCTCCGCACCAGGCGCGTGTGAAGGTACGCGGTGTAGATCAGCCACGTGACCAGGGCCCAGGTCTCCTTGGGGTCCCAGCTCCACCAGCTCCCCCACGCGGTCTCCGCCCAGATCGCCCCGAATATGAGGGCACCGGCCGTGAAGATGGGGTAGCCGATGCCGATCGACGTGGCCGCCAGCCTGTCCATGTCCGCGCGCTTCTGCTCGCTTCTCGATGCGAGATGCGCGATCGCCGCCACGAAGCTCACCACGAAGAAGGCCTCTCCGATGAAGGAGAAGGTGACGTGGAGCACCAGCCACAGGGACTGCAGGGCCGGGATGGGCGGCACGATTTCCTTCGGGGCAACGGGCGAGGAGGAGATCATGAGAAGCACCGCGGCCACGAGGGTGGCGCCGAAGGCCACGAAGGGAGGGAGTCCCGTGGAGCGCGCGGCCCCGCGGTTCAGCACGAGACGAAGGACGAAGAGCAGCAGCGCGATCGCAGCCGAGAAGAACACCAGAGACTCGTAGGTGTTGGTCACCGCCACGAAACGGATCGCGATGCTGCGCTGGATGATGGTCGCGACGAGCAGAGCGCCCCCGGCTGCGAGAAGCCAGTGCGAAACCGGGTCCGGGCGCCCGCCCTTTCGCAGCAGGAAGGCGGCCTGCAGGGCGGCCGCAAGGCAGATCAGGACAAGGGCGATCGTCGCCATCATGCCGCCACGTCTCCTCTCTTCTGGGCGAACGTGAGCGCGAGGCCCGCGGCGATCATCGCGAGGGCGGCGATCACGGGGGCGAAGCCCGGGTCCCTCACCGCCTTGAGGCCCGTGAGCAGGCGGCCCGAGACGCGCTCGACGGTGAACGGTCCGATCGCGTCCCCCGCGGCGAGCGTTCGGGTGGAGGCGAGTGAATCGCCTTTCCACTCCTCGAACATGGCTCGCCAATCGGCGCTTCCTTCTCCGGGCTGCCTGACCTCGGCGAAATACCAGAACGAATCTCCTTCCTGGAACCCCTGCCCTGTTGCGGCGACGCTGAGCGCGCCGGCGGCATCCCTCAGGTGCGCGGCGCCCTCCATAGTCCAGGAGGACTGGTAGATGCGCATGCCGGCCAGGCGCAGGGGGTGGTTCACCTCGATCGGAAAGGAAGCGATGGCAGGCTTTCCGTCCCGAGTGACGCTCACCGTGGAGATCCAGTCCTTCGGAGCGCCGCTCACGTATTTCTGGAACTCGAATCCGAGGAGCTTGACCGAGTACGAGCGGTTCAGCGCGGCCTCATCGCCCTCGGCCATCCAAACCAGCTTCTCCTGCCGCGCGAGCGAGGTGACTATCCCCCCCGCGATGAGGATGAGCAGGCCGACGTGGATCAAATCGGGCCCGTAGCGCCTCTTTGCCCCGGTCCGGGCCCGCTTCACGAGCCTGTCCGCCGCGCACACGCCGAGGTTGACGGTGAACAGGAAGCCGGGGGCGAGAAAGAGGATGGAGCTGAAGAACCTGCCCATGCCCGTGGCTGCGATGAGGCCGGCAGCGAAGGCGGAATAGCGGGCCTTGTAGTATTGATCAGGCTGTCCCTGCGGCACGAAGGTCGAGAGGAGGGACAGCACCGTGAGCACGAGGATGAGCACGACCGCGAGGCGCACGGATCTGAAGAATCGGTACAGCGCTTTCACGGCGGCGACCTCAGAGCGGTTCGATTTCCTGCACGAGGGGCAGGAGCACGAGCTCGGGGATCACGAGGTGTGTCGGGAGGCCGCAGACGTCCACCACCACCTTGCCCAGCTCCAGCGGCTGGATGCACTTTGCAGCCGTCTCCGCATCGAAGGGGCGCTGGCCCGCTGCCCGGGCGAAGTCGGTGGGCCCCCACGAGGGGATGATGCACGTCGCCCGCGCGCCCGCGGGACGAAGCTCGGCGTACAGGCACTTCGTGAACTGCAGCAGCCCCGCCTTCGCCGCCGAGTACGGACCGAAGCACGGCCAGGCCTCGATCGCGCAGACCGACGAGATGTTGACGATCGTGCCGCCTTTCTGACGCAGCATGACCGCAGCGGCCCTCCGGCAGCCGAGGATCGCGCCGGTGAGGTTCACCGCGAGGGAGCGCGTGACATCGTCGTCGGAAAGCTCGGCGACGGGGGCGATGTGGATGCCGGCCCCCGCGTTGTTGACAAGGATGTCCAGCCTGCCGTGAGCGCCCATGACCGAGGCGAAGACCCTGTCCCAGTCTGCGCCGACAGTCACGTCGGCGGCGACCGCACGAGCGCCCAGCCTCTCCGCGACGGCCCGCAGGTCCGCCTCCGTGCGGCCCGTGATCCACACGAGCGCCCCCTCGCGGGCGAGTGATTCGGCGATCCCCGCCCCGTAGCCGCGGGAACCCCCCGTGACCATGGCGACCCTGCCCTCGAGGAGCCTCCCCTCATGTCTCATCCCTTGATCCCTCCCGCTGTCAGGCTCTGCACGAGGTACTTCTGGAAAATGAGGGCGAGCACGACCGGCAGGATCGCCGCGATCACCGCGCCCGCCGTCATGTCGCCGTAGCGGATCTGGTACTTGCCGATCATGTCGGTCAGGGCAACGGGGATCGTCTTCGAGCGCGCCGTGCTCGAGAAGATCATGGCGAAGAGGAATTCGTTTGTCGAGGAGATGAACACATAGATCGCGGTGGCCGCGATGCCGGGCGCCGACAGGGGCATCACGACCCTGCCGAGCGCCTGCAGGCGGGTGCATCCGTCGATGCGCGCCGCGCTCTCCAGGTCGCGGGGGATGGTCTGGAAATACCCGTAGAGGATCCACACCGAGATCGGAAGCAGCCATCCCGTGTAGCCGATGACCAGGGCGAGCTTCGTGTCCACGAGCTTCAGCCACCGGCTGAAGATGATGTACAGCGGGATGAGGTCCACCAGGGGCGGCACCATCTGTGTGCCGATGAGAACGAACAGGAACGCCATGCCCCACTTCCAGTCGAGCCGGGCAAGGGCGTAGCCGGTGATGCTGCCCAGGGCGACGCAGACCGTCATGGTCACCACCGCGACGATCAGGGTGTTGAAGACGGCCTGGTAGAACTTCATCAGCCCCTGTTCCTCGAACAGGACGCTGCGGAAGTTCTCGATGGTGGGGTGAGGGGGGAATAAATGCGGGGGGATGTCGTACAGCTCGATGTTGCTCTGCAGGCTCATGTTGATGATCCAGTAAAACGGGAAAAAAGTTACGAGGAGCACCGCTAGCACGAAGAGATAGAGGAAGACCCGGTTCGATCGCCTTGTCACCATGGGCATACGCTCACCGTCCTCCCTCAGAACTCGACCCGCCGGTTCATCACCCGGTAGTACACGACCGCCAGTGCGATGATGAGGATCGTCACCGTGTAGGCCAGGGCCGAGCCCATGCCGAGCTGGTGGTACTTGAACGCAATCTCCCAGACGTAGAAGGTCGTCACCTTCGTAGCGTTCGCCGGCCCTCCGCGTGTCATCACGAAGATGATGTCGAATACGCGCACGGCCTCGACGGTGCGGAGGATCAGCGTGACGAGAATCGGCCACATGACGCAGGGCAGGGTGACGCGGAAGAAGACCTTCGTGGCCCCGGCTCCATCCATCCGCGCCGCCTCGTACAGCTCCTCGGGGATTGCCTGCAACCCCGCCAGGACGAGCAGCACGACGAGGGGCGTCCACTTCCATGCGTCGGCCACGACGATGATGTTCAGCGCCCAGCTCGGATCGGCGAGCCAGGGCTTGTAGCGGCTCAGGATGCCGACAGAAGTGAGGAGGTAGTTGAGAATCCCAATCTTGGGGTGGACGATCCAGTTCCAGATGATCCCGTTCACAACGGGGGGAACGGCCCACGGGATCAGGATGATCGACCGGGCGACCGGACGGCCGATGAACCTGCTGTTGAACGCGACCGCCACCACGACGCCCACGACCATCTCGATGGCGAGCGACGCCACGGTGAAGTAGATGGTGCGCCCAAAGGAGGCGACCAGGTCGGGATCGCGGAAGATGTCGATGTAGTTCTTCAGGCCGCGGAACTCAACCCCCGGGTAGCGGATGTCGCTGCGGAAGAAGCTCACCACGAGCGAGAACACGAGGGGATATGCGTACAAGGCAATCACGATCAGGAGCGCGGGGAGAACGAGGAGGAAAGCAAAAAGCCCCTCGTTGTGCTCCAGGCGCGAGCCGATGCTCATCCGCGGGCCCCGCATCACGCCCGCTCCGCGACGGAAGAAGTCGGGGCGCGCCGAAGCGCGCCCCGTAAGGGATCAAAAAACGGGCTCACCAGCCCAGCAGCTTGTTGCACTTGTCGTTCGCGTCCTTCAGGGCCTGCTTCGTGTCCTTGTTGTTCACAAGGGCGTTCTGTATCTCCGCCGAGATGATGTCGGAGCACTGCGTGTACTCGGCGATCGCTGGCCTGTAGTAGCAGTTGGCCGCGGCCTTGAAGACCACGTCGAGGTTGATCACCTTCTTCACGTCCGCGTCCTTGAACAGGTCTTTGAGGACGGGCGTCATGCCCTCTCCAACGGCCCTCTTCTTCTGCACCTCTGAGGTCTGGAGGAACTTGATGAACTTCTTGGCTGCTTCCTTGTGGTTCGAGGGAGAGGGAACTGCGAGGTACTCGTGGCCTTCGATCGAACCGGTCAGCCCAGCCTTGGCGCCCGGCATGTTGGCGGCGAAGATCTTTCCCGCGAACGGGGTCTGCTC
>Ga0315285_10003578_pt1 | contig 16134 bp, 13 predicted proteins | sample YL17G09_36_MG_FD_203698 | JGI IMG/M metagenome (GOLD analysis project Ga0315285, IMG submission 203698) | Sediment microbial communities from Yellowstone Lake, YNP, Wyoming, USA - YL17G09_36 | ecosystem: Environmental > Aquatic > Freshwater > Lake > Sediment | place: USA: Wyoming | collected... | reverse complement strand
CGAAAAATCCCGGCGGCCCTTAAGTCCAAGTTGTCCCTCTGAGGCCTTCAAATCAACCCTTCGACACTCATGGAAGCCATGAGTGCAGGCGTTTCGCAGCACTCATAAGCCGGAGACGGCTTGTGAGTGCTGCAAGGCTGCTCCCCGGCCGAAGCTCCACGGACTAATGCGCATTGGAGCGCCAGCACACATGAACCGTATCCGGTTCATGAGTACTGCAGGGCGGGGTCGCGTCGGCGAACGGGTCACTTCAGCGGACCTTAATAGGGGGGAGCCGGGACGTCTCGCCGGTCTCGACCGAAAATTGACATCCGATCGTGCTTCGATTTATCATCGCTGACGACATGTCCCGTCTAAGCTTTTTAATTGATGCCGCCCGGGCCTATGCGGCCCTGAGCCCGGACGGCCGCGCCTTCCTCCGGAAACAACGGCCTAAAAATAAGAAAAGCCGCACGCCCGAATCCGTCGCCCTGCTCGAGAACCGGACCAGCCGGATCAGCCTGTTTCGCTCCCTCAAGACCTGCGATGCCATGTTCGGCGAGTGCGTACCCGAATCGGTTTGCGCCGAATCCGGCCGCCTGCGATCGTCCGTCTATGCGCGTTTCGTCCCGTTCGCCTGGATCGGCCTCGAAATCAGGAGTCGCCTTCTCGGCGCCTACGGGATTACGCCCGACGAGTCCCATGACCGCCAGTTGATCCTCCTCACTTTCGTCCATAGGGAGTGGGACGATCTTCTCGATGAGGCCCGGCCGGAGACCCTGTATCGGATCCTGAGGTCCCCCCAACCGCCTGAGCCGCGTTTCCGGCTTCTCTACCATGTGACCGTCTTGACCAATGATCTGTCCAAACAGAAAGGCCGGTACGAAAAGACAGTCGAGGTCTGGGATAAGGCCATGGACTACTACAATCGTCCCTTCCGGGACGAGGAGGCCGCCTCGTACCTTGAAGGCAAGGCCGCCCTGAACGAAGAGATATACGCGCGGGTCCTTCTGCCCGAGGTCCCGCCGGAGCTTTCCACAACCCTGCGCCCGTTTTACGTTTGGTTCTTATCGTTGGACGACGCGGCGGACGTCGAGCGCGACCGGGCCAGGGGCCGGACGACCCCCATGACGCTCGCGGCCGATCCGGTCGAAGAGATCTGGAAGTTTTTCCGGCTCTGCGAAGAAACGATCCGCCGGACCGCGCCCCGAAATCCCGACCTGCTTCTTCTGCTGATGCGGTCGATGACGGCCGATGTCGCGGCCGCCGTCCGCCAGGACCGGGACATCGAGCGCGATTTCTACGCCGCTCCCGACAAGCCCGTCAATCGAAATCCATCTCCATCAAGTCCGTACAGAGCAGGGTCAGCATAGCCCTCGCTTCCGAAGGCCGCAGCCGCGGGCGGATTCTTTTCCAACCCCTGTCGACAATCCGGCGGGCTTCGTCGCGGCAGACCGTCAGGGCTCCGGAGCGCTTGACGAGGGCCAGGGCGGTCTCGATTTCTTCGCTCCGCCGGCGCAATTCCTTGCGGCCGACGATGGCCGCCAGACGGGCCCGGTCCGGCGCGGGAAGAGCCTCGAGGGCCTTGGCCAGGACATAGGTCCATTTCCCTTCCGCGATGTCCTCGCCGCGGACCTTTTTCCACTCGGAGGACCGGCCGTAGCCGTGGATGTCGTCGAGAATCTGGAACCCGACGCTCAGAGAGCGCGCGAAAGCCCGGCAGTCGTCGCGGACGGCCCGCTCGGCCCCGGCCACGACGGCGCACATCTCGGCCAGGCCCTCGACCGGCGCCCCGGTCTTCAGCGCGTACATGTCGAGAATGCGGCCGGGCCGAGCATCGTTCAGCCATCTCCGGATCATGTCCTCGTTCAGGGTCCGCGACCAGAAGAGGTCCATGGCCTGCCCCAAGTGGGCGCGGGCCATCTGGCGCGCGAAGATCTCGTGCATGATCAGGCGCTGCGCATCGTCAAGACCGGGATGGTCCTTGATCAAGAGCGCGGGCAGGAAATAAAGCGTATTGGCGGAGCTGATGGCCGTATCCAGCCCGTAGCGAAGGTGAATGCACGGCTCGCCGCGGCGCAGATGGGAGGCGTCCTCGATATCGTCGATGATCAGCGCGCCGGCATGGCAGAGCTCGGCCATTACGCAGACAAACTGTTCGTAGATTCGAGGGGGAACGCCCAGGGCATCGAGAAGATAGAGCGCGAACAACGGCCGCCAGCGTTTCCCCCCGCGCGACAGAAGATCCCAGGCGGGCTGAGCCAGCATCTCCTTGTAGACGTCGGGATAGATGGCGTCGGCCAAGGGCCCGGCCATTTGTTCGACGCCGGCAGGACGTTGATCCTTCGGAAGGAAAGCCTCGATATGCCGGTCAATACGCCGGACCTGGGCCCTGAAGTAGTCGTGGGCGTCGAAAATATAGCCGTATCCATGAAACTCCCCACGAGCGGTCCCCTTGACCCTGCGTTTGCCGACAACGCCGGAAAATTCTCCGGCGCCTTCCCAGATCGCCCTATGAGCCCCGTAGACGGGGATCTCCTGGTCGGCCGCGAAGGGACGAAAAGCGAGCTCCGCGGCCAGCTCCGGGACCCGGAGCCGCCAAACCACCGGATAGCGGATATAGGTCCGCGGGCTTTCCCACCACTCGGTCGGCTCAAGGCTAAATTCCCTCAGGGGCCGTGTGTTTCCTTGCGCGTCGCGGGCAAGAATCATCCGGGCCAGAGGCGTTTGATTTTGGGCGTCCTTGAGGACATAGACGAGCCAGTCGTGGCCGTTCTCGAAATTGACAGCGAACCAATCCCAGGCCTTGACCCGCTTGACGCCCTTCTCGTCCATCAGGCTGTCCGGATCGCCCCACTGATGATCGATCCAGGCCAGTCCCTTGACTGCGTCGCGGCCGCGCCGGCCCTCGAGACGAAGCCGGGTGTAGGCGTTGTAGAACATACCCCGGTCGGCGTCCCCGCCCTTGCGGAAAGACTCGACGTCAAGGCAGGGCCGTTCGGGGAGGAGGCGGAATCGGCAGGCGCGCCCTTTCCCGGGTTCGCGAAAATGGAGGACGAAATCCGCCTCCGTCTGGGCCAGTTTGAAGTCCTCCCAGCCGGCTGAAAACGGATTCGACCGGAGCCGGGCGGACGTTTCGGCCATTTCAAATTCGCCGGTCCGCAACCCTCCGGCCTTCAGCTCGTCATGAAACGCCCGGATGATGCGGCGGTCGATATTATAGGTAACCGTGTCCGGCCCTCTGGCGACCAGCGCTTCGTGGAAGGCGCGGTCGAAACGGGAGACGCGCGACGGCCGCTCGGTCCTGCCGTCATAGTCCGACTGGAGAAACGAGAAGCTTTCCCGTCGCTTGCCCCGGTCGGTGAGGACGCCGTGGCGAAAGAGCGTCGTCATGAAATACCGGCGCGAGACCGAGGCGCCTTGGTAATAACCGTGGACAAACCACCACTCCAACGAAAATTCGGGGTGGGGCGATTCGTCCCTAAGCAGGCGGGTCGTAGTCACTTCATGATTCTAAATGTTCTCTCCTCAGGGAGCAAGCTCAAGATCGCCGACATCGCGCCCATTTTCTATGACGTGGCGGAAAAATTCATCAAACAACTCCCGCCCGATCTTCCCTATGTCTTTCTCAGCACCAAAGTGCCCCAGACAAACTACCTGATTATCGACGCCTTTCCCTCCGACTATCATATTAACGATCGATTTTATTATCAGTCAACCCATCGACTCCCCGGCATGAATGCCGGGGCTTGCTCAGGGTTAACCCTGAGCCTCGCTTCTCGTCCCCGCCTTTAAAGGCGGGGCTTAGCGTCGGCGAACGGGTCAAAATCCCGAAGCCCAGGGATATCGGGGGATTTATTCCCTTATTGAGCGGTCCGCACCGCCGCAGCGGCGATCGGAACCGGAATTACTTCGGAGGAGGCGGATCTCGGCGGCGACTCACGAACTGGAACAGGACGAAGCGTTTCTTGACCTTGCTGCTCCACGTCCAGGGCAGGAAGCCCCCGCTGTTCGAATAGAAGCCGGCGCACCTCTCGGGCGCGATGATCCGGCCGCCGGGCTTGCCCTCCGTCATCGTGGCCAGCGGCGCGAGATCGTTGCGCGCGAGAATCCGGAATCCGAACGCGGCGAGATCGGCCACCGCGAAATCGCCGGCGGCCGGGAGGGGAGGCGTCGCGGTGCTTGCCGCTATTTCCGCCGTTTCGCTCCGGAGACGAATTCGTATGCTCCGAGATCAAAGGCCGAGCCCTGGGGCCTGGCCGCCCCGAGAAGATCTCTCTTGACCACCGAAGAGAGGTTCGCGCCGGCGTCTTTGCAGGGGCTGCCGGATTTGAGCTGAAAGTTCTTCCCGCCGGGGGCGGCGAAGCCCGGATCCTGGTTGATCGCGGTCGTATCCCAGGAGGGCGGCGCGCCCTTGCCGAACCAGCAGTTTCGGTAGGCCGCCGAGGAAAGCGAGACGGATTCCGAGGCCATATACGGCGCGCCCTTTGAAAAGATGATGTTATTCCTGAAATCCGCTTTCGTGCCCGTTGCGATGGCCTCGGGGCTGATCAGCAGGTGGCCGCTGGAAGCGGGGTCCGCGGCCCCGGACCATCCGCAGCCGTAAAGCGTGTTGTTGTAGCAGTAGACGCGCGCGTTGCGTCTCGCCTCATGCCCCGTATTGATCCGGATCCCGGTATGGTAGGAAGCGTCATCGGACCACTCCGGGCCGAGTCCCGCGTTGACAATAAGGTTGTTGGTGATCCAGTTGTCGCCCGTAACGTAGTAGCCCAGCATGATGCCGTCGCCCCGCTGGTTGACGATGACGTTGTCATGGATGCGGTGCCGCTCGATGAAGGCCGCGTACTCCTGTTCGCTGTAGACGTTGATCCCCCGGTTGCACTTGCTGTCGTGGATGTAGTTCCAAGCGATCTCTCGATTCGATTCCGTCGGCGCCCGCGGAGAGTCATCCTTTCTCCACCCTTTGCCGTAGACCCCGTGATAGAGCTTGCTGCACGAGGCCTTCCCGACATTTTTCAACTCATTGCCGAGGACGAGGACGTCATTCCCTTCGACGTTGATGACCCCGTCCATGCCGTCGCCGTTGGGCGCCGTCATGAAGTTTCCGATGACTCGGTATCCCGTTCTGGCAGCCACGCCGATGGTTCCCGTCGTAATGGTAAACTTGGCCACAACCCAGTGGGAGGTGTAAGCGTCGTCATCCGAGGAGTAATTAAAGAACGCGCGCTCGATCCCGCTGTTTCCCACCCGCGAAGTCGCTCCCGGGTAGACGACAAGGGCCTTCGGCTTGCCTTTCTCGCCGTTGGAACCGAGGTTGACGCACGCGCTGGAATCGGTTTCCGTCGTCTGATCGACTCCGTTCCCGATATAGGCGATATCGCCCGGAGCGAGCGCCTGCACCGCGGCCGGGATTGTCCTCCAGGGCTTGGACCAACTGCCGTTGCCGGAATTATCCTTGCCGTCGGTCTTGACGAAATAGATTCGCCCGGACCGCACGGTGAAGTTGAGCGAATTCGACTTCTGTCCGTTCACCACGACATAGATCTGGCCGTTTCCATCCTTGGCCAGACGGCTCACTTGAAACGAAACCATCTGCATTTTGTGGAAGATCGAGAGGTCGGCCGGGGCGGCGGCATTGCCCCAGAAGTAGTACGAGGCCGCCTCGCTCCCGTTGCAGTACGCTTTCGAGGATCCCCGGGCGCTGCCCAGATTGACCCCCCAGATCGTCACGATGGCTCCGTTCTGGCCCGGAATACGCCCCCCCGAACTGTCGCTATTGCCGGTCTTCGGACCGCTCGTGATGTCGCTGAAGTAGAGGACTGGGGCTCCGAAGGCAGCTCCTCCAGTCATGGAGACGACGGCCGCCAGCAAAACCGGCCGCAAGCACCAGCCGCAAACTCGACCCATGAGCCCGGATCTTTGCATTGAGCATCTCCCTTCTCGTCCGGCAATCCCCCGGATTGGTTTCAAGCGCGAACCAGATATCCCGAGTGTTCAGTGCACCAGGATGATGTGGGACGCTGTGTTCTGTTCATCGACCTCCTTGATGGACCCGTCGTAGTCGACGATCGCCCCCAGCCGGTAGGTGGTTCCCGGAACGAGATCCGCGGGAATCGTCAGGGTCACGTATCGCGTATCGACATTGTTGCATTGCTGGACGAACGTCCTTGTGTCGATCAACCGGTCGGCGGTGGTGACGTAGGCGTCGGTCGAAATGTAGTAGCCGATTTTCACGGTCTGGGTGGTCTCGCCGCTGTTTTCGTAGGTGAACCAAACGCGTACACTCTGGCCCCTGTTCACGTCGTAGCGCCGCTGTCCGGTATAGTTCGTGTAGGTGAGCTCGACGCCTCCGCTGGTCATGGTACACTTGCCGTGGACGCTGTACTCTCCGTCAACCCCCGTCCACTTGAAAAGCGTCACGCCCACGTTTTCGATGGAGATACCGTCCTTGTGGGTATACAATTTGACCAAGCCGTGGGAGGCATCCTCGCCGACATAGCCATGGGCCGTATATCCATTGGCGTTGATGTGGGTATAGTCAATTCCCATGAGATTGTATTCTTGGTTCTCGTGCTTCAGTCCCGCCACATGGCCGTATTCATGGAGCGCCGTCGTTTGAAAGGGGCGGTCCGGGCCTCCGTAAGCCCACAGATTGTGCTTTTGCATGGATGTGGTGTAGGATTCCCCGCTGTAAAAAATGACGTCCGCCTCTACGATGTAGCCGCCGGCGTTGTACCACCAAAATGTCCAAGCCGGGTCGTATGCCGGATCATTCGAAAACCAGACTTCGCTTTGGCCGTTTTCCAGGCCTACGGAAGCATCATCGTACCGTTGGATGATTCGGAACTCGCTCGGGTTCTTGTTGAAAAGACCGGCGACGGTCCTGAGGGCGGACCGCCAGGCGCTGCCCGCGGGAAAGCTCCCCGCATGGGCACGCAGCGTGGCTTCGTTATTATACCAGCGGCCGTGCGTATGATAGGCCACGGCCGCCGAACCGGCCGACATCAGGACGATGAAGGCCGCCCAGGAAACCAGCTTATTTTTCATTGGGACCTCCCTGGCGTCTTTTTGGCAGGCGGATTTTCCGCCGGTGGGGGCGCGGGTGTCTGGTCGGGACCCGCGAACGGCCTGGTCCGGTCCGCATTCACGAAGACCCGCGCGGGCGTCGTATTGCGGGCCACATCGGCGATAATCGCCATAAGCGCCTCGGCCCGCACGGTGTCCCCCGGAAAATCCACGGCCCAGGGGCCGGTAGTTTGAGTTCGGAAGACGCGTCCGTCGACCGTGGTTGTGGAGACCTCTTCGAGACGGACCATTTCCCCTGACCTCAGGAAACCATCCCGTCCCAAGAGAAGGGCCAGGCCCTCCTCCGTGTAGACCCGGCCCCGGATTATGCGTAGGCGACCCTCCACGCCGCCCGCCAGAGGGCACATTCTCCTCGTGTTTCCCTCCACGAACAGGATGTCATGATCGCCCACATCGAACTGGGGCGTATTGCTGGAGGCCATGTAGAGCATCTTGCGGGGATCAAAGCCTCCGATGAATCGGAGCGTTATCGGACCGCGCGGCGCTTTCCCAAGGAACACCCGCTCCACCCGGTAGGTCACAAATGTATGCGGGATGCGAACGCTTTCCGGAGCGGTCGGTTCCGAGAGCAGGTATTCGATCTTCTCCACCCGCCCGGCGAAGGCGAGCTCCGAACGGGCGGCCATGGCCTTGAAAGACCAAGGACCCGACATGGCTTGAACGTTCCCGCCCAACAAGGTTATTGCCGCCAAGACGGCCAGCCAAAGCCCCGGGAACGGCGCTTTCTTTAAGCGCACTTTACTCTTCATAAGCCCTCCTTTTCTCGATATTGAGGCGGCATTTATGGCTCGCTCGCAGATATCTTGCGTCTCCCCGAGGAAATAGCTTCTCAGCCGGGCTTGCCGAAGGGATATGTGGATTTCCATTATCCCCGCTCTTTATTATTGATGAGTATAGGTCGCTATAAAATTAATGTCAATGCGCGCTTCCGGAGAGCGTACAAATAGAGGTGTTTTCCCAACCTGAGCGGTTGGGAGCTTTATTGACAGGCTATTCCTGATCGGAAGGGCTCAGCGCGCCTGTATATCAAAGGTCAGCTTGACGCCGTAAAGCCGGGCGTAGTCCGTCTCGGTCCGCAGGGACTGGCCGAGCGCCGCCGGGTCAAGCTGGAGCCTTCCCTGAAAGACGACTTTTTTGTCGATGACGATCTCCAGCGGATCGGGGCCGTAGTGGAGGTCGTTGCGCAAGTTCCGAAGAAAGTTATTTCCAGCGAATAGAGAATCCACTCAAATATCTTTGGGATCGATAGGAGAGTGTCGAAAAATATAGACTTCCTATTTTCCCTTGGAAAATACTTGTATACAATTATTTGTCATATCAACTACATATACTTTACCGGAGTTATCGACAGTTATACCCAAAGGATATCGAAATTGTCCGTTTCCTGCGCCTAATGAACCCCACGTGGTGATAAAAACGCCGGTATTGCTGAATTTCTGGATGCGGTCGTTGAGATCAGCTACATATACATTACCGGAGCTATCGACAGTTATGCCTTCAGGCCCATCAAATTGTCCGTTTCCTGTGCCGGATGAACCCCATTTGGCGATAAATGCGCCGGTGCCGCTGAATTTCTGGATGCGGTTGTTGCCCAAATCAGCTACATAGACGTTGCCGGAGATATCGGCGGTTATACCAGCAGGGAAATTAAATTGACCGTTCCCTGTGCCATCGGAACCCCACTGGGCTAAATATGCGCCGCTGCTGTCGAATTTCTGGATGCGGTCGTTGCCGGCATCACCTACATAGACGTTGCCGGAGCTATCGACAGTTACAGCATCAGGCCAATAAAATTGGCCGTTCCCTTTGCCATAGGAACCCCACTGGGTTAAATATGCGCCGCTGCTGCTGAATTTCTGGATGCGGTTGTTGCCGGCATCGGCTACATATACGTTATCGGAGCTGTCGATGGTTATGCCGGTAGGAGCCTTCAATTGACCGTTCCCTGCGCCAGAAGAGCCCCATTTGGCGAGAAATGTGCCGATGCTGTTGAACTTCTGGATGCGATTATTTCCAGTATCGGCTACATAAATATTTTGCGAACTATCGTGCGCTATTTCTTGTGGATTACCAAATTCGCTATTTCCCATAACCCAGGGCGAACCCCACTTGATGATGAAAACACGGGCGCTGTTGAATTTCTGGATGCGGTTGTTGCCGGGATCGGCTACAAAGACATTACCGGATTTATCGACGGCTATACCCCAGGGAGATTTGAATTGACCGTTCTCTGCGCCTAATGAACCCCACTGGGCTAAATATGTGCCGCTGCCGTTGAATTTCTGGATGCGGTTATTGCCGCGATCAGCGACATAGACGTTACCGGAGGCGTCGACAGTTATCCCAAAGGGCAGATTAAATTGTCCGTTCCCTGTGCCTGATGAACCCCACGTGATGAGATTTACGCCGTTAAGGTCGAATTTCTGAATGCGCTGATTGCCCGTATCAGCCACATACACGTTGGAGTTATCGATAGTTATACCCATAGGAGCTTGAAGTCCCTTACTTCCTGTGCCCCATGAACCCCACTGGGCTAAATATACGCCGCTGCCGCTGAATTTCTGGATACGGTTGTTGAAGGTATCAGCTACATAGACGTTACCGGAGATATCGACGGTTATAGCGCGAGGCCAATTAAATTGTCCGTTTTCTCTGCCATAGGAACCCCACTTGGCGATAAATTTGCCGCTGCTGCTGAATTTCTGGATGCGGTCGTTGTTGCAATCAGCGACATAGACGTTACCGGATTTATCGAAGGCTATACCGCAAGCAAAAACAAATTGTCCGTTTCCTGTGCCATAGGAACCCCACTTGGCGATAAATTTGCCGCTGCCGCTGAATTTCTGGATGCGGTCGTTGCCGGTATCAGTCACATAGACGTTACCGGATTTATCGACGGCTACTACGCGAGGACCGAACAATTCTCCGTTGCCGCCACCGACAAAAACGCCCCATTTCCTCAAAAATGTGTAGCTTCCGGCGGCGGCTGATACCGCAAGTGAGGTTCTTGAAGAAGAATTTCTTACCTGCCGGCGCTGAACTTCATTGTGGTCTTGCAGGAATTCCCGGAGCAAGACGTCTCTGCCGGGAGAACGATGTTTTGTCCTTTCTTGTGATACTAAGGTATCGGAGACGCTCATTATAAGCATCAAGCCGATGATAAGAAAGAGGACACCATTTTTACGATTCATGACTTTGCTCCTCTTCCGATTTACAAGCAGTATACAAAAAGCGGAAAATAAAATGTATAAGAATTTGCTTTTTCCGCGGCGCGCTGAATGGCCGCTCCGTGCGATAGATCTCCCCTCCCGATCATGATGGAATTGTATCGCCGGCCGGGCGGCGCTGTCAAGCACCTCGACTCCCGCTCCCCATGATCAACAGTTTCCGCTTCCGGCAAGCGGTGTAATTGCGCGAGCCGGATTTCCGGGCGAAGCTCTACAGGCCGCTTCGCGGAGATTGAATGGCTATATGCTCCCGAAGTCGAACCCCGTTATTCGCTTCACCGCCGCGGCGGGGCGTAGAACGTATCGGGGTTTGACGTATAGACGGCGCCGGCGAAAATCTCTTCGTTGCCCCCCGCGAACTTCTTCGGATTCGGCGCTCCCTTGGGAACGAGCACGAGCTGGGCCGTCGTCCGGTGTTCGAAGGCGCGCTGGTCGTTGCCCATCTTGAAGAAGAACGCGTTTCTCAGGATGAACGGCTTCCACTCGACGAACACTTCGGCCCCCGCGCTGCAAACGACGGGGCGGTCCTCCGCGAACGCCGCCTGGATCTCGATCCCGCTGAGGGGAATGCCGTCGAGCTCTCCTATCGCCCCGTACTGCCCGTCGGCCAAGACCCATTTGCGATAATCGTCGAGCCAGACCTCGGCGACCGAATGCGCTTCGCTGCGCGTCTCGACGTCGCGCGGCAAGAGGTTGACGACGCGCGCCGGCATGCCGTAGGCTGCGGCGACGCCGGCCATCACGATGGCGTACTCGCGGCAGATGAAACGGCCGCCCTTCTGCGCCTCGCGAAGGATCGTGACCGGGTCGGATTTCGATGCCATCTGGTTGGGGCTGTGCTCCCAACGGGTGCTGACCCAATGGGTCAGGAGCCGCAGCTTTTCATAATCGTTCTTGGCCTCAGCCACGACGGCGTCGATCGCGAATTCGCGGCGCATCTCGACGAGCCGGAGGGCCTTGGGATCGTCGTACAGGACGGGAAACTCCGGCGCCGGCCGGGTGCGGTCCCAGACGAGCGGCGCAGGGCCGTACTTGGCTTTGATCTCCGCCAGGAGAGACTTGAATCCCGGGTCGCCTCGGAGAGAGTCGAAATCCGAGTCGCTTGTGAATTTGGAATAATCCGTGAAACCTGCGGCGACGGCCTGGCGGATCGCGGCCAGGGCCTCTGCTTTTTGCCCCGCCAGCGCGTGGATGCAGGACTTCATGTAGAAGACCCCGCCCCGGACCTCCAGGTTTTGCGTATCGTCCGCGAGTTTAAGCATCCGGTCGAGAACGGCCATGGCCCCGGGCCAGTCCTTCCGGCCGTAGACGCGCTTCAGTTCTTCGTTGAGCGTGACCCACTGGTCGTCAACGCTCGGCTTCTGCGCGAGCAGGGGAGCGCAGACGAGCACAAGAACCAAGACCGTGAGCAGAGTGGAATTCAAGCGGATCATGGATCGCCTCCTTCATCGTGTCCTATCATACTATCTACGAAGGGCCGGCTCTAAAAGGTTTATCTGTCGTTTTATTTATTGACATCTTCTTGACCCGTTCGCCCGCTCGAAACGAGTCTCATACTCCGCGACAAACCGCTCGAAATGACTGAAACTCCACGGACTTACATCCGTGCGATCTATGAGATGTTGGAGCGCACCCATATAGAAGTACTGCGAAACCGCACTCATGGAAGCCCTGAGTACTGCAAGGCTGCTGCCTGTCCCCGGAGCGGATCATTCGATATTTTGTGCCAGACAAACCTCCCTGGAATTCCGCGAAGGGGATGGAACAGCACCCGGTAGAGGACGCTCCGCTCCGGATGTCGAGGACGATCGTTAGGAGGAATCAGGCCTAGAAAACGTCAACCGGCGTTGACGCTCGACCAGGAGAATGGAAACGGCGGGGAACTAAAGAAAACGGGAAACGCCCATGCCGCCGCGAGCGGGCCAGAGCACGCACGTGGTAAACGGTAATGATCTCCGATTCCAGGGGAATAAAGACTTTTATGGTATTGGAAAATTCACAAAAAAAAGTCAAAGGAAAAATCTCGCAACAGAATTTTTCCGCCTGATCATTATGGCATGAAATCGCCAGCCTCGCGGCGATGTCAATGATCGTCCGTATGTCGGACGATTACCGATAATATGATAGTATCTCATTATCCTGGACCGCCCCCCATTTCGGACCAATTCCCGTTCGATGCCGATTCAACTCACATTAAAGCTGCGGAATCCTCAAGTGCGCCGCCGGATCGCCGAAAACCAGCTAATTCTGCGCATCGCTGCGAATGATCCAACTATCAACAAATCTTTTAAGGATCTCGACATTTCTCTAACAAGCTACAGATTTTTTCCAGAATTAAAGAAGGAGGTCGATATTTTTCAAAGTCCCTGAGCTGAGCTCTATTATTCTTTAGCTCCCTTTATGTAATACACGTTCTGGGGGTGTTCTTCTTGAGATATAAAATTCAATTCTCCCCATGTTAAATGGATAATATCATTCAAGTCTAATACCATTCGAGGAGTACGCGAATGTATGGGAGTCACGGTTATCCTCTGGCTCTTAGTCCAGGTGTCTCCACCGTCAGCGCTCATTTTGTGATAGAGCTCTAAATTTCCCGTGACTTCGTCTGAATACATGACATGGGGATTATTATCAGAATCCAGAGATATTTCAAAGTCAGGCTCCAACCACTCTATTTGGTTTACATGAATCTGCGTTGCTATTTTTTTAGGCTGACTCCACGTTAAACCCCCATCTTCGCTTTTTAAGTAGATTGTTTTAATTTCTGGATAATTCCTACGGTTCTTCCAGATTAAATGGAGCGTATTGTCGGTTCCTATCGCAAGCTCAAAACTCCCATTCGGATGGGAATCTGGAGTCTTTAGGGAAGTCCAGGTACTCCCGCCATTTTTGCTTTTGACATAATAGATTCCGTATTTTTTCGTCCCCAGAGTTGCAAAATTCATAAATACAAACAATGTGCCCTTTGAATTTACAACCATTTCTAAACCTGTCGCCCAAAGACACCTGGCCAGCTCTTTAGGTTTTGTCCAGGTCTTCCCTCCGTCTTCGCTTTTTATATGATAAAACTCACAAAACGATTCTTCATTCATCTCTCCGGGGATATAGTCAAACCAAACCACATGAATCCTGTTTGCGGAGTCCACAACAATATGTGGCTCCCCAGAGTCTTTTTTCTGCCATGTTATTCTTTTTGGCAGAGTCCAGTTCTGGCCGCCATCGGTGCTTTTGACGTAAAAAATTGCAAGCTTTTTGCCTGGTTTGCTGGATTCAAAAACTACATAAAGACCGTTATCCGGGCCAACAGCTATATCTGCCTTGTGCGATTGATTGAGGCCCTGGCCGAGTTCTTTCGCTCCTGTCCATGTCTCTCCGCCGTCCAGGCTTTTCCTGTGATAAATTCCCGTGGCATCCCCCAAAACATGGAGAGAATTTCTTTTGTCCAAAATGATAGCTGAGCTGCCACCCGGACCGAGATTTCTTTGATTTTTCCAGACATGAGCATCAATCAGAATTGGCACGCTCAATAGAAATAAAAAAAATACCGCACCGCGCAACTTATCTCCCCTCTTGATCATGCTTGAATTATATCGCCGGCCGCCCGGCGATGTCAAGAACCTTGACTCCCGCTCCCCATGATCACGAAAGCTTAGAAATATCCCTCTCTCTCCTCGGCCGCCCGGAGCGCGGCCTGCTCGAAGACATGGGAGGGCGGCGGCTTGTCTGCCACAAACGTCAATCCGAGGTGGTCGACGATCCGGTCCACGGCCCCGAAATCCGTGATGAAAGCGATGACCTTCATCGAGCCCCCGCACTTGGGGCAGACCTCGCGGCCGAAGATTGCGGCCAGCCGCGCGTCGTCCATCCGCGGAATCAGATGGAAGATCCCCGCACTCATGAACCGTTTCCGGTTCATGAGTACAGGCGAAGCGCCGCCTCATCCGTCCCGCCCTCGGTCACCAGGAAATGGAGGTGCGGCTCAGCATCTTCGAGATGGTGAAGAGGTACTTCTCCACGACCTCTTTGACGATCGGCCGGAAGTAACCGTACTCTCGCTCGAAACGAGTCTCATACTCCGCGACAAACCGCCCGAAATGACTGAAGCTCCACGGACTTACATCCGTGCGATCTATGAGATGTTGGAGCGCACCCATGGAGCCGTAAATACGGCTCCATGAGTACTGCGAAACCGCACTCATGGAAGCGCTGAGTACTGCAAGGCTGCTGCCTGTCCCCGGAGCGGATCATTCGATATTTTGTGCCAGACAAACCTCCCTGGAATTCCGCGAAGGGGATGGAACAGCACCCGGTAGAGGACGGTCCTCTCCGGATGCCGGGGACGATAGACTCCCGCCATGGCGGGAGAATAGTCTCAAGAAACAGGCCAACGTCATGGATAAGGCCGGCTCACCCTGAAAAGAAAGGAGGAGTCCCAGCTCGTTAGGAGGAATAAATCTGTCTCCACGCATACCGGTTTGACAAAAAAAGAATCTTTATTATTATATTATCATAAAAAAGGAGCACCCATGAAAACACGAGGCGAGAAGCACTTTGTCGGCATGCCCCGTTTCGGCGCCCGGATGTATGACCGTTTCCTTTATGTGGAACCGATTCAAGCCCGCATCGTGGAAATCGCGCAGGACCTGGTGTCACGGGCAGGGAAGGGGAAGTGGCTGGATGCCGGGACAGGACCGGGTCGGCTGCTCATCGAGATCCACCGGCTCAACCCGGAGATCGAGCTCTTCGGACTCGATATTTCCGCCGCGATGATCGCCGTGGCGCGCAAGAACCTGCAAGGCGTCACTGCAGATTTGCGTGTCAGCACCATGCGCCATACCGACTATGAAAGCGACTTTTTCACCGTGGTCACCAGCATCGGCAGCTTCTACCTCTGGGACCACCCGGAAGAATCCCTGGAAGAGATCTTCCGCATACTGAAAAAAGGCGAATCGGCGTACATCTTTGAAGTCACCAAAGACATCGACGAAAAGGAGTACCAGAACGCCCTGAAAGAGAATCTGCGGAAATTGAATTGGGTGCGCCGGCTTATTGGACCTTTGGCTCTGCGAAAATCGTTGAGAATGAGCTACCGAAGCGAAGAGTTCGCCAAGATCATTGAAAAGACGAGCTTTTCGAGAAGTTACACCATAGAAAAAATAAAATTGTCGGACATGCCCATGTGGGCGCGTATCACATTGAAGAAAATGCCACCATCACCGGCAACCCATTGACCCGGCCGCTGCCCGAATAATATTCGAATAAAGCCGTAGGGACCATTCATGAATTGCTCCATCATCTGTTCAACCACGCCATCTTTAAATATAAGAATTTGCTTTTTCCGCGGCGCGGTAAATGGCCGCTCCGTGCGATAAATCTCCCCTCCTGATCTGGAACACTATCGCCGCCCGGAGCGCGGCCTGATCGATGGCTAGGAGAGCGGCAGCCCTGAGGGAGAGGGAAACATCCCTCACCCTCAGGGCGCCTGTATATCAAAGGTCAGCTTGACGCCGTAAAGCCGGACATAGTCCGTCTCGGTCCGCAGGGACTCCCCGAGCGCGGCCGGATCAAGCCGGAGCCTTCCCTGAAAGACGACTTTTTTGTCGATGACGATCTCCAGCGGATCGGGGCCGCCTTCCGTTCGATCCGGATCCAGTAATTCCGGCTCTCGGCGGACTCGTCCAGGACCAGGTTGAGCTTGGCCGGCGCGGGGTCGCGGCGGTATTTCCGGAAGAAGGACAGGAGGTCGTCCTTGTGGGACTCGAAGTTGATCGTATGGCCCACGCCCTAGGCGGCCTGGAACCGGAAGGGGATGGAATTCCGCTGGAGGAAATCGGCCAGGATC
>Ga0315285_10003577_pt1 | contig 16140 bp, 22 predicted proteins | sample YL17G09_36_MG_FD_203698 | JGI IMG/M metagenome (GOLD analysis project Ga0315285, IMG submission 203698) | Sediment microbial communities from Yellowstone Lake, YNP, Wyoming, USA - YL17G09_36 | ecosystem: Environmental > Aquatic > Freshwater > Lake > Sediment | place: USA: Wyoming | collected... | reverse complement strand
GGTAGTCTTTGACCAAAGGCTCATCGATGCCTTGGTCAACGAACTTTTTCTCAACTGATTTGAAGTCAGCGGTGACGAGAGAGTATTTATTTTTTACTTGGGAAAATGGTGAGCTTCTTTCTTATCTCGTCAGAGCACTGAATTTTAGCGGGGTCATCGACGTAGATCTTATCTTCTACGTTTAAGTCGTCGGGCAAAGAGGTGATCTTAGTGCGTCGGAGATTTAAACTCCCACCGACCTCAAGCCCTGCGGGCAAAGAGGTGATGGGAGTGCCGTAGAGATCTAAATACCCACCGATCTTAAGCCCTGCGGGCAACGAGGTGATCTTAGTGTAGCTGAGATCTAAACTCCCACCGACCTCAAGCCCCTTGGGCAACGAGGTGATAGGAGTGCCGTAGAGACTTAACCTCCCACCCACCGTGAGCCCTGCGGGCAACGAGGTGATAGGAGTGTTGTTGAGATCTAAATACCCACCCACCGTGAGCCCTGCGGGCAACGAGGTGATCTTAGTGTAGCTGAGATCTAAACTCCCACCGACCTCAAGCCCCTTGGGCAACGAGGTGATAGGAGTGCGGTAGAGACTTAACCTCCCACCGACCTTAAGCCCTGCGGGCAAAGAGGTGATAGGAGTGCCGTAGAGATTTAAATCCCCACCGACCTTAAGCCCTGCGGGCAACGAGGTGATCTTAGTGCCTTCGAGATTTAAATCCCCACCGACCTTCAGCCCTGCGGGCAACGAGGTGATAGGAGTGCCGTAGAGATATAAATACCCACCCACCGTGAGCCCTGCGGGCAACGAGGTGATAGCAGTGCCGACGAGATGTAAACTCCCACCGACCTTAAGCCCTGCGGGCAAAGAGGTGATCTTAGTGTAGCCGAGATCTAAATCCCCACTTACTTTTAGGTTTTCTGGTAGGTTGAACGCATCATATTTTTTACCGTTGATGGTAACTAGATGAACGGCTTTTTCTACTCTAGCCGTTAATTTGTATTTAGCTTGGATTTTTTTTAGAAAGGACATACTTACCTCTATTGATTTGCAATTTAATATTTTGCAAGCAATTTACAATTTCAGCTTGCTCTCGCGGCACTACCGTTAGTATCCGAAATATTTTGTAACCGAATACTCTTTACCCCGTGCTTTAAATACCCAAGAGCCTTTTTTTCGTTGCTCTAATTTAGATTCATAGTTTGTTGGAACACTAAAGAATTTTCTTAGGCATTGTTCTAGACCATCTTCTTTACATTTTATTTCTCTACTACTTCCCAGTTGTGTAACATCATATACTTTAAATGTTTCTTCGTTTTGTGCTACCACAACAGTATAATGCGAATTGATCTTTTGAGTGAATTTCATTCGGTAACTCCTTATAATCTGCGATTCCCATTCCTCTGTATGTAATAAAATCTATCTTATATTTTTTTGTGTATAAAAATTAAGTAAAAATATAACATTTATATATTTTACAGTATAAAATTTTCTACTAATAGGACTAATGGGGTTGATTATGTGCTGTGCTTATTCTACCATATTTAAAATTCTTAACTTTGGGGTTTATTTATGGCAAGAGCACCGTACACTAGTGAAGCTGGTTATGAAGTAATTGCAGGTCAAGATGTAACGGACAGGCGATATAATACTACACGTTATATGCTGCTTTATAACCGTGGTTTGAAGGTTAATAAATCGGTTATATTAACAGCATCAGGCAAGCGTAGAGCAGACTGGAAGCTATTTGCCGAGGGTAAATTAGCTAATATGACCGAACTATTTGATAAAATTGAAAACGGTACGGCAGCTAGTTAGGGTTGACTGATTGTCGAATATTTTCTAACCTACCCTGTTAACTGATCGGGTAGGTTTTTTCTTATAGCGGAGCGGACGTTGAAAAAGTGGACGCATTGGTTTCCAGCCGATAAATTTCGTCAGTACCAAGAAGAATACCTGTGCAAGATTGTTGAAGCACACAAGCGTACCGATGTTGTATTTCTGCGTGGTCCTTGTGGTAGCGGTAAATCTTTAATAGCTTTAACGCTGGCTAAATACTATAAGACCTCTTATATAGCTACTGTAGAAAAAATACTTCAAGACCAGTATTATAATGATTATGCATCTTATTTAGTTTTACTAAAAGGTAAAAGTAATTATAGTTGTGGAAAGGTATTTAAAGACGATTATGCGCGATTACTCCATTATTCGTGTGCAAACGCTCCATGCGGGCTAAATTTACCGTCCTTAAAGAACGTATCTAAGGAGTGTGAGGACGACAAAATTTGTCCCTACATAGATGCCAGAAATATTGGGTTAAAAGAATCGCCGATAACACTGCTTAACTTCCATAACCTCGTTTTATTTGCGACACAAAATATACCTAAAAGACAATTATTGGTACTCGACGAATGCCATAATTTAGAGCGTGTATTGTATAGCTTTGCTGAAATTCATTTTACAGCTAAGGCGTTTGCTTCCGTAAGGCGTATTTGTAATGAAGACGAGGAATATCAGTTAGAGCATGGGTTTGTGAATATAGAGGCTGTAGTTGATTTCTGTTTAAATCTTATGCCGCGAATGCGTGCCGTGTTAGATAGAGAACCTATCAGCACTAAAGAGGAAGAAGACTTTATAAAGTTAGAGGCGCAGTATGAAAAAATGCAGGACTTCACCTCTAAATATGAAAACGGAGTACGCTTTGTAGTCAAGCCACAAGCATCTGGCTGTATTGTGTCACCACTGTTTGTAGATCATATAGCTCCGTTAGCTTTGAGCTTGGGGAATAAAATATTACTCATGTCAGCAACAATTGCTGACGCTAAAAATATGGCAAAAAATCTTGGCATAAAAGAATTTGAATTTCTTGACATACCAAGTACTTTCCCACCAGAAAACCGTCCTGTAGTCGCACTGAACGTGGGTAGTATGTCGTACACTAAAATAGACGACACTATGCCTACAATGGTTAAGTATATTAAAGCCATACTAAAAAAATACCCTAAGTCTAAAGGTGTAATACAAACTTATAGTTATAAAATAACTGAACGACTACAGGAATTGATTTTAAGTCCAAGATTACTTTTTCAAAATAGAGATACAGACAAGCAAAGGCTACTTGAGGAGCATTGTGAGGGCGATGAGCCGACAGTATTAGTTGGACCTGGTTTTAAAGAGGGTGTCGATTTATTTGAAGACCGATGCCGATTTATGATTATTATTAAGATGCCCTTTGCAGACATCAAAGATCCTATCATAGCAGAACGCATGAAGCTGGATCGTAAGTGGTATCAGCTTCTAGCTGTTACAGATATTATTCAAATGCTAGGACGTGGTGTTAGGTCAAGAACAGACAAATGTGATGTCTTTATTTTAGATAGTTCATTTGAATTTTTATATAAAGATAACCTAGATAATTTCCCCAAAGACATAAGACAAAGCGTGGTGTTTGCATAATTGTATCTTGCCAAGATACTACTTTGAGTTTAGGATTTAAGCTAAATGCACTAGAAAAACGATGAGCAAATGACTATAAGATTTCACGTACCAGCACGGAGATTGGTAGTAATACCAAAAGACCATGTTGAGGCAGCAAAAGACTTTGCTCGCCTACGGGTACGAGATACTTATAGTGACTCTCTGCAATCAGATCCCTTAAAACTAGAACGTGATATTCTTGTAGGTGCCTTAGCTGAATTAGCTGTGCATCATTTTTTACCTGGCTGTCCGTATCCAGATTTTAATTACTATGCAGGCGAGAAAAAATCATGGCAGGCGGATTTTATTTATCGTGGTGATTATTTAGGATGCAAAGGACAGTGGGAATCTGTAGCAAGATCTCACGGCATGAGCTGGATGTTTCAATGGGATAGCCTGACAGGTCGAAAAGATAAAATACTTCAAAATCCCGTTGGTCTACACGCTTTCTGTTTAGTCAAAGACAGTGATCCTAGTCGCGTTGCAATACAAGCAATTGTAAAATCTAAAGATGTACTACATAGCGACAGTCCATTTTTAGAACTACCTAATGCAACGTATCTACAAAAGTATAAAAGGTGTATCTACTTCAATACCCTAAAAACCGGCATTGAAGAAGGTGCAATCGAAGATTTCGCAGATCGATTCTAAAGTCTATTTGAGCCGTCTAGCTACGATTGGCTCTGGCTTATCGTCAGGGTATAGAAAGTTAGATCCGTCGTAGACACATGTAGAATACCGCTTGCGTAAAAGAGAGAAAATTGACTGATCATGTCTGTGGTCAATTAAATTAGAATCTCTAGTTATGTTATTATACACGTCGGAGAAAAATTCAGGATGAATTTCCGCGATTGAATAAAACTCATTAACTAATTTTTGAGAAATATCTGTTTTTTTTAAAAAAATAATCCCCCCAACGAATTGAGCAGAATCTAAAATTTCTAAGCTTTTAGATACCTTGAAATATTCTAAAACTGTCTTATTAGTATAGCACCGCTCTGTAATTTGTGGTGGTAAACTAAAAGACAGAACGCCACTTTCATGTGTAGTAACAAGTTCGCAGTACATTTCAAACTTATCTCTGTGTTGTGGCTTAAATGTACATCCAGCATCTGCATAAACACATAAGTCACCAAAAGCCATTTCGTCAAAAGTCTTCTTCAAGACAAAAGGCTTCCACAACCAATAACCACCACCCCTAGCATTTTGTATGTAAGGAGTGGTTTTGTCTAAGAAATCTTTCGATAAATGCTCTGGTCCGTATATACCGACTTGATCAAAATAATTAAATTCTATAGCCTCTTTTTCTATTCTTACTTTTGATAATTTATAGTTATCATCACCGTAAGATACAAAATATTTTTTCATTTTAAAAACCTTAAACAGCTACAGCGGCTGATATTTTTGGTGCGGGGTTATAATTTTCCAAAATCAAATGCTCAAAGCATAATTTATCTATATCCTTTGGAGCATCATATTTAATATTTAATTTAGGTAAATTTTTAGGTTCACGTTTTAATTGCTCGGCTACCTGATCTAGGTGATTAACATATATGTGCGCGTCATGCATGGTATGAACAAACGTGCCTACTTTTAAATCAGTCACGTAAGCTACTAGGTGTGTTAAAAGTGCATAGCTAGCAATGTTAAACGGAACACCTAAGAAAAGGTCAGCAGACCGCTGCACCAAAGCACAGTTTAGTTTACCCTCTTGTACTTGAAATTGATAAAAACAGTGACATGGAGGTAAAGCCATTTTAGGGATATCTTCTGGATTCCAAGCAGACACAATAAGACGACGAGAGCTTGGATTTGATTTTATTTCTTTAATGAGATTAGAAAACTGGTCAATTCCTTGAGTACCCCAATGCCGCCACTGATGACCGTACACCGGACCTAAATTGCCATCTTTATCTGCCCACTCGTCCCAAATATGTATATTCTTATCTAATAATGGTTTTATATTTGTAGAACCGGATATAAACCAAAACAACTCCTCGGCAACACCCCGCCAAAATACTTTCTTTGTAGTCAGCAGAGGAAAACCCTCAGATAAATCAAAACGCATCTGCAGACCAAAGTAACTAAGCGTGTCAATACCGGTCCTATTAGTTTGACGAGTACCTTCATCTAAAACTTTTTTTAAAATGTCTAAATATTTTTTCATTCATTCACCATAGTTGGTTGCCTTTTGAACAGCCTCGATAATATCTGATTTTAGCAGCACAAAAACCATATCGTTTATTTCAAGTTTAATTCTTTTTTGTGGGAACAAAATATCATTAGAAATAGTAATACTAGCTTCCGAGGGCGAATACCTATCTCCGCACTGATCATGCCAATCTTCTAAAGGTGTTATACGAGTATATACTTGTCTCATGACACAAATTAACCTTTCTCGTATTTAAAATAGTCGGATTCTCTACCTTTAAATTTAAATTTATTTAAGGTAAGTTTATGTGCTGTAAGTAAAAAACCTCCAGGTTTAAGTATTCTATATATATCGTCGATGCTTATTTCACCTTCTTCCAGTATACAACCGTCTATAGAATTTTCTAAGAAAGGTGTCTTTTTACCTATTTTCCAATGTTCTGGTTTGAACTTAACATACTTACCAACATTTACATGGTAAGGTTCTTTATTAACTACATAACCATCGCTGCGTATACCTTCGGTTCCAAATTCCAGTGTCACTGTTTTTTGCCCATCTTTGGGATGTAAAACGTAACTTTCTAGTTCCTTGGCAAAATACTTATTCTCTAATTTTTGTTGCCATTCAAATACGTCATCCCATCTGCCTAAATCCCTATAACATAAAATCATTTTGTTTATTGGTATTTCTCCCCAATAAGCAAGATGCATTACTCTGGGTGATCCAGGCGGATCATATAGACACCTTTTATACCAGTCGATTGCTATCTCTAAATTGCCACAAATATATTCCACTTCACCAAAGATGTAATAATATTCACTACGCCTGCGAGTACCGTCTAAACGATAAATAGGTTCTGCCGTCTTCATAGCCATATCTAAATTACGCTCACGCAAATAAATATTAGCTAACCTAAAACGAGCACCTATTTCATCATCCCAATACCGCCCTACGTTGAGATCTAAATAATGTGTTAAAATCTCTTTTGCTTGTGGTTCACCATAATCAGCCAACTCTTTACCGTAGTAAAAAGCAATACGAGGCTCGGTATTGTCTCTTTCAAACTCACGCTTAAGTATTTTAAGATTACGGCGGTCCTCAATCTGCTTGCCACTTTCATTGCGTGTGTGAACAACGGCTAAATCATCATAAACACACCTATTATGATCGTTGTCGGCAATCATATACTCGTGAATAGCACCTACCCATCTTGGGTTATTACAAGCCCTTAAAAATCTTTCACGATGTAGCTTTAACTGAGGCGTCCCGTCTGCATGGCGGGTGTAAATGTAAGGCAAAAGCCAACCACTAACAGAGGGATTGCTTAAAGAAGTGTCTTTAAATTTACGCAAACCTTCGGTGTCGATCCTATCGTCACCGTCTAACCAAAATATCCAATCTACATTTTTAGCATGGCTTAAACTGTAGTTACGAGCTTCCGCAAAATTATGCGTCCAAGTAAAATTATGTAGATGTAAATTAGGATATTTTTTCTGCTTTTCCTTAATTACATCCAAAGTACCGTCTGTGCTGCCTGTGTCGGTAAGATGTACTTGCTCAAGAACGGGACAAACATCTTCTATAAGATCGCCAATGTTAAGTATCTCATTCTTAATAATCATACATAATGCTACGGTATTAATAAAGCACCCCATATTATCGTAAAAGTTCAAGACCGTTTAGTTCTAAATTTTTCTTATACTCTAACCAGTTTTCACGTTCCTCTGCTGTCTGACAAGCAAGGTATTTAGGCTGTTGTGCTCCATTTTCTAAATCCCACCTGTTACTTTGAGCACGTACAGTTTGATGACCTAAATGATCAACTTTAGACCTAATGACTAAAGAATGCTTCTTTTTTAATTTTAGTAATTCATCAACATAAATACAATCAGAGTAATAAAAATCTACATTCTCTCTCAAATTTATTTTAGTTAATAAATCCCTACGCACGGTTAAACACCACGCTGCTAATTCTCCAATAGTCCTATAACCAACAACCCCTCGGTAATCCCTGAACTCTTTTACTTTATCTGGACCAAATATATATTCATGCCAACAACGAACACTAGTCCATGAAGAAAACGATTCAATGTCAGGATAATCATTATAGACTTTTAAAATTTCACTAAACCAATTTGGGTGAAACCAAAGATCATTGTTACATAAAATCACCCAGTCCGTTTTTGACGCGGCAATACCTAAATTTAATGCACCGTTATAATTGAAATTATCGCGCTCCCAATGGATCGTTTGATCTTGTCCGACCTGCGGTGGGTTATCACGCTCGGATTCAATAAGTATTACGTTAAATTTTATATCGCGTTCGGAATGCTTAAGACTGGCTATACACTTTTGTGTCATTTCGACAAACTGAGGAGATGTCTTGGAGGGAATTACAACATCAACTTGCATGATATTTTCCTTAATGGTTTCTTTAACCTTAAAGAAAATACCAGGCAAAAATCAACTACTTTTTACTCATCATCGTCATCGTCATCGTCATCGTCATTTACAGAATCGACAAATTTTAATTTTGCCTTTGGAGATAAGCAAGTCGAACACACTTCTGCTTTTAAAAATCTTTCTTTATTTATTAAAGCCGCGTCCGCTGCCCAGCGCACACAACAACGCGGACAATATTTCGTGTACCCAGTGTCAAATGATTCCGACCATGTTGCCGATGCTGACTCACCCTCTAACCGCTCCTTAGTAAGCACAGTCCCACCCCACTTTAAGTTTTATCAGATCGAACACCCTACAACAAACGACAACACTGTTCCAGAGAGAACAGTTGACTTATGCGAGCATAGCGTCAAATATTGACCGTGAACTAACTCAAATGAGGCACCAATGCCAAAACTCCATCTACCCGTAGATCTAGTGATCGTTGATTCCGTAGACTACGATAAAGCTCTATTTATCTTAAATCATTGCTTAAATTTATGTAGCTTTAATAGCGTTAAGTTTTTTACACATTTTGACGGTGATTGTAGCTACATACATAAAATTGATAAAATAAAATCAAGAGAAGAATACTCCAATTTTATCATATATAAAATGCCCGATTATATAGAATCAGATCATGTATTGATCATACAATCAGATGGCTTCATTGTTAATCCTTCAGCATGGACATCTGATTTTTTAAAATACGATTATATTGGCGCTCCATGGCATACCGGCTTATGGAATTTCCGACCCTATGAAAAGAAATGGTTAGTAGGTAATGGTGGATTTTCTTTAAGAAGTAAAAAATTAGCTAAATTTGTACAAACAAATAAAAATATCTATATGCATCCACGTAATAGTGAAGATGGTGTACTTTGTACACTTAATAGAGTCTTTTTAGAAAAAGAAGGTTTTAGCTATGCACCAAAGGAATTGGCGCACCAGTTCAGTAGCGAAAATTTTTTTTGGAATAACTCGTTTGGGCATCATCAGTATTTTTCTTTAGATCCTAGAATACAACGCAGCATAAAATTATGTCCGGCTGATGAGTACACTGTACCACCACAAGTATCAGGTCAAACTCGCTACCTTAGTGCTATAGCCGACCTCTTAGGCGACCTAACTCAAGTCGATTATAACCTTAGACTGAGACACGCCATTGAAGAATTAGGTGAGGTAGCTAAAGCATCAAGAAACTTAAAAGAAAACAAAGGTCCAATTTATGAAAATCAAGAAATGCTTATAGAAGAAACCGTAGACGCAATCATATGCTGCTATGCACTCTTTGTAGCAGCAGGCGGGAAAACTCAAGACTTCGACGACATCTTTTATAAGAAAATTACCAAATGGCGGAGCAATATCTAATGCAGAAATATTTCGTTGCGTACCAAAAAGATAATCAAACCCTGAATGCAATAATAGAAGAACACCCATGCGTATTTATTAATAAGAAGCTCGCACAAGGAGAAAAAGTAATAGTTACTTTTTGGAGCAAACTCCCAGATGACCTAAAAGAGAATTAAAATGCGTATTTTATCTTGACATACCTCTCGTAATCCTCAATGCTAAGTGTGCTCCCATTTCATCTAAGGTGAAACGAACGTCTCTATGCATTCTAAAGATAGAAGCGTAAATCTACTATATACCACCTTTGCCTTACTGCTGAGTCACCTGTATGATGGTAACAATCAACGTAAGACATTTCTCCTAGACTATTATCTAAGTACCAGAAAAGAAAACATTAAAGGCTCTACTAAAATAATAGACGCCTTTGATTCCATACCTAAATACCTGCAAATCAAACTAGCTCGCGTCCTTTTATGCACACCCTCCGTTAACCTCGGATTCTTCGGTACACCCGTTGAGCCATTATTCTTAACCGACCTTCAAGAAAACAAAAAAGACACACTACCTAAAACACTAAAAGGCTTAAAAGATAAGCCTTACATGAATACATACTTAAAAGATGTTCCAAAAAACGAACAAATATTGTTAGAAGCATGTAAAGAGTTTATAGCAAAAAATCCCCATTTAACTTTTTTCTCAATAAATAAACATGCAATATCTTTAGCTAAAACAACTAAAGAGTTATTAGGTATTGCACGTTTATCAATACCGAGAATACGCTTTGCTAAAGGTGACTTTCATAGCAATTTATTTGCTAATGCTTTTTTGACCTGTGAGATTTCTATACCCCCAGATCTTCTTGAGGACATAAGACAGTCCTACGTTTTATCCTTTAAAAACTTCATACCTTTAAGTGTTTTATACAGCTTATGTTATCAGACCACACTAGGCGTAGACTTAGTTTTATCGGTAGCTAAAATTGGTTTTGTACTTGGTTTTAGAGGCTCTGAGAGCGAACGCTTTTCTTATATTAAGCAGTATAGGAAAATGCTCGGCAGCTACGTCAGCGTAAAATATAACCTACGATATGATCGTTCTTGTGAGGTTTTATTCCACGGTAGTAACGTAGATGAATCTCTACAAATAAATAGATACACTAAAAAGGTATCTTATTTTGATACATCTTATCTTTTAAGAAAAAATAATCCATATAAGAAAATTGCCTCCAACGGAGAAACTTTATTAACCATCTCCAGAGGCACTTATATAATCGATCATAACTCATTTACTTATGGGCAAATTGTCGATCAAAAAAAGCACGGCTATACATTTCCTTACGAGGTTAGGTTTTTAACCCCGCGCACGCGCATGACCGCATCGCTAAAGAATTCATCTTTTACTTTAGATAAACATCAGATAAGAGCCTTTGATAATATCGTAGATGAAAACAGTATTACTAAGCCTAATACCAAAAAACGTAAAAAAATTGTCGATAACCGCTGGCAACCAATATTTGATGAATACCTTAAATCCGATTTCAGTCTTGAAAACCTTAGCGGTATTCTTCTTAAAGACGTTTCTTATTTCCAACGTATTAGACCTAAGTTACTTCAATTAAAATCAACGCTAGGTACTAAAAACTTAACGTCTAAAAAACTTAAGAAAATATATTATGAAGGTCATGACATAGAACATCGACTAGATCAAATAAGAAAAGTCGATAAAGACCTTTTTGAACTCTATCAAGACTGTATTAGCCTTTGGCTACAAGAGTTTAAAAATCCCCTACTACCGGAACCCGTAGAAGTATCTATCCGCAAATTAGTGTCTGAGAAAAAAACAAGAGTAGTCTGCAAACAGCCAATACTCATTTCTATATTTGAAAGTTTCGCCAATAGAATATTTCAAGTCATATACCAAAAAATAAACCGCGACGAACTTAACTACGCGGTATCTAATTATCTTCCAGGTCTAGCCGTACCCTTATTTACAATGGAACGCATATCCCAAAGCCTAGACAAAAATAAAGACTTCGCGCTGTGTAATATGGACGTAAAATCATGTTTTGATAACATCAATTTAAAACATGATAATTTTATAAAGAGATTAGACTTATCTTTAAATGCTGTAGATAAATTAGTTTCTAAATCAGCAAGTAAATTTCTCCGCTACGTCTTCAAGGACTACCTCTACGATAACGTAATAGCCGAAAATTTCGTGTTTACGGCAGATCATGGCAATGTACCTAGTGTTGGCTCTTTGCCCACAGGATTTGTATTATCGCCCGCTCTATGGCTTTTATTAGCCTTGCCTGCCCTACTAGAAACGGAACAGCATAGGCGTAAAGGTAACCTATATGCGTATGACTTGTGTGGTGATGATTTTATTGCTGTCTCTCCTAGAGATATGTCTGAAGACGTTAAAGAGGACATTTGCCAGCCGTGGTTTGAACTAGCTAATAGCCTAGACCTTAAATTTCATTTCTTTAAAAACTACACAGATAAAAGAGTACACTTTGATAAAAAATGGGAGTTCTTATTTGAAGATAGAAAAGTACAAAGTTATACGTCAGCTTGGATAAATAAATTTCCAGCACGAAGTATACCTGTATTCCATGCAGGTTGTATCTTAGCTCGGAAGTCTTATGTGGAAACCATTACATCAGTAGTAAAGATAGACGGGAAACTCTACTGCGCTCTTAATAAGAGAAATAGAGAATCCACAGCTAACTTTATGAACAGGTATGCATTAGGACCACTTAAGACCTCGATCAATCTAGTGAGCCGTTTAGATCATTTAGGTGACTCTAAACGCTTGAGGGATCAAGTAGATTGGTACAAAGAGCAAGTACAATATATGACAGGAGCGCAAGTATATGTAGGTAGCTACTTTAGAACAGGTGCAGAAGTACAAGATGCACTAGGTGACCAAACACACGCAGTGAGGAAAAGACAAAGGATACTCCAATATAACGAAGAACCCTAGCGCAAAGCCTCCCCGAATACTTATATGGGGAAAGTCTAAACAAGTAAGAGAAATACCTAAGATATACAGGTAAATATTAGGCTATTTATAAAGAGGTAAAGATAATGGAATGGTTAAAAAATGAGACCGTACCGCTTTGGTTATACTTAGGTATGCTAAGTATACTTACAGTGCAGAATATAATATTTCAGTTACAGCTAAGGAAAAAATAGAAGTATGTCCGATTTTAATCGGCGTCATATGCGAGAAATACCCACAAAAATACGCATATGATTTTAGAATTAAGGAGATTGATTTTGATACACGTATTATACCACGGTAATTGCTACGACGGTTTTGGTGCAGCCTATGCTGCTTGGTTAAAGCTAGGAGACTTAGATGTATCTTACAGGTCTTGTACCTACGGTGAAGGGGTAAAGCCTTTAGAGGAGGTGCCTGACGGGTCGGAAGTTTACGTTTTAGACTTCAGCTTTGAAAGGCAGGCATTGATTGAGCATACGGCTAGGTTTGAAAAACTGATGGTGTTGGATCATCATGTGACGGCACAAAAAAATCTTGAGGGTTTAGAAAATTGTATTTTTGATCTTAAGAGATCTGGTGCCATGTTAGCATGGAACTATTTCCATCCTGAAAAAGAACCACCTGCTTTAATTAGCCATATACAAGATGCACATAATGAGTTCCTAATATTTCAAATTTCCAAAGTTTTAAAGTTTGGGATAAACTAGACGTACCAACTTTAATCATATCGGGCAGGTCGATGGCAAAACTACAAGCCCAGCAGATAGAAGATATTTGCTCTAAAGCTATGATGCTCCATATCGGTCCTGAGTTAATTCCTGCTGCAAACACTTCGGTATATTTTTCAGAAGTACCTAGTAGACTATTAGAACTTTACCCAGATGCAAAATATGCAGCGTACTTTTACGAGTACCATAATGGTAAAAGTAGAATTCGCCAATGGGGACTTAGAAGCCGTCCTGACTACGATGTTTCTGCCGTGGCACGTATGTACGGCGGTGGAGGACACGCACAGGCGGCAGGGTTTGTTCAAGAAATTAATTATAAGACATAAGATTTAATATCGGGATTGAAAAATTTAACGAAAGATCTAAAATGTTAAAAACACCCCCAGATTTAAAAACACCCCCAGATAATGAATATTTAAGCCGCTTCCGCGAAGTAGTGTCAGATCCTCTAAATAATTTAATCAATCGTGTTCCAGACGCTGGGTATCGAGAAAATAATTTTATTATATTACATAACGGTAACAAAATCCCTTATGGCTGTTACTATGGTAATTTCAGTGATATTTTAATAATTAATAGGGGAGTACATGAGCCTCTGGAAGAGTTTTGTTTTTAAGAACTACTGAAAATTTTAAATGACACTCCGATCATGATAGAGCTGGGAGCTTACTGGGCGCACTATTCTATGTGGCTTAAAAAAATAAAGCCTTCGGCTAGCTGTATTCTTGTAGAGCCTGATGTAGCTAACTTGAAGATCGGGGAAGTTAATTTTTCTTTAAACAGTTATACCGGCACGTTTATAAATGCTTTTGTGTCAAAGACTGGTTTTAAAGTCGAAGACTATATGAAAAACGCAAAGATCCAAAAATTAGATGTTTTGCATTCAGATATTCAAGGTTATGAAATAGAAATGTTGGAGGATACTTCTCACGCATTAAATAATAAATTAATTGATTACTTATTTATTTCTACACATATTAATAATTTGCATTATCAAGCTTTGAGATTTTTATCATCTAAAGGTTACCGCATAGAGGTATCCTCTGATTTTGAACATACTACAAGCTTTGACGGTTTTATTTTAGCCTCATCACCGTTAGTATCACCTGTGTTTCCTAAAGGTTTTTCTCCTTTAGGACGCATAGATATATGTAAATCTAACTCAAATGACCTATTGCAGTATTTAAATCAAATTTCTTGATATTCTGAGTGGCAGAACGTCAGTAGCACACGCTATACTCATACTTTAGTACCCATTTGTTGTGAGTTTTTGTGTGTCTACTCTCAAAGAGTTAATCGTCCGAGAAGTAAGTCGCATAGGCGGTCAGATACAAGGCGATTACGCACTTATACATTGTCCTTGGCATCAGGACACACATCCTAGTTTGCGTGTTAGCTTACTAGACGAAAAGCTAGGGTTGTTTAATTGCTTTGCCTGCGACGAGGGCAAGGGCAGCTATAATAAGCTGGCTAGGAAGTTGAATCTTGAGATTCATGATCCCAAGGCACTTGGTGAGGAGTTAAAGCCAAGGATCTTACCACTAATGGCAGGTAATGTAGAAAACAGCTTAGATAACCCTACAGGGAAGGTAGGTATTGTCAGTCAAGATCCTTGGCTTTGGAAAGAATTTGGATATCGTGAGATCAGACCAGAAAATCTAATCTATGATAAGTATTTGATATATAAAACATTTAAGCCGTCTTTAGTACGTTTATATATTAGCAATAAAGGCAAATTCCATCAGGAGCATTTTCAGCGTCTGTGTCTTAGCTACGGTGACTACCACGTATTTTTGCGCTTATCAAGCCAGCAAGAGATTAAGACCTATAATTCCCCTAACCTTAATATAAAAAGTCCTAGCCTACATCCCTTTGGCTTAACGTCCTCCTGGCAGATTCCTAAAAATCAGGCAGGACTGATACTAGTTGAAGGACCGTATGACCTTATGAGAACCGTGCAAAACCTGCAGGACTTAGGCATAGGTGAGAGCTTTACCGTATTGGCTTTGCTAGGCGTGTCTCATTGGGATAGTTTTTTATCTAAGCTAGAAATGCGACTGTTGCCTCAAATGACAAACACACCGATTATATTTATGTTTGATAATGATAGGGCAGGCTATGCTTTGACGGCAAAAGCTAAAGCCGATTGTTTAAATAAATTATTATTACCTAAAGATCGTGTGCTAGTATTGCCTTACAAGACACATGATCCAGGCGATACAGATAAAAATGCATTGCGTGAGGGATTAATTAAGTTAGGGTATTGAGCTAAATTGATATCATAAAAATCATGATATAAATTGAGGGCATTAACATGAACATAATCGAAGCAATTAAGAGTGGACAGCGGTTTAGGCGTAAGTCTTGGACATCTAGAGACTGGGTAGACACACAGACGCAAAGCCGCTTGGATTTACCTATTGAGGCAATAATTGCCAACGACTGGGAGGTTGAGCCTATCAGTGTTAAAAGAAACGGAAATTGACACTTATCGTATTGGTGAAGTTGTAAACTGTCTGGCAAAGAGGCTCGGATTATGAATATAATTGAAGCAATTAACAGTGGGCGAAAGTACCGTCGCAAAGGTGAAGAGCTTTGGTATGAATCCGAAGAAGATAATCGTGATTACGTTTTTCCCCTGGGGGCAATACTTGCCGACGATTGGGAAATTGAATCAACACCCGTGACGATTACCCGCGAGGATTTTGATGCCGCGTGTGGCAGAGCAGTACAAAAATCAGATGGCAGAAACATCATCACTTCTTCGATGTAGATAGCGACGATCCCGCATTTTGGCAGGCAACGTGGACCGAGCCGGAGTTAACCGATTATGAGTAACGTGAATCTAATGCACGGCGATTGCCTTGAGCGCATGAGCGAAATACCAGACGCTAGTGTTGACTTAGTAGTGACTAGCCCACCGTATGATAACCTTCGTGATTATAATGGTTACTCATTTGAATTTGAAAAAATAGCAAAAGAATTAACCAGA
>Ga0315285_10003575_pt1 | contig 16146 bp, 18 predicted proteins | sample YL17G09_36_MG_FD_203698 | JGI IMG/M metagenome (GOLD analysis project Ga0315285, IMG submission 203698) | Sediment microbial communities from Yellowstone Lake, YNP, Wyoming, USA - YL17G09_36 | ecosystem: Environmental > Aquatic > Freshwater > Lake > Sediment | place: USA: Wyoming | collected... | reverse complement strand
ATGCCACCGTCTCAGGGTCAATCTCAATATTCTGGAGCCATTTTACCTTGATCATCTTACGTTTCTTGAGTTGTTCCACAATCTCATCGATCATGGTTTCGGTACAGCCCTGTTTACCGATCCATACGGTCGGTTTGAGGTCCTGCATCGATCGGTCAGCTTGATTGGACATGAGGCCTCACCACACGATAACGTGTCTTTTTGTTGCAGGAATGACAGGTGACCACCACATTGCCCCGGTGTACCCGCACCCGCATATTCTTTCCCGGTACGAGAAATGAGTAACAGTGATGACAGTACTGACGACGGAACTCCCGGTCGATCCGGATCCTCTGGCGCATCGCAATCCTGCGTGCAATATCGACATAACGGTTACTCCGTTCAGGATGTAGGGAAAACGCCAGCAGCGCCTGCTCAAACAGGACCCCAATACGCTCATGGGCAATCTTTTTTGTCACAGGGTTGCGGGATCGTTCCTTCATTGTCTCATTGCCTGGCTTTAGGTTGTGCTAAACTATCAGCGTGTGGGATAAAAAAGGAACGGTGAGTTTACTCATTCTTTGTTATACCAGATAAACAAGAAAAGATCATCGGATCCTGACATTTCTTCCCACAATTTCCAGCCTGTCTTCACAAAAAAGTTTTATTGCTTCCGGAAAACACTCGTGCTCGTGTTTCAGGATTCGTTCAGCCAGCGAATCCTCATCATCTTCTTCCTGTACCGTAACACAGTGCTGGAGAATAATGGGTCCGCCATCGAGGCTCTCGTCAACGAAATGCACCGTGCAGCCTGATACCTTCACACCGTGACGCACAGCCTGTCGCTGGGCATGCAGCCCGGTGAAACTGGGCAGGAGGGCCGGGTGGATGTTCACCATTTTACCGGGAAACGAGCGAACTATGGCTGCACCAATGATGCGCATGTAACCTGCAAGCACGAAGAGATCCGCCTTTACCTGCTGCATAGCTGAAAGGAGGGCACATTCATAGAGCTCGCGTGAGGAAAACAATGAATAATCAATGATCATTACCGGGATTTTTGCCTCTCTGGCCCGTTCGATTGCATATGCCTTCGGGTTATCAGTGATAAGAGCAACACAGGTTGCAGGGATTTTTCCGTTTTGGATAGCTTCGATCACTGCCTGGAAATTTGAACCCCTGCCGGAGGCCAGTACCGCAATGCGCTTTCTCATCGTGCTCCTTTCTCTAAAATGCCAATAAACCTGAAGTGTTCTTAACTATTCTCATTACCGGCTGAAGGATGAATCACAACCTTCGCTTTCACGATCCGCCGTCCGTGCATCTGCATCACCGCCAGCGTGATCTTCCCCTCATTAATCTCAACCTTTTCCCCCGGGTGCAGGGGGATGTGTCCCAGCCGGTCGATGATAAGTCCGCCGACGGTCTCGTATGATTCATCGACAGGAAGATCGATCTCCATTCGCTCGTTGATGTCCTCCACCCACATCTGGGCATCTACAACAAAGACACCCTCGGAAATATTCTGAATATCGGGTTCCTCCTTATCATACTCATCCATAATATCGCCGACGATTTCCTCGAGAATATCCTCAACTGTCGCAATCCCGACAAAACTGCTGTACTCATCGATTACGATCGCCATCTGTACCCGGTGCACCTGGAGTTCTTTTAATAAATCATCGATCTTTTTTGTTTCCGGGACAAACATGGGGTCATACATGACCTCTTTTATAGTCGAATCTTTACGGTGCGAGACCATTGCGGAGAAGACATCCTTTACATTCAGAATCCCGGTGATATTGTCAATCTGATCGTGATAGACGGGAATCCGTGAAAAACCGGTTTCATTAAAGATCCGGATCGCTTCTTCAAAGGTAACCGTATCTTCAATGAGCGTGACATCAACCCTGGGTGTCATGATCTCGCGGGCGGTGGTGTCAGCAAACTCGAGCACAGAGTAGAGCATATCCTGCTCTCCCTGTTCAATGGTGCCATCTTCCTTGCCAACATCGATCCATTCCTTGATCTCCTCTTCAGTCACTGCCGGTTCACCAGTTTCTTTGCCGATACCAAACGTCGGGCTTACCCGCTCGACAATCCAGATCAAAGGGGTAAAAATTCGGGAGAGGAACAGGATGACCGGTGCAACCGTGAGAGCAAACGAATCTGACGCCCGGGCTGCATAAATCTTGGGGCCGATCTCGCCAAAGACCAGAAGAACAATGACAACAAAAAAGGTCGCGATCCCCACACCAATATCACCGAATACCTGTATCGCGATGGCAGTTGCAAGTGCAGCAGCCGCAACATTGACAATATTGTTTCCGATAAGGATCGTGATGAGCAGGTGCTCGGGAGATTCTTTTAATGCCGCCACAGCCTTTGAACCCGGCTTTCCTTCATTGACAAGGGTCCTCGCCTTTGCCCGGGTAATAGAGATAAGGGCAACTTCCGAGCTCGAAAAAAACGCTGAAAGAAGGATACAGATGACAAAGAGCAGGATTTCAACAGCGTCCTGGATCATCGCATTTCACGCTGTGCTGGTGCACGCAGATTATTGTGGATCATAAATAAAATTACACTATCCTATTCGGGATGGAATTTAATAAAACCAGCGCCTTATTCCATGCATTCCTGCATAAAGGCGCAATCCCGGGCAAGCAGTGCGATCTTTTCCTCAGCTGACAGGGGATGGTCGAGGTTCAAATCCTCGATCTCAAGGGTAAGGCTGCCATTGTAGCGGTGATCTCTTAAGCATTCCATCACCGTTACCATGGAAGCATCCCGGTCAAGAGGGAAGTGGGCTTTGCCATGATCAAACCGGCTGAGATGCACGTTCACGAGCCTGTCGTGACAGAGTTCGATGTACCGGATCGCCTCACCATCGGATTTGGAAAGCGCGTGCGCTACGTCAAGCGTAAAGAAGAGCCAGGGTTCCTCATCAAGGAGTGAACGCATGCGTTCCGGAGTGCAGAGAAGAGAGTTGATAATCGGTTCCATATTCTCCATACCGATTTTTATCGAATTCCGGGTCGCTGCCTCGCGGAGCAGGGAAACATAGTGATCGAACCGGGCAAAGTCCGCTGAACTGGGCGGGCGTTTTGCAGTCCGCCTGCCCGGGTGCACAGTCAGGATATGGGCGCCCATCTGCTCAGCAATCGCGATGGACCGGACTGCATGTTCAACAGACACCTGGGCAACATCCGGGTTGATAGAACAGGGATTCAGGTCAAGAATCGGGGAATGAACCGTCAGTGTGGAAATTTCCGGATACATGTTCCTGCACACGATCACCTCATCCACAGGAAGATCACGAAGCCAGAAATGCGGCGTCTCTAACCAGAATTCCATCGCATTTAACCCAGAGCGTGACACAAAAGAGAAGATCTCGTTGACGGTGTACTCATGAAAGAACATGCTCGAGACGGAAAATGACACCATGGTAGTATATTTGATATGCGGTTTTAGCCTAATAATGGTTGATGGATTGGTTCAACCGCCCTGATGTCACCACCGTTTGTGAAAAGGTACCATTACGGGTCTCCGAGTTGTCAGCGATTATTGAAGGTCTCCTGGACAACCCGCTCCTGCAGGATATCCTGGTCCGCGGGGAAGTGACCAACTATACCCATCATGCGCGGGGGCACCGCTACTTCTCGCTCTCGGAGAAAGGCGGAGGTAATACGGCTGCGGTTATTAAGTGCGTTATGTGGCGGTCCGATGCAGAACGGCTTTCGTGCAATCCGTCTGAGGGCATGGAGGTAATCGTGTCAGGAACGATCAGGGCATACGCACCCCATGGATCGTACCAGCTGCAGGTTAAAGAGATGAGAAAAGCCGGCCTGGGTGAGAAATTCCTGCTCCTGGAACAGTGGAAAAAGCAGCTTGCCGCTGAGGGGTGTTTTTCTCTGGAACGGAAACGCTGCCTCCCCACTTTCCCGGCACGAATCGGTGTGGTTACTTCAGAGACGGGGGCAGTAATCCATGATATCAGGACCGTCGTTGGAAGACGGTACCCTCTGGAAATAATCATTTCACCCACGGCAGTTCAGGGTGAGCAGGCACACCGGGAGATAGCCGGTGCGATTACCCGCCTTGCGGGGATGGTGGATGTGGTCATCGTTGCCCGGGGTGGGGGGAGCTTTGAGGATTTATTCCCTTTCAACCATCCGGATGTTGTGAGGGCTATTGTTGCATGCCCTGTTCCGGTCGTCAGCGCAATCGGGCATGAAGTGGATGTAACGCTCAGCGATCTCGCTGCAGACCTCCGGGCAGCTACCCCGTCTGCCGCAGCAGAACTGGTGGTACCGGACCGGATTGTGCTGACAACCCGGTTACAGGAACTCAAATCCCTGCTGAACGCTTCGTTGCAGGCCCGGGTTGCATGGGCACGGGATGAAGTTGCCGATATGCGGGACCGGCTCCGCCCGCAGCGTTTCAGCCGGAAACTCGAAGAGAGAAAACAAAACATGGCAGACCTTTCGGACAGGCTCGAACGGGCTTTTTCAAACCGGCTCGGTCGCGAACACCTGGTTCTTGCGGAGATGAAAACTGCACTCGACAGCAGGAACCCGCTCGCCGTCCTTGCCCGGGGCTACTGTGTTGCAGAGAAGCAGGGCGAAGTTGTCCGGAGCTCGGACACCATAACAAAGGGAGATCGCATGAAAATCAGGTTTTATAATGGCAGCAGCCAGGTAATCGTGGAGCAGGTGGATCATGAAAGAAACCTATGAGACAAAGATCGAACAGTTAAGGCAGATCATTGAAAGAATCGAGGACGGTAATACCGGGCTTGATGACAGTATGAAGCTGTACGAACAGGGTGCAGTGCTGGTAAAACAGTGTGAGATACTGCTCAACGAAGCAGAATTAAAAATTACCACGCTCAGCCGGGACGCATAGCGGTCAGGATAACAAGCATTTCTTTTCCCGCGGCAAGGTGTTCGATGAGTTTTTTTGGCAGGGTAGCCGCCACGTGATCGGAGATGATACCGATCGTCCGCCCGCAGACAAACGAACTCCGTCGCCAGACTAGGTCGGTCGGATGATCCAGGGTGAACTTAAAAGAACCTCGTGATTTCACCTCGATGGTCACCCCCTCACACGAGAGCAGGGTAATAAGAACCGCATCATCATGGGAAAGCACCCGTTTGAATTCCGGTGAAAGCCCGTTGCAGCCTTTGTCCGATGAAATACCGATAATGCAGTTACCATTTTTCGTGAGATGATCCTCGCGGGTCACCTCAAATGTTGTCGGGTGGGTACCAAGAACGATTGGGTGCCCCCGGCAATGGATGATCTCCTGAGCCTCCATGTTTATCATGTAAGGGTTGCCATTCATATTCAATGTTTATCACCGTCAACTGCCCTGAGTGCAACGAGGAGACCGAACACGAGGTAATCACTGAATCCCGCGATCTGCTCGTCCGCTGCACCTCCTGCGGCCATCACCAGCGCATCAAAAAGGATAAAGAACCCCAGTCGATCGTGGTCAAAACAATTGTTTCCAAAGAAGGGTCGTCACTCGTCTGCGGGATTGAACTTGCCGAAGATGACGAATGCAGTGTAGGTGACCATCTTGTGGCGGAGTGCGGGGAAGACGCGTTCGGCGTTGAAGTCTCCTCAATCGAATCCGGAGAGAGACGGGTAAACCGGGCAAAGGCACCCGAGATCACAACGCTGTGGACCCGTACGATTGAACAGGTAGTTGTAAAAATCTCCATTCACGATGGCAGAAAAACAGCTCCGGTCTATATGGAATGCGACGGGGAGCAGCCGTTTGTGGTAGGGGAGATGTATGTCGCATCAGGAAAGAGATTCAAAGTCTCGCATCTTAAACTGCGTGATGGTCCTCTGATGAGAAAAGATGGTTGGAAGACCGTTGCCCACAGGATCAAGCGGATCTACGGTTGCCGGTTATAGATATTTTTTTATTGCTGCCGTGAGTTGTTCTGCGTGGACAACCCCTTCGAACCGCTCCTGAAGGGTTCCCTCTTTAAGGATCACTATTGTGGGAGTTACCTTCAACAGAAATTCCTTGATATACTGAGGATTTTTTATCGCATCGATCTCCTCAATGGGGAGGTTGAGAGCTTTTGCTACTTCAGTGTTGATCGGGGTCTGCTCCATGCATCCCATGCACCCCGGCTGGAAAAAACAGATCACACGCACTGCCATGAACAGGAATGGACAGCGATAATAAAAAAGAGTTTGTGCAGTTTTTACTGTTTGTTGATAGTTACAACCCGGACATCGATACTGGGGAGATTATAGTTTAAAATTACTCCCTCAGATGTCTTATTGAAAATTTGCACAATTCTGAGGTACTGTACTGGAGAGGAGTTTGGTGTTTCTCTGTTAGTTTCAGATATTGGAAGAACAATGGATTCACCAACATCCACCATCGTAAAGTTAAGGTTCAAATTTTTCATCTGATCATTAGTCAAGATCTCAGTAATTGGATCGACTGCCCCCAGATTGATCTTTTTCTGCTCGTTGGATTTCATTCCGATAATTGCCTTGCTTATCGAATCATATTCACTTCTCAAGAACCCAAATTGTTTCGATCCCCCGCTCTGGGAAATATACACTTGGACGGGAAAAAGGGGTTGTGCAAGGGACTTGTTTGCTGTTACGATCAACGGCTTTGAAAACATTATCCCGTATCCCGAATTAATCCTCTGGTTATAGATCTGTTGATCTGAGGTCAGGAGAGGATTTCCTAATGAATCATAGACCGTGTAATCCAATTCAACCGTATCCCCGGCTTTAACTGAGGTAAAAATGGTCAGCCAGCTGGTACCCATACCGGAAAGTATCATGAGCCCGACAAAAAGCACACAGACACACACAATAAGTATCTTACTCACCAGTTTCGTCGTTTCCTCTTTCTTTTTCTTTGTTCCCATGCTTTTTGTTCCTCCTTACTACATCATTGTCCAACTGACATAAACTATTCCGCTTCTTTTTGGAATAATAGTAACATATAAAATCCATGAATACTACCTCAGAGTTAACCCACCTGCTGAAATGAGAGGCATATCTGGAATAGCGAGTGTATATGATGTGGTGAAGAAATCCATTCAACTCAATATAAAGCGAGATGGGGGATATGCAAGCAGAGCTGGATAATATGTTCCAAATAGCACCTTTCCGGGGCAGATTCCTCCCGCCCGGGGGTGTTACTGACCGGATGTTTTGTTTCAAAAACGGTGTACTGAAGATCCGGCTTAAGACGGGAAAAATTTCCCCAAATTGCATATAGAAATAGAATAACACTTTTTTTCTCTCCTGTTTTTTTCCGATGACTTTTAGTATTCTTTTCGCTAAAAGCTGTAGTGATGGATAAAAAAAAGGTCAAGGACTATATGACCTATGATGTCGTCAGTGTTGATGTCCACGGCACGGTTAAAGACGTTATCGAAAAAATCCAAAAAACTCATCATGACGGGTTCCCGGTTGTTGACGGCGATGAGGTGGTAGGTTATATCTCGGCCAGGGATCTTCTCTTTGTCCAGCTGACCACACCTGTTAATGATGTGGTATCCACAAATCTGATCGTTGCTGACCCGGAGATGGATATCAACGATGCTGCACGGGTGATCTTCCGGAGCGGAATCCAGAAACTTCCGGTTGTTGATGAGAAAAACCACCTGCTGGGTATTATCTCCAATTCCGATGTGATTCGCTCCCAGATTGAGCATGTTTCTCCTGAAAAGGTCTTCAATTTTATTACTACGTTAAAAAAGCTCTACGGAGTCGATCCCACCCTGGAACGCGGGACAGTGCCGGTCAGGGATCTCCTGCCCACCCAGTCAAAGATCTACGAGGATGAACTGGAAGGGCGTATATACGAGATCAAAAAAGGACTTGCAGAGCCGATTATTGTCGTAAAGCGCCCCGGAAAGATCATTCTTGTGGACGGACATCACCGTGCGATCGCGGCAAAACGTCTTGGGATAACAGCAATCGATGCATATCTCATCGAAATAAAGGAAGATATTGAACTGGGCATGGAGCGGACCGCACACGCAATGAACTTAAAAACACTGGATGATGTCCAGGTGCTCGATTACGCCCGCCATCCGCTTGTAGCGATAACACATCGGCTGGTTAAAAGAGTATAACTCATTTTTCGCGCTATAATAATTCTTTCGGACCTTTTTTACCCGGGTCCGTCGGGATTGAGACCCAGGCACTTGTATGACAGGGCTCAGTGAACAGGTATCAGGAACCTTCATACCGAAGATCATACTTCTCATTCAATACGTGCTCTTTTACTACCGTTCCATCCGGTACGACAACTTCCGGCCAGAGACGTGTCTTAGAATGAACTACAACCCGATCCCGCAGGACTACACGGGGACCAATGACGGTATCGTTCTCGATACTGCAATGTTCACCTATATGCGTGTCGTTGTCCATGATACATCCCGAGATAGTGCTGTTCGCTCCGACAATGACCCGGTTGTACAGAGATGATGAAAATACCTTCACATTATTCCTGAGAATACATTTTTCACCTATGCTCGTATAGGGCCCGATCAACACATTATCACCGATAGTTGTTCCCGGGCCGATAGCCACGGGACCGATGACCTTGGTGTTCTTACCCAGCGTAATCGAATCCCCCAGCTGGACCGGCCCCTGGATCTGCGCCCCATGCATCGACAGGTTACCGATGATATCAGTAAAAGCAATTTCCTGGAGCTTCCAGCGCTCAGCCTGGCGGAGGGACTGGGGACTTCCCACATCGGTCCAGTTACCCCGGGCAAGCCAACCTTTCAATACATATTCTTCCTCCATCATCCTGGGGAAAAGGTCACGGGCAAAATCATATTTTGTTGCGGGTGGAATATGGTCAAAAATTGCCGGGCTGCAGATATACATTCCAGTACTTGCGAGATTCGAGAAGATCTCGCCGGGCGCCGGCTTTTCCTTAAAACGTTTAATTTCATAACCGACATCGATCTCAGCAATACCATACTCACCGGGATCATCTATGGAGATCAGGCCGATTGTCGCCGTTGCCTTCTCTTTCTGGTGAGCACGGTAAAACTCAAGTACATTCAAATCGGTAACATGGTCTCCACCGACGACCAGAAAATCCTGCCCCTCAAGATATCGCTGGGCGTTTTTCACGCTGCCAGCGGTTCCAAGCTTGGTTTTCTCGTGAACATAGGTGATATCGACACCGAATAAAGAACCATCTCCGAGAGCTTCTTCAATTGAATTACCCATATACCCTAACGTGAGCACAACTTCTCGGAATCCCAGATTCGAGAGGTGTGAGACCAGGTGCTGTATCGAGGGGCGGTTGACAATAGGAATACAGGGTTTTGGCCGTTCGAACGTGAGTGGGCGGAGCCGGGTCCCCTCCCCCCCGCACATTATACACACCTTCATAGCACAAATTTAGTGCTGAATCGTTTTAAGTATAGTGCTGGACAAAAAGATTTTTTCCTAGTCTCTGACAAAAAACGTGAATGCGGTTTGTCTGGTCAGGATATTGTCGTTGTCGATAGGTGGGACAGAACCAAAAAAAAGAAGGGTATCGCTTCATTTGACTGATAATTAACCATCATTCACGGGTATTATATCAAACCGGGACAAAAGATTACAGCAGGAGACATTTGTATGACTGAAGAAGAGTACCGGATCCTACCGGCTCTAAAAGGCAGGGTTCAGTGCCTTTCAGACAAAAAAGAGCCGGTGGAGAACTGCGGGTTCTGCATTCATTGCCGGGAGTTCGGCATAGGAGGGAGATTTGTAAAATCCCCCTCGCTTGCCTACTGCACGAAGTGCCGGGTAACCGAACGGGTGGATCTGGCGAAAGTAACTGCTGTGAAATGTGCTGACCGCCAGGGTGAAGGGTTTCACAGCATAACAAGTATCATCTGTTGAACTTATTTGATAAAAAAAATACAAAGAAAAGATACAGGTTCACGAGGTCAATACCGCCACTATCGCGTCCATATCAACATGTTCTTCATAAAGATCCGCCAGCACATCATAGGGATCGGACTCACCTGCCTGTATGGGTGTAAAAGGCAATCCTCTCCTTGCAAACAGGTACGAGAGAAGCGCATTTGCAGCTGACGGGTTTAAAAACAGTCCATGCAGGTAGGTACCAAAGACCAGGCCATCGTCACTCACCCTGCCATCACCTTCAAGGGCTTCACGGTTCCTGCCGGATTCAGTTATTCCCATATGGATCTCATAACCGCTGACCTCCCCCATCGCTGAAAGGATGGGGGGGACCTGACAGGCATTTCGCCTGACCTGAAACGTATTTTTTTCATAGGACGCAAACCTGGTGACACAATCAAGCAATCCCAGCCCGTCATAGGTGCCGGCATCAGACTCATAACCGGCATCAACGAGGGTTTTTCCGAGCATCTGGTATCCCCCGCATATTCCTATAATGGGAATATCCCGCTCTCTGGCTGATTGTATTTCACGGTCTGTACCTGTCCGGAATATAACGGCGAGATCGTCAATAGTGTTCTTTGTCCCGGGTATAATTACACAGTCATATCCATCCAGGGATGCACCGGGGGATACATATTCTACAGCGGCATGCTGTTCGAGCAGCTCAAAATCCGTGAAATTGGAAATTTTTGGGAGCCTGATCACCGCAATCCTTACTTGTGCATATTTTGTTTTTTTATCACCGATAGAAAGTGAATCCTCGCTGGGAAGCGGGATGGTGAACCAGGGGACAACCCCCAGAACCGGTACACCCGTGAGTTCCTCAATTTTTTTCACGCCGGGAGAAAAAATAGAAGGATCGCCCCGGAACTTGTTGATTATAATCCCTTTCACAAGGGATCGTATATCCTCAGGCAGGAGCTCGATCGTTCCATAGATTTGCGCAAATACCCCTCCCCGCTCAATATCAGCAACAAGGATTATCGGTATATCAAGGATTCTTGCAAGCTGGGTATTTGCAATATCCCTGTCATAGAGGTTAAGTTCCGCAGCACCACCTGCACCTTCTACAACCACCTGACCGAACGCGGACTCCAGCCGTTGAAATGATTCCAGCGCCTTTTTGAGAAGTTCTGGTGTTTCCTGGTAATAAGCCGTGATATGGATATCCTTATACGGACGTCCGTGAAGCACAACCTGCGAGATGCAATCACCTTTTGGTTTGAGGAGGATGGGGTTCATGTCCGTATGTGGCGTAACTTTTGCAGCAATAGCCTGCATAGCCTGTGCCATCCCAATCTCACCTCCATCCGGTGTCACGTAGGAGTTCAGGCTCATATTCTGGGACTTGAACGGTGCAACCATTATCCCGCGTCGAACCATGCAGCGACAGATTGCCGCAACAGTCACACTTTTTCCTACATGGGATGCTGAACCCATCACAAACAGGGACATACCTTTACTACACGTGGATTTTCGGATCATAAAAAACAGATTCTCATTGATTACGCGGGATCCGTTCGTGTTTCCCCAAAATTTCCCTCATTTTGGCCAATTACGTCTTTATTCCTTCAGGCAATGCCAAGTAATAAATAACCAGAAACGTAAAAATACATGTAATGATTGGTGGGATTTGCCCGACGTGTGGACTACCGAAAGAACTATGTATCTGTGAAGAGGTAGCAAAGGAACAACAGAGAATCAATGTCAAAGTGAACAAACGCCGTTACGGAAAAGAAGTAACCGTTATTGAAGGATTGGATCCAACTGATATAGATCTTGAAGATCTTTCAAAATATATGAAAAGCAAACTTGCCTGTGGCGGTACCGTAAAGGGAAACTCAATTGAGTTGCAGGGCAATCACCGCGACAGGGTCAAGGAACTGCTTTCGCTGAAAGGTTACAGCACAGAAAATATTTCCTGACGTTTTTTAATTTTTTTTCAGAGATTTTGTTTTAAAATTTGATTTTTATAAAAAAAAATTCTCTCTCTTGTACAATTAAAAAAAATCAGATAAAGAACCTGAAGGTAACCCAGGCAAGAATCACCATTATGGCAGAATACTTCAGGCCTGCAATAAGCCGTCCTTCACCCATTTGACCGGCAACAAGTCCTGAGAAGAAACCCTGGAGCAGTGCCGCATGAGTGAATAACCGCTTGTAGAGAAAAAGGTCTATTAGCCCCATGAACCCTTTGGCACCTGCTGCTGATGCTGAAGCACCAGCTGTAGCCATGGTTGTTAAGAATGTTGAAACCAGGATTGCAATGACGAAAAGGAATACGGCAAATGAAACGAGCACGATGATCACATAGATTATCATGTTGTTGGTTCGTTCCTGAGCGAGGTTCACAATTTCGAAGGTATCTTTCGCTGCCGCCCGAAGCACCTCACTGATATCCCCACCGGCTTTACTTGCTTTTGCAATCAGGTCAACACTCCGGTCAGCAAGAGGAGTGCCAAGATCTTTACCGAAACGGAACATGGCTTCAACAAATCCGGCACCCCATGACATATCCTGGTCGAGCTTCCTGATATGGGGAGTAAGTGTCGAATACTCTGCACTGGCAACAATATGCACAGCATTCGGCAGGGTCATACCGGAATCATTCATGCCCGCAAGATCACGGAAGAAATTCGGAAGGGCATTTTCCAGGTTCTTTACACGCCCTTGTTCTTTAAAGTCAAGGATCGCTACCGGAACAATCGCGACCAGGACTGCAAGGACGATAAAATCATCTATAATTGTTGATGTAAAGAGGACCTGGATCCCGTATGACATCACCATCGACACGAAACCGCCGATGAAAATGATAAGGGCGAGTGGTACTGTAACGATGAATATATTAACTGGTTTTTCTGTAAGCACCCTGAAGGGGTGTTTTAAGAATTTTCCAAATCCTTCCCGGGTCTGTCGATCACGCTCAAGATTTCTTGTGATCTCATCGATTTCAGGTTCGATAGAACTCAATTCGGCCGATTTGAGCGGAGTCGGGGTTTCATTTCCCCGGTTGAAAATATTTTTGAAGTGATCTTTGATGCTCATTTCAGGTCTCCGGTGTCATGGAGCTAATCATTACAATGAATGCTATACTCCCTAGCGGGATCATGACATAAATGACCATATAGAGAAACATCGGGTTGTTGTCGCCAGAGAGCACCGACATGATCGACTGGAGAATAATCAGAAACAGCGTTCCTGCAACCATGGCAGTCACATAGGACTCAGAGACAAGTGCCAGAGTTTCTAAGAACATTTTCTGTGTCTGCCGGTTTTCCAGTGCATACTGCTCGGCTTTTGTCCGGAAATAGTCAGTGATGTTACCACCACTCGCAACACTTGCCATTGTCCCTTGTAAAAATTCCTTCATGCGCCTGCTTGGAGTACTTGCCGATACCAGGCGGAGAGAATCAATTAAGTCCCTGCCGAAAATATCAATCTCCCGTGCAATGTACCGTGCTTCAACTGCACTCTGGCCATATATCGTGCTGCTGCCAAGGAGCCGGAACACCTCTGCCGGAGTGATACCAGCAGTGGACATCGACGTGATATAGTTGATTGCATACGGCAGAGTCGCATCAATATTCCTGCGCCGGTTCCCTGCTTCAAGACCAGGGTACAGGATAAATGCAAGATAGGTGAGTCCGCCAAACACCAGAAGGGAGAAGATCGTTATAACAACTGTCCCGATTATAAGAGTATGCGCTGAAAGTGCAACCACTATGTCAGGTACTTCCCCTTTATACTTGAAAAGGTTGGGAAGTTGCAAAAACCAGCTGATGATACCGATTACTACTGCTCCAGAGAGCCCGACAATGATTGCAGAGATGTATGCTGTGGAGAGATAGACTTCAAAAGGTGTCCTGAACCGCGCAGAGATAAGGTCGTTTCTGAGTGCCGCATAGTCGTCCCGTTTTGCCTTCATCCGTTTTCCAAGAAGGTTGAAACAGAAGCGCTCATAACTATTCATAAAGGTCTTTCCTCACTTTTTCGATAACTGCTTCAGGATCACGGTGATAGGATATGAGAATTTTAGCTACGTCCTTGTAATGCCGGATCTTCTTGATCCGCATCCATTCAAGCACTTCCTGGCGACGCTTTAACTCCTCGCGCATCCGGTTCTCGCTCCATCCCTTCGCCTCCATGATCTCTTCAAGAAGATAGGACTTCCCGGAGTAGGTGATCTCATCGGTCGCAGACCGCCACTTGAAGACCTCATTTGTGATAAGTTCGTTGGTCCTTGGATCAATGTCCAGAATCTCAACGATCTGCTTACTCCTTCTGATGCGTTTGCCACCAACCCGTGCCTGTACCTGGATGCAGACAAAATCAAGTGCAGAAAGCATGTTCCGCGGGACATCCATGGGAGGGTTCTCGATACGGTGGACGACACTTGCCACTGAATCTGCATGGATAGTAGAGTAGGTAGTGTGGCCGGTGCTCATTGCCTGGAAAAGGGTCTGGCATTCCTTACCACGTACCTCTCCCACAAGGATATATTCCGGACGCTGTCGCATTGCAGCCCGCAGGAGCTCATACATGTTAATCTCACCCCTACCGGATGTATCAAATGAGTCGCGGGTAACGCTCGGAATCCAGTTCGGGTGGGGGAGTTTCAATTCTCGGGTATCTTCAAGGGAAACAATCTTTGATAAAGGAGGGATGAAGAGAGAGACGGCATTTAAGGATGTGGTCTTACCGGATGCCGTTCCACCGGCAAAAATTGCAGATTTGCCATTCTCAACACAGAGCCAGATATATGCAATCGAAAGCGGAGCGAAGGTACGCCATTCAATAAGATCGGTCGGTGTAATCGGCTCGTCCTTGAATTTACGGATGGTGAATGTAGAGCCGTGAGCGGTTACTTCCTGGCCAAGTGTCATCTGGATACGCGATCCGTCCTGCATAGTTGAATCAAGAATGGGTTGTGCTATTGAGATGTATTTACCTGAACGCTGGGCAAGCTTTGTTACAAAAGAATCAAGATCATCAGCATTTGTGTAGCTAAGGGCAGTCTTCATCGATTCGTAGTTCGCATGATATACAAAGAGCGAAGTATTGACTCCGTCACATGAGATATCCTCGATATATTTGTCATGCATGATTGCATCGATGAGCCCGTCACCAAGGAATTCCTTGTGCATGTTGTAGAGGATAACCTCACGCTGCACAGGAGTGAGCTTGATGCCAAAATCAAGAATAATATCGGTCGACGCTGCCCGCAACTTTATTCCGGCTTCCTCCTTAGAGATATCTTTTGTGTTGATATCAAGCGTTTCAAACAGGCGTTCCTTCAACTCTTTTAACAGATCTTTATCCGGATCGGTCAGGATTGGCTCGAGCACCAGGTAGGTGTACTCGTGAGTGGTGTGATCGTAGATAATCTGGACATAAGCGTACGGCGGGTTGACCGGATAGATCTCAACTTCCTCAATGCCTGGTTGAGGCTTGAAGGAGATATCAACAAGCGGACCATGTTTCTTGGGATCATATTCCTCAAAGGTGGAATGTACCGCTTTGAAAAGTGAGTGCAGCCCGAATCTTTTTTGCTCAGCCTTGGGTTTTTTCGTGTCGATTCCGATATCTGCACCAATATCGAGATCCTTAAAACCAGCAGTGGAGAAATTTTTCTTCCAGATCTCATCGAAATCCGGTGGCAGTGTACCCGTCCCTTCAAACGCACTGATGCGCCCGTGCAGTTTGAGTTCGTCTATCTTGAAGGATACACCTTTGGGAAGGATAAGACCGGAGATATCGGAGATCTGGTCAACATTGATAATCTTTTTATCGGCATCAGTCACCTGCTCGCCTGCTGCCTGCGGAGGTGATGTCACTTTTTTTATGGATTTTGCCCTGACGGCTGCCTTGGGATCTTCATCAATTATCTCGATCACATCATCTTCTTTGGTTTTTTTGTTGCCGTCATCTGCATCAGAAAACTCAAGATCGTCTCGATTTGGTGTGGATTTTACCGTGCGTACAGGCTCTGAAGATTGCCTGTCAGAAAGGGGGGGTTCCACCTTGTTTGATGCCTCCATTTTTTTCCTGAGAGCATCGAAATCACCAATATGAGATGTAGATCTATCATCAGCTGATGGGAGTTGAGGGAGATCTGCAGTATTTTTTGGTTTCTGTGCCTCCTCATTCTTTGTGTTTCCTTTAATCTTGCTGATAAGAGAATCTACATTATCCAGTGCATCATCATCATCTTTATTCAATCCAGACATCACCCTT
>Ga0315285_10003574_pt1 | contig 16148 bp, 12 predicted proteins | sample YL17G09_36_MG_FD_203698 | JGI IMG/M metagenome (GOLD analysis project Ga0315285, IMG submission 203698) | Sediment microbial communities from Yellowstone Lake, YNP, Wyoming, USA - YL17G09_36 | ecosystem: Environmental > Aquatic > Freshwater > Lake > Sediment | place: USA: Wyoming | collected... | reverse complement strand
GGGCACACGGCAACGCCCACAGCGAGATTTCTCGACTCGCTGCGCTCGCTCGAAATGACAGCGTTCTCCCATATGCCACAAACTCTCGGCGCACCCCCGGCTCCGGCCCTCTATAGATTGCCTTGCACCCCTGCGGAATCTATAATCAAGACGGTGCCGCACGGCTGCATTTTTAGGTCTAAAATCATGCAAGCCCGTTTTGCCGGAGGTCTGCCATGAGCGCGAGCGGAAGGCTGCTGAAGCGGTGGAGATTTGTTTCATGCGCTGCGGTTCTCCTGATGGTGGGGTCGTGCCGCTCGGCGGAGCCTGTCGCCCAGGCGACCGTCGCCTCATCGCCTGCGGCCGGGGCGCCTGCGGCCTCCTCGCCGGCGGCCGGGGCGCCGGGGGCCGCCTTGCCGAGCGCGGCGCCGCCGGTAAAGGCCGCCGAGGCGCCCGCCGCCGCGGCCGGCGCGGTTCACGCCTGTGCGGGGGCCGACCGGTGGTTTCCGGCGGACCCCGAGAAACTCCGGCTGCTCCTGGATTCCTACCTTTCGGGCCAGCCGGTCGCCCTGGGCGACCCGCCCGTCGCCCTCATCGTGCCGCATGCCGGGTACCAGTTCTCCGGCGGCGTGGCCGGCAAGGCCTATGCCACGCTCAAGGGCCGGTCCTACAAGCGCGTGATCGTGATCGGCCTGAGTCACCAGATGCCGCTTCGCGGGGCGAGCGTCCTGCACGCCGACGCGTACGATACCCCCCTCGGCCGCATCCCCGTGGACGTTGAGGCCCGCGATGCGCTGGCCAGGTGCCCGGTGGTCAAGGAAGTGGCGGCGGCCCATCGCACGGAGCACTCGGCCGAGAACCAGTTGCCGTTCCTCCAGCGCGTCCTGGGCCCGTTCAAACTGGTCGAGGTGCTGGTGGGCGAGATGGCCGCCGACCAGCGCGCCACGCTGGCCGACGCCCTGCGGCCGCTCGTGGATGATGGCACTCTCGTGGTTGTCAGCAGCGACTTCACCCACTACGGCCCGAACTACGGGTATGTGCCGTTCAGCGACCGCGTGCCCGAGACCCTCCAGCGGCTCAATGACATGGCCCTGCGCGAGATCCTCGAGATCGATGCGCCCGGCTGGGATGCGTGCCTGGAGAAGACCCAGGACACCATCTGCGGCCGCGCGGGCATCGGCCTGCTCCTGAAGGTCCTGGAGCCGTGGAACGACGTCCGCGCCACCCGCGTCGCCTACGACACGAGCGGGCGGATCACGGGCGACTGGACCAACTCCGTGACGTATGCAGCCGTGGCGTTCTGGCGGGCCGGCGGGGGCCTCACCAAGGAAGAGCAGGCCACGCTTCTGCGGCTGGCCCGCGACACCGTGGCGCACTTCCTGAAGACCCGGCAGCCCCTGGCGGCCGACCCTGGCAAGTACGCCCTGACGCCGGCCCTCCAAACGCCGGGCGCAGCCTTTGTGACCTTAAAAAATCGCGGCGAACTCCGCGGCTGCATCGGCAGCATGGTGGCCGTGGCGCCCCTGTACGAGTGCATCATCGAGAACGCCTGCAACGCCTGCCGCGACCCGCGGTTTGTTGACAATCCGGTGACCGAAAAGGAAGTGCCGGCCCTCTCGATCGAGATCTCGGTCCTCAGCCCGATGCGGCGGCTGGACGACCTCACGAAGATCCAGGTCGGGCGCGACGGCCTCCTGATGGGCCTCGGCAACCGCCGCGGCGTCTTCCTGCCGCAGGTTCCCGTGGAGCAAGGCTGGAACCGCGAGCAGTACCTCTCCAACCTCTGCCACAAGGCCGGCTTGCCGGAGAGCGCACTGAAGGACCCGCAGACGGAGTTCTACCGGTTCAGCGCCCAGGTTTTCGGAGAGGAGACGGCGGGGCCGAAATGAGTCCGGGTGCGGCCATCACGCGACGCGGGTTCCTGGCGGGCGCCGCCGCGATTGCTGCGGCGGGGCTGCCGCGCAGTGAGCCTTTGCGCGGCGGGTCTCCCGAGCCGCCGCGCCAAGGCATCGCCCAGGGTCCCGAGAACGGCGCACGCGCGGCGGGTCAGGAGACCCGCCGCGCAATGTCCGCGCCGCCGGGCAAGTCGCGCGTGGTGGTCATCCGCCACGAGTCGCTTGCGGCGGAGGGGCAGGGGCCCACGCCCGAGCGCGTCCGCGACCTGCTCGACGAGGCCGCCCGGGCGCTCGCCGGCGATGCGAAGGCCGCCGACGCGTGGGCCCGATGGTTGAAACCGTCCGACCGCCTCGGCATTAAGGTCAACTGTCTGGGCTACCCGACGCGGCCGGCGGTGGGCCTGGCGATTGCCGCCGCGGCGGGCGCGGCGGGCCTCGCGCCGGAGCGCATGATTATCTGGGACCGCACGACCGATGAACTCCGCCGGGCCGGCTACGAGCCGCGGGGCTCCGGCAGCGGCGTCCGATGTTTCGGCACCGATGCGCTGGCCCAGCGCGGCAGCGGCGGGTACGGCCCGGAGATTCTTACGAGCGGCGCCATCGGCAGCCTCTACAGCCGCATCGTCGCCGACGAAGCGACCGCCCTGGTGAGCGCGTGCATCCTGAAGGACCATAACCTTGCGGGCCTGACGTGCGCCATGAAGAACTTCTACGGGGCCATTCACAACCCCAACAAGTACCATGACAACGGGTGCGACCCCTTCGTGGCGGACGCCTGCGCCCACCCGCTCATCCGCGACCGGCTGCGGCTGGTGGTCTGCGATGCGCTGCGGCCGCAGTATCACGGCGGGCCGGCGCATCGCTCCCAGTGGCAGTGGCCGTACGGCGGACTCATCGTTAGCACCGACCCGGTGGCGCTGGACCGCGTGGCCCTGGAGATCCTGGCCCGGAAGCGCGCCGCAGCCGGCGCCAAGCCGCTGGAGGCCGAGAATCGGCCCGTCCGGTACCTGGCAAGCGCCCAGTCGCGCGGCCTGGGCACGGCGGACCTGGCCGGCATCGAGGTCCTCAGCATCGGCAAACCGTGGAACGAAATATGAGCGATAGCGACAATTCCGAGCCCGAGCCCGCGGCGGAAGCCGCGGGGTACTTCTGTTTTTCGCGCCGCGCGTTCCTGCGGGCGGCCGGCGCCGGGGCGTGCGCGGCCTGCGCCGGTCGCCTGGGCGACGCGGCGGCCCAGGCGGAGGCGCCCCGGCCCCAGACGGCCGTCCACGACGCCATGTGGTACGAGCGCCTGCCCGATAAGGCCGTCAGGTGCCAACTGTGCCCGCGCGAGTGCATCGTGGCCGACGTGGAGCGCGGCTACTGCGGCGTCCGGGAGAACCGCGGCGGCGACTATAAGACCCTCGTTTACGGCGCCCTGTGCACCCTGAACATCGACCCCATCGAGAAGAAGCCCCTCTTCCACTACGTGCCCGGCACGACCGCCCTGAGCGTCGCCACCGCCGGCTGCAACATGGAGTGCAAGTTCTGCCAGAACTGGAACGTCAGCCAGTACCGCCCCGAGCAGGTCGAGAGCAACCTCGTGCCGCCGGAGAACCTGGTGCGCATCGCCGTCACGCGGAAGTGCCCCACCATCGCCTACACGTACACCGAGCCGGTCGTTTTCGCGGAGTACGTGCATGATACCGCTGCCGAGGGCCGCAAGCAGAACGTCGGCAGCGTCATGATCTCCAACGGGTACATCCGCGAACCGGCCCTGCGCGACCTGTGCCGCCATCTGACCGCCGTCAAGGTGGACCTCAAGGCGTTCACCGAGAAGTTCTACGCCGAGCAGTGCGCGGGCAAACTGGCGCCGGTGCTGGCGACGCTGGAGGTCCTCAAGGACATCGGCATCCACACGGAGATCGTGGTCCTCATCATTCCGACGCTGAACGATTCGGCCGAAGAGATTACGTCGATGGCCAAGTGGCTGGTCTCGCACGTGGGGCCCGACGTGCCGGTGCACTTCTCGCGGTTCCATCCGATTTACCGCATGAAGAACCTGCCGCCCACGCCCGTTGAGACGCTCGACCGCGCCCGCAAGGTCTCGATGGACGCCGGCCTGAGGTACGTGTACGTGGGCAACGTGCCGTTCCATGCAGGGGAGAGCACCTACTGCCCGTCGTGCGGAAAGGTGCTCATCAAGCGGGTGGGCTACAACGTGGACGCCTCGGGCCTGCGCGCCGGGGCCTGCCGCGGGTGCGGCCAGAAGATCCCCGGCGTCTGGTCGCAGGAAGACGCGCTGGCGTTCAAGTCCCGCGAGAAATCTGAGCCGAAGCCGCCGGCCGCACCGTAGCCGCCACGCCCACCAGAAGTGCGCTCAGGGCCTTCGTGCCCGCCACGGCCAGGCACGCCCCAGTCACGCCCAGCACGGGAACCAGCAGGATGCCCGTCACGAATGCCCCCAGGCAGGCGCCCGCGTTGTCGGCGGCGTCAACCGCGCCGGCCGCGCGGCCGGTGGTGCGGCGGTCTTCCAGCATGACCGCGGCGGCCAGGGGGAACAGCAGGCCCCCCAGCACGCCTGCCACGGCCACCAGGCCGAAGATGGCCGCCTGGACGGCCCAGTCGGCGGCCACGGACCTGAGGGCGGCCAGGGCCAGCACCAGCCCTGCGGCAAAGACCATCACCGCCAGGTCCAGGCCCGCGAGCGTGGTCAGGCCGACGGGGCGCGGGGAGCGCAGCCGCCGGTTCATCGCCCAACTCCCCAGCACCAGGCCGAACATGAACACGCCCACGACCAACCCCACCATCCGGTAAACGTATCCGTACATCGTCTGGAAGGTGTAGAGGAGGACGATCTCCAGGGCCATCGTGGCCAGGCCCGTGGTGGCGACGGACCACAGGGCGGCCGCCCGGCGGAACCCCGCCCGGCCGCGCACCGCGCCCGCCCCGGCGGCCAGGAGCGTGGCGACTGCTGCGGCGGCCAGCACCCACTCGAATCGCAGGCCCAGGACCATCCCGATGAAGTCCCGGCGATGCTGCGACGGGGCGGCCTCGCCCGGGTGGCCCGCCTCGCTCGTCTGGAGCCAGAACCGCATGTGGTAGAGCGCTGCCGCCGGGTGATCGTCCGTGTTCAGGAGCGCCGGGCGGTGCGACTCGAGCGCCTCGGCCACCTGCGCGCGCTTGTCGGGGTCCAGGAGGTCCGAGGCCCCGGCGAACCAGAGCGGGTCGAAGTACGGAGACTGGACGCCGGCCTCGTGGTAGCGCCGGGCCAACTCGTCGCCGCTCTCCGCCAGGACGCCCTCGCGCTTGGCCGCATAGCAGCGCGTCGGGTACCCGAACGTCAGGATGACGCGCGGGAAGATGCGCCCCAGGGGCAGGGTGATGCTTCCCACATAGTTGGCCGGCGCGGTTCCCCAGTAGCCCACCGACCCGTGCAGGACGAAGGCCAAGACGCCGCTATCCGACAGGATGGAGGCCAGTTCCTCGAAGAACTCCTCGGTGTAAAGGCGGGCCTGGAGCGTGGAGGCGGGCTCGGCGGCGGCCAGGATGATGAGGTCGTACGGTTCCCCGCGGGCGGCGGCGGCGTGATTCACGAACCGGCGGATGTCCGTAAAGTGCACGCGGTCGCCCAGTTCGGCCAGGGCGCGGCGGTCGGAATCGTCCAGGTAAGGCCCGGCCAGCGCCACGAATCGGGGGTCGAGCGTCACGTAGTCCAGCCGGGCGGGCTTATAGCGGAGGAGTTCCTTCAGGAGTCCCTCCGCGCCGCCGCCGAGGACCAGGATGCGATTGCGGGCGCGGGCCTCGCACGCCGCAAGGTGGGCCTCGATGGCAAGGTCCTGGTGATAGGGCCACGTGGCGGCCACGAGGCCGTCGGCGTACAGGCTGAACTGGTCGCCCAGGCGGCCCACGGCGAGGTTCTGGTACCGCGTGTCCTCGCTGTGCAGGAGGTCGTGGCCGGCCGCAAAACTCTGCCACCGCAGCCGCACCGTGGAGGCGTCAAACCGGCCGGCCCGGCCCGACATGACGAACACGGCGGCCAGCGCGGCACAGGCCAGGGGCAGAATCACGGCGTGGCGGCCCCGGCCGAACTCGCGGGCGGCCAACGCCACCGCCGTGGCCAGGACGGCGCCCCCCGCCAGGGCCAGCGTCATCGCGCCGACCCGCTCAACGAGAACGAACGAGTACAGCGCGCCGCCCGCCAGGCCCCCGGCCGATTCCACCAGGTACACCCAGCCCACGGCCCGGGCCTGCTCGGCGCCTGTCCGCGCATCCTGCGCCACCAGGGCGCTTGCGGCGGGAAAAGAAAGGCCCACCCACAGGCTCACGGGCATCGTGGCAGCGAGCGACACGAGAAACATCTCGCCCGGGCCGATGTATTCGCCCGGCCCCACGTCCAGCATCAGGCGTGCCAGACGCAGCAGCGCGACGGCCACCACCAGCACCAGCGGCATCGCCAGGCCGGCGGCGGCAAAGGCCACCCACGCCCGCCGCCCAGTACGGGCGGGCGTACTGGCCCGCGAGAGCCACCCGCCCGCCTGCGCCCCCAGCGCCACGCCCGCCAGCCACGACGCGAGCACAAGGCCCCACGAGAGTTCCGACCCGAACAGGATGACCTGCGCTTCCCTCAGGAGCATCGCCTGGGCGCACAGCGCGTAGGCGCCGAAGAGAAAGATCGCCGCCCAGTACGGGCGGGCGTACTGGCCCGCGAGGATGCTTGCTCTCCTGGCCACGCCAGTATCCTAGGCCGCGTGCCTCCGGACCGCAAGGGTCGTACGGCGGCGTGTCGTACGGCGGCGGCAGGAGGGGCACGGCATGCCGTGCCCCTACCGCCGGGTGGCATGCCCACAGCCTGCCCGCCCTGGCGGGCCGCTGCTGGCGTAGGCATGCCACCCCGCGAGAGGTAGTACCCCCCTAACTGCCGTACCCCGCAGCGCATTTTGCGATGCAGCGCATTTTGCGATTGACAACCCGGCGGGCATCCGTAGAATCCCCACGCGGAGGTAATGGACAATGTCTACTAGAGGACGCTCTCTAACACCGCCCCTGGAGGAGTGCCCCTGCGGGGGCGCCACGCTGGCCCGGCTGGTCCAGCCGGCCATCCTGACGCTCCTGGCGCGCGGTGCGCTCCACGGCTACCGGGTCGTGCGGCGGCTGGCGGAAACGCCCATCATGCGTGGAAGCCGCCCCGACCCGACGGGCGTCTACCGGCTGCTTCGCCTCATGGAGAAGCGCGGACTTGTCATCTCCTCGTGGAACTTGTCCGACAGCGGTCCCGCCAAGAGGTCCTACCGGCTGACCCCCGGGGGCCGGCGGTGCCTGGCCCGCTGGGTCAGGACGCTGGACGCCTACCGCCGCGCGATTGACGGCCTTCTGCGTGCCGCGCGGCAGGCGTCGGCAGGGGCGGACGGGCCGGCGGGAAACCGGAGAAAGGAAGACACATGCTGCTCAAGGGCAAAGTCGCCGTCCTCCCGTGCACGGGCATCGGGCAGGTCGTCGGCACGATAGCGCGCCAGGCGGCCTACCGGGTCTGCGAGGACCTGCGCCCGAGGGACACCGTCCTGCTCTGCCTGCCCGCCCTGGTCAAGGGCGTGCAGGAGGACCTGGACATGGTCGCCGAGTGTCCGGTGATCGTCATCGAGGGGTGCAAGGAGTGCTGCGCCGCCTACGCGCTGGCCGCCAGGGGCGGCACCCCGGCGGCAAGCGTCTCCGTGCCGGACGCCCTCAAGGGCAAGGGCCTGAAGATCCAGCGCGAGGCCCGGCGGTGCCTGACCGGGCCGGAACTCGCCGCCGCCGAACTGGTCTGCCACAGGGTCGTGGCCGACGTGGACCGCCTGCGGGGGCGGCCATGACCGCCCCCGACCGAGGAGGCGACGTCCGCAGGTGCGCTGCCGAGTTGCTGGGCACGTTTGCCCTCGTGTTCATCGGCGCCGGGGCGTGCATCGCCCATCACGGGCATCCGGATGACATCACCCACGTGGGTGTGGCGCTGGCCTTCGGCGGCGTGGTCGCGTGCGCGGTGTACAGCCTGGGGCACATTTCGGGGGCGCACATCAATCCCGCCGTGACGGTGGCGCTGGCGGCAACGCGGGACTTCCCTCTGCGGCAGGTGCTGCCGTACGTTGCCGCCCAATGCGCGGGGGCGCTGGTTGCCAGCGCGGCCCACCTGGGGACCTTTGGGAGCGAGGCTGCGGCCGCGGCGAACTTCGGCTCAACCCTTCCTGTCGGCACGACGCTCGCGGGCGCCTTCGCCTTCGAGTTCATCCTGACGTTCATCCTGATGCTGGTGGTCATGGCCGTGGCCACCGACGCCCGCGTGCCGCGCGCCGTGGGCGGGCTGGCCATCGGAGCAGCGGTCTGCGTGGACTGCCTGGCCGCCGGAAAGTGCTGCGGGGCGTCGATGAACCCGGCGAGGTCGCTTGCGCCGGCCGTGTTTGCCGGGGGACCGGCCCTCGGCGCCCTGTGGTTGTACCTTTGTGCCCCTGCCTTGGGAGCCTTGGCCGCAGCGATGGCCTACCGGTGGATGTGCGGGAGGCATCCCGATCTCGGGCCACAGCCATCGCCCGCATCGGTCGCCTAGGCGACCATCCTGAAACCCCGGTTCGCCGCCTTCTCTGCCGCAGGCTACCCCCGTAATTGACGCCCGACCGCAGACCGCAAGGGTCGTACGGCGGCGGCAGTAGGGGCACGGCATGCCGTGCCCCTACCCCCGGGTGGCATGCCCGCCGCGCGTATGCGTTTAGCTTGCCCCCGGCGGCTGTCATTCTGAAGGACGAAGGCGGAACGGGCACGGTTATGGGCGTCCCCCGAAATCCCCCGGGACTTCCGCCTACCTCCTACTGCCCGACTTTTGACCACCCGCATCGGCTTGGCCCGGCTTCGGCGCGGCGGGCGGCGGATTGGGACTCTGAGGCTGGCCGGCGTCTCTTGCTTCGGGTGGAACGGCTTTCCCCTCTTGGCCGGCTTTCTGCTTTCTGGCCGCTTTCACCTTCGCGAGAAGTTCTTCGGCTTCCTTCTTCAGAGGTGACTGGGGATAGTCTCGCAACAGGGTCTCCAAATGGGCAGCGGCCTTATCATACTCGCCTGCTTTCTTCTCCCGCCACCCCAAGTTCCACAACACGTCATCCACATGCGGACTCTTGGTAAACTCCTCTAGATAAGCCCTGGCTGCTGGGCCGTAAGCGGCCAGTTTGTCGTACGAATCGAGGATGCAATACTCCAAATACTGACGATGAGGTGATCGAGGGAAGTTCTTCTTGAGTTTGGCGCTCTTGGCAAGGATCTCCTGCGTGACCAGGTCCGGTGCAGCACCCTCCAGCAGGGGAACCAATTCCGTACCGAAGAACGACAGTACACCTTGTTGTTCCAAGGCCAAGGACTTGATTGTGAAACGTTCCGCCGGGGTCTTGAAGGGCGTGGAATGTCCCTGCAGGTGGATTTCCGCTTGGATCTCATACGTGCCGGGGTTGAGCCAAGCGAGGCGTTCATCGGTTTTCCTGACTAAGGCGATCGTTCTCTTCTGGCTCAGGACTCCGCCAGGCTCAAGCGTGATATCCGCTACATTGACCAGGCTCGCAGCCTTACTCGGGTCAATCGGATACACGGCCACGCCCGAACGAACCGCCTTAGAAAGCACGACCGTGCTGCCGCTCCGCACGCTGATATCCACATCGGCGATGAGCCTGAACGCTCCAGGTTTGGCATAGATCGTAATAACCGCGCCCTTGCCAGTGTTTGTAAGCCCAACCGTCACCACCAAGGGCTCGCCGACCATGACCTCACGCGAATGCATCTCAAGCGTGGCTCGCAGATCGTCCACATCGCTACCGGCACGCGCCGTGCACGTCGTGAGAAGGATCAGGATCCACGCACCCGCCATCCCAACCGGACTTGACAAGTTGTCTACGCGACGCATGGATGAACCTCCTTTATGAAAACCTGGGGACGCTACCCATGTTTTCCTTGATGCCAGGGCTGCGATAATCCCTTTGGCCTCAGAACCTGTAACAGACTGAAACGCAGAGGCCGCAGAGCACGCCGAGAAAAGCAGAACAAGCCGTTTCCTTCATCAAAAACCCGCGAGTCGTTCTCTGCGATCTCCGCGTTAGAAGCCTTTTTGTTAGAGGCTCTCAATCCATTGCGTGCCATCCAAAAGTTTATCGTGGTGTGTTATGCGGGTCAACATAAAACCCCCTGCGGGCACCGCATCGGTCTCGGTTAGGTGGACCCGTTCACGTGCCACAGCCTGCCCGCCTTGGCGGGGCTTGCTTGCCAAGCCGTGATAAGCGAGATCCTTTCGTCCTTATTGCGTTCCAGGGCGCGGCAGGCCATGAGAAACAACCTGAAACAATAATGAAGAACAGAATCGCAACCACGGGTTGGCAAGCAACCCGTGGCACATGAAAGACCCCACCGTAACTGACGCCGTACCTGCGACGGGCGCGGCGAGTGCGGCCGCAGATGCCCTCAGGGGAGGTCAGGCCCATTCATGGGCCTTCGCCCCGCGCGAGCGGGGTCTAGCCTCGGCGTTTTAGGCCGAGGTGGGCACGGCGGCCGTCCCCTTCTCCGGCGTTATATTGTTTTCCAGCCCGCTTCCAGCGGGCTTCTTACTCCTTGGCGAAGCGGGCACGCAGGTTCAGTCGCCCGCTCAAGCGGGCTCACAAAGGAGGAAGAACAGGGTGGAGAAGAGTCCCTTGCACCCACCCCGACGTAAAACGTCGGGGCTACACGCCGCATGCGCGGCGGGAAGGCGGCTGAAGCCGCCTCAAAACCGCCCGTCGCCAAGACGGCGCCACCAGAGACGGGCACGACCAGAATACCCGACGGGGCGCAGGGCACGCCGAGAAAACGCAAGATCGCCGTGTTGTTGGCTTGGTGTTGCTCTCCGCGTTCTCGGCGGTGAAACGAGCGACGAGCCACGAGCCGCGAATCCCGGACGCCGGTTCCCGAATCCCGATTCCCGGCCGTTGGCCGCCGTCTGCCATTTTGGCAGTTTCGTCGTCCCCCGTCCCCGAATCACGATTCCCGGCCGTTTGCCGCTGCAAATGACCAATGACAAATGACGAATGACGGTCGTTCCGCACTCCGCCCTCGTAACTCCTTTGCCCGCCTTGGCTTACAAAAACAGCGCACGCGGGGCGATTGTAACCCCTTGTCCCGCCTTGACTTGCAAAAACAGGTGTCCCCAGGTTTCCGGTTCCCCGTTCCCGGTTCCCCGTTCCCCGCTTTTGGGAGTTATCCACAACGGCGTATGCACATCCGTCCATGTCAAAAACCATCAAATTCGGGTCAAAATCGATCAAAAAGGCGACGTTTTCCGTCAAAAAGGCATCAAAAAGGCGCGCATTTCGTCATGCCCATCTTAACATTTTGGGGGGTCACCCCCTCTGGCGCTAGCGCCAGGGCCGTTTTGCCCCTCCGGAAGGGTCTTTTTGGGGTGGTTCAGGGGTCAAAAACGGCGTGTGCAAAAGTTATCCACAAAATCAACAACGGGGAACAGGGAACAGGGAACGGGGAACAGGCAACTGGAAACGGCCGGGATTCGGGAATCGGGATTCGGCGGACGGCACCTCGGTAAACGGCGGATCGCCCGCCCAGGTCGCAGACTCGACTGGGCGAGCGGGTTGTGGGCACGCCGCCCGCTATTGCGCCCGGACCGCAAGGGTCCGTGATTCGGCTTGCCTGGCGCCGCCGCTTTGGCCTATGATGGAGACCCGTCGCCACGGTTGTGCGGATACGCGGAACGCCAGGAAAGGAACGGCCATGGACCTCTTTGAGGCAATCGAGAAGCGTGCGAGCGTGCGGGCGTATGTTCCGGTGGACGTGCCGGAAGGGGACCTGCTGAAAATCGCGGACGCCGGGCGGCGTGCCCCATCGGGCGGCAACCGCCAGCCCCTCCAGTTCATCCTGATACGCGACAAGGAGACCCTGAAGGCCCTGGAAACAGTGCAGGCGTGTTTCGGGAGCGCATCGGCGGCCATCGGCATCGTCGCCGACCCGGCGGTCTCGCGGTGGTGGCTGGAGGACGCGTCGGCCGCGGCGGAGAACATGCTCCTGGCGATTGCGGCCCTCGGCTATGCCGCCGTCTGGGTCGAGGGCACGCTCCTGAAGCAGGAGGAGTACGCGAAGAAACTGCTGGGCGTCCCGCCCGAGAAGAAACTCATCATCCTGCTGCCCATCGGCAAGGCTTCGCAGGACGCGCCGCAGGCCGACCGCAAACCGCTGGCAGAGATCCTGTGGCGCGAGCGCTACGGCAAGAAATAGAACGACCCTGCGGCCTAGTGGTCCGTCAACTTTGATTATGTGGGTGCCACGGCTGCGCTGTTTGCAGCCGTGCTCTGCGTCGAACGGCGGCACGGTTGCTGAACGGCGCAACCGTGGCACCCGCGGATTAAAATTTGACGGAATACTAGGACTTCATCACGGCCAGAAGGTCGTTCCAGCGCGGGTCCTTGCGGAGGTTCTCGAGGTCCGGGTCCGCCTGCATGTGTTCCAGGTCGCGGTAGCCCAGTTCGATGGCCCTTCGGATGGCGGTAAACGCCCGCCCGAACTGCTTCAGCCGCGAGTGCGAGCAGGCCAGGTTGTAGTACGCGATGGGGTCGCGCGGCCGCAGCGCCACCAGCCGGCGGTCCACCGCCAGGCCGTCGCGGTACCGGCCCACACGCGTGTACAGGTAGCCCAACTGGACCAGGAGTTCGTTGTCGTCGCCCAGGCGGACCAGGAGGTCTTCCAGGAAGCGGATGTCAAACGACTCCTGGTCGCCGGGAAACCATTCCTGGACGCCTTCGGGCAGGCAGCGCGCGGTCCATGCCATGAAGTTCCAGTGCGACCAGTCGGCCGCCACGCGCTCTCTGTAGGCTGCCATCCAGGCTCTCCTATCCTATACTAAGTATAATAGGAATTTCCCGGAAAGGCGACCTGTTTTCGGAAAAATACGCTGCATTGTCCTGTAGCGAGCGTCCGATAAAGTCAGGGGGACAGCCGTTTGTTGCCGGCGCCGGCCGCCGATTGAGGGCAGGGTGCGGCCGGGCGGGCGCCGGGCTTGCCACGGCGACGCCCCCTGGCACGGCTGCGGGCCGTGCCGTGGCCGGCTGGCGAGCCGGGCGGAAGGGAGAATCATGAGCGGGCTCCAGACGCGCCTCCTGGGCGAAATCCTCGGCATTCGCGCCATCGACTGCCACAGCCACGTGCCGCACGATGCGCCGCACGCCCGGTCGCTGTGGGACCTCCTGGGGTACCACTACTACACGGAACTGGCCCACTCGGCCGGCATGCCCGCCGATGCCGTGGACCCCGGCAGGAGCGAGGCCGAACGAATCGGCGAGATGGTCGCCCGCCTCGACACCCTCAGCAACACCGTCCAGTATGGCTGGCTGATGGAAGCGGCGCGGGAACTGTTCGCCTTCGGCCCCGAGCGGCTGATGCCCGGAAACTGGCGCGACCTGGCCCAGGCCGTCGCCGAGGCCGGGCGGCAGGAAGGCCGATACCGGGCCGTCCTGGCCAAGGCCAACCTGGAGAAGGTCTTCCTGACGAACGCCTTTGACGAGAACCTCGAGGCCGTGGACCGGACGGTCTTCGTCCCCTGCCTGCGGACCGACGACCTGGTGTTCAAACTGGGCGACGCGCAGGTGCGGCATCGCCTGGCGGTCAAGACGGGCATCGAGATCGGCTCGACGGGCGACCTGCGCGACGCCGCGCAGCGGCTCATGCAATACTTCGTGCGGCACGGCGCGGCCTCGGCGGCCGTCAGCCTGCCGCCCGAGTTCGCCCCGCGCGGGCCCGACGAGGCCGCGGCCGCCGCGGCCCTCGGCCGGGCCCTGAAGGGCCAGGAACTCGCAGCGGCCGAGGCGGACGCCCTGGCCGTGTTCGCCCTCGACACCGTGGCGTCCGCGTGCCGCCAGTTCCGCAAGCCCCTCCAACTGATGGTGGGTGTCATCCGCAACGTGTACCCGGCGGGCGTGCCGGGCGGGCGAGACCTGCTGAGCCAGCAGGGCAGCCTCGTGGCCTACGCGGACCTGTTCCGCCGGTTCCCGGAGGTGGACTTCGCGGTCTCGGTCCTATCGATGGCCTGGGCGCACGAACTGGCCACGTTTGCGTGGATCTTCCCGAACGTCAAGCCCTCCGGCCACTGGTGGTACGCCAACGTCCCGGCCCACATCGAGTACGACCTGCGGGCGCGCCTGGAGGCGGTGCCCCAGGTGAAGTTAATCGGATACTATAGCGATATGTACAAGGTGGAGTTCGGCCTTCCGAAGTTCAACATGTACCGGCGCATCCTGGCGCGGGTGCTGGCCCGGGAGTTCGTCGAGACGGGCCGCATGACCGAGGCGCAGGCCGTGGACACGGCCCGCCTGCTCCTCCGGGAAAACCCCAGGCGGATCTTCGGCGTCTAGCGGGCGGTCGAATCATGTGCCGGCGGCAGGATCCGTCTTCGGGGCGGACCGCACGGCTTCCATCGAAGACACGACCTGAAGATGCCACTCTGTTTCCTCGTCCGTCACTTCGTAGTCAATGATCATCCTGCGGTTCTCGGGGAACAATCGCTCTTTCCGCAACATGAGGTCGTCCAGCAACTGCGCCCCGATTCGGCGATCGGCCTCCGGCAGAGAGCCGAGCACCTCTTCAATCAGGGCGATTCGTTCGCTGGACGGGACAAGAGTGGCGTTCCAGGCAAGCGATCCCATCATCAGCAGCACCTTGTAGGATTGCAGCGTCTCAGCGGAGTCGCGGAACGGCCTCACCAACTCTCCCAACACCTCGGACATCTTCGGGCCGGCCGGCGTGTTGGCAAGGATGACATCAGCATCCGGGAGGTGGTTTCTCGCCCGCTGCATGAGCGTCAGGCGGGCGGCCTTGTGGCGCGCGGCCCGGAGTTTCTTCTGTTTTCTCTTGTCGCGATTGCGCTGTGACACGCCGATCTCCTTGACTGCGGGAATGCGGCGGTGCACAACGATCCCGTCCAGAGCCTTGCCCCGCCGCGCCAGGCGAAACGTTCCGCCGGTTCGCGTTGTCCTGTCAGGGGCCTCCCTCAAGTACCGGGGCGAACAACTCGCGGTACAGGCGCTCGACGTTCGCCCGCGTGTCGCACGCAAAGGGGGCGCCCGTCGTCTGCCGGGCCTTCGAGAGGTCGCGCACGAGGTCCAGGTCATATTGGCTGACCGCATGGAAGAACCCGCGCTGGGCGTAGTACCGGGCCAGGTACTCCTGCTCGGTCTGTCCCGGCGTGGGGATCAGGAGGGCCTTCTTGCCCAGTTCAGCCAGTTCCATGACCGTCGTGTAGCCGCTGCGGCAGAGGACCAGTTGCGCCCGGTTCATCATCTCCTGCTGCCCGGCGCGGTCCAGGAATCCGTAAACCGTGATGCGGTCAGACAGTTGCCGGACGTCCTTGACCTCGGGCTTGCCCAGGGTGATCACGATTCGCGGCAGGTCGACCTGGCGCACCTGGCCCAGGATGATCCGCTCCAGTTCGACCCGCTGCACTTCGGGGCCGGAAATGGAGATGAAGAGGTCCACGTCGCGGGGCACGTCCATCCGGGCCACGCTGGCCAGGACGCCCGCGTAGAAGATTTTTTCGGGCTTCAGCCAGCGCATCTCGTGGGCCAGGCGGCCGGCGAGGTTCCGGCCGGGGTCGGCCAGGTCGGGGACGATGACCTTGTCGAAATGCCGCATGTAGAGGTAGTTGAACGACTCCGTCACGCCCTCGCCCCAGCCGAGGCCCGGCGGCGTCATGAATCGCAACTGGTGCGAGATGATGAAACTGGGGATGCCCGGCGCCCGCACGTTCAGGCGATTATCGCTCAGGATGAGGTCCGCGGGGTGGCTGCGCAGGATCTCGCGCAGGCCGTGCTTCTCGCGGGCCACGGCCCGCAGCATCCGCGGGGCGGTGGCCAGGAACTTCGGTACGAAAAACCGCGTGGCGGAGAACGGCGGCGGGTAGTCCTGGAATTCCACAAAATCGCACTGCGGCACTTCCTGACGCAGCAGCGCCGCCGCCCGGCCCTCGGCCGCCACCGTGACGTGGTGCCCGCGGGCCAGGAAATCGCGGATGATGGGCAGGTCGCGCGTGGCATGGCCCAGGCCCCACGACAGCGGGCTCACGAGGATGTGTTTCATTGCGCCACAACCTAGTCGGCGGCGCCGCGGCTGTCAAGAACGTCTGACGCCGACACTCCGGACGGCCGGTGGCCTGTTGTCGGCGGCCCATGCCGTCACTATACTGTAGCACCCGTGGTGGGCAGGGGAGAGGCATGCCGATAAAAAAGACGATCAGCGACATCTTGGGCGAGATGGGCCGCA
>Ga0315285_10003573_pt1 | contig 16151 bp, 15 predicted proteins | sample YL17G09_36_MG_FD_203698 | JGI IMG/M metagenome (GOLD analysis project Ga0315285, IMG submission 203698) | Sediment microbial communities from Yellowstone Lake, YNP, Wyoming, USA - YL17G09_36 | ecosystem: Environmental > Aquatic > Freshwater > Lake > Sediment | place: USA: Wyoming | collected... | reverse complement strand
GCTTGAATCCTCTTAATCACCGATGTTTCCTTCATCCTAGAATAAACAAGCCAACCTAAATATCCAGACAACATTCCCACAATAAATGCAAGAAAACCTAAAATGATTACCCCAGGAAATGTTAACAATGCCCCAGATACCTTCTCTGCAACTAATAACCATTTGATGCCGAAAAGACTTAAAACGAACAGAGCGATTGCCGCAGAAAAAGTACTGGCTCCGCCAACCAGAACACCAGCTATCTTTTCGCGCTTTCTTAACAACAAAAAAGTAATATCCGAACAGATACCGATAAAGATGCCATTGAAAATCTTAAAGAAAAAGCCGGCAGGGCCAATGATAGGAAGAGGAACTGCTAAAACGGTCAAAACTAACCAAGCAACTGTGGCTGAGCCAAATTGCCTTATAGCCAAGACAGCAAATGTCGTCAGCCCGCCTTGAACGAAGACATTAATTAATCCACCTGCACCAGCTATTCCAGTGGCCGTGTTTAAAACTCCGCCGGCAAGAGAAAAGATAAGCATCGCCACCCCAACACTCCCAGCAGCGATCAATTTCGTTGTTGTCCAGCCTTTTTTCATGCTTGAATTCGTTTGACTACGGACGTGTTTTTTATTTTTTGATATACAGAAAAAGCCAATAATCCAGCTATACCTCCTATTATCGATAAGATAAAGCTCCCTCCAATGATCGATACCGGTTGAGTAAGATACGCTGGTACGTGGAAATTACCAGGTAATCCAACAGTAAAAAACAAGATAACGCCTATAATCAACCACGATAGGTTATAAACAGCGCCGCCAAAGAAACAAAATAACTTAATTTTCGATTTCGTTTTTACATAAATAAAATCTATTGTGAAGCCTATTATTGGGGCGACAACAAGGTTCACTATTTGAGGATATATCACGGGTAGGGGTAATTCCAAAATCATTCTTAATGTGTTATAGACAGCTCCTGTCCCAAACTGCTGCAAAACCAATAACGTTATTATCATAAAGAAAGGGCCAATGATAAGAGATAGGACACCGGAAAAAACACTGCCTGTAACTGTTAAAGCAGTGGTGTAAATGAACAGGGTTATCATGAATTTCAATACTGAAATCCCGCCGATTGTTAGCAGTTTTGTTGTTGTCCAACCTTTTCTCATTGTTGAATTCTTTTAACTACTGAGGTATTTTTAATTTTCTCGTATATATAAAATCCTAAATATCCACCTATCGCCCCTACAATAACAGCCAACGCTAAAACCGGAGGAGTATAAAACATCTTCGCTGTCCACTCAATCCCAGGAATTTTAAAAAACTGGCCAGCCTGAACGATGGCGAATCCTAAATATAACATGAGAACCCCCCCAATAATCAAAGATGCTCTTTTTTTATTCTTTCTTAAAAATAAATAAAGTATATCCGCTAAAAGCCCTCCCACAAACTGAATCGGGACTTTACCTAAAAAACCCGGTGTTCCGCTTATGGGTAGTGGTAAAACTAAAATACCGTGGAGAGTAAGCATGATCGTGGCGGCGCCGAATTGATTAATGGTTAATAAACAAAACATGACCATCGCAGGCGTCAAGAAGCCATTAGTAATACCCCCTAATCCCACTAAACCTGTCGCTGCCTGAAAGCCTGCCCCCACCAATTTCAAAGCAACATCTAGTACTGCCAGTCCCCCAATTGAAGCTAATTTGGTTGTTGTCCAACCTTTTTTCATTGTTGAATACGTTTAACGACGGCTGTGTTTTCAATTTTCTTATAAACTAAATATCCAAAATATCCACCTGCCATTCCTACAGGAAAGATGGCTGCAGTTAAAATCGCCCCTACTGGTCCAAAGAAAATAGGAGGTATGTTTTCCGCTCCAGGTATATCCATTAATAAATAAGTTAAAAAAGCAAACAGAGCCAGAAAATAGCCATTCGTTCCTCCACTGATTAGAGAAGCGAGTCTTTCTTTTTTCCTTAAAAAATAAAATATGGCGTCAACGATTAAAGAACGAATTAAGCCGAGGGCAATTTCAAGAGGTTTGAAGATGACACTAGGAACAGGTAATTCCAACATATATTCGACAAAAGTCTGGATAGTCATGGTTCCAAATTGTCTTATGACTAATAAACTAAAAACACTAATAAAGGAGAAGAAAAAAAGCGAGATAATTAAAACAAAATAATTACCTGTAGTGGCAAGAATAGCTGAAAAAGGTACCCATAGAAAAACTCTCAGCACCCCAAAAGCTCCCACTACCATCAACTTCGTTGTCGTCCAGCCTTTTTTCATGCTTGGATTCTTTTGACTACAGCGGTATTCTCGATTTTTTGGTAAATGAGGTAGCCTAGATAGGCACCAATTACCCCAACTATCATTATCCCTAGAATCGTAATTGGCGAAAAAAGAAACTTGGCTAATCTTTCTATACCAGGCACACCAAAAAGAAAACTAACACCATAGATTGACAATTGGAATAAGGGCGGGCTAATAGCGCCGATTATCAAAACGGCTATTTTTTCCTTCTCTCGAAATATTTTGAAAACCAAATCTGCCACCAATCCAATAATAACCGCTATTAAAATTTTGGGTAGAAATCCAGGTGTACCTAATGCTGGTAGAGGTAAAGCAAAAACACTAAAAATAAACATCATCAGTGTTATTGCCCCAAACTTCTGAATTAGAAGGCCGCACAGGACATAGATTAAAGGTCCATAAAATATCATAATAATTCCAGCAGCACCCGGAATCCCCAGAGCTGATTGAATAATCCCTCCTGTAATGCCCCCTAAAAGATCGAGAATTGCTATGGCTGCCACCGCCCCTAATTTTATTATCGACCACTTGCTTTTTTTCACCTTTTTCACCTCCTTTCAACAGTAAGCTCCTCAATAAATTTCTCTTCTGATTTTAGAGATTCGTCAGAAACGTAGCTTAAAAGGTTAAACATTGGTAAGGAATTCAAGTAAGCCCGTTTGAGGAGATTGAAGTTAGTAAAGACTTCTTTAGGAGAACCGATTTTTAAAATCTCTCCCTCTTTCATTAATACAATTCTATCACAGAGAAAAGTAGTGATCTCCAAGTCTTGAGTGATAAGAATGATAGTTTTTCCTTTCTTCCTCAAATCCTTAATTATTCCCGTAATCTTATGCCAGTTTTTCGGGTCTAAACCAAACTCAGGCTCGTCCAAAAGCAAAATCTCGGGCTCATTAACCAAAATATCAGCCATTCCTAAAAGACTTTTTTCACCACCAGAGATTGAATCCGGATGTTTTTCCCTGTATTGCCATAAATTAAGCTCTTTTAAGATTTTCTCTGCCCGTTCTTTCGGTTGAGAAAGTTTTAAGAACTTTGGTCCAGCCGCCACCTCATCCCAAATATTAATTTCAAAAAACATGTCCATCGGGTCTTGAGTGACATAACCAATTTTCTTCGCTCTTTCTGAAGTTGAAAGTTTAGTGATTTCTTCTCCAGATAGTTCAATCTTCCCTATTTTCGGCTTCAAAAGTCCCAAAATCAGTTTCGCCAAGGTTGTTTTTCCCGAACCATTAGCGCCGACAATTCCTAAAATCTCGGTTTTATTGACCTTAAGATTAATCTCCTTTAGTCCCCTTTTCGTCCCTGGATAGGTAAAAGAAACATTTTCCAAGCTTAAAATCGTTTCCTCTTTTTTCTTAGACTTTGACTTAAACCCAGACTGTTTGAAAGTCGTTTTGTCTAGTAAATCCTGCCAACTTAAGACTTTTTCTTTAAGCTTCTTCTTTTCAACCAAGGCTTTAGCGGTTTTCACCGACAAAGGCGTAGTTAAAATCTCCTCTAATTTTGGACTGTACAAAACTTCCTCAGGTTTTCCAGATAAAATTAATTTCCCTTTATCCATAAGGGCCATCTGGGTTGCATAGCGAGCCACTTCTTCAATATCATGGGTAGCAATGACAATCGTCTTGCCTTCTCGGTGAAGGTCGAGAATAATTTTCAAAACCTCCTGATCAGCTTTAGTATCCAGAAAAGAAAAAGGCTCATCCAGAAGAAGAATATCTGCTTTCATCGACAAACTGGCCGCTAAAGCCGTCTTTTGCTGTTCACCTGAAGATAAATCGGTAGGCAAACGATAGTAAAACTTCTTGCCTAAAATCCTATTGATTAAATTCTTAGCCCGCTTCTGACATTCTCCATAAGGCAAGCCCTGATACATGGGCGCACTCATCACTTCATCAATCACTCGGAGTTGATGAAGTTGAAGGGCGGGATTCTGAAAAATTAAGCCAATTTTTTTACCGAGCTCGGCAATGCTTTTTTTCTTGGTATCTTCGCCATCAACAAAAATCTTTCCCCTCAATTCCCCTCCCCATTCTTGGGCAAACCCCCGCCCTAAGGAAACAAGAGTGGTCTTGCCAGAACCAGAAGGGCCCACTATAACAAAAAAAGAACCCTGGGGAATCTTTAGATTAATATCTCTCAAAATCCAATTTTTTATCCCTGGATACTTGTAGCTGACATTTTCAAGATGAAGTGCATCTTTCATAGACCTCCAGAGTTTGCTCGGCCGTCTTCCGCCAGCTATATTTCTTAACCTGCTTAAAACCCTCTGTTTTCAATCTTTCTCTTAAACTTTCATCCTCCATCACTTTTTTAATCTTCGCCGCCATGTCGTCAACATCCAGAGGATCAAAATAGAGAGCGGCTTTTCCGTAGACCTCAGGTAAGCAGGAAGCGTTAGCGGCGACCACCGGTAGACCAACGGCCATGGCCTCTAGTCCCGGCAGACCAAAACCTTCTAAAAGAGAGGGAAAGACGAGGGCCTCGGCTTGTTGATAAAGAGCCGCTAGTTCTTCGTCAGGAACAAAACCGGCTAAATTGACAAACTTCTCTGCTCCCATTAGCCTAACTTTCTCTTTAAAGCGATCATAGAAAATACTCCTTGCACAAACAACCACTAGGTTGAGGTTTAAATGGTCTTTATTATTGAGGTTTTTTACCGCTTCAACCAATCGCTCAATATTTTTATGGGGATAAAGATTGCCGGCATAAATAACGAAGGGGAGGTTCACTTTATACTTGCCCGTAGTTGTCTTTGTAGTCTTAAATTTTTCTTCAACCCCATCATAGATGACTATTATTTTCCCGGGGGTAAACCGGTAGCGCTTTGCCAACTCCTCCTGCCACCACTTACTCGAGACAATAATCTTAATTGATCGTTTTATTCCCATCCAGACAACAAATCTATAAACCAAATGCTTCAGCCAATAGAAAGGTTGCCAAAGGGTAGTCGTCGCCGGTCCCTTTGACTCGTGTTTAATTAAATCATGGATGGTCACGATGTACCTTCCTGGCCATAAAACAGGGACATTAAAATGAGGAAAATGGGTTAAAGCCGGCCTTAGTTTAATTAATTGAAGTGGTAAAAAAAGCTGCTCTTGAAGCGAGTAGTGGGGATAGTCAGTGAGAATTTTTTTAAAGTTCTGACTTTTAAGTTTTAAACCGCGATAATATTTCTTTCGCAGTAGAAGATAGTATTGATCACGGCTGGGGCTGGTTTTGCTTTTGGAAACAATTTGGTCGAGGTGATGAACCAGGTTCATCACATAGCGTCCGATACCGGCATGTTCTAGGCCGTACATTCTGGCATCAATGACGATTCTTTTCGATTTCATTGTCTAAAGAGAAAGTTTGAGCAGTCTCATCTTCTCTAATAAGTCAATCCCCTTCATGACTAGCCAATAAACAGGCTTGGGGTACTCTTTCTGATAGTGCTTCTGGAAGAAAACCCGCATGACTGCTGTCGAAGCCTTAGTTGACTTTATTTTTGTCTCCTTAGTGGCCGTGGCCACTTTCTGACTGTGACGGATAATGCCAGAAGCGGCGCCTTTATAATGAACAATTTTTACCTGCGGCACAAACATTATTTGCCAACCTTTCTCCTTCAGTCGATAACAAAAATCTAAGTCTTCGCCGTACCAAAAATAGTCTTCATCTAACCACCGTACTTCTTCGCCGGCCTGACGCCTAATGACTAAAAAAGCCCCACAACCTGAGTCAATTTCGTGGGTTTTTTCCAGAGAAACATGGGTGAGAGTATAACCTGTAAAAAATTTTGTTTTAGGAAAAATCTTCGCCAGGCCGGAGAAATAGGTAAAGGCGTTCCAAGGAGTAGGAAAACCCCGGTGACAAGAATAGTCGAGGCGGCCATTAGGGAGTTCAATCCGACAGGTAGCCGCCCCCACCTGAGGATGTTTATCCATAAACTCCACCATAAACTTAAGAGTTTCGGATTGAACAATCGTATCAGGATTGAGCAATAAAAGATATCGTCCTTCAGCCTTTTTAAAACCGACATTATTGCCCGCGGCAAAACCAAGGTTCTTCTTATTAACAATCGGCTTCACCTCAGGAAATTCTTTTTTAACCATCGCCACGGAACCGTCAGTCGAGGCGTTATCGACCACAATTATCTCAAAACCTAAACCATTAGTTTTTGCTTTTTTAATCGATTGGAGGCAATCCCGCAGGAGATCCTTAGTGTTATAGTTAAGGATAATAACGGACAGGTCAATTCTTTTTTCGGTCATAGACTAACTCCTGGTAGACTTTTTCAAGATTTTTACCGACTTCCCCCCAGTCATACTTTCTTTCAACTAGGGCCTTGCCCCCTCTACCAACCTCCCGGCGATAATCTTCATGGCCTAGTAATTTTATCACTTCGTTAATAAATTCTTCTGGTTTATCACGAACAACAACTTCTTTACCATCCTTTGCTTCTATTCCCTCGATGCCCACTGTAGTGGTAACCACGGGCAGGCCCGCCGCCATACCCTCGAGGACTTTAATATTGGTGCCGCTGGCCACTCGCATCGGGGCGACAAAAATTCCTCCTCGCCCCAGTAAGTCACCCGCCGGCGTTTCTTTATCTTGAATTAGTTCCACCGAAGGATCAGTGAGGTATTCTTTAAGCCATTTGGATTTGTGCCAACTGACCAAAATAAACTTTACGCCCTTGGCTCTCCTTTTGATTTCCGGATAGAGATCCTGGAAAAAAAATTTCATGGCGTCGTTGTTGGCCGGATAAAGCAACGTCCCGATAAAAATCAGTGGTCTCCTTTTTTTATAATTCCTTATTTTTTGGAAAACCTTTGGGTCAACCCCGTTAGTAATTATCGAGCAGGGTTTCTTGGTAAGCCTCTCTATAGTCGCCGCGTCCCCTTTCGAAACGGCAAGATTGGCATCAGCCTGACGCCAAAGATTTTCTTCGAAAAGGCGCAGGCGGAAAACCTCCAGTTTTAACAGCCACCGCAGTAAAGGGAATCTCCGAGAATCAGCAAAACGTTGATAAATCTGATATTCGACATTCTCGTTACCTAATAAAGTTTTGGCCCCAAGTTTCTCGACCAAAGGAAGGTAGAGGGCGGGGTAAAAAGATTCAAAATGGACTAGGTCGTAGTGGGTGGTCTTCAGCTCCTTTTTCAAGGCAGCCTCCAACTCAGGGGAATGATAAGTCGCTGGGGCAAAAGGCAGAGGCGTGAGAAAAGCCCGCAAGAGATTTTGCCATGACCAAGGTTTTCTCCGTTTAAAAAGGTAAATCTCGGAACAATATTTTCTCAACTCGGGCAAATATTGTCTTTGTTCTTCATCTCGATAGTAAGAAAAAAGGGTAAGGCGATGATTTCGAGAAAGACTCTTAATCAAGTAATAGGCTCTTATTTTGCCGCCACTTACTAGTGGATAGGGTAAGTCATAAGTGAGAAACAGGATTTTCATTGTAAATCAACAATAACATAATGGTCGGTTTTTTCTAAAACTCTGTATTTCTCCATCACCCATTGTGTTTCTGCCTCAAAATTAACATTGACATAGTGAGTGGCTCCAAGCTCGATCATCTTTTCGATCTCTATTCCTACTGGCCAACCCTGACGATTGGTTTGGTACAAGAAGGTGGTGTCGCTGCTATAGGGAGCGATCACCTTGGCGTTTCGAGGCACCAGCCTGTCAACCGCCTTGCCCGCCTCAACAATGGCAGGATTATTAATGTTGAAAAAATCTCTGACTTGATACCAAGAGAAAGCAAACATGAACAAAACACAAGTAATTAATAAGAGAGAGGTAGCCAAGCGCGAGAAATATTGCCTAGGCGCGGTCACCAAGAAAAAAGCCCCTTTTGCCAGAAAGACACAAATTGTAGGAATGGCTAAAACTTGGTAATAGTCATGCTGGACGTTGCCTCTGGCCACGATGGTAAAGTAGGCAAGAACAGCCACGAGCCAACTATAGAAAAAAAATCCTTCTTTCTTGCTTGGACGAGCGATTATTCCCAGACCTAAAAGGATTAAACCCCAACCACCCAAGATTAACTTCCCTACCCTTTCTGCAAAGAGCCACCAGAAAAAGGCCCCGCGGAAGCGAATCTTGCCTAGATTAAAAAGCCAAAGGGAGAAAGGAATGCCCTCAGGGAATTGAGTCATCCACCAGCGCCAGAAAAGAAAAGGTAATAAGGATATCAGGAAAGTAAGGAAAAGAAACACCCAAGGCCGCCAACGAAACTGCCATTTTCGCCAACCTAAATAAACAACCGGCAAAAGGAAAACCAAACTAAAAGGCTTCAAAAGAGAGGCCGAAATAGTCCAAAAAATGGCTAGACACCAATCTAGCCACCGAGACCCTTCTATCCATCTGTCGAAAAAGTAAATCATTCCCAGAGTGGCCAAAAGCATCATCGGCTCGGGTAAAATTACCCGACTGTAATAAATGTTAAAGGGCAAAATGGCGAAGAAAAAAGCGGCAAGAAGAGCGACACTCGAGCCTAAATATTTTTTCACAAGCAAATAAAGAAAAACCAATGACCCTAAGGAAGAAAAAATGGACAGGAGTCGTCCCCAAATCTCAAGGTTAAAAATTGGCAGGGTTTTAAACAAAAGGGCATGGAGAAAATTGTAGAGAGGAAATTCAACAAAACGATAGCCCTCTGGGTTCTCTAAACCAGAAGCGACATTAGAAAGATCATCAAAACGTGGATGGAGAACATCGAACCCTTTTTTGATAAAATTCCTGGAGACAGCGGCCGTATCGGCCTGGCGCCAAGAATGCCAATCGGCAAGGGGGGCGTTAAGACGATAAAGCCGTAAACTAAAGGCCAGAAGAATAATTAAAGCCAAACAAATCTTTTTCACTTCTTTACCTCTTTTAACTCCCCTCCTTCATAAATAAAAACATAGCTATTAGGCTTCCCTTCAATCAGGCCAAGCGTCTCCTCAAGGTCCGTTGCCCTGTTAATCGTCAGGGTTTCGTCTCTATAAATAAACCAAATGCCGTCCTCAAGCCCAACCGGGAAAACCCAAGCACGGCCATAGCGAATTGGGAGGTTAATAAAGTAAAGGGTGCTTTTCAGAGGAAACTCGGCATAGTTTGAACCCAAGGCTAATAGAACCTGATTGTTTATCTCTCCTGCCCGCTGCCATTCTTGCTTGGCTTTTTCCATCTCCAGACGGTAAAAACCCAAAACGCCACCGACGATAACCAGGGCGATAATTAAAGCCAAAAGGTGGTGTTGTTTCTTAAGCTTTTCGTAAATCCAGTTGATGAAGAGGGCCATTAAAAGAAGAAGGCCGAAATGGGCAGGGTAGACATGCCTTTCGGCAATATTGCCAAAACCTAAAAATGGCAAAAGGAGAACAACAAACCAACCAAAAGAGAAAAGGAGGAGCTTCTTTTCGCCTAATCTCCTCAAGAGTTTCTTCTTAGCCAACAAGCTCACGAAAAACCCGATGCCGGCAAGTAAGAAAATGAGGGCGATTGATTTATTCGCCCGAAGGAGGGCACGGGCGAGATCATAATAGGGTAAAAAGTGAAAACTAGCGATCATCTCGCCAGTATAACCAATAAGATTACCAACAAAGTTGAAAGGGAAAGAAAGAAGATTGTAACTATAATCGCCACTAAAAACATGGGCTTGGGCGACTACATTTCTTAGCCAAAGATAAAGCGCTGTCAACGCCCAAAAAGGTAAATAAGGAACAAGCTTTTTTATCCCTTGTTTCGTTTTCTTGAGGTGCCCAAAAACAAAATCATAAAGAATAAGGGCCAGAGGAAAAGTAATCATTCTCTCATGAGAAGCTAAGCCAAGAACAAAGGCCAAGACGGTCGCCAGGAAAAGCAACGGTCGCCATCGTTTCCGACTGGACCGCCAAAAAACGTAAGCCAAAAACCCCCAAAGATAGAAAAAGGCGGCCATCAAGGCCGAAGTGGAAGAAATCCAAAAAACCGACTCACCGTTAAGGGGATGAATCAAGAAAAGCAGGGCAGTCAAGAGAGAAATAAATCTCTTCTTCGTGAGACGAATGACCAAGAAATAAACCGCCAGGACACAGCCAAAATGAAGAAAGAAATCAAGCAAATGGTAAGGCGAGGGGCGCATGCCAAAAACAGGGCTTACTAAAAAGAAATAAACCTTCGCTAATGGCCGGTAGAAAAAGTTATTGGCATTTAAGAAAAATTGAGGGAGGTCACTTAATCTTGCCGTGGCCGCCCAACGAAGCCAAGTGAAGTCGTCGGCGACAAAGTAATTTTCCAAACTGTAACCCAAGACTAAGGGGGCAACAAAGGCAAGAATCAGGATGGGAACGATAGGTAATTTGACCACCGCCATCGCCTCTTTAAGTAAAGACCTTCTTTTAGGGAGATAATAATTAACCATTCCGGCCGCTATCCCCCAAAATCCCCAAAAGACAAAGGCTACCTTTGAGGCTTCAAAAACATCAATGAGAATGGCATTGAGCATTAGTCCTAGGGTACCGGCGAACATGCCAATTAAGATACTCCGGCCAAAGGGGGCTTTCATCTTCGTCAGGGCCTGTTTAACTAAAAGGCCGAGGGAAAAGAAAAGGCCTAAAAAGGCCAAAAAACCCAGGAGCCCTGTCTCCCCTAAGGCCCGGAGATAGCTGTTGTCTGTGCCTAAGTTGATAGAAGAATAGCCCGTCCCCAAAAGAGGATTCCGTCGGTAAGCATTAAGGGCTCGGGGCCACGTTCCTTGGAAGCGAGTGGTAAAAGAAATGTCGTAAACAATCGTCCTTCTGATTAAAAATTCTCCAGAAATGGTGGCAATTTCGGAAGACATCGTTGCCGTCTTCAGCGATTTCCTAATCACGGCTACTTGAGTTGCTTCTGGAGGGGTTGTCTCGATTACCGGTATCGCCAAAAAGCCAGTCCCTAATGGCAAAGTCTCTTCTGGTTCTCCTGGAGCAGGCGCTTCCGCCGCAATCGGCTTTCCTGTCCTGACATCATAAACTACTCTTTCTACCCGAAAGGTTTTGCCAAAACGATCGGAAGCACCGGTAACAAAATTCATTAAGAAAAAGCTTACTAAGATAACCGGAATAATTAACCATTTTTTCTTCTGAAGGTAAAGAACAAAGGAAATAGCGAGGAGATAGGCGAGAAATGATATTCTAGAGGCGGTCAAAAGTAGCATAATAAAACTGGTAAAAATGAGAATAAATAAAAGAATCCTTGATAACCACTTCTTCAAACCAAAAATAAGGCTGCCAAAAAGGGCGATGATTAAGACAAGATAGGCAGCTAAATCGTAATGGCCAGCAAAAGTAGAAGAAATTCTCGCCGTTGGGGGAAGATAGAAAGGAATCCCTTTGGCAAATTCCTCGTTCATGGTCAAAAATGCAGGAAAACCTAAAAACTTTTGGCCAAGGCCATAAAAACAGACGCCGACAAGGGCCAAGGCAATCACCACTAAATAGGTCTTGACTCTTTCTAGGTTCTTAATACTTGAGGCGGCGATAAAGAAAACAATCAAGTATTCTATCCGGCGAAGGTAATGGAGAACGGCAACATGAGGAAAAAAATTAGCCAGATGGGCTCTTAAAAAAACCAACGAAAACAAAAGGGAAATTCCTCCTATTAACCAATAAATAAAGATGGGGATAGCCAAGGGAACTTTTAGAGAAACTTGCCGCCGTAAAAGCTGGATTAACCAAATTCCCACCACGGCGGCAACAATCACGTCTTCAAACCTAACGTAAACCCAGGTATTGGGAACATCAATCAAAGGAAGCTTGGGATATAAGGGGATAAGAAATAAAAGTAGGCCGACGCCGACTTCGAGAAGATATTTATCGAGCCAATTGAAAAGCTTTTGCATAAGTGTCTTTAAAGTAGCGGTTGTTAGTTAAAACACCAATTAACCACACCAAAACCGCCTTAGCCTGTAAGAACAATTTTAACACGAGGAGCTGCCAGAAAGGAAAATGCTTCTGGTAAAAAAGAATTAATCCATGATAGATCCCCCAGATGGCTCTTTGTCTGCCTTCGGGCGAACTCCCGCGGACCAAATGAAAAATCTCTGCCTCAGGGTAAAACCAAACCTGCCAACCAGCCTTCTTGGCTCGATAACACCATTCGACCTCTTCCATGTACATAAAAAAATCTTCATCCAGAAGTCCCACTTTTCCAATCGCTTCTTTTTTGGCCATCAAGGCCGCCCCCATCACCCAATCAACCTGGCAGGTCTTAGCCGGGGAGGCGTACAAAAGTTTATCACCAGTCAAAAGCCAAAGAAAAGCTCGCGGAAGAGTAAAAAAAGGAGAAACTGAGGGCTGGTGGCTACCATCTTTATTTAAAAGCCGGCAGCCAATCACGCCAGCGCGGGGATGGTCTTGGGCAAATTTTTTAAGCTTCAAGAAGGGGTTATCTTTCAAAACCGTGTCAGAGTTAAGGAGGAAAATATACTCTCCTTTTGCCTTTTTTATACCCTGGTTATTGGCTTTAGCAAAACCGAGGTTTTTCTTATTCTTAATCAGAGCCGCCTGAGCGAACTTCTCCTGGACCATTTGGGATGAGCCATCGGTTGAATTATTGTCAACAACAATCACTTCAAACTTTATTCCTTTTGTCTGTTGGAAAACTGAGGAAAGACAATCCTCAAGAAGATCTTTAGTATTAAAACTAACAATGATAATTGATAAATCCATTACTGAAAGAGTCTGGACCGGCCTAGCCGATAGTGGAAATCATTGATTTTCCTCTCCCCTATCTCTTTGGCGGGAACCCCAGCGACAATTTTCCGTGGGGCAACGCTTTCAGTGACAACGGCACCGGCAGCAACCACTGCTCCCTTACCAATTTTGACTCCTGGAAGAATAACAACGCGAGGACCGATAAAGACATAATCACTTATTTCCACCGGGGATTCGATCGGTTTAAACTCAGGATCATGAACATCATGTTCAGAATTATAAATCAGCACTTGGGAGGCAATATCGACGTGGCTGCCTATTTTCAGCTTCGCTCGGCCATCAAGAAAGGCAAATTCGCCGACAAGGGTGTCCTCGCCGATTTCTATGTTTCGCGTCTCGAAAAAGCGACAAAAGACATGAATCTTCGAGCCTTTGCCTATTTTGACGCCGGCTGTCCGATAGACAAAACCCCTTATTGTCCATAAAGGACACCAACCGCTCCGATTGACAACTAAAAGCTTGAAATCTGACCACCAGTTATAAAAGCGAACAAAGGCCCGCCTGAAGGACTCACCTAAGGAAAGTTTATTACCGTGTTTGTCGGTAAAAACAATCCCTTTTTTCGTAACTTTAATATTTTCGGAATAAAGCATCACCTTATCCTTTCTAAAACCCTGATTGTTTGCTTAGCACACTCCTCCCAATCAAACTTTTTTACCTGAACTAAACCCTTTTTGACTAAACTCTCCCTATTTTTAAGTGCTCCTTTTATGCCTCGGGCAATATCCTCTGGCTTATTGGGATTAACGACTATCCCCGCTTCGCCGGCTATCTCCGGTAAACTGCCCGCGTCCGAGACCACCACCGGTGTACCGCAAGCCATGGCTTCAACCACCGGGATACCAAAACCCTCCCAAAAAGATGGCTGGGCAAAAACCTCGGCCCCAGTCATCAAAGCCGAAACGTCTTCCTCCTCAACGAAATCAGTAAAAATAACCCGTTTTTCTAACCCTAGCTGTTTCACTTCGTTAAAAATACTCTTAAAGAGCCAACCCTTGCGTCCGGCAATGACCAATCGTAACTGACTGTCGTCTAATAACTTGAAGGCCTTCAGTAACCCCTCAATGTTCTTGTTTGGTTTCAAGGTCCCCAGAAACAAGATGTAATCGCCGCTAATTTTATATTTTTTTCTGACTTTGGCGATTTTCGCCTCGGCGAGACGATGGTGAAACTCGCTTTTGTCGTAACCTAAATAGGTCGTCGTGATTTTGTCCGAGGCGACGCCGTAATACTTCATTATATCATTTTTGGTTGATTCTGAGATGGCAAAAATGTGTCGGGCACGCCTAATTGAGAGGGCCGTCCAAAACTTCAATTTGAAAAGAATTGGCTTGGTAAATTGACCAGGAAAATGGAGGTAGCCCAAATCCATAATCGAAATCACCAGAGGTGCGGGAAAGAACAAGGGTGAGTAATGGCCGGGGTTAAAAACGACCTCTGGCTTTGGTCGCTGTTGATAAAGAGCTCCGGGAAGGCCGAGAATATTCCAAAGTCTTGGCGGGCCGATAACACGATATTGCCAACCCGTTCTCTCTTTGGGAAGATCGGCTAGGGGTGGGCCGGGTAAATAAACGACGTATTTATTCCTTCTATCCAATCGGTGGATCGCCTTGAGCAATTCAAAGGCATACTGATTCGAGCCCACCCGGTTTTTGATATTGGCTTCATAGCCAACCAGAGCCATTAACATCTCACTGCCTCCTGATAAGCAAAGCTTGCCGCTTCGCGGTAAACCTTAAGGGTCTCTTTGGCGGTTCTTTCCCAAGTAAACCTCTTTGCTTGAGTTAAACCTTTTTCTGATAATCGCTGACAATTTTTGAGGGCTTTTTTAATTCCCTCGGCAATCTCTTCAGCACTCTTTGGATTCACCAAAACCGCCGCCGCTCCTGCCACTTCCGGTAAACTGGAAACGCCAGAGGTCACCACCGGACAGCCGGAGGCCATGGCCTCTAAAACCGGCAGGCCAAAACCTTCATAAAGGCTGGGATAAACAAAACATTGAGCACCACTGTAAAGAGCGGGAAGGTCCTCATCGGGCACAAAACCTAAAAGTTTAACGCCATTGACTGACTTGATCTCTTCTCCCCAACCAGAACTCCCCGCCACAAGAAGACTAAGCTTGGGATAATCAGGCTTCAAGGTTAAATAAGCCTGAATCACCCGCTTAAGATTCTTTCGCGGCTCCTGTGTGCCTACGCTCAGAAGGTAATCGCCCTTGATTTTGTAGCGGCGCTTAACTTTATTGATCTCACTCCTCGGTTGAGGTCTAAACCTTTCGTCAGCCGCCAGATAAACAACGTGAATTCTCTCTTGAGGAATTTTCAAAACCTCAATGACGTCCTCTCTCGTCGCCTCGGAGTCGACGATGATTAAATCACCTTCTTTCTTGACCCATCCTAGTCTTCTTTTCTGGTTGGCGACGACATCATGTCCTCCCCGCTGTTGAAAACTCTCTGGATACTTATAGACAATCAGGTCGTGGATGGTGGTTACCTTCTTGGCTCTAATCGGCGCCTGAAGCCAATCGGAAGAATGGAAAACATCCACTGGGCCGATTAAGCGCTCAATAGGAAGAAGATGTAATTTATTCCAGAGAAACTCTAAAAGCAAAGGAGGAAAAGGGAAAGTTTTTACGGAAACATTTTTCCTTTCGGCTAAGTTGGCAAGATAATCATCTAATCTCTTTTTCTGTCGCAGCGAACTGCCGAAGAAAACATACTCGTTTTCCTTATCAATCCGAAGGAGGTTTTCTACCAACTTCTTGGTGTATTGGGCTACTCCCGTTCCCTGAAAAACAATTTGACTGATGTCGATACCGATTTTCATCTTTTCTCCTTGGCTAACTTAGTCAACTCTAGAATAACGCCAAAGATAAAAAACGCCGCCGCATACCAAGTCAAACGCTCGGCCGTAAAGAAAATCCAAAGCTTAAATAGGGGAATGGCTAGAAGGAGACAGGTAACACCAAGAACAACCGAAAGTTTGAGACTCCTCTGCCAGAGGATGATAGAGAAGAGGCAAATAAAAATGAGATCCTGAATTTTCATTGCTTTTTTCTATCACAAACCAGACCGGCAAAGACTAACGCCAGGGTTCCCAGCGAAACAATGAGCCCGTAATTTAAATATCTCTGGGCGGTATATTCCACTAC
>Ga0315285_10003572_pt1 | contig 16151 bp, 14 predicted proteins | sample YL17G09_36_MG_FD_203698 | JGI IMG/M metagenome (GOLD analysis project Ga0315285, IMG submission 203698) | Sediment microbial communities from Yellowstone Lake, YNP, Wyoming, USA - YL17G09_36 | ecosystem: Environmental > Aquatic > Freshwater > Lake > Sediment | place: USA: Wyoming | collected... | reverse complement strand
TTTGCCGGATTGTGCTTTTCGTAGCTGTCAGGGTTCTGCCAGGGCGTGCCGATGTGGTCCCATTCTGGAAACCACAATTCATCGGTATCGAAATATGCGAACCGCTCGTCAAGATTGCCGTCGTGATTGACCAGGCATCGAAATCGCTCCGGCCAGTTGCCTGCAATCCAGTTAATCATATAGCCGCCAAATGATGCCCCAAGGGCAGCGACTTTATCGCCGTCCATCCAGGGGTATCGCGCGATCGCCGCCGCGAGGCCTTTCTGCAGGTCTTCCAGAGGCTTTCCGCCCCAGTCGCCGCGGATAGAATCGCAAAAGGCCTGTCCGTAGCCGGTTGAGCCGTGGAAATCGACCATCACCACAGCGTAGCCTGCACCGGCATAAACCTGCGGGTTCCAGCGGTAATGGAAGGTGTTGCCGAATGAGCCTTGCGGGCCGCCGTGAATCAAAAAGGCAATCGGATATTTTCTATCCGGAACAAAATCCGCCGGCTTGACTACATAGCACCAGACCGTCTCATCGTTCCATCCTTTGAATGTAAACTGCCCGTATTCGCCCATCGTCACTGTCGCAAGTTTCTCTGCGTTTATTTCTGTAATTTTGCGGACATCGCTGCCGTCGGGCTTCACCGAATACAATTCCGCCGGCGACTGAAGGTCATCCAAGCTATACAAAATCCTGTCACCCGCCGCGCCCGGCGAACGGACGCTGCCGGCCTTGACAACGGTGCGGACTTTGCCCGTTCCCATATCTATTGCGAACAGGGACTGCTGCCCGATATTATCCGCTACAGCGAAAATGGTTTTGCCGTCCGCAGCCCAGCAGAATGACGACGGGCTTCGGTCCCAATCCTCTGTCAAAACACGTCCCTTATTTACCGCAGAGACCGCGGAGTACGCGGAGTTTTTAATTATATCTTTATTCTCGGCGGTCTTTGCGTTCTCAGCGGTTAATGTTTTAGCCTCCGGCCAGGGCCGCAGGACGATTCGGAAGCGGTCGGACTCGTAGCCTGGGCGGGACATCGCCAGATAGGCCAAAGTTTTGCCATCTGGCGAAAAAACCGGCTGCGTGTCCCAGGCCTGGTTCTGCTCGGTCAGACATTTGGGCGGCTGCGAGCCATCCGCCGGCGCCCAGTAGAGGTCGAAGTCGGTTGACCAGGGTTCTTCCCGGCCGACGTCGCGGGCGGTAAAGACGACGGCGGTCGAATCGGGCGTAAATGTGATTTCTTCCGGCCCGCCGAACGGCTTAGAAGGCGTGTCGGCATCCATGCCGCGCATAACATCTACCGCCTCGCCGCCCGCGACGGGCATAATAAATAGATGCGAGCGTCGCCCATCCTTGTAGGCGTCCCAGTGCCGGACAAAAGCCCGCTCGTAGATTCGCCCGCTCGTTTTTTTCTGCTTGACAGCATCAAGTTTTTCTTTTGTGGAGGCCGCATTGCAGTCCGGAAAGACCTCCATCGTAAAGGCGATATGTTTCTCGTCGGGCGAGATTACAAGATTTCCGACATCGAGGCTCTGGCGCGTAATCTGCTCGGCTTCGCCGCCTTCAATTCGGATTCGCCAGACCTGGGATGAGCCTGATCGGCTGGATAGAAAGTAAATTGTTTTGCTGTCGGGCGCCCAGCGCGGGTTCGAGTCGGCTTCGGGATGGCTTGTCAAACGGCGTAGGTCCGTGCCGTCGGTACGAGTCAGCCAGAGGTCGGTGCGTCCGAGGTTTGCCTCCAGGTCAATCTTTTTGAGCACGAAGGTAATCCATTTGCCGTCGGGCGAGACTTGCGGGTCAGAAAGCCGCTCCATTGCCAGCATATCGTGGACCGAGAATGGATGCGTTTTGTCAAGTGATCCTACAGCGAAGGCCTGGATGCCGATGTACAAAACAAGGGACAAAGCGCCGAGACACATTTTTTCTCCTTTTACTGAAAGGTTTAGCCGTCGCCGGCACGGCGACGGTCAATGAAAACCAACGCCGGACAAGAACCCCGCAATGAATTGCGGGGCTAAATATTTAGGCCCGCTTTTTGCGGCGGGGTCGAGCTTTCTTTGACCAGCGCGATGGGGATATCGAGCCAGAAGGTCGAGCCTGCGCCCGGCTCACTTTGCAGGCCGATACTGGCTGCAAGCATATCGGCTAATTCTTTACTTATCGCCAGTCCCAGTCCGGTGCCCGGCGACTCTCTGGTAATAGAGCCGTCAACCTGGCGGAATTTTTCGAATATTTTTTCTTGGTCGGCCTGCCCTATGCCGCAGCCGGTGTCGCTGACCGAAATACGGACGAATCGGGTATCATTTGTCACCAATGGTTTATCGCCGGCAGGCCCTTGCGGCTGCATTTCCGCCGCAGCGGCGTTCCCCTCGGGATTTGCCCTCGGCGAGGCTGGCGGAGCAAAAGCCGCCCGAATTTCGATCCTGCCCCGGGGAGGCGTGAATTTGACGGCGTTGCTTAGAAAATTGTACAGTATCTGCTGAACCTTGCCGGCATCGGTCATAAGAACAGGCAGCTCCGGATCGGTGGTCAGCTTGACCTTGATCTTCTTTTTCTTGGTCAGAAGCGAAAAAGATGCTATCGCCTTTCTACACAGCGCATCTATCGAGGTCTCTTCTACGTGTAGCAGGATTTTCGCAGATCTGATTTTTGCCAGGTCCAGCAGGTCGTTAATCATGTTCAGCAGCCGGTTGCCGCTTGTGATAATATTGTCGGCGTATTTTTGCCCCTTGTCTGTCGCCAGAAGAGCGGGCCTGTCCCGCAAGACCTGGGCAAAGCCCAATATGGCATTGAGCGGCGTCCTGAACTCGTGCGACATATTGGCCAGGAACTCACTTTTTAGCTTGTTGGCCCTGAATAGCTCGATATTCCGCTCGGAAAGCTCTGCTATCTTGGCGTCGAGCTGTTTGTTTGCCTGGCGCAGCTTATCCTGTGTGGCCTGGAGCGTATCCAGCATGTGATTGAATGCGTCGGCCAGCTTTTGGTATTCGTCGCCGGTGCTTATTGCGGTTCTTATGTCGAGATTGCCCTCGGCGACGTTGTTTGCGATTGCCCGCAGTTGCCGGATGGGGCTAAGGATTAACCGCTGGGTGATTAGATAGAACGCCACGATTGCACCCGTGCCGGCTATTAGGCCGGCGGCGATAATCCAGACCCAGTTTAATAGACCAGTTTTGCTGATATCGGCGGCTTGACGTTGGACCAGAACCGCACCAATAGGCTCATTTCGAGAAAATGTGCCGGCAGAACCCTGGGGATTGTGGCACGTTATACAGTGATCGGTGGCTCTGAAAACCCGGACATAGCTGCTGACAAGGACGCCGTTACTTTTGACAAAGTCAATTCTTTCATCCCGTCCCCGCTCAGGGTCCTCAGCCTTTAGAGTCTCGATCACAGTTTTTTCCTGGTCGGTTAACACTGCCGCCGGTCGGGATGTTGCCGGCGGCGTCGCGGCGCCGCCGAATCGAATCCAGCGCATGTGGGAGTCGTTTGGATCGAGGGCAAGGCCGCTGCTTTCCAGCGGTACAGGGGTGTTCTGCGGCTGCGCCGGCCGGGACGGCTGACCGGCGGACTTGAGCTGGAAGTGGTTATGTAGCAGCAGCGTCTCGGCTCTTGCCCGTTCGGTATCGAGGTAATCCTTTTTGGTAAGCTGGCTCATCCAGACGTAAGGCAGAACCAGAGCCAGCGCCAGAGTAAAGACCACCGCTACGCCGAACGTCAACTGGCACTTCTTGGCCAGCGACAGAGGCGACAGTCGCAGGAACCTCAAAAGTTTCCGCCAAATGTATCTTAGACTAATCCGCATAAGCTCAGGGGCTGCCGCAAATCTGCCCTTAGACGGACGGCCAATCATCCGGTCTTTTTATGATCGTACTGCCTATTTTTATTTGCTCTGGAAACCGACAGGCGCTAAGAAGACGTTGTGACATTTTTATTCTAAAATCTGCCTCCATGCCCAGGTCATTGTTAGTACGACCTATGGGAAACATAACACCAATCCTTTTTTCTGGGGCATACTTGCGAACTGCATGGATAGCCGGCAGTAAATCACTGTCGGCAGATACTATTAAGGCCTTGTCGTATAGCTCATCTATGGCGTCACAAAGTACCTTCAAAGCGATGTTTACATCGGTACGTTTTTCCTCGTGGGTCTTATAAATCTGATTACATTTATGGCACCTGACGTGTTTATCTTGGAAGCGACCTTGTATGGTGTCAACCCCGGCCCAGCGAAGTGCTCGCATATATATCTTGTGGCGGCGAGCATTATCCGGCTTCCAGCGAACGATGGCGGTGAAATAGAACACGCCCGTGATCTGGTCGTTTTTTCCTATAACGCTTTCTGCGAGCTTCCTGTAGTTCACCCATTTGTACTTTTGGTAGGATGGTTCCTGCAAAGCGTAGTAAACATTGAATCCGTCTATGTAAATGCAATAGCGTGCCATCTTTTTGCCCGATTATCTGTGCGCAAAAAATAACCCAGGCTCCGAGGAGACCTGGGGCCTGATGGCCAATCCCATCAGGGATGTAATTATAGTATCGCCGGTGAAAGCGAACAAGTCAAGTACAATTTTCATATTTTTGAAACTTTTGTTGGTTTAATCTGAGGCCACCTACTGCTTTTGCAGTTCAGTTCTTAGTTTTGGTAGGGACTGTGGGTATTTTTCCTTAATAAAATCAACTAACTTTTCTCTGACTTCACAGCGCAAAGACCATGCGGCTGAGGCATCGGCAGCGCTGACCAAAGCCCTTAGCTCCACGGTTCGCTCAGACGTATTGGTCACCTGCAGCACACAGACCTTGCCGTCCCACAGATTTGATGAGTTTTTCACTATGCGGCCAAGCTCTTCTCTCACAGAGTCGATGGGTACGGTATAGTCGACATAAATAAATATTGTACCCAGAATATCTGCGGTGACACGAGTCCAGTTTTGAAAGGGCTTTTCGATAAAGTAAGTAATCGGAACAATCAGCCGCCTCAGGTCCCAAATCTTAACGACCACGTAGGTTAAAGTAATCTCTTCGATTCGGCCCCATTCATTTTCCACGATAACCACGTCGTCTACGCGAATCGGCTGGGTGAAAGCGATTTGTAGCCCGGCGATAAACGTGCTTATTGTTCGCTGGGCGGCCATACCTACCACAATGCCGATGATTCCTGCCGATGCCAACATAGTGGTGCCAAGCTGTCGCACTTTTGGAAACGTCATTAACATGGTCGCTAATGCAATGACACCAACCACGATGACGGCTATTCGCTTTAAGACCTTTAGCTGGGTAAGAATCTTGCGTGCCCTTAGGTTGTCTTTTACGTCCACCGCAAATCGGCTGACAATATAGTCCTCCAGGACATAAACCATTTTGATTAGCAGCCACGACACCAGGCCTATAAAGAACACGCTCAGGATGTGAGTGACGCCGGCAATTTTTTCTTCACCTAGTGCCGCTGCCAGACCCAGGCGGATTACAAAAACGACGATAGTCCATTGCACTGGCCGGTAGCAGTGTTTGACCAGCGAGTCATCGACGACGCCCTTGGTGCGTTGGGCAAGGTTTCGCAGTATTTTGAAGATAAGAAAATGGCCTATCAGACCCGCCAACACAGGCACGCCGACCAGCCAAGCTACTATTTGCCAGTTTTGCAGCAATATCGACATTTTGTCCCTCCTGGCTAAATACGTTTAGCCGTCGCCGCCCCAGCGATGGTTTTTTCTCACCCCTGCGGCGGCGGTTTTTCCTCCTGCCCGATTGCGCGGAGGTGCCTTTGTGTCCGCAGATTGAGCTCCTCCAGTTGTTTCGGATCGACTTCGCTGGGCGCATCGGTCAACAGGCACTGGCCTCGCTGAGTCTTAGGGAATGCGATCACATCTCTAATGTTGTCGGTGCCTGTAAGCAGCATGATAATTCTATCCAGTCCGAACGCTATTCCGCCGTGCGGCGGTGCGCCGTATTCGAGAGCTTTAAGGAAAAAGCCGAACCGCTCCTGAGCCTGCTGCCTGGAAATATTGAGCAGGTCAAAGACCTTCTGCTGCAGTTTGGGCTGGTGGATACGAATGCTGCCGCCGCCGATTTCAGAGCCGTTAACGACAATATCGTACGCCTGCGAGCGAACGTTTGCGGGGTCGCTGTCGAGCTTATCCAAATCTTCGGGCAAAGGCGCGGTGAACGGATGGTGCATCGACTCGTAACGCTTTTCATCCTGGTTCCATTCAAATAGCGGAAAGCCCACCACCCAGACGAACTGGAAACTGTTTTCATCGTAGAGCTTCAGGTCGCGGGCAATTTTGCAGCGAAGCGGCGCAAGAGCCTTGTTGGCGATCTGCTCTTTATCGGCAACCAGCAGCAGCAGGTCGCCGTCTTTTGCCGCGAAGCGCTCGACGATTTGCTGCTGCAACTGTGGGCTGAAGTATTTGCCCAGGCCGCCGATGAATGTGAGTTTGCCATTCTCATTTTTTAGCCTGATCCAGCTAAGACCTTTTGCACCGTAGTCGGCGACAAAGTTGGTCAGCGTCTTTTCGATGTCACTTCGGGAGTATTTTTCGCCCGCCGGGGCACAAAGTCCCTTTACGACTCCGCCTTTTTCGATGACCGAGGTAAATATGCCGAACGTGCTTTGCTTGGCGATATCGGATATATCTTTCAGCGTCAAATCGAAACGCAGATCCGGCCTATCTATACCGTAATTAGCCATTGCATCCTGGTAGGACATCCGCCGCATCGGCGTTGTGACATCCACGTCGAGTATGTCTTTCCAGATTTTCGCTACAAGATTTTCGTGAATGCCGATGACATCGTTAGTATCCACGAAGCTCATTTCCACGTCTATCTGGGTGAATTCCGCCTGTCGGTCGGCTCGCGGGTCTTCGTCACGGAAACACCGCACTATCTGGAAGTATTTCTCTACGCCGCTGACCATAAGGATTTGCTTAAATAGCTGCGGCGACTGAGGCAGCGCATAGAAGCAATTCGGCTGGAGTCTGCTGGGCACAAGAAAATCCCTGGCGCCTTCGGGCGTGCTTTTAGCCAGCATAGGCGTTTCGATTTCCCAGAAGCCCAGCCGGTCGAAATAGTCCCGCGCTATTTTCGTGACACGGTGTCGGGTATGCAGCCTGCGCTGCATTTCCGGACGGCGCAGGTCTATATATCGATGAACAAGCCGAACCTCTTCGCTGGTTTTTTCCGCCTCGTCGATCTCAAAGGGCGGCGTCTTAGCGGTGTTGAGTATCTCTAATTGCTCCACCAGCACCTCGATTTGGCCTGTCGCTAATTTGGGGTTCTCTAGACCTGGCCCTCGCGGCCTGACTAGGCCGCTGGCGGCGACTACCCATTCGCAGCGGGCGGTCCTTGCGATTTTGTGAATTTCCGGCTGCCTTTCGGGATTGAAGACAAGTTGTGTCAGGCCTTCTCTATCTCGAAGGTCGAAGAAGACTAAGTTACCGTGGTCGCGGTAGGAGTGCACCCAGCCGGCTAATGTTACTTTTTTGCCCGCGTCTTCCAGTCGAAGCCGCCCACAAGTATGCGTTCTTTTAAGCATAGTAGTCATTCCAAAAATACCAGATACTAAATGTCCCCCTGCCGATACTAAAAGCTTTGTTTTTCAGGTACAAGTACCTTTGTTAATTGTACCAGACACAAACTCTTACAGAGGTGTTAACATTCTCGAGAACGGCTCAAACCAGCGTGGTTTATAAGACCGTCGTCTGGAAGCCTCTAATTTCTATTCTCAAGAGTGTTATTCCATATTTCCCCTTGGAGTTCTAGCAAATCGGGCGATATAGTATCCTCTCGCGAGATTTCGAGATAGTATTCGTTGTGTATCCTCTCTTGCATTACCAGTGTACTCAATGCGCTGTTATAGAGTATGATATCCTTTGCCTCTTCATGGTCGTAGCCGTCAGCCAATAACCTCTTGAAGAGATAGTCAAAGGTAAACCTATCGTAGACCTTGTAGTTCTTTTTGATATAATCTGGTGGGTATTGGTCTTCCATCATTGCAAATACTTAAAGTTGAGATTCAGTCTGGTTTTTTTGGCTTGGAGGTCAAGACTGAAGATGTTATCGACTTCCACACCCAAGGGCGTCAGATAAATTCGATCGTACTTCCCGTCCGATTTTACTCTTTCGACCAGTTCTAATTCCGCACAAAAATTGTAAGTGAAATTAAGCAACTCGTACATGGTTCTCTTTTTGTAGGAAACACCAAACAGCCCGTTCACCATATCCAATTTCTCTTGGGCGAAATCTATCGAATTTGGTATCCAGGCCCCATTTGTAACCTCAATGAATCTAAGGAACCAATAGATATTCACCTTATGAACAGTCCAATTACCATCAGTAAGTATTTTGAGCAAAAGTCTCTTCTGCTCATTCATCAAATCAATCGATGGGAGTCTACGGCCCAGAGATTCAAATACGTTCGGGTTGAAATTGGCAACAAACTGTTTGCCATTAGCCGTAATTGAGTAACACGAGCCCGAAGGCTCAATCATCTCGAAGTCCAAAGCCAATCTCAAGTAGCACTTGAAATTGGTTGTATTATGCGAGCTAAAGTACTTAGCTAGTTCTGGCTTTGTTAACGTCGTTTTGCCGAAGTCCGAGAAGGACTTCAATATTTTATTTAACCACCTCAAGTAACAAATTGTATAGTTCTTAGGTTCTGGCAACGCTAATCCAAAACTCAGACTTAATCTTTCCACGGTCTGAGCATACAAGGCCTTAACCCTGTTCACTGAATAGGTTCGCGCGAGGATATCGTTTCTAGTAGCGAAATCATTCACTAGCCTCCTGTTGCCATTAGGTGTTTCCGAAGCATATAGGATGCAATAGGCTGTCCTATCCGAGAATCTGACGTTCTTGTAATTGCTCAATTGGGCGAAGCAGTATTCCAATTTGGTCTTGGTGTCTAAAACAGTTTCCAACTCGACAATTAGTTGACTCTTAGCAAAATCTTCGACAATAAAATCAATTCGACCAAAGTCGGTAGAGATCTCCTGTCCTAGTTTGGACGCTATATTGAAATCCAAAGCTTTGCCTAAGAAGTCTAAGTTGTTCAGAAGAGTCCATTGGACAATACTTTCATTCATGAGGTCATCCCTCCACTCGGATAGGGACGATAACTATCTTCTGGTGTGTCATCCGTCAATATCCTAAGACTCACCGAAAAATAACTTCGACTTGAAACAAGGCTCTTTTGCCTGGAGCAACTTATATCATACCTATAAGTCTTGTCAAGCATGTGGGCCAACGTGTCATAAAACCTGCCTGGGCGAGTATGTCCAGCTTGCTTTGTCACGGTTGTGTTTCTTGTAGCGCAAATACTTGGACTCGAGGAGGACAATTGGCTTTCCATCAGGGTTTTCTATGACTGCGTCCAATCGATATTCATTGCCCGAAGCGTTCAGCATCCGCAAAGTTTTGCCTCTGCGTGCGCTCGGACGAGAGCCACCCCTATCGTACACGTAGCCAACAGTCTCACAGATGGGACGTAAAGTCCGCTCAATCTCATCTTCGATGAGCTTTCCTACTGCTTCGCCGAGCGCGCTGGCAGTGTTCTTAACAGGCATACAACCCCCTACTTTGTAAGTGTTAGTATGACCTCGTTCAAAGCTACCTTATGTCTCTGCGGATTCCCTCGCCATTTATCTCCCCTTGCGCGCAACTGTTCAAATCCGCAAGACCTAAACCCCAGACCGAGACCCACACGTGCCAGATATTCGCGGGTATGGGAACGAGCCCATTACGGTTGCGCCGCCGGTGGTATTGCAGGTAGTAACTTTTTGCCAGATGATTGCCCCCATATAGTCCAGGCCCATCGTCTCGCAAAACTTTATGATCTCGGTGCGAATTGGGATTACCTTGTACCTGCCATAGTAAACCGAGCGGGCGAATTGGTCGCCGATATTGATGCAGAGCCGGCAGCCTTTATGAAGCACACGGTGACATTCTTTCCACACCAAATTCAGGTTATTGATATAATCCTGGTAGCTGTCGTTGTAGCCGATCTGCTGCTTTGGGCCGTAGTCTTTGAGCTGCCAGTAAGGCGGCGATGTGACGATCAGATGCACCGACTCATCGTTTAGCTCGGCCATCCGCCGCGAATCACCAATAACTACTTTATGGCAGCTCATTTTTCATCGCCTGTGTCTTGGAGGTTGTATTCTTGGCAGGCCAGCATAGTCGCATAGAGTGGTTGCGTCAATAGCGGCTTTTCGATGTGAGCCGTGGCTGGTTGGACGCCTGCTGGGGCAGCGGCGCTATTTGCCGGGCGATTCTTTGAGCATATTGCGAAGATAAACATGCTCATCGCCGATCCAGGGCTTGGAGCAAATATCAATATCGCCGTCGCGGTCAACGTCCGCTGCCTTGGCTTCGTGGCATTCTTTGCCGGTGAAAACCAGGTGCTCCTTCCAGGCGCCGGCCTTGCCGTCGAGGTTTTCCCAGATGAACCACTTGCGCGTGCCTTTTGTCAGCGGTCCGCCGCCGGAAAAGACATCGATGTCACCATCGTTGTCGAAATCAGCCAGCGCCAGCGAATGAAAATCCTGCTCGGTATGGTCGGCGGAAATCAGGTGGGAAACCCAGTTCTTGCCCTTGCCGTCGGCGTTTTCAAACCAGAAGACCCTGGCGTCTGCTGTATCGGCTTCGGCTTGCACGACGTCGCTATCGCCGTCTTTATCCATATCGTATATCCAGGTTTTTATTGCCAGGCCGTACTTGTCCGGTCTATTTCCGCCGGCAGGGATAAGGTTCTTGTGCATTTGCCATTGGGCGCCTTTGCCGTCGAGATTCTCGAACCAGGCGTCCGCTCGGACAACGTCGGCGTCGCGGTCGCCATCGATATCGCTGACGCCCGCCGGGTCGATTCCGCCGTGAACCGCTTCGCCGATTTTATGGCTGAGCCATTTTTGTGTTGGGTCGGCAGGAATCTTGAACCAAAATAGGCCCGCCCGGTCGCTCAGGGCCACAACGTCGAGTTTGCCGTCGCCGTCGATGTCGGCGGCGACATTATCGTGACTATTTATGGTGGCGTTGTCGTACCTGATGAATTGCTGCTCGCGCGGCCTGCCGGTGTTGCGGAACCAGGCTGCGCCGGAGACCTGATCTATCCATCCGTCGCCGTCGATGTCGAAAGCCGTGCCGCCTACTTCGGTTGGGACTTTTTGGGCGATAAGGTGTCTTACCCAGTTGTCGGGACTCTGATACTCGAACCACCATAGATCACCGACGTTGCAGCCGACAATCCAGTCCAGGTCTCCGTCTTTATCTACGTCCACCAGCGAAGTCTGGCCCATCTGGTTGCCGATACGGCCAATTTGGTGATACTCAAACGCCGGGAACTCTGCGTATGCCAGCGAGCAAAATATAATGACCGGCGTGAGCGCAATGTGCCAAAAGAAGTGTACTCTGTATTTGCACCAAAGCATAGCGAATTCCTTTCTATTTGAGCAGCTTTGTGCCTTAGTTAAAATAAAAACTGTGTCTTGATACTTTACAGACGCAGCTACTTAATGAAATAGCCGGAGACTCGCCATTTGCCGTCTTTATCCAGCATCGGTGTTACCGTCTCGACGCCGGACTTCTTGTTTTCGAAGCTGCTGTCGTACTGGATTATCACGTACTGCCCATCCGGCGCGCCCGGCGCGGTGGTAGTGTAGTCCGTCGATTTGAGCGTTCTGGAAACCAACGCACCCAGAGGCTTTCTAAATGGCTCCATAGATTTCTGCCAGTCTTCTTTGGACACGGCGTTTTTGAAGTATTCAGCGGCCTCTGCCCAGCTTTCAGCATACTGGCCGGCGTCCACCAGTTTCAGCCAGGCATCGGCAGCCGCTACGGCGGCCTTCTCCGCCTGCGGGTTGCTTTCGGCAGGCTGGGGCAGCGGTGTCGGCTGAGGCGGCACTGTCGGCTCAGGCGGCGGGGTTGGCTCTGACGGCTCTTTGCGCTGGCAGCCGTTGAATAGCGCAATCAATAGCGTTCCCATTACAAGCATTGCGATAATCTTTTTCATGGCTCTGCTCCTTCAATCAATAGACGAAAAAGACGTGCGATGGGCTCTGCCCACCATTTCTGTAGGTCAATTATGGCTGATTTTAGCCGCAAAGGAAAGTCAAATCCAGAATCCGTCGCCGTCCCGGCGACGGCTAAACTTTTGCAGAACCAGTTTGGCGGCGCGGTGTGCGCCGCTCACAGGAGGGCTGTGCTGAAATAGCGTTCGGCTCTATCGGGCAAAACGGTGGTGATATTGCCGATGATGGTTTCTGCCAGTTTTCGTGCCGCCCAGATATTTGCGCCGGAGCTGATGCCAACGAGCAATCCGTAATCTCTACCTAATTGGCGGGTGGTCTCTATCGCATCATCATCGCTTACTTCCACGACACTATCGACCAAAGAGACGTCCAGCACATCGGGCACAAATCCGTCGCCTATACCCTGAATCTGGTGCAGCCCGGGCTCGTGGCCCAAGATAGCCGATTTGCCTTCCGGCTCGACCGCCACGATTTTTGTATCCGGCTTTTGCTCTTTGAGGAATTTGCCCACGCCCTGCAGCGTGCCGCCGCTTCCGACTCCGGCTACGAAACAGGCGATTCTTCCGCCCATCTGCCGCCACAATTCGCGGGCGGTCTGCTCGTAATGGACGCGGGGATTTTCCGGGTTCTTAAACTGCTGCGGCACAAAAATCCGCTTATCCTGGGCGGCCATTTCCTCGACCCTGCGGACTGCCCCTGCAATACCCTCGTTGTCCGGTGTCAGAACCAGTTCTGCCCCCAGGGCCTTGATCAGCTTTTTTCGTTCTTCGCTCATGCCTTGCGGCATTACGATGCGAACCTTATAGCCCATCAATCGCCCGACCAGGGCCAGGCCTATGCCGGTATTTCCGCTGGATGGCTCGACGATTATGGAGTCGGTTTTGAGCTTGCCGTCGCGCCGGGCGGCCTCCAGCATCGCCAGGGCCACGCGATCTTTTATGCTGCCGCCGGGATTGAGAAATTCAGCTTTGGCGAAGATTCGCTCGCCTTTTAGCTGCACCACCGGCGTATTTCCTATAAGCTCCAGAATGTTGTCTGTCAGCATAGCCGAACCTGCAAAAAATTTTTACTTTTGTCGGCAAATTATACTTGCCTCTGAACGAATAGTCGTGTAAAATTCAAACCGAGATAGGCAAAGACGCCAGGATTGCTCGGATACGAGCCTCTGGCAGCCGGGAATTGCCGCCTGGCGGGATTTCAATGAACAATTTTTTGCCCGAAAAGAACATTTTCCGGCAAGAAAAGTATAGCTTTTTAGAGCCTTTTGGTATAAGATTTAGTTGAGCATTCAACAGGGCTGAGGATATCTCGCTTTTCCTCTCCCTCCGCACCTCAGCCCTGTTTTTTTTATGCGCCGATCGTAGTGGGGGGCGTCTTCCGGTTGCATCGGCTTTATCAGTATTATCGTTTGTACTTCGGCGGCCTTTAGGAAAGTAACCCCGCGATGAATCGCGGCTTTGAACCCATCCCCCTGGTTTGTCGCCCGTCTTGAACCCCGCAATGAACCCGTCCCTTCGGCACACTCAGGGCAAGCTCTGAGCCGGGTCGAAGGATTGCGGGGCTAAATACTGTCGGAGTATTCATTGTTCAGGAATCTAATCAATTCGTCGGCGATGTAATCGTTGGCAAAGGCCAGGATGTCGTTTATCTCCGCTTTTGTCAGGTCGCCTTTGATTTGCCGGTTATTGATGTCCACATTGACGATTATGCCGAACCTCATGTCTTCCGTCGGGACGTTTGTCGCCGGCCCGCTTCGTCTTAAGTAGGTTGGCTTTATCTCCAGATTGATATTTTTGTCCTGCCTTGGAGCCTCCATCAGGATGCGCAGGTTTTTTATCTGCTCTCTCCAGACGTCGTTTTTTAAGCTGCTTGCGATAATCTCGGCCGAGTCTACGCCGGCGGTGTCGAAGACAAGCTCGTGAACCACGCCCACGCGCAGTATTTTTCGGTCCGGAAATTTGCCGTGCAGCTCATCGAGGGCTTTGCGAAATATCTTATCTCTATCGGGCATGTCTACATCTTGCGGGTGGTCGATGAACAGGCGCTGCGGAAAGGTGAAGACCGGGCCTGTGCCGGTCAGTATGAATGTCGGCAGCTCGACACGTTTATTGTTGGCCAGCACGAAGCTCTTTTGCACGTGCAGCTGGGCCGGTCCCGATAGCAGCGTCTCGAAGGCTTGTGGGAACTGCTCTATCAACAGGTTGCAGTAATCCTGGAGCTTGGTCTTATCGTCCTTGAGCGTGACAGCCGGCTGAACGTGCGCCCCGTATTTGACGATATGCTGCGATATATTTTCTTTTTCAAACTGGTAGTTCATAGCGCTGCTTCCTTAGCGTTTTTACCTGTATCCGAGTTTATACCGCGGGTGCTGCCAAGTCAAAGAAAAGTTGACACTCGCCGGGGCATTTTGTACGATTCGGGATATTTTTTCGAGGAAATATTTATGGTGGAAGCCAACCCCAGCTCAGAAATACAGCGCTATGTTATATACTGTGATGAAAGCTGCCATGAGTTGACACCGCATCATCCTTTTATGTCAATCGGGGGCCTAAAGGTCCTTCGTGCAGAGAAAGCCAGGCTATCTGTGCAATTGAGCCAGCTCAAACGGTCTTGTGGTCTGAACTCTGAGCTTAAGTGGAGCAAAGTGAGTGCTAAACGACTGGAGGATTACGAAAAAGTAATTGACTTTTTCTTCGAGCATCCGGCGGTCAGCTTTAGAGCCATTGTAGTCGAGCAGGCAAAAGTCAGGTTCGAGCAGTATCACGGCAGGGATCGTGAATTAGCTTTTTACAAGTTCTATTACGAGATGCTTGAGAAGTGGCTGCACGCTGGCAATGAGTACCTGATTCTGGTGGACTATAAGAATAATCGGGGGGCGGACCGCCACACAACTCTGAAAACGTATTTGGAGCGTTATCTTCACGGCAAAGCTTGGATAAAAGACCTTACGATAATCAACTCAAAGGAAACACCGTTAGCTCAGTTGTGTGATATATTTACTGGCTGCATCGCGGCAGCAAACAACGGAATCCGAGAGGGCAGCGCGAAAGAAGACTTGGCGAAATATATTGTATCGCGCGCCGGTCTGGATACCTTGTGTGTCTCAACTCCATTGACTGCTGATAAGTTCAACATATTCAAAATGGACTTGAGGTAATATTTGAACCCGATTCTTCACTCCATGTTCTTAGATTTGCGCGGTCTTTCCGAAATAGAAGCGGAACAAGTGGTTTTTGACAAGTATGTTGAATTGTATTTGGACCATGGGGTGCCGCCACGAACGATGGGAGTTCGTAAGACTCACGATGGTTCTGACTGCTTGTTTACCGAATCCCGGTTTGGACATGCTTTCTTTTCCAAAGAACGCTACACAAAAGAAAAGTTTGACAGATTGCGTGGAGCACGAGTTGCATGGATCGGCCCGGTCATAAGTGGGAAAATCGAAGGGACTGAGTGTTGGCTGGTTCCTCCCAAAGGTATCACGAGGCAAGACCTCGCCAGGCATTGTAACAGGTTGTATCTTGTGCGGGATGAGTCTTTCGTAGTGTGGCTTGAGCCGGGGAAGATAAATAAGTGGTGGTTTTCCACTACCTATGTGGCAGGTCGGGGGGATATAAGGAGATACTGCAACGCTGGGACGTTAGTATGGGCGCAAAAAACATCCCGTGATTAGTCGGCTCACGGGATTAGAGGCCAAATCCCAAGCCATAAGGCTCGGATCAAACTGCTTCATTAAGAAGCATCGTCAATAATATAGTAATATCCTTATCAGAGTGCAAGAAAAATTTCACAAATCTTGATGGTCTCTTTCTTGTACGAAATTTTCAGGTCCGTGTTCGCCTGTCTAATAGAACCTTGTCGTGGTCTTCGTGGTATATTTGTAGTTGACGAAAAAATAGCGCAGGGCGTCGATGGGGTGGTCGTAAACGCCGTCTTTTAACGGCAGTTCACCCGCTGCGGCGGCAAGATCCTGCGGATAATGATAACACTGCATCGCCTCAATCAGCCGACAACACCGCGGGGAAATCACCAGCGAACTCCTGCCCTGGCCATCGCGGATTGCCCGGCGAATAAGCTCGATCCCATCCAGAATGCCGCTCCGCCGATAGCGCACCATTATACCTGCCGCCCGCAACTCACGAA
>Ga0315285_10003569_pt1 | contig 16160 bp, 13 predicted proteins | sample YL17G09_36_MG_FD_203698 | JGI IMG/M metagenome (GOLD analysis project Ga0315285, IMG submission 203698) | Sediment microbial communities from Yellowstone Lake, YNP, Wyoming, USA - YL17G09_36 | ecosystem: Environmental > Aquatic > Freshwater > Lake > Sediment | place: USA: Wyoming | collected... | reverse complement strand
AGGTGTTGCGATTTAACAGTAGAGAAGTTCTGAAGGAAAGCGATGCTGTGGTGGAGGCTATCTATCGGATGATTGCCGATCAGCTGAATGCAGAAATCCCCCCTGGCCCCCCTTTGAAAAAGGGGGGGATTAAAGGAAAAAACCTCTAAGTTAGCGCTTATGCCCTCGATGGGGGAGGGTTGGGTGGGGGTGATTTTTCAGGGCCGGGGCCCAAAGCCCCGGCCTTTTTTTCGGCAGAAAAACCATCCGTTTGCGAAAAAGTCTCATTTCGGGTATAATTCATTTAATAAAAAAGCGGAGGAAAATTGAGCCTTTTCATAACCTTCGAGGGAATCGAAGGATGCGGTAAGACCACCCAGATCGGCCACCTGACCTCTTTTTTTAAAAAGACCCAGCGCCCTTTTCTGCTTACCCGGGAACCCGGCGGCACCCAGGTGGGCGAGAAGATCCGGCAGATTCTCCTTTCTTCCGACAATGCGGGGATCGAACCCATGGCCGAACTTTTCCTCTACGTCGCCGACCGGATTCAGCACTACCGCCAGGTCATCGCCCCCGCCCTCCGGGAAGGCAAGGTCGTTCTGTGCGACCGCTTTGCCGACGCCACGACCGTTTACCAGGGTTTCGGGCGCGGATTGGACTTGGCCTGGATCGAAGCGATCCATTCGCGGGCCCTGGAGAATATCCAACCGGACCTGACTTTTCTGCTGGATCTGCCGGTGGAGGTCGGGCTGAAAAGGGCATGGAAAAGGCTGGAAAAAGATCAGACCCGGGAAGATCGTTTTGAAAAAGAAGCGATTGATTTCCACCAGCGGATTCGAGAAGGATATCTAACCTTGGCCCGGAAGGAACCCGCCCGGATCATCGTTCTGGATGGAATGAAAGACGAACAGACTCTGCACCGGGAGATCGTTTCTCATCTTCCCGGTGCGCTTCGAGGATAGAAATATAAAGACCAAAGTATCAAAAGCCTTTGCCACAGAGCGCACAGAGGATTGGAAGAAAAGGAATCATGGAATATTGGAACAATGGAAGAAGTGGAGGAGGAACGATTGGTCTATTAATTTCCCCATTCGATTTAATCATTATTCCATTATTCCAACATTCCAGCTTTTTCTCTGTGCTCTCTGTGTCCTCTGTGGCTAAGAAGTTTTTGGAGATAAATCATGCCCTTTGACCGAATCGGGGGACAGGAAAAAGCCGTCGCCGTCCTGCGCAATGCTTTGCGCAACGGCCGGCTGGCCCACGCCTATCTCTTCATCGGCCCGGAAGGAGTGGGCAAACGTCTCACCGCCTTGACCCTGTTCAAAGCCATGAACTGCCAGTCCCCTCCGGAGCCGGGAGATTGCTGCGAAAAATGCCCCTCCTGCATCAAAGTCAACTCTTCGAATCATGCTGATTTAATCGTTTTGGAGCCCGAAGGGGAAACCATCAAAATCGACCAGATCCGGGACATGCAGAAAAGGCTCCGTTTCCGGCCCATGGAGGGCGGGCGCCGGGCCTGCATCCTGAACTCGGCCGATTGCCTGAACGACGCCGCTTCCAACGCCTTGCTGAAAATCCTGGAAGAGCCCCCCCAGGAGACTCATCTGATCCTGATCACCTCCCGCCCACACAAGCTTCTCCCCACGATTCTCTCCCGTTGCCAGTGGGTGAAGTTCAGGCCTCTATCTCCCGGACAGATTGCGCAGATCCTTCAAACGGACCAGAGCCTGGAAGGGGAAAAGGCCCATTTCTATGCCTCCCTGGCCGGGGGCAGTGCGGGGCAGGCGGTGGCCTTGAGCGACCGCGTTGACTTTCAGAAGCGTCTGGACTGGCTGCGGTTTTTTTCCAGCCTGCCCCAGAAATCTGCGGAGGAGATCTTCGAGACCTGCGAACGGCTGGCCAAGGAGGAAGAGGAAGTCGGGGATCTTCTGGACCTCTGGAAAATCTGGGTCCGGGATCTGGTGGTCTTCAAAGTGCAGGGGGAAGGGGCGAAAGAAGGGCTGATCAATCACGATCTTCTCCCCGATCTTGAAAAAGATGCCGCCAAGGTCTCCTTTGACCGGCTGGAAGGGATCTTCGGCTCAATCTCCAGCATTCAAAGATCCCTGGCCTTCAACGTCAACAAGCAGCTGGCCCTGGAGACTCTGATGCTGGAAATAAAAAAAGAAGGCTCCATGGGACGCGGATGAACACGGATAAGATTGAAAGTGTCAGTGTCAGTGTCAGTGTGAGGGTGAGTAAAAAAATAGACGCGAAACTTGAAACCCTAAACTCGAAACCCGAAACTTTTTTTCGGGCATTTTAGGCACTCCTTATGAAAGTCGTCGGCGTTAAATTTCGGGATCTCGGGAGGATCTACGACCACGATTCCACGGGTTTCACCCTGAAAGAACGGGACATCGTGGTGGTGGAGACCGAACGGGGGCCGGAACTGGGCTTCGTGGTCCGCATGCCCCTGGAGCGGGATCCAAAAAATTTCAAGACCTTGAAAAAGGTTCTCCGCCTGGCGGACCAGCAGGATATGGAGCAGGGCCAACGCAACCTGATCCGGGAGCGGGAGGCCAAAAAGGTCTGCCTGGCCAAGATTCAGGAACACAAACTCCCCATGAAGCTGATCGGGGTTGAATCCTTCCTCGACGGAAGCAAGATCATCTTCTATTTCATCTCCGAGGGAAGGGTTGACTTCCGGGCCCTGGTGAAAGACCTGGCCAGCGCCTTCAAAACCCGCATCGAGATGCGCCAGGTCGGAGTCCGCAACGAGGCCAAGATGATCGGCGGGCTGGGGACCTGCGGCAGGGAGTTCTGCTGCTGCGCCTTTCTGAAGGAGTTCGAGCCGGTCTCGGTGAAAATGGCCAAAGAGCAGAACCTGGCCCTGAATCCCCAGAAGATCTCCGGGGCCTGCGGCCGCCTCATGTGCTGCCTGGCGTACGAGGTGGACACCTACTCCGAGATGAAGAAAGACCTGCCCAAAGTGGGGAAGAGGGTGGTCACTCCCAAGGGCCCGGGGAAGGTCAGCCACCAGAATATTATGAACCAGACGGTGAAAGTCGCCCTGGACGACGGGAAAGAAGTGGAAGTCGGTTTTGACGAAATCCGGGAAGAATCATTCTTTGAACGGGTCAGGAAGGGAATATGAAACGGGTCTATTTCACCACCCCCATCTATTATGTAAACGCGGAACCACACATCGGCCACGCCTACACCACCATTGTAGCGGATGTATTGAATCGCTTTTATAAGCTGGCGGGATACGAAACCTTTTTCTTGACCGGAACGGACGAGCACGGCGATAAGGTGGCCCAGGCCGCCCGGGCGGCGGGAGAAACTCCTCAAGCCTATGCCGATCGCATCAGCGGCCTCTTCCGGGCTCTCTGGCCCAAGCTCAACATCACCCCTAACCGCTTCATCCGCACCACCGAGGAGGCCCATAAAAAGGTAGTCCAGCATATCCTGCAGAAAGTCTACGATGCGGGGGATATTTACTTCGGCGAGTACGGCGGGCATTACTGCCGGGGATGCGAGCGCTTTCTCACCGAGAAGGAGCTCGTGGAGGGCAAATGCCCGGACCACGGGACCGAGCCCCAGTTCATCAAAGAGAAAAATTATTTCTTCCGGATGAGCAAGTACCGGCAGTGGCTGATCGACCACATCCAGGCCCATCCGGACTTCATCCGCCCGGAGCGCTACCGCAACGAGGTCCTGGCTTTTCTCAGCGAACCTCTCGAGGACCTGTGCATCTCCCGCCCCAAAAGCCGCCTGGAGTGGGGAATTTCCCTGCCCTTCGATTCGGACTACGTAACTTACGTATGGTTTGATGCCCTGATCAACTATCTCACGGGGGTCGATTACCCCGGTGGCGAACGGTACGAGCGTTTCTGGCCGGTCTGCCAGCATCTCATCGCCAAGGACATTCTCAAGCCCCACGCCATCTACTGGCCCACCATGCTCAAAGCCGCCGGCATTGCGCCCTATCATCACCTGAACGTCCATGGTTACTGGATTGTCTCCGAATCAAAGATGTCCAAGAGCCGGGGGAACATCGTCAAACCCCTGGACCTCAAGGACAAGTACGGCCTGGACGCCTTCCGGTACTTCCTGCTGAGAGAGATGGCCTTCGGCCTGGATTCCAGCTTCAGCGAAACCGCCCTGGTGGGCAGGATCAACGCCGACCTGGCCAACGACCTGGGGAACCTGGTCAGCCGGACCCTGGCCATGGTGGAAAAGTACCGCCATGGAAAGGTCCCCCAGACGGGGATGCTGACCGAAAAAGACCTGGAGCTCCAAGCCTCGGCCCTGAAGGTGGCGGGGGAAGCAGAAAAGCTGGTGGGAGAGCTTGCCTTCCACCGCTTCCTGATCTCCATCTGGGAAGTTATCAACCTGGCCAATAAATACATCGACGAAATGGCCCCCTGGGCCCTGGCCAAAGATCCCGCCAAAGCGGGGAGATTGGATACCGTCCTCTACCAGCTTCTGGAGGTTCTCCGTTTCACCGCCGTTCTCGTCTGCCCCTTCATGCCCCAGACTGCGGAAAAGATCCTGGCTCAACTGGGGATTGCCGATGCGGGAAGCCAGACCCTGGCCGGCCTGAAGGAATGGGGCGGGTTGAAACCCGGAGGAGGGGTGCGAAAAGGAGAATCCCTGTTCCCGCGGGTGGAGGAAGAAATTAAAACCGAGGAGAAAAAGGAGATGGAAACCGCAAATGTAATTTCCTACGAGGATTTTCAGAAGATAGATCTGCGCGTGGCGAAAGTCCTGGCTGCCGAGAACGTCAAGAAATCCGACAAGCTCCTCAAGCTGCGCATCGACATCGGGGAAGAACGCACCCTGGTGGCCGGAATCGCCAAGGGCTACAAACCCGAGGACCTGGTGGGCAAAACCATCATTATCGTGGCCAACCTCCAGCCCACCAAGCTCATGGGCGTAGAGTCCCAGGGCATGCTCCTGGCCGCGGACGGAGCCGATGGAACCGGAGTAGTGCTGGCCACCTTCGACAAAGAGGCCAAGGTGGGCTCGAAAGTTCGTTGAAAGTCTATTCTTTGAAAAAGCCAGTCCTCACGCAAAGATTAGGGATAATTTTTCTCTTGCAAATAAGACCTAATTTCCTTAGACAGCTCCGTGACCTCCTTACGAAGTCCGGCAAAATCTTCCCTGGTAAATACATAGGCCGGGTTATAATCAGCCTCTTCCCTGTATTTCATCAGCTTTGAAAATATATGAGAGGCCTTGGCTTCAAAGGGGCCTTCTTTGACAAAATGCAGGCTGAAAAGCCTCAATGCTCCTTCGTGGCTTTTGGGTTCCAGACCTCTGGTCAAAAGGAGAGCCCGGATGGTGTAGAGAAGAGAATAATAGAGCCTTGAAACCGCCCCGGAGTAAAAACCGTTCTTAAATAGGAGCTCTGCTTCCGATAAGGTTTTTTCCGACCCTTCCAGTTCCGCCTTGATGTTTTGCTTTTTATTCTCCTCGGTCATAAGGGAATCCCTTCTCTTTCAATATCCAGGGCAATCCTTCTTTCCCTTTTTTTGAGAAAATCAAAATCATCTTCGGAAATGACTAGCGTTGAGAGAGGACTCAAATACTTAAGCTCTATATCGGCAATCTTATCGAGGATTTCATTCTTGAGGTCCCGGGTCAGACCAGGAACAATAATTGCGATATCAACATCTGATTCGCTATCATGATCGCCCCGTGCTCTGGACCCGAAAAGGATCAACCTGGCACGACCTTCCGCCAAATCTTTCAAAGAATCCTTAAGCTCCTCAAGGGCCATCTTCTCCGTGGATGAAAAATCGCTCCCAGTCATCTCTTCAGCCTCCCGCCTTTTCCTTCCTGGGTGGAGCTATTTTAGCATTAAATTAAGGGCTTTAGGTAGGAGATTATAAACTCTCTGTGGCGCGCTGCTGGCGCAGGATTTCGAAGAGGATGACGGCGCCGGCGATGGCGGCGTTCAGGGAGGAGACTTTCCCCCTCATGGGGATGGAGACCGTATAATCGCACTTCTTGAGGAGGAGAGGGCGGACGCCCTTTCCTTCGCTCCCGATGACCAGGCCTACGTTCATGTCGAATTTCAGCTCGTAAAGGCTCTTCTCCGCCCGGGAATCAGTCCCCACGATCCAGAATCCTTCCTTCTTTAACTCTTCCAGGGTGGTGGCCAGGTTGGTCACCCGAACAATCGGAAGGTGGGCCACCGCCCCGGCAGAAGCTTTGACCACCACCGGAGTGATGCCCGCGGCCCGGTCTTTGGGGAGGATGATTCCCTGGACCCCGCAGGCCTCGGCGGTTCGGATGAGGGATCCCAGATTCTGGGGGTCCTCGATGCTGTCCAGGACCAGGACAATGGCCTTGCCCTGAGCTGCCCGAACCCGCTCAAGTAAATCCTCCCACGTCGAATAAGACGACCCGGATGTAAAGCCCAGGACCCCCTGGTGGTGGCCGGTCCCGGCCAGCCTGTCCAGAGCCTCTTTGGGCGAAACCTGAACAGGAATTCCTTTCTCCCGGGCCATCTGGCGAAGCAGGCGTATGGATCCGCCCTCCTTCCTTTCGGCCAGGATAATCTTGTTCAGCCCCTGCCGCTCGGCCCGCAGGGCTTCCAAAACCGGGTTGATTCCATAAATGATTTCGTCAGGCATAATATTTCTTAACCGCAGAGGAAAAGACTGAAAGATTGGAATGATGGAATGATGGAATACTGGAATATTGGAAAAACGTACCACTTTAGCTCTTTGAAAAGGTAACTCTTACCTTCTGAAAAGATTTCCCAGAAATCCCCCCTGCCCCCCTTTGCAAAGGGGGGTTGGGGGGGATTTCAGCGATGGGTATCTCAGTCGATATGGATTTGATCATTTTTCCAAGAGGCTAAATTGATACGGAAAAACAAGTTTTTTGTCCGCCATTCCATTATTCCATTCTTTACCTCTTTAACCTCTGCGTTCTCTGCGAGCTCTGCGGTGAGAAATTAATGAATTCTTTTCCGCCTTTTTGACCAGCGAGGCTGGAAGATTTTGATCAGGATCAGCCCCACGACGAAACCGCCGATGTGGGCGAAGAAGGCCACGTTGGAAATGGCCCCTCCCATGACCCCCAGGAGCTGGAGGAAAAACCAGAAACCCAGGACGACTAAAGCGGGGAGGCGGATGAATTTAATGAAGATGATGATGAAGAGCAGGGTGAGCACCCGGGCTCCCGGGAAGAGGAGGACGTAGGCCCCCAGAATTCCGGCCACCGCGCCGCTGGCGCCGATCATGGGAATGGTGGAGTTTGGGCTGGCTAAGACCTGGGCCAAGGCGGCACAGAGGCCGCAGAGCAGGTAGAAAAAGAGAAAACGGAAATGGCCCAGGGTGTCTTCGATGTTGTTGCCGAAGATCCAGAGGTAGAGCATGTTGCCGATCAGGTGGAAGAGGCCTCCGTGGAGAAACATGGAGGAAACAAGGGTGAAGTAAACGGGAAATGGTGAGGGTCCGTAAAGCGCCTGTCCGGTCATGATCTGGTACGGAATCGCCCCCCACTGGAAGACGAATTTTTGGCTTTCGACGACATCCAGCGATATCTGATGATAAAAGACCCAGCCGTTGGCCAGAATGAGCCCAAGGGTGACGACGGGAAAAGTCAAAGTGGGATTGTCGTCTTTAAGCGGGATGAACAAAGGCCGGGACCCCTTTTTTCAATTTGAAAAAATGGAGCTTCTTGCAAAACTCTTACCAGAAAGAAAAAGTCGTCATTCCGGGCAAGCGAAGCGCGACCCGGAATCCAGGATTTTCTAATTATTCTGCATTCCCGGTTTCGCCGGAATGGCGGAGGAAATGGCTTTTGCAAGAAGCTCAATGCCCATCTGAATTATCCAACATCTGGGGAGAAATATCAAATATCTATCCAGGGCCATCCATCCAACATCTGCCATCTGTCATCCACCATCAATGGAATAGTCCCTGGGCAGCAGGCCTATAGTTTCCCGATGAATCGTAGAGGAAGAAGGGCGGCAATACCTGCACCTGGGCATGGCCCTCTTTGAGCGCCTCCACCAGCACCAGCCGCGCCTCTTCATTTTCATGGGAATGGACGAACTGGATCCGCTTGGGTTCCAGGTGATATTTACTCAGTCCTCTCATCAAGTCGGGGCTCCGGGAAGCGGGATAGATCATGGCCAGGCGCCTTTTGTCTCTTAATAAATAATGTGCCGACCGGAGCACTTCTTCCAGGGTTGCCTGAATCTCATGGCGAGCGACGGCTTTTTCCGTGTGAGGGTTCACCCGCCCGGACCCCGCTTTTCGGTATGGGGGGTTGGTTAAAACCAGGTCGAAGCTTTCTCTCTTTACTCTTTGATCCAGCTTCCGCAGGTCTTCTTCCCAGACCTGGAATCGAGAAGAGCACCGGTTCAAGGCTGCGTTGCGGCGGGCTAAATCCGCAAGAGACGGCTGGATCTCCACCCCCGTAATCTTTTTTGCCTTTTTGCGGAAAAACAGGACCAGAGGAACGACCCCGCAGCCGGTCCCTAAATCAATGATCCGGTCGTCCGGGCCCGGTTCGGCAAAAAAAGCCAGAAGCATGGCATCGATGGAGAATCGATATCCCCGCTTCTTCTGGAGGATCTTGAGCCGGCCCCCGAACAGGGTGTCGAGGGTTTCTTCTGCTTCATTCCACGACGATCTCTTCATGGGGGTCCAAAGGATTGATGACCAGCCCGCTCAGCAATTTGGGGTAGAAGAAGGTGGACTTGGAAGGCATGGTTTCTCCGGCCAGGGACACGTCCCGAACCTGATAGGTTCGAGTGGGGTTGAGGAAGAAAGCGATCTGCCCCTCCCCCGATTGGACCGCCGCGGCTGCCTCTCCCGGGTCCTTGAAGTAGATGACTTTCTTGCTAGCGGCCAGGTCCTGCGGTCGAATGTTCAGACACTTCTGCAGAATGGGAAGGTGGAGAAGGTTCACGTCCAGGGCTTTCAGCGAAGGGGCGATTCCAGGCTCGGCCCGGTCTATCGCCCGGTCGTCTTTCAGGGCAAGGAGGAAGTATTTCTTCCATCCCTTCACCTGCATCCCCAGGACGCGCTCTTTTTCCGAACGGGCGGCGAGCTGCTGCAGGAGCCGGTCCCGGACGGCCTTTTCCTTCCCCGGTTGGTAATCAAAAGCTTCCATCGAGAAGTCGGAGCCGAGCTGATCCAGGAAAGACCGGGCGTCGAAGCCATCCAGGTTGTTCACCACCCGGTGCGTGGGGAGAATGAAGACTCCGGGGTCTTCCATGGCCGCAAAATACATCATGCTGAAGTTGTAGGTCTCCCGGCCCGTGCCCTTCGGGAATTTCTTGCGCTGCCCTTCACGGTAGGCCAGGGCCGTTTCATAGCGATGGTGCCCGTCGGCGATGTAAATCTGCTTGGGCTTCATGATCTCCCGGACCTGCTTCAGGATGCCCGGGTCGCTGACCATCCAGAGTTTTCGGCGGACCCCTTCGCTGTCGGTAACGTCGAAGGCAGGCGGCCCAGAGGAGAAAATCTGCTTATAGCTCGGCCCCATAACCCCTTTTTCATCAGAATACAGGGAATAAATCTGGCTGAAATTGGCCTGGCAGGCATCCATCAGGGCTAGCCGGTCGGCCCGAGGCTTCGTCTGGGTCTTTTCATGGGGCAAGACCACCTTGGCGCTGTATTCTTCCAGCCGGATCAGGCCGATGAAACCCTGGCGCAGGATCTTTCCGGATGTGGAGGTTGTTTGACCGGCGGGAAGAATGGAGGGGCTGAATTCTTCCTGCAAAAAATAGAATTGCGGCTTCGGTGCCCGGGCCAGGATTCCTTCCTTCTGCCAGGCCTGATAAAGGGCGGCCGAACGGGTATAACGGTTGTCTTTCGGATGATCCTGCGGGGTTTCCTTGTTCAGGATCAAACGGACCACATTTTGAGGATGCCGCTGGTAAAGAGCATCCTGCTCCTGCGGGGAGATTACATCGTAGGGAGGCGCTACCACCTTGCTTAAATCATTGATTTTTTGGGGATTGTAGCTGATCCCCCGAAAGGGCACGATCACAGCCATTTTCCAATATCTCCTTTCCCGTAACTGGTAAGCTTTTATAACACAAAGGTCGGACTCCAAACAAGGCTTCTTCCATTCCTTCCAAGGGGCCTTCGATTTTTCTAGTCGAATTTCTCTCCTTTCTTTTCTCTTGACAGCAATTCGTAATTTTGTTAAATAACTATGTATTCAATGCTGCAGGCATTGAATTGCTTATCTAGTCATTCACGAGCAAAATCTTCGTGGTCTTCTTCCAAAATCAGGAGGTCAGAGGCGCAATAACTTTTCCGGGTTTTTCAGTTTGCGGAAACAGCCTTACTGACAAAGCCAAACCACCTGTAAGGGTGGGGCGGAAAGCCTCGGATCTGGGTGAATTCTAGTGGAATTGCGAAAGCAATTCCCTCAGAGAGCCGGGTTGCCAAAAGGGTAGCCCGGCTTTTTTATTGTGGATGGGTACAGCCTTTTCTTCGGCAGATGAGACTACTTCTTTCCTCGGTTTTCTTACGAAAGGAGGAATTATGGGTACTCCTGGGAAAAATCGCAAAGTTTTGACCCTCCTGGCTTCTTTAACCTTCTTAATCAGTTTCCTATTTCTCTATAGCCTTTCGACCTGGGCCGCTTCTGCATCGGTCGATGTCGCGGTTCGCGGGGATGGAGGGGTGGTCGTCTCGGTCTCTGGCAGCTTTGAAAGCTGTACCTATTGCGATTCCCGCGGGGAGAACTGCTGGGTAAATGATAGTGGGAGTGTTTCTTTATATATCGGGGGTTCCTACCTTTGTTCGGCGAGTGGGCATGGGTCGGCCTCTTGTTCCAAAACCCTCGATCGTGGAGGATTGCATGGAACTCACATTTTTAATGGGTACGCTTCGGATTGCATGGGAATCGGCTCGAATAGCTATCCGCTGGTCTTAGATAATACTCCCAGCATAAACATCGCAAGTCCTGCTGAAGGCAGTGTTTTGTCTGAGCCTTTTGACATTACGGGTACGGTTGTGTTTAAGCCCACCCTGGCCGCTACAAAGGGGGTTATTTATTTCTATCTTAATAATTCCTACCAAGCGCGGAAGGATTGTGCTTCAGAGGATTGTTCTTATAGTTTCAAGGAACTGACTGGCCGCCTGATGGATTTGAATCATGGGGGGCCATATACCGTCACTATCACTGCCTCTGGGGGAGGAACCTCAGCCAGTAAGCAGAGGACATTTACTGTAGACAAGAAGCCTGTGGTGCAGATCACGAATCCTGTAAATGGCAGTGTGATATCTGAGCCTTTTGACATTACGGGTACGGTTGTGTTTAAGCCCACCCTGGCCGCTACAAAGGGATCTATTTATTTCTATCTTAATAATTCCTACCAAGCGCGGAAGGATTGTGCTTCAGAGGATTGTTCTTATAGTTTCAGGGAACTGACTGGCCGCCTGATGGATTTGAATCATGGGGGGCCATATACCGTCACTATCACTGCCTCTGGGGGAGGAACCTCAGCCACGAACCAGGCCAAGTTTTCCGTGGATAAAACCCCTGTGGTGAATGTCAGCCTCCCCGTGGGTATTGTTTCTTCTCCTTTTGATATTATTGGCCTCGCGAATTTTAAGCCTACTCTTCAACCAACCAAGGGATGGTTATATGTTTATTTGGATAATTATTATCTGGGGAACAAGGCTTGTACCACCGAGAGTTGTTCGTATAGTTATAAAGAAATTTATGGAAAGCTAATGAATCTGAATCCAGGGGGTCCGCATAAAGTCAGAATGTATGCCTCGGGAAGTGGGGTTCAAGCTCTTGACGAGGAAAGTTTCACCGTTGTGGCCTGTAATCTCAAGGCGGTCAGCTTAGCGGCGGATATGGATACTTTTGATCCGTACGCAGCCGGAGCAGTAAACTTTTCTGGAAGCCTTTCTGATGATTCCAACCGAACGATCAAGTGGAAGGTAAATGTAGGGAGTCAGGTCCTTAGCGGTGACGGGACTTCTGTATTGGCTGCCTGGGATGGGAAAAGTTCTTCCGGGAAGATGGTGGAGCCGGATACCTATTTGGCTACTCTTACTGCCCAGACAGCCGAGGGGACCTGCAGCGCTAAGGAGACGAAGAGCGTTCCCGTTACCATTGAATCCCAACCAGAGGACCCGAGTCTTCTGGCCTGCTTTGGCTCCACGGTTAACTTAGCCAGCGGCAACCTGCGCCATTCCCAGGCATTGTTCCCGCTCCCCCGGTCGAAATTGGGAGGCGACTTTGTCCTGACCTATAACAGCCTGGACGGGCAGAGTAGCCCCATGGCCACGGGATGGACCCATACTTACAATATAACGCTCAAGAAAAACAATAATGGATCCTATACCCTGGTGGAGGGAGACGGAAGAAGGATAGCTCTTTACAGCCAGGGAGGCCGCTATACCCCCAAAAGCTCCAACTACCCGGCCTTGACGGTCCTTGGAGACGGCACCGCCACTTTGGAGCACAAGGAGGGGATTTTTTACTCCTTCGATTCGGTGGGGAAGATAACGAATATCTCCGATCGGAACTCGAATAAGCTTACCCTGCTGTACACAGATGGCAACCTGACCGGGATAACCGATCCATCCGAGAGGACCATTTCGATTGGTTATGATCAGAACAACCGGATCCAAGCGATCACCGACCCCAACGGCAATGTCCACAGCTTTTCTTACACCGACGGCAACCTAATTGCCCTATCTTCCCAGGTTCAGCAGTTGGGGCTCCAGAATTGGGCTTATTCTTATTATTCCAATGGGTTCCTGTGGACCAAAACCGACCCAATGGGCAATAAAACCGAATACTTCTACGATAATCAGTATCGGGTAGCCAAGGTAATCGACCCGGAAGGGAGGACAAGGGAGGTCATCTACGATCCGGCCCATTCCCAGACCCAGTTCATCGAGAAGGATGGGGGATTATGGACCTACAAATATGATCCTTCCCTTGGGGTTTTGAAGGAGAAGACCGACCCGCTGCAGAATCCCACTTCCTACACCTACTACCCGGATAGGAATCTGAAGTCGGCTACTGACCCAAGGGGGTACACCACCTCCTACACCTATGATGCAAATGCCAATGTGACCTCTGTGGAAGATGCTTCAGGGCATGTGACCAAGTATACCTACAATTCCTTCAATAAAGTGGCCTCCATCGAGCTTGATCCTAAGGAGCCGCTGATCAATTTCTCCTATGATGAGCGGGGGAACCTGAAAAAAGTGGTAGATCAGATCGGCATGGAAAGGGAATACGAGTATGACTCCCGGGGGAATCTGACCGTCATCAAGAATGCCTTGGAAAAGGTCGGGCTGGAATATAACCAGAAGGATGATCTAACTTCAGTCAAAGACCTGGTTTCGGGGTTGACTCTATACGAATTTGACTATGACGCCATTGGGAATCGGACCAGCCTGAAAGAGGTTCAGAAGACCGGGCAGGAGACAGAGAAGGTTACCCGCTTCGAGTACAACGGCTTGAATCGGGTCACCAGAACAACGGGCCCGCCTCCGGAGCTGAACCAAACTCGATATGATTACGATCCAAACGGGAACATTCGATCGGTCCTGGATGCAAATGGGAATTCCACCTGGTATGAGCATAATTACCAGGGGAAGGTCAGCAAAGTCACGGATGCTCTGGGATATGAGACTTTCTTGAAATACGGGACCGGATGCCCTTCCTGCGGGGCTGGGGTTGACAAGCTGACCTCAGTTATAGACGCCCGGAAGCAGACGACGGCCTTTGAGTATGATCAGGCCGGGAATCTGGGGAAAGAGACCGACCCTCTGGGGTATTCCACTTCCTACAAATACGATTCTGCAGGAAACCTTCGTTCCCGGACAGATGCCAACGGGAATACGACTTACCACAACTTTGATGAGCTTAAGCGGCTGAAGGAGATTCAATATCCGGATCAGACGACGGCCATCTACAGTTACGACTACCGGGGAAACCTGAAAACCGCTGCCAATCCCCATATCGCCTATACCTTTACCTATGACCTCAATAATCGGCTCACGGAAGTCATCGATTCCGAGGGCAGGTCCATAAGCTACCGATATAATGAGCTGGGGAACCGGACCCGGATGGTGACTCCTGACGGGAGGGTGATCGAGTACCGGTATGACCTTCAAAACCATCTAACGAAGGTTCTGGTCGATTCGGTTCCCTACGTTGATTTTACCCATGATCCTTATGGGAGGCGGCTGGGCTTGGGATATGCCAATGGGGCGAGTACCAGCTATTCCTATAATCCCTCCGGCCATCTCACCGATTTATTGGCCCGAGATTCCAAGCAGTCAACCATAAATTCTTTTGCCTATACCCATGATGGGGTGGGAAATCGGAAGACGATGACGGATCTGACTGGGGCGCATGGGTATGATTATGATAAGATCTACCAGTTGGCTCGGGCCACGCATCCTGGCATGCCGGAAGAGCAGTTCAGCTATGATCCAGTGGGGAATCGGTTGAATACCAGCGTGGACCTGGATAATGCCCTATTGGAGGACGGGGAATTTAAATATACCCATGATTACAATGGGAATCTGATCGAAAGGGTCAGCAAAATATCAGCGGAAAAGACACAATATTTCTACGATTTTGAGAACCGGCTCATCAAGGTAGAATCTCCTGGGATGGAGGCTCAATATAAGTATGATCCCTTCGGCCGGAGGATTGAGAAGAATGTAAATGGGGATGTCAGCCGGTATGTTTACGACGGGCCGAATATTCTCCTGGAGTATGATGGGACTGGGAATATCAAGGCAAAGTACTTGCATAACCTGGCCATCGATGATCCCCTGGCAGTGGAACAGGGAGGGAAGGTTTATTACTACCAGAAGGACGCCTTGGGCAGCGTGGTTGCCCTGACAGATGAGGCCGGGCAGGTGGTCCAAAGCTATGAATACGATAGTTTTGGGAGGATTGTCACCCAGCCGGGGAGTATTCAAAATCCATTCACCTATACCGGCCGGGAGTACGATGAAGAAACAACCCTTTACTATTACCGCGCCCGGTATTATGATCCCAAGGCAGGAAGATTCCTCACCAAAGACCCAATTGGGTTTGCAGGTGGGGATGGGAACTTGTATAGGTATGTGAGGAACAACCCGAATAACTGGGTGGATCCGCTTGGATTAATGTCCCCTAGGGCTCATGATGCCCTCATCCAAAACGCGTTTCAGGGTCTGCTGCCTCAAGCTCAGATTGATGAATTGAAAAGAGCCAGTCGAGCATTTGATAAAAGGACACAAGAACCATCTCTAGCGTATCTCCATTCGATGAGGCATAAGGGCCAATCGATAGCAAGTGCAATTTATCGCCGTGACAAGTTCATAAATGACACTACCGAGCAGATCTGGTGTGAGAAAGACATTAATCAAAAACTTATCTTCTTCGGGGAATTGATTCATCCGATTATGGATAGATTTAGCCCGGAGCACACAGACGAATTCGGGAATCCAAGGGTATGGCCCGGGAACATCATAAATGCCATCCGACACAGCCCCAATGATTCAATTGGCAACGAAACTATACATGATTTGACACCTGAGATGTATCAGAAGAGCAAGGACGCAATGATCGATGCATATATTAGAGCCTTTAGACCTTGAGGTTGGCAAGATATCAAGGAGATATTGTTGGAATCAAATTCTCATGTGATATTTTTATTAGGGTAGGAGTGCAATGAAGATGGGTAGTTTTAGAGTTTTTATTTTTCTGATATTATATTCGTTAGGGTGTTCAACTATGTTGATAGCAGGAGCGCTGTCTTTGAAGGAAATTGAAACGGTAAAAGGGCCCATAACTTTAAGGGAGGTTGAAGCTAGATTTGGCAAGGGGTGGAAACATTGCCACGGTCCGTGTATCTGGTACGAAAGTAAAGACTATCCCAACAAGGAGTATTGGTTTTGGCTCTTGCCTTCAGATCGGGGGATTGATTTTGAAGACGGTCAAGTGGCATTCGTTACCCTTGTTAACGCGGAAGACCCTGACGATTTCGAAATTATATGGCCGCAAGAACTAAAAAACAAGGATAAGCAGGAAGTTTTTAAGAGCTACGACAAGCGTCTAAAGGAAGAAGCTGAGACATACAAACATTTAGAAAAAAAAGGAAAAAAGTAAAATTCAAGAAGGGTGTCTTCATTTTTGGGATTGGGGGACCTTCTTTTCTATTTGACTATTCACAAGGA
>Ga0315285_10003567_pt1 | contig 16166 bp, 33 predicted proteins | sample YL17G09_36_MG_FD_203698 | JGI IMG/M metagenome (GOLD analysis project Ga0315285, IMG submission 203698) | Sediment microbial communities from Yellowstone Lake, YNP, Wyoming, USA - YL17G09_36 | ecosystem: Environmental > Aquatic > Freshwater > Lake > Sediment | place: USA: Wyoming | collected... | reverse complement strand
AATTGGTCCGCGGAAGATGATAAACCCAAAGGTTATCCAGGGTGGACTGTTCATATCAACGGGGCGCTGAAGCGCAACAAGAATCATCTAGGTTCATATCCCTATCCTGCGGCACTAAATGCAGTTGGACTCAAGACTGGTTCGGGTGGCGGTGGCAACGAAAGCTGGGGATACGGTGTTAGTATCTTCCTTGCAGATTGGCCTGGATTGCAACAGACCATTTTGGAAATGGAATGTGATCAGATTGTAGATAAACTGAAAGGTAAGAAATGAGCATCGAAAATGAATTTAAGTTCATTGGTTGGAACACCGAGGGTACCTCCGACAAGATTTGGGGCTACTTTCTTCGCCCCGGTCATGCTGGGACTCCCAGCCGTTGGGCACCTGCTGATTACGGGCGACATTGCTGCATCTTCTGGGGGCGTCGTGGCAAGGCCATGCAGTTTAAGGCTGATGTGGTCGGGCATGATCTTGAAACATTGGTTCAATCCAAGCTCAAGAAGGGTTATCTGAAGATCGATCAAAACAAGCTGCTGAACATTTGGCCTACGTTTATTACTGAGGCCGAAGGTAAGCTGATGTGGGATGTCTTGGCTGGTAGGGTCAAGTGATTTCATTAGAAAGTCTGCATCGCAGACAAAAAATATTCAATGTGGATTACAAGAGCCTTCAGCGCATGGAAGATTTTCCTTCTGCACGTATAAGTGACGACTATCAATCTAGAGCATATAAATGGTGCCAGGAGAATTTTGGAGAGAATTGGATTTGGTCTAGCCCCATTCAAACAGATCATACAGACATCTACTTCCTCCAACCAGAAGATGCTTTGCTGTTTAGACTACGGTTCGACACACTCGCAACCACTTGACGCATTAGAGCAGACCAAGCATAATACATACATAGCGCAAACAAACCGCTACAACTTTAACCCCAACCGGAGAAAACACAAATGGCCAGTATTGACACCCATCGCGTTGAACGTCCCCGTGATGTCCGCACGCTCCTTACCCGCTGCATGAAAGTGGGTCGTCCTGCAATGATCTGGGGTCCTCCCGGCATTGGTAAGTCCGAGCTGATTGCGGAAATTGGCGCCGAGACCGGCCGTCCCGTGATCGACATGCGTCTGCTCTTGCTTGAGCCGACCGACATCAAGGGCATCCCGTACTTTGACCCCGATTCCAAGACCATGAAGTGGGCGCAGCCGGCGGACCTGCCGCGTGAAGACTACTTCGCGAACGCTATCCTGTTTCTGGACGAAATCAACGCTGCTCCTCCGAGCGTGCAGGCCGCTGCCTACCAGCTGATCCTGAATCGTCGTGTCGGCGAATACCACCTGCCGAAGGGTGTGTCGATGGTTTGCGCAGGCAACCGCGACAGCGACAAGGGTGTTACCTACCGTATGCCCAGCCCGCTGGCAAATCGGCTGGTTCACATCGAGATGGCTGCGAACTTCGAAGACTGGCAGAAGTGGGCCATTGGCAACCGTGTGCATTCCGATGTGGTTGGCTTCTTGTCGCACCACAAGCAGAAGTTGTTCAACTTCGATCCGAAGAGCCCGGACAAGGCGTTTGCTACTCCGCGTTCGTGGGTGTTCGTTGGCCAGCTGATCAGCGACGACCTGGCGGAATCGATGAACACTGCGCTGGTGGCGGGCACTGTTGGTGACGGCCTGGCAACCGAGTTCAGCGCACACCGCAAGGTTGCGGCTCGCATGCCGAAGTCGGAAGACGTGCTGATGGGCAAGGAAAAGGTCCTGAACGTGAAGGACTTGAGCGCCATGTACTCGCTGACGATCTCCATGTGCTACACGCTGGACGAGTGGGTGAAGAAGGCGAAGGCCAAGGAAGACGGCTTTGGGATGGATACGTGGCACGAATGCGTGGATCACTTCTTTACGTTCATGATGGACAACTTCCAAACGGAAATGATCGTCCTGGGCGCGAAGACTGCACTGCGCGACTACGCTCTGCCGATCAACCACCGTCAGCTGAAGACGTTCAAGGGCTTCCACGAGAAGTACGGCAAGTACATCCTGGAAGATTGATAGGAAGGCTATATGGCAAGGTACACCCTGAAGGTCTTCTGTGGTGCGAAGCAGCTAGAGCGCTTCGATCACAGAGCCGTGGGTAAGCTATATAGCATCCTATCTCATCCAAGGAACAATCGAGCCGGCGTGACCGGCCCGTTTGGTGAAATACTGGAACATGCGGATAAGTTTGAGATCTATGACTCTCAGATGGAACGCATCTTCCAGGGTAATTTAACTGATGCCCTTAACTTTCTAGGTACAATAAAATGATGCGCAACGAGTATATGCTCATATCCGGGGAATGTATCGACGACCTCGAAAAGAGAGTAAATACCTACCTTGAACAGGGTTGGGAATTGTATTCTGGTCCTACAATAACTTACAATCCCGGTAAGGGCGAATTGATTTGCGTACAAGCGGTTGTTCGAGAATATGAACAACCTGGTGCCTGGGGCTAAATAATAATAAAGCAAGTTGGTTGGGGAACCATTTCGAAGGGGCTTTTGCCCCTTCCTTTTTATCCTGTTGACCTGTTTACGGACCTACTATATAATACATACATGACAACAGAAGACGAACAGGACAAGGTGGCGCAGATTCTGCGGAACGGATACTGCACAGGTCGTCATTGTATGGGTAAGGGTATTGCCGACGATGCCCATACTTGCCCGTTCAATGATGAGATTCATCCCGATCGTACCGATCTCTGTAATTGTTGTGAAATATGCGCTCACGAATGCGCAATGGATATTTAAAGGAAAATCATGAGCAAAGCATCACCAGAAGCAGTCCTCGAGCAACTTACCAGAGCGCGCATTTCGCTGCTGCTCCAACAACCGTTTTGGGGTACGCTGGCAACTCGCCTGATCCTAAAGGACGCAACTGATGAAAAGTGGTGCCCCACTGCTGCAACCGACGGGCGCTATTTCTACTACAACCGCAACTTCATCAGCAAGCTGACCAAGCCGGAAACCATCTTCTTGGTTGCGCACGAGGTTGAACACTGTGTTTACGACCACATGTCGCGTCGTGGCAGTCGCAAGCCCAAGATGTGGAATGCTGCGGCTGACTTCGTTATCAATTGGGAGCTTCACGAGCACAATATTGGCAAGCTGCCGGATCCGAAGACTTCGGGCGTGCAGGCTTGCTTTGACTCCAAGTACAAGGGTATGTTTGCTGAAGAAGTCTACGAGCTCTTGCTCAAGGATCCGAACGCCAACTATCCCGAGTTTGACATTCACTTGGAACCGGGCGACGGTAAGGGCGAGCCGATGACTGAAGAAGAGCGGCGAATTCTTAGCGACGAGATTCGCGCTGCTGTCATGCAGGCTGCGAAGTCTGCTGGTGCAGGCAATACACCGGGCGGTGTGAAGCGCATGCTGAAGGATCTGACCGAGCCGCAGATGGATTGGAGAGAGATCCTCAACATGAAGATCCAGTCCATGATCAAGAATGACTTTACATGGAGTCGTTGTTCGCGTAAGAGCCAGGCGTCGGGCATCTATTTGCCCGGTACCAAGGAAGATGTCAAGGTCAAGGCCGCGGTTTCGATTGACTGCTCGGGCTCGATGAGTGAAGACATGCTCCGCGACTTGCTCAGCGAAACCAAGGGCATCATGGAACAGTTTATGGACTTTGACTTGGAAGTTTGGTGCTTCGACACCCGTGTTTACAACTATGCCAAGTTCACTCCTGAAAACATCGACGAAATCGACAGCTACGAAATCAAGGGCGGCGGCGGTACAGACTTCATGTGCAACTGGACTTACATGAAGGAAAACGACATCCAACCGGAACGCTTCATCATGATGACTGACGGTTATCCGTGCGGTAGTTGGGGTGATGAGAACTGGTGCGATACCTTGTTCCTGATCCACGGCGATGCTGCGCGTCGTTTGGTTGCCCCGTTTGGCATGACTGCATGGTACGAGCCGGATAGTCACTCTCCGAAGAAATAGCTGCTAATGAAAAAGCTAACTATACTCGCTATGCTGGCCCTTGTTGTAGGCCTCACAGCATGCGGAAAAAAGGTGGAAAAACAGGCATCTACAGAGCCTGTTGCACAGGTCCCGCAAGGACCGAACCAGGAGCAAATGATCGCTGCAATGCTGCGCGGCCATCCTAACTCGCGCAAAATATGCGTTGAAGGTAACAGAGATCGTGCATTCTTTCTGGACTACGGCCCACATCTGAAACCGGGTGAACAAGATGATGGGAAAATGCACGGATGGTACTTCATTGAGAAGGTGGAGTTCTACCAAACCTCAAACAACACTTGGTTTATTACTGGTCAGGAAGACAAGAAATACGTTACCGTCTTCCCTGATGCTACCGGCCTTATCTGTAAGGATCAATCATGAGAGCACTACTCTTTGTCATAATTATTATTTTTACGGCGGTCTATTGGACTGAAGTTAGTAATTTTGTGTCTGGAAATTTTAGTGGTATTGGAGACAAGGCTGCCCGTTGGCTTGTCGAACATACGCCCAAGAAGTAAGATGAATAATCTATTGCTTCCAGTAAATGATGATTTTGTTGAAGTTGTGGCTAAGGCCATTGCCAGAAATAGAATGTATCAAGATGCATCTGCTGCAATGGAAGATATGATAGGCATTAGGCTCGAAGCCGCCGATCAATTGGAATCAACATTTGAGAAGATTTTTGATAGACTCTGGAGCGGCACAAGTGCTCACGATGAGCGGCAAAAAGCACAATATCGATCTGACGCCAAGGCAGCTATTGCGGCGATAAATCTAAAGCTACTTGTCTCATCAGAGTAGAAAGGATAAATACATCAATGAGGTATATTGATGTCAAGTTCGCTACTCTTTAAAATCAAAGATACTGTTGATATTGATAAGCATCGACTACTCGAACTCTTCTTCAAAGATTGGGTAGACGATACATGCGACAACCAAGTTAATTACAAAGTTGAAAAGACAATATCATCCGGAATCGGGCGTTATGATATCTTTCGCGTAGACTTTGAAACACAAGAAGACATTACGGCTGTTATTCTAAAAGGAATTCCGCAGGAATTTCAGTCGTATTTGGAAATTGTCAAGTAGGTTAGTTTGACAATTTAGTGTGCAGATAGTACACTAACAATAGGACTTCCTGTCCTATGAAAATAAACAACAATGGTGATTTATGGATACATTACTTCTGAATGCTGATGGCATGCCTCTTTCACAGGTACCACTCTCTGTGGTTACCTGGCAAGTAGCCGTGCGTCTGATGTTTCTGGATAAGGTAAGAATTCTAAAGTCCTACGATGCATGGGTGGTTAGATCCCAGCATCTGGAAATGAAGGTCCCATCCATTGTCATCATGACCGAGCAAGTCAAGTGGAGCAAGACGCTAAAGTACAGCCGGAACAATGTGTATCTGCGCGACGACTTTACCTGTCAGTTGCAAACCACATGGAGATGCAAGGAAGCTAAGGGCAAGGTAAAGCTGACTGAACTTACGCTTGACCACGTTGTTCCACGCTCACATGGTGGTAAAACCAGCTGGCTCAACGTCTGCACATCCTGCAAGGAGTGCAACAGCGAGAAGGGCGCAGATCACAAGATTGTGCCTAAGAAAAAGCCGCACAAGCCGACGTACTATGAAATTTTGGCCAAGCGCAAGACTCTGCCAATCCATCTTCGTGATGAAGAATGGAAGTTTTATATTGATTGGCCGGAGCATTTGGTTAAGGTTATGCCTCAACCAACCGGGCATGCGTAAGTAGATATGTTGGTACAGAAAGGGCCCCTAGGGGCCCTTTCTCTTGGGTGTTAATACCAAAAAAGAGCCTATTTTTGTCCAATAAAATCAGAATATTATGCACGAGATGGTAAATAAAAACGTATAGAATTGCTCAATACACTACCATTTTAACCGGAGAACACAATGGCAAAAGCAAAGAAAGTAGCTGCACCAGCAGCAGAAACAGTAACACCAGCAGTAGAAGCACAAACAACAACATCAGTGGAACCAGTTCAGCTCACAATTGCTGATCTGCAACTCCTAGCACGCATTGTTGATCTTGCTTCACGTCGCGGCGCATTCCAGGCAGGCGAGATGTCGCAGGTTGGAGACGCCTTCAACAAGCTATCGGGCTTCCTTACATACGTCGAAAGCGTACAAAAGAAAGAAGAAGCAGAAAAGGCAGAAACAGCAGAAACACCGGCAGCATAACCAAAGGGGCTCTGCCCCTTTAAGGAGTAAATATGGCAATAGAAGGCCTTAAGAAGCATGCCGGGCAGCTTTCAAACACCGGAGTTCGTGTAGCAGTAGTTTTTAGAAAACTGCCAAACGACGAGAATAATTGTCTAGTTGTGGAAACAGAACGTCTTCCAGATAGCTATCACGACTATATCATTCAATGCTTAAATAGCAGAGAAGCATCAGAGACAAATGAATTTTACGAAGTTCTAAATCGTAGAACATTTCCAGACGGCCTAAATTGCCTGACAGCACTTCACCAGCGTGGATTTTTACGCAAGGAGCCTGTAGCAAACATCACAATGTATCCGCTACCAGGACAGGCAGTTCAACTAGCTCTTATCAATGCAACCATCGATAAGAAGGTTGACGAGTATATGGCAAAGCAAAAGATGGCAGAAACAGCGAAACCAAATCCTGCTGATCTTGTTGCTAAAATCATGCAAGATCCTGTAGCGATAGCTAAAGGCTTAATTGCTCAAGCTGAATTGCTTGAAACTGATGCTGCTGCAAAGAGGGAAGAAGCCTATGCATTAGATCCGGACTCGCGTCCAGGTCGCGGACGCCCAACTCTTCCCGATGACATCAAGGCCGAAAAGCTCGAAGAGCGTAAAGACAAGCGTCGCGAACGTGACCGTCTTAGGGCAGCCGAAGCAAAGGTCGACAAGGCTGATGCTGCTCTTGATGCTAAGGTAGCGGCAAAGCTAAAAAGAGATGCTGCTAGAGTTGTTCAAGCCTAGTCTCCGTAATACAGCCGGTTTATTCTGGCTGTATTCTTATAAATATAGGAGTAATCGGAGATGAGCAATATGGCAAAGAAGACGACAACTAGCTTCAATATAGATAAGGCTATTAGCAGAATTGCTAAACCATCTATATTTGACCGTATAGTGAAAGAGATTGAAGCTAGAGAAATTCCAGCAAAATATGTAGAACAAATTCTTGTTCAATATTATGATGGTAATGTTGTTGAATTACGTGGTGATGAAATAACTCATCCTATTCCAGTAAACAAAAATGCGACCTGGGAAGCTATGGAAGATTCATTTAAGAAAATGAGAGATGTAAAAATCTTTATCAATACAGAAAGACTAGAAAAAGATATCAACGTAGAAGTTGAAAAACTACTAGGGCACTTTTGTTAGGAACTAAACCTATTTTCTAACCATTTGAAATCATTGATCAACCCGAGCTGCTCGGGTTGATCCTTATGTGTCTTTCCAAACTCGGCTCCTTCCTTTGCACCTATAATAGCAAAGTCGCCAAACTCCCTGTCTTCGCCTTTTGTACACCAAACAAGAAGTCTATGCTCAGTTTCGCTATTATCCTGATTCGGTATAAGTTTCGATGCTAGTTTAGCACATTCTCTGAATCCACTACGCCATGCAGAGAATGGATCAGTATTGAATTTTGTAACATTGCTAATTTCTTCCATTACCTTAAAGCTTTCAGATACAGACGTGGTAAAGTCAATTGGCGATCCATTATAATCTAATAATATCTTTGTAGGAAATAGTTTTACACCACCATATCCATATTCTAGATCATTTACCGGATTAAGCGAATGCCATACATGCACTGATTTCCTATCTAATGAATGGGGTTGATAGCTAAAATTAAAGTCCGTAAGTATTTCTGCATCGGCGTCCACAACATAAAACATATCTGATTTTACCAGCTCTGCGGCAGCCTTATGTGCTTCAAAAATTCCCTTAACTCCGTGTACCCTTTTTGCTCCTGGAAAACGAGCCTTCAGTGCTCGATAATTAACATCGGCATATTCCTCATCGTAGCTAAGAAAAATAATATCAAATACAGGATAGGTGTAGATTTTTTCAGAAATATTCTTAAAATGTATTTTTCCATCACTAAGTCTATCGTCACCGAAGTGTGATGCATCTTGAAGCACTAACGGTGAATTGAATAATAAAACACACATGTCATTATTCCATGTATGAATATAATGTGCATCCCAATCCGGCGGGCTGAATGAAAAATCAAAATTAGGAAACAAAATTTCTCGGACAGATCTAATTACATAGAAATACTCACTTTTACATTTTCTTGCTATGGTAGTTAGAATATATTCTGTTAGATAAGAATGCTCAGAAAATACCATACCATTAATATATGTGTTGTCACATATCTTTTTAGCAACATATTCTGTTTGCTGATCGTATATAATATAAACTGGATAGCGCATTTGATTCCATTAAGTGTGCAGTTATTTAGCCAACTTCTGTTGACTAAAATGCAATTATACGCTAAAATATCAACAACATCAAGGACTGCCGTGAAAAAACTATTCGTTGCGTTGGCTTCTATTTTTGCATTGTCAGCAATGGCCCAATCATCGAATTGGACGCTGACGGCGGTGCCAGGTGTCAACCGAGAAATTGTGGGACATATCTATCACACGGGGGCAAAAGGGACACAGGGCGAGAAAAAGGATAAGTCCAGAACTGGACTACGTCTCGTTTGTTCCTCAAGAGAGAATGGTGAGCCTGTCATTGCTCTTTTTTGGGAAGCCATGACCGGTAGCACACCGCAGTTTCTTGATATCAAGGTCGATGGTAAGCAAGTTGCTACAGGACAGGAAACTAAATGGGATCAGGACGGACCATTGTTGGTGAGATCGATTGCAGAATCGAAGACTTTGCTCCAATCAATGAAGACTGGTCGTAGTATTAGTTTCCAGTGGATCGGGACGGATTCGGTGCGCAGGGCAACTATTTTCGATCTTCGTGATTTCAGATCAAATCTGAGTGAATTCAACACAGTTTGTAAGACACAAATATAAATAGGTACATAATTTTCGGAGTCGTCGATGCCATATACCTTGGGTAAAACTCTAGTAGTTGCTACCCTTTCCTTAATTTCAATAGCAGTCATTATTCATTTGACTGAAAAAAATAATACATCTCAAGAAATAATTAGTTCTACTGCGCTCAGCAGAGCAGGGATTAAAGATTTGGATGTTGAATATACTGACGGAAAAATATATCTCAATGTAGAATTGTCTACACCTAAAACATGTCCACAGCTAATTAATTCCTTGGGTATTCATCCCATTGTAATAAAAACAAGAACCTACGAACCTTCCTGCACAAAAATCTCAGATACCTTAATGAGAGTTACCTATACCCAATCAATCTCGGTATGAAAGAATTTGTATTTGTTGAGTTCTTGTTTAACCTTGACGAATATCCTCAGGAGCTCGGCAAACTCATTGCGTTGGATAAGGATTTCAAGCTAATCAAATGTGATGACGAGTTTGATGAAGACGGCGATGGCCTGAGATTTGATTATAAGAGAGTATCTGGAAGAATAGATACTATGGTTGCATCTGTTATCAAACTCCAGAATCCGGTACTTGCAGGCAAAATGAGAATCTCCTATATTTCTGAAGAACTCAAAGACAAATACAGAACATGAAGTTCTACATACCCAACGATCGTATCGCTCAAGTAAACGAAGACGATTGTAACTGGTTAAATCCTGCAGACTTTAGAAATCATAAAGAAGCAATTATCCTCGACCAATGGGGAAATGGATGGATTTTTGAAGCTGACGATAGCTTTAATTCATATTTCACATTAATCACTGGTAAGCAATTACCTACAATTACTGATGCCGAATATGCTCAGTTCATTGTGGATAAAATTGCATTTCTTGGTAGAGACCGTGCTAGGCAGTTTAGGACTGCTTGGGCAGAGTTTCAACCAAAGATAAATACTAGATGACAACAATCACAGCTATTCAGGCATTACCAAGTAGTCCTTACGAAGGGTCCGGTCTTGTTGCTGTCGTAATAACAAGTGGTATTCCTAGTTACTTTCGCTTAGAAGGAATTGGGCTGGACGGAATTATTTCTGTTAGATGGTTTCCTAGAAATCCAGCAAGTGTGCAATTTGAGATGCGAGAACTTATACTTGTCGACGATACTGTTGGCACATTTATGATTCGAGTTACAAACAACTTCCTCGATACTAGAGATCGAGCAGGTATGATTAGTTTCAAATTCGATGATGGTACAACATTTTCAGCACCGGTAATTACATACGGACCCGTATCAGTTGGCCCATTATGGCAGGCACCGGGTCAGGGTCTCATTACAGGATAGACGATGCGAAGTGAAAGAAGTTAGTGTTATTCTGAAAAATAATTTACTAATTACTGCCGAAGAATTCAAATTTCTTGGCCTCTATTCTAGCTGCGGTAAAATGTGGACATTGATATATAGACCCACAACGGATATTCCGTATAAGATAACAAATCGTGCAATCGAATATATATTTGACCCGGAGGCGCTTACCATGTTTTGTATAGTTTCGCAGAATGTTCTTGCCTCTTGGGAAACACAGTCAACACGATATCTTGGTCCGGATGATGAATTCTATCTAAAGGATTCATTATTCATTCGGCCATATAAGCATCATTGACTTTGTCAATCAACCCTGCTACAATTATAGAATGAAGCATCTAATTCTAGCTATTAGCGCGGCAATAATGTTTGTCGGTAATGCCGAAGCTGGCCGCAAAATAACAACAAAGCAACCGCCTGTGTTCAGTGCTAAGAGTTTTCTTGTTGCTGATGCTGACGGCACTATCATTAAAGAACTAAATGGTGATTCGGTGCTTCCTATTGCGTCCATTACCAAGCTAATGGTGGGCCTGCTTGCTGCTGAGCAGGACCTTTCAGAATCATTATCAATTCCTAGTTCGAGGCAGGTTCAGAGCAGTATTCCGAGAAAAATATCAACACTAACACGTAGAGAGTTGTTGACACTTGCACTTGTCAAGTCTGACAATTTTGCTGCACAGATCCTTTGTGATAATATTCCAAGCTGCATTGATAGCATGAATAACAAGGCACAAGAATTGGGTATGGTTGACACATTGTATCGTGAACCTACAGGGCTCGACCGTGGAAATGTTAGCACCGCACATGATCTTCTAAGGCTTATGATTGCTGCCGCTATTGATCCTGTATTAGGCAATATATCAAGTATGCCTAAAGCTGAAATACCTGTTGACCGAAAATTTATTAAGGTCAACAATACCAACCCACTTACCTCTAAATTTGACATAACCTTATCTAAAACAGGTTACACAAATCCAGCGGGTGGATGTCTTGTTATGATGATGAACTCAGCTGTTGGCCAAAGAATATTCATCTTGCTCGGAAGCAGAAATGCCAAGACTCGTATTCCGGATATGGAAAGGTTGGTTAAGGATTTGTGATAGAATTCAATCTTTCTGTACCACGTCAACTTAGGCATGAGATTATTTCCAAGCGAGCAGAAACATTCAGAATCATAACATCTAGTCCTATGGGTGGCGATCTGCAATATTTCTTAATTGAGGCAGACGAAGAAGAAATGCTTATTTTCAAATTAAAATACGGATCAGAGAATGTATGGAGACGGTAATTTACCAATTGCCCTAATCCCTAATCTGCTATACATTAAACATTATGATCACACTTGTCTATTATGTAAGCCCGGCAGAGAAGAATGCTGAACTCGAATGGCTTCGTGATCAAAAAGTATTTCCTGCTGTAGCCGATCATTGGGATTGGAAGACAGGTGCTCAACTCGTAAAATTTGGTGTTATTGTTAGCCCCGACTCTGCACTGGCCATTAAGCTTCGACACAAACTTGAAATGCAAGTCGACTATAGGCAGCGATGAAACCGTTTAAAATAAATCCCGAACCCTTTCATCAAATGAAATCATTTAAGGTCGGTGTCAGCACAACCAATGCAGAGAAGATGTGGGACTTTGCACAAGCAAACCATATGCATGTTCATTTCGTTACAACCATACAACCGCATGGTGATGACCACGCCGATGTCTTCAATCAAACGGTGTATGTCTACGAATTTCTGATGACGCCTGAAACCTATACAGCATTTGCTTTATCTGTGCCATTGGCGCCAATATGAAGGCGTATGTATATTATCTGCATGTTGATATATCAGATAGTCACATCCTGTTAGATAAGATAAATGAATTAGGTTATGAGGCCCGGCACGTAGTAGTCGGCGATAACTTCCAAGTTTATAAAGTAGAAATGGATTCAGAGGATCTAGTAGTCCTTAAATTAAAAGTGCCATCCCTGGAGATTGATAATTTAGGACCAACAGAAGATGATAATGTCTGAAATTGTAGAAAAATACTATATTAGAGTAAGCGAATATGCGTGTGATTTACTCGAAAATCAATTCATGGCTCATCATGTTAGCTATTCCGTACTCTCAAAAGATATGGCAAACGGCATAGGCACTTCCCTGTATTCTGCCTATCTAACAAGCGAACAGGCATTGATAATAAAGTTAGCATGCCCGATGACAGGATGTTTGAATTTTGGCAAGACGCTTGGTAAACTTGTGAACAACTGCAAATAAATATAAAATAGAGACACTAACAGGACTTGTATGATCAAATATACCCTCACCTTTGAACCCGCGGCCGAACGCAAGTTCCGCGAAGTCCTTAGCCGGTTGGAGCCGGAAGAATACAACATCATCGAAGATGTGCGTCCGGTAGACCACAAAGAGGATGCAGACCTTAGATACGTCGATCGGCAGATGATTATCGAAATGGATCCAGAAGCTGCCCTTACTTTCCGACTCGGAATGAAAGAAGTGAAGATCCGACGTGAGCGCACCGAGGAAGAGCTTGCGGAAGAAAAAGAAATTAACGACCGCAACACCATTCGCATCAATGTGCAGGTACCAATGGGCCCGCAGGTGCCGTGAGACAATACTACACACTGATACAAGACTTCTCTCCATTAAATGATAGGAGTCTCAGTGAATACCTTACGGAACAGGGTATCAAGTACGACATGGGCGCAGACTTTGCCGATGAATTTATTAGCAAGAATCACTATCTAATTCCTAAGGCATCTGACAAATTAATGTCGAAATGTGTTGCCCTAATTGAAGAGCACGAATTATCTGCTATTATGCTTTCAGTTGGTGGCGTCACCGTTGTCGACAACCGACCATTCATAAATGTAAAAAACAAAGTTCGCAGTTGGTTCAAATGGTTTATGATATAACCGAGCCGTGGGATCTTGATGTGATAGGTGACTATCTCATTAATAACAATGTCAGCTACAGTGTTCGAGCAGGCGTGCAAAATGGTTTCAACGTAGCAACCTACAGAGCCGATATTGTAAATGAGGATGCAAGTTTTCTTTTATTAAAATATCCCAGTGTATTGTTTAATAAGGTAAATATCGAGTGAAACTGTTTCTCCTATTTTTACTACTTCCCATAATTGTATTGGCAGGAAGTGATGGTGAGAAACCGATTCCTCAGAAGCCTACAAAATGGGTTCCCGTATATGGATTCAAACATCCGACATCCAAAGCTTATGTAGACTTAAATAGTCTTACAAGAAAGACAAGCGAATCCGGTGGTGATTATGGAAGTGCTGGATTACTTCTAGTATCTCCTGAACCTGTTCCTGTACCACTTGCTGGCAAGACAATACTTGTACGAAGTATCGTAAAGCATTTGGTTATGGATTGCAAGACAGGAGTGTTAGCTCCCGCAATTGATTTTTTCTTTGCCGTGGCAATGCCCACTAGGGAAGATAAACCACTTGGTGCTCTTAGGTATAATGATCTTACAGGCATGGAAGAAGTTTCAAAGTCATCTCTCATCTATCTTACTCTCTGCCCGACCTACATCTGAATTTCCATCTCAGATTTGCATCTCAGATTTGGAAATTTGAATAGCGTTCCTGTCTAGGAATCTTGCGGGAAAATCTTGCACAAAAATCCTGCCTATAGAGCTATGAAGGCATAGACTTTTAGATTTATACATTATACAATAATCTTATGACTGATGAAAACTTTGAAAAATTAGCCAAACGCTGGCCCGACCTATTCCATAAATCTGGAGACTTCGAATTCTCCATTGGAGAAGGATGGTATGATATCGTTGATGTGCTGTGTGGATTCTTATCATATGATATCGAAGCAGCAAAACGCAGACTGAAATATGCTATGGAGAACCCAACAGCAAAATTCAACCAACCTATAGCAGAACTTGAAAAGAATGTTGCCAAGGCCTTAGAGGAACTGCCTGTACTGGCCCAAGTCAAAGAGAAGTTTGGAACAATGCGTTTCTATGTCGATGGTGGCACAGCCGAGATGCATAATTACATTAGTTTTGCTGAAGCAATGACATCGCGCACCTGTGAAGTGTGTGGCGATCGCGGAGAATCGCGCACGGGTGGATGGGTGAGAGTCCTTTGCGACAAGCACAGCCGCGAACAGGATGAAAAGGATATTGCTTCTGGTCGAATCCCAAAGACACCGAAATCCGTGAAATTATCCGACGAGTGAAAATCGGAATTACATTTCGTTACAACTTTTGCATTTCGTAACAATTGTTACATTGGTAAGCACTTACTAACCTTTCCGAGTTTCTGCATGTGGAGCTCGTCCACCCTGTTTATATCATTGTCGCCTTATGGCAACAGATCAGATCGAGCTTGGTCTTGGTGATATGGTATTCGCCGACCAAACGGATGACATACTATATGTTGTCAATCCTCCAATTGACACATAGCCCTACATCTACTATAATTTAGACATATGGAAGCTGACACAAAACTAAAACCTGCGCTCTCGATGTACCCTTCGAAGGAAGAATTCGAAGCGGCGATGGAAGCCTGGCTTGATGCCGAGGTTGATAATGATTTCTACGATGCCGACGGTAATAGTACGCCTGGCGGCCTATACGATGCAGGTGGACATCTAAACGGCGAACGGTTTGCAGAATATGCAGACTGGATACGAGATAGCAGGGAATAGCATGATCTGGGAATTACTCATCATCTGCGGCACCATTCTTCTCCTCTTCGGCGACTACATGAAGCAGAAAGCCCGAGCGTTAGATATCGAAAATGACAGACGGGACGAGGAAAACCTTCACAATGGTGGTGGCTTATGAGAAAAGAAATTGGCACAATTGAAGAAGCACAAACCTTTGTGGATGCTCTCTACAAGGAAGAAAAATACATCATTGAAGTCTTGCAACTTGCCAACGGCGCCGGCTATGCAATACAGTGGCAGGAACACAAGTCCTACACTGCCTATGACGGAAAGGAATGGCCCGACGAAGTATGGCGCACCGAAGATGGCCGACTTCTCCAGATCCAAGATATTGAGCCTGAGCACTGCCGCAACATCCTGCGCATGATGCTTCGCCAAGAGCGCGAGGCTGAGGCCCGTCTGAAGGAGCTCACTGATGTTCTAAGGGACACCATGGCTGCCGTTAAGGCCGATATCGAGGCAGGATATGAGGATCCCGTTGATGGTTCCTTTGTTCCCGGAACCAAACCTATTGTTCACTGATAGAAGTCGTTACAAGCGGGAAGATATCCAAAGCACCTGAACCTATCTACTATATACCTCCGCGAGTGAGCTGGTAGTTTCTATGGTAGATATAATGCACGTGAAAGTCGGGCACCCAGGGAGACTTCTTTTAGTTGACAGTTGGCACGAACTCACATAAAATACAGACATGATTACACTACCTGCAGACTTCGTGTCTACAAAGTATCCCGGATACTTCTGGAACATTAAGGACGAGCGCCTGTACTCCGTAAAGGTAACAGGTATGCTCAAGCCGTTGCACTTCAATAAGCCGACTCAGTGGAATCACTTCCAGGCAGGATATAAGGTGTCGGTGGCAGGCGTGCATCGCTATCTCTACCTTGATTACCTGAAGAAACTTACGCCGAAGAAAGAAACCTTTCCAGTCTGGAAATAACAGGAACCACCATGACAACTGCTTACGCCATTAAATCCAAGAACATCCTGAAGAAGGATTACGACGACCGCTGGTATTCGATGCCGCCCAATGTGGTGGATTCGTTCATCCAGGCAGTGGAGGCAATCTC
>Ga0315285_10003565_pt1 | contig 16169 bp, 9 predicted proteins | sample YL17G09_36_MG_FD_203698 | JGI IMG/M metagenome (GOLD analysis project Ga0315285, IMG submission 203698) | Sediment microbial communities from Yellowstone Lake, YNP, Wyoming, USA - YL17G09_36 | ecosystem: Environmental > Aquatic > Freshwater > Lake > Sediment | place: USA: Wyoming | collected... | reverse complement strand
CCGGCCGAGCCGGAACCAAAGAAAAGGGGGAAGATTTCACGCAAAGGCGCCAAGACGCTAAGGGTTCAAGCTATTGGGGGAGAGAGAATGGCTCGGATTTCAATCTTTCCTCTCCTCCCAAGTTCGGCCAAGAAACAAAGTCGCAAAGGAACAACTCTTGGCGGCTTCAGGTTCTTGGCGTCGGCTTCTTCTTGATTTCTCCTCACCTTGGCGACTTTGCGCCTTGGCGTGAAACCTCTTCTTTCATTCCGGCATAAAATCATGACCACTTTGGCAACAATTTCAGCCGTAAGGGACTAATGCGACCCCAATGCTGTAATATATGTGCGAATGTTGCAGTTTGGGGAGGAGAGAGTGGCGGATAAATATAAAAGGCGCCTGAGACCAGGCGCCGGGAAAAACCGGCGGAAAGGGCAGGAATCGAACCTGCCACGGACCGTGTTATCGGCCCGCCTCCGGGTTTGAAGCCCGGCAGGGACACCAGTCCCTATCCTTTCCTCTTGGTTCACGGTTCACTGTTCACGGTTTATGGTTGGCGGAAAGAATTGAAATCTTCGAAAACTGCCAACCGTTTTCCGTCAACTGCTCCGGCAAAGCCGGCGCACATCCCCTTCCCGCACGGTGATCCCTCGCTCGTCAAAATGCGCGAGCAGCGGCAGCGCGAACTTGCGGGAGGTGCCGACCAGCTCGCGGAAGGCGCTGACCGTGATGCTGCCGTGCTGTTCCAGATAATTTACCAGATCGGCCCGTGCCTTCGCAAGCGCCGGGGCCGGGAAATAGAACTCGCGGGAGACGCGGACAAGCGCGCCGGCGGCCGCGAGCCGGGAGAGGTAATCCTGCGCCACTTCCTTGGGCAGGCCCGAGCCGGCGATCACCTCGTCGGTCGCGGGCGGGTCCAGCGGATGCTCGTCATAGGCGCGGCGGATTTTAGCCAGGGCCTGCGCGTCAGTATCCGAAAGCTCCGCCTGGTGCTCGGCCAAGGCAATCGTCGCTTCCACCCATTTCAGCCGGCCCTCCGCCACGAGCTTTTCCTTCGCCGCCTCGAACAGCTCGACCGAAAGCGGGATCTGGAGCCGGGAGGAAAGCCGCTGGCGCAACTCCTGGGCCGAGAGGCCGCGGGCGAGCTGGGGCAAGGCCTGGTGGTGCTCGGCCAAGATTTCAGAGAGCCGGCGGGAGAAGCGCTCGAAGGCCTCGGCGTGGATCAGGTCCGTCTCGTGCTTGAGAGGGAAGCAAAGGAGTTTGCCCTGGCGCAGAAGCTCGTCCGCGGCGGAGGCCGCCTGGCCGGGCGTGACGCCCAGGTCCGCGCTCAGCCGGGCCTGCTCCAAAAAGTAGCCGGCCTTTTTCGCCTCCAGTTCCACCACCTCGGCCAGATACCCTTGCTCGCGCACCTTGAGGTCCCCGATCATCAGCTCGCGGTGGCGCTTGTGCTTGACCGGGTGGGCGTCGAGGATGGCGCCGCCGCCGATGGTGCGGTCGGCCGAGAAGCGGCGGACGATGAAGCGGTCGCCGTTTACCGCCGGCACCGGGCTTTCCAGGCGGAACTGCACGTAAGCGGAGTGGCCGGGAGGGATCTCGTCGCGGTCGAGCAGGACCAGCCGGCCGAAGGCCTCCGAGGTCCCAAGGTAAAAGCGGACCCGCGTCCAGTGGGCGACCGGGCCGGGCAGATCCGCCAGCACCTCCAAGCGCGCGTCCACCATGTAGGTGGGTCGGACCGTGCCGGGCGTGGCCAAAAGCTCCCCCCGCACAGGAGAACAGGTTTTCAACCTGTTCCCCTTAAGGTTGAGCGCGGCCCGCTGGCCGGCCTCCGCCGCTTTCGCCGGAGAGCCGTGCACCTCGATCTGCCGCACCGTGACCGGCGCGCCCGCGGGCAGCAGCTCAAGCTCGTCGCCCGCGGCGACCTTGCCCGAGAGCACGGTGCCGGTCACCACCGTGCCGGCGCCGACGACGGTGAACACCCGGTCAATGAAGAGCCGGAACGGTCCCTCGGCCTTGCGCGCCGAACTCTCTTGGGCCATGCGGTCAATGGCCGCGATCAGCTCGGAGAGCCCCTCGCCGGTGGCGGCCGAGACTGCGATGCGCGGCGCTTTTTCCAGGAAGGTGTCCTGGACCAGCTCGTCCACCTCGGCCTGGACCAGCTCGAGCGTTTCCGCGTCAGCCAGGTCTTTCTTGGTGAGCACGATGATGCCGCGCTCGATCCCGAGGAGCCGCAAGATGGCCAGATGCTCGCGGGTCTGGGGCATGACCGAGTCGTCGCAGGCGACCAGGAAGAGCACGAAGTCGAGGCCGTGGGCGCCGGCGAGCATGGTCTTGATGAAGCGGTGGTGGCCGGGCACGTCCACCACGCCGATGCGGAGCCCCGAGGTCGTGTCGAAGTGGGTGAAGCCCAAGTTGATGGTGAGACCGCGGGCTTTTTCCTCGGGCAGGGTGTCCAGGTCCACGCCGGTGAGGGCCTTGACCAGCGTGGTCTTGCCGTGGTCCACGTGGCCGGCAGTGCCGATGACCAGGTGGGGAGCCTGCGCCACTTAACACCTCGGGAAGAGGCCAGAAAAAATGATTTCACGCCAAGGCGCCAAGGCGCAAAGAGGTTGGGGATGGAAGATTTGAATCCTTTGCGTCTCCAGGTGCAGTTCTTTTCTCATGCTTTGATTGGTCAAATGCAGAAGGGTGGCCAACTCTTTTCTATGCCGCAAAGAAAGGAAAGCCGCCAAGCTAAAAATATCATCAAAACTGATTTGCATATCGCTGAGATCCATCACTTCGCGTCTTGGCGGCTTGGCGTGAGATCTTTCGGTCTATCTGCCAAGGATTTGACCGCCTCCAGGATCAGGCGGTCGTCGCCGGGCAGGAGCGTCCGGCAATCGAGGCAGAAGACGCCTTGCTTGATCCGGCCCACCACCGGCGCCGGAGCGGCGCGAAAGGCGGCCGCGAGCCGGCCGGCAGAAATGCCTTCCGGTTTGAGCGCCACCACAAAGGTGGGGATCGCCTCTTCGGGGAGCGCGCCGGCGCCGGCATAGGCCTGGTCGGCGAGAACCTGGGCTTGAGCTTCGGGCCAGAGCTTGGCGATCCGGCGGCAGAGCTTAACCGCGGTCCTTTTCACCTCCTCCACCGGCCGCAGGATCATCCCGAGCACCGGCAGGTTTTGCGGCAGCGTCTGCGGCTGGAGATACTGGCGGAGCACGGCTTGCAAGGCAAGTAAAGTGAGCTTGCCCGGACGGAGCGCCCGCGTCAGCGGGTTCTTCTGGATGCGCTGGATCAGGTCGCGCCGGCCGGCGATGATCCCGGCCTGGGGCCCGCCCAGGAGCTTGTCGCCGCTGAAGCAGACCAGGTCCGCGCCGGCCGCAATACTTTTTCGCACGATGGGTTCCGGCAGGCCCGCCCCGCTCAGGTCGTAGAGCAGGCCGCTGCCCAGGTCTTCCATGACCGGGATGCCGCGCTTCTTGCCGAGCGCCGCGAGGTCGGCGAGGCTCACCGACTCGGTGAATCCGATCAGCTTGTAGTTGCTGGTGTGGACCTTGAGCAGGAGCGCGGTCTCTTTGGTGATAGCCTGGCGGTAATCCGCGATCCGGGTGCGGTTGGTGGTGCCGACTTCCTTGAGGCGCGCGAAGCCCCGGCGGATGATGTCCGGGATGCGGAAGGCGCCGCCGATCTCCACCAGCTCGCCCCGGGAGACAATCACTTCTTGGTCCGCAGCCAGAGTATTGAGGCAGAGCAGGACCGCGGCGGCGTTGTTGTTGACCACCAGCTCGGCCTCGGCGCCGGTCACGGCCCGGAGCAGGCGGTCAAGGTGGACGTGGCGCGAGCCGCGCTCGCCGGCAATGAGATCAAATTCGAGGTTAAGGTATCCGGCCGCGGCATCGGCGACGGCTAAAGCCGCGGCGCGGCTGAGGGGCGCGCGGCCGAGGTTGGTGTGGAGCACCACACCGGTGGCGTTGACCAGGCGTTGCAAGGAGGGCCGCAGGAGTTGCTGGAGCCGGGAAGAGACCTGGTCAGTCAGCCAATCGGAAGAAATCTTGCCGTCCGGACCCAGCGGGAACTCGGCGCCCTTTTTGATCTTCTCGCGCGAGTCGGCGATAGTCTCGCGCACCAGCTCCTTGATCAGGCCGCGGTCATATTCCCGAAGCAGGGCCTCGATGGGCGAGAGCTTGAGCACCTGGTCCACCGCCGGCAGCGCGCGCAAGAGCGGGGCGTCCTTTTTCTTCTTCATCAGTTCAGAGGACCCTGGCGCGGCCGGGATGCTCGGCGACCGCTTCGCCGATGCGGGCGATGGTAGCCAGGCCGCGTTTCGAGAGCTCGTCTTCCAGGCGCGGCGCGTTCGCGGCCGGGACCGCGATCAGAAGCCCGCCCGAGGTCTGCGGGTCCCAGAGCACGATCCGCATCGGCTCGGAGACAGCCGGGCTGAACTCCACTCGGCCCTGGAAGTGCTCGCGGTTGCGCCGGAGCCCGCCGGCAATCATGCCCTTTTCGGCGAGCTCGAGCGCGCGGGGCAAGAGCGGGATGCGATCCGCTTGGAAAACCATGCCGACCCGGCTGGCCTGGGCCATCTCCAGGGCATGGCCCAAAAGCCCGAAACCGGTGACGTCGGTGGCGGCGTGGGCTACAGCCGCGACCATAGCCTCGGCCGCCTCCCGGTTCAACCGCATCATCATCTCCGCGGCCGGGGCAAACTCGGCTTCGCTCAAGACCTCGCGCTTGAGCGCGGTGGCGTAAAGCCCGGTGCCCAGAGGCTTGGTAAGATAGATCGCATCACCGGGCCTGGCCGCGTCGTTGGTCTTGACGTCCTCCGGCCGGACCTCGCCGGTCACGCTCAACCCGAACTTGATCTCGTCGTCCACCACCGAATGGCCGCCGAGCAGGAGCGCGCCGGCCTCGTGCACCTTGTCCGACCCGCCCCGGAGGATGGCTTTGAGGATGCCGAGGTTCTCCGGGCCGGAGGGGAAGCAGACGATGTTGAGCGCGGTCAGGGGCTTGCCGCCCATGGCGTAAACGTCGGAGAGCGCGTTGGCCGCGGCGATCGCGCCGAACGTGTAGGGGTCATCGGCAATGGGCGTGAAAAAGTCCACCGTCTGCACCAGCGCCCGGTCGGGCGCGATCAGGAACACCCCGGCGTCTTCCGCGTGCTCGAACCCGGCGAGCAAGCGCGGATCTTTGGGCAAGGGAAGCTCGGACAAGAGCCGCTGGAGGTCACCCGGACCCCATTTGGCGGCTCAACCCGAGGCCTTGCACTTGTGGGTCAGGCGAATCCGGTCTTTATCGCTCATGGCAAGGGTTTAGTATAGCCGAGAAGTAGAGACCGCGCAAAAAAGACTGCCCTTCTGGCCCAAGGCGGTTGCGGCGGGGGGACTAATCCAGCCAGGGGATCAGGAGCTTTTCCATGATCTTGAAAAAAGCCTCTGGTTAGCGATTGCTGCGCCGATCAATCAAGCAGGAATGGCCTAGGAAAGTTACTTGGACAAGTATCCACCTGCCGGTCAGCCTCTTTTTTTCTTTTATCTGTTGCCGCCTACCTTTTTCTCCGGAGATTGGCTAAAATGAGCGACGATGGCGTGGACTCGCACGATCCGCTTCCGACTCCTGACTTCCCCGGTCTTTCTCCTCTGCCTGCTCATCCTCCTGGCCGGGCGGGCCGAGCGCAAAACGGTGGCGCCGCCGGTCACTTACCAGTTGAAAAATCAAGGCCTGATCCTGACCCTGGGCGTCCAGGAAGGGTGGCTGCTCCACACCGCGCTGGTCAACCGCTTCACCGGCAAGACCTACCTGGTCCCGGGGCAGGAGTTCCGGATCGAGCTCCAGTTCCGGATCCTGGGGCCGTGGGATTTCAAGGTCATCCGGGTGGAATCGACGCCCCGGCAATTGGTCTTCCTGCTCCAGGCCGAACAACTTCCCTATCGCCTGGAATTGCGCTACTGGACCGAGCCGGAGGAGTGGTTCATCCGCAAGAGCCTGAATTTCATTTCGCCCGACTTCCCCGCCTTCGTGGACCGGGTCGCGCTCCAGGACTTTAAGCCCTGGCAAACTCCCGAGACTTTTAGCGGCCCCGGCCAGCCGGTTTACGTGGGCGACTTTTTCTTCGGAGTGGAGTATCCCTCGGCCGAGAACCAGGTGGACCAGGGCCAGGTCGTCTGCGCTTACCCGGTGGGCTTGAACGCCGGACCCGAAGGATACCTTTCCCAAAGCGCGGTCATCGGCGCGGGCGAGCACGAAAAGGTGCGCGAGCGATTCCTCGCTTACGTGGACCGCATCCGCTCCTACCCGGTCCGGCCCTTCCTCCTCTACAACACCTGGTATGACCTCCGCAACTACTCGGACCAGGAAGTCCTCCAGACCCTGGCCGCCTTCCCCCTCGCTTTTCCCCTCCAGAGCGTGGTGCTGGACGACGGCTGGGACGACTTTCAAAACCTCTGGGCCCCTCATCCCATCCGCTTCCCCCTGGGCTTTGACCCGGTGCGGTCCGCGGCGGAAGCGCACGGCGCCGAGTTGGGGCTCTGGCTGTCCCCCCTCGGCGGCTACCCGACCAACCAGCTCCGCCGCCTGCTCGCGAGCGCGGGGCAGGGCTTTGAAAAAAGCCCGCTCGGCTTCTGCATCGCTGGAAAAAATTATCAGCAGTGGTTCCAGAACCAGCTGCTCAAATACGCGCGAGAAAACGGCGTCAACTACTTCAAGCTCGATAACCTCACCACGCGGTGTCCCTATCGCCATCATGGTCATCGGGTCGGCCGCTTCGGTCAGGCGGGTCTTACCGATGCATTTATCGAAGTGATCAACGCGGTCAAGCATGAGAACCCCGCGATCATGATAAACATTACCCGAGGCGCCTGGCTCTCGCCTTGGTGGCTTAGGCATTGCGATGTGGTCTGGCCGGGAGGACTGGATTACTATTACAAGGGAGAAGGGAGCAAGCGCCAGCAGAGCATCACCTATCGGGATACCATCCTCTATCAGCGCTTGCGGGTGGAAGGCGCCCAGTTCCCGATCCACTCCCTGATGACCCACGGCATCATCAAGGGCCGGCTCCAGGACCTGGGCGACCAGGGCGAGAACCTGCGCGACTTCTCGGACGACGCGGTCATGTTCTTCGGCCGGGGCGTGATGATGTGGGAGCTTTACGGCACGCCGGCGACCCTTTCGGCCGGCGAATGGCAATTCCTGCAGGACACCGTCGCCTGGGCCAGGCAGAATGCGGAGCTGCTTAAAAATTCCCGGATGGTGCTCGGCGACCCGGGCCAGGGCCAGGTTTACGGTTATGCCCATCGCCTGGGCAAACAGGGCCTGCTGGTCGTCCGCAACCCGGCCGACAAAGAGCAGAGCCTGGAACTCAACTGGTCCGAGCTGCTCGGTCCCGAATTCGCCCAGGTGCAACCGGCAGAGCTTGTGTATTCGAGCGCAGGGGCGTGGCAGGCCATGCCCCTACCCGAACCCAGCCTCGTTCTGCCCGGTCTTTCCTTGGCGGTGGTCCAGGTGGAGGTTCCTTGAGCGAACCGCCTCTGCTGGTGCTCACCGGCCCCACGGCCAGCGGCAAGTCCGGGCGGGCTTTGGAAGTGGCGTTCCGGTTTCGGGAAAAGGGGCTCCAGCCTGAAATCCTGAGCGCCGACTCGGCCCAGGTCTATCGCGGCATGGACGTGGGCACGGACAAGCTCCTTCCGGCCGAGCGACAAGGCATTCCCCACCGCCTGATTGACCTGGTGGAACCGGACCAGGATTTTTCCGCGGCCCAATGGGCCGCCGCGGCCCGCGAGGCGCTGGCCCGGCTGGCCGCAGAACATCAGCCGGCCATCCTGGTCGGCGGCACCGGCTTTTACCTGCGCGCTCTGCTTCGCGGCCTGTTTCCCGGTCCCGCCGCGGATCATGCGCTTCGCGCCCAATTGGAAAAAGAGGCTGAGCTCAAGGGCGTGCCCGCCTTGCACGACCGCCTGCGGGAAGTGGACCCGATCTCGGCCAACCGCATCCATCCCAATGACCTGGTCCGGATCGTCCGCGCGCTCGAGGTCTTTGAGCTTACCGGCGAGCCGCTCTCCCGCCACTTCGAGCGCCAGCCCCGGACTGCGCTGGCCGGTTTCCGGGTGCTTCGCCTCGGCCTGGAGCTCCCGCGGCCGGAGCTTTACCGCCGGATCAACCAGCGGGTGGAGATCATGCTCGCCAAGGGCCTGGTGGAGGAAGTGAAGGGTTTGCGGGCCAAGGGCTACGGGCCGGAGCTCAAGTCGCAGAAGATCATCGGCTACCGCCAGGTGCACGGCTATCTGGACGGAGATCACGACCTGAGCCGGACCAAAGAGCTGATCCAGCGCGATTCCCGCCACTACGCCCGGCGCCAGCTCACCTGGATGCGGGGCGAGCCGGAGATCCGCTGGCTCAATCCGGACTCTGACCCGGAAAGCCTCTGGAGTTTAATCCGGCCTCTCTTCTAAAAAACCGCGCTTGAAAATTGATTGCTATTGGGTATCCATCGTCCCTTGGATGATGCCCCAGCCGCAATGCTTGCCCCGAGCTAGAACATCATGTCTTCCTCGATCACGTGCCGGCCCTTCCAGAGCTTGAGGTGGGTCTGCGGCCGCTCCTGGTTCCGGTACTCGATATAGGCGTAAGTCATCCGCCGCTGCCGGCCCAGGTTCTGGATCTCCAGGTGGATGATGTCGTTCCAGGTGCCCACGTTGACGTAGAGCTTGGCGCGGCCCACCTTGACGTAAGCCGGCTGGTGGTTGTGGCCGAAGATCACGGTGTGATAAGGCCCGGTTTGCAAAATCTCCTGGGCGTCTTTTTCCAGGTCCGGAATGATGGAGAGCTGCTTGACGATATCCAGGGCGTCGCGGAGCGAGGTGGTGTGCCAGCGGTGTTTCTCGAACTGGTGGGAGAGCAGGAAGGAGAGCAGGCGATAGGTGGCGCGGAGCGCGAAGCCGGTGTCGAACAGGTAGGCGGAGAAGAGGTAGCGGCCGAAGGGCTGGATCCGGTCAATGTAGCGGCGGAAGCGCTTGATCGGGTTGATGTAGTCAATCACGAAAAAGCAGCCCCAGGGCAGGTTCAGGATCGGCTCGTCGGTGCCCTTGGTCTGGATGATCAGGTGGTCCGGGTCGAAGCGGTTGGTGGCCACGCGCTGCTGCCCGTGCTCCACCCAGATCCCGTCAAAGGCATAGTTGAACCCGGGGAACAGAATCTCGGATTGGATCCGGTCCTGGAGTTGGCGCCGCACCGCCGGCCAGATCACGGCCGGGTCATGGTTCCCGGCGATGTAGCTGAGGCGGTGGTTCGGCGCTTTGGCAAAGCCGGCCAGGGCCTCGAACAGCTCCGGATGGCCGTCCAGAATCTTCTGCACCTTTTCCACGCAGCCGGCCTCGGTCAGCGCCCGCGGATACTGCTCCTCGTAATCCACCATGATGGTGTTCATGAAGTCGCCGTTGAGGATCAGTTCCACCTCGTCGCGCCGGAACTCGTCGTGGGAATAGTAATCGAGAAAATCAATGAAGCGGTGGTCGAAGATGAATTCTTCCAGGATGTTGATCCCGCCGTCCGGCATCAGCCGGCCCCGGCCGAGGTGGAAGTCTGAAACGACCAGCTTGATCTTTCTCACGATCGTTAACCATTTCCAGTCTAGGCTGGATCGCAAGGCTCGTCAAGAAAGACACCAAGGATGTAGGGAAAGAAAATGGGACAATCTAAATAATGGCCGAGACCAGTTTTCCGACCACAGCCTCATTTGACTTGGCACACAAGGAGTATATACTTTCCCCTGATCCGAAAGCAAAAGGAAACGCGGGATGCCGGTGCCCCAGGAGCTGTTGGACCTGATCCAACAATTTGATGAAAACCTCGAGGAGCACCTGAGCGGCTCCTTTAACGAGGAGACCGCCAAGAGCCAGTTCATCGAGCCGTTCTTCGAGCTCCTGGGCTGGGATGTGCGCAACCTCGAAGGGTTGCCAGAGGCTTGGCGTGACGTGCTCCGCCAGCAATCCATTCCCTGCGGTCCCACGCGCGAAGCCCCGGACTATATCTTCAAGATCGGCAAAACTCCTGTCTTTGTGGTCGAGGCAAAAAAGCCTGCCCTCGACCTTGATACCGACCCCAAATCAGCTTTGCAGGTTCGCAGTTACGGATGGAACCTCAAGTTATCTATTGCCATCCTGACCAATTTTCGCGAACTCGCGATCTACGATGGTCGGCAACGGCCCAAGGTGAACGATAAGCCCGGCGTCGCGCTCCTCCGCCGCTACCTTTACAAGGACTACGCCGAAAACTGGGAGGAGATCTCTAGTGTCTTCTCCAAGCAAGCGGTCCGGCGCGGCCAGCTCGACAAGTTTGTCGAGGCGAAAAAAGTTAAAAAGGGCGTGCTCGAAGTAGACGAAGCCTTCCTTCGCGAAATTGAAGAATGGCGTAAAATGCTGGCCGGCAACCTCGCGCTCCGGAATCCCGGCTTGAGTGAGCGGCAATTGCAGTCCGCGGTCCAGGCAACCCTGGATCGGATCATTTTCCTGCGCATCGGCGAGGACCGAGGGGCGGAAAACCCGGGGCGCCTCCTCGCGCTTACCAACGCTCCGCGGATCTATCCCCGGTTGTTCAAGCTCTTCGAGGACGCCGACGACCGCTACAACTCCGGCCTTTTCCATTTCCGGGAGGAGCGCGATCAGACCAGCGAGCCGGATCGCATCACCCCCGGCCTGAAGATTGATGATGACAAACTCAAGCTCATCATCAAGAGCCTCTACGATAACTTCTACGACTTCTCTCTGATCCCGGTCGAAATTCTGGGCCAGATCTATGAGAAATTCCTGGGCAACGTCATCGTGCTCACCGAGGGCCACCAGGCCCGGGTCCGGGAAAAGCCGGAGGTGAAGAAGGCCGGCGGGGTCTTCTATACACCATCTTATATCGTGGAATACATTGTGGCGGAGACGGTGGGCAAGCTCCTGGAAGGCAAGACCCCGGCCCAGGTCGCGAAGCTGAAGATTCTGGACCCGGCCTGCGGCTCGGGATCCTTCCTGCTCGGAGCTTACCAGAAGCTGCTGGATTGGCATCTGGAGTATTACACCCGGGAGGAGCCCAATAAATACCGAAAGCAGATTTATCCGGTTCTGGCCGGCGGCTATCGTCTGACCACGGGCGAGAAAAAGCGGATCCTGGTCAACAACCTCTTTGGGGTGGACCTCGACCCCCAGGCGGTGGAAGTAACCAAGCTCTCGCTGCTCCTCAAAGTGATGGAGAATGAGACCGAAGAGACCCTGAAGCAATTCAAACTGGTCTATAAGGAGCGAGCGCTCCCGGACCTGGGCCGCAACATCCTCTGCGGCAATTCCCTCGTGGGCACCGACTTCTATCGCAACCATCAGTTGAATTTCCTTGATGACGATGAGCGATTGCACATTAATGCGTTTAATTGGGAGACGGGATTCCCGGAAGCGTTTAAAGGCCATGATCCCGGGTTCGATATTGTGATTGGGAACCCGCCGTATGGGTCGTATTTCGCTCCCAGAGAAACTATCTATTTTACTAATCATTACCCCCTCTTCAGGGCAGTCAAAGATATTTATGTTCTTTTTATCCAAGGCAGTCTTAACCGGTTGAAGGAGGGCGGCAGGCTCTCTTTCATAGTTCCTTCCGCATGGCTGGGAGGCCCGGAGTATGAGAGTCTTAGAGACTTCTTGCTGAATTATAAAATTGAAAAATTGCTCTTACTGCCATTTGACATTTTCAAGGATGCTTATGTTGATACCGCCATTGTGGTGATCGCCAAAGATTACGCAACTCCTGGACACCAAGTGCAAACCTACGTCTATGGAAAGCGAGAAAAAATCTCGGAGATTCAACTGCACCAGGATCAATATTATGCTGTAAAGCAAAACCAGTGGAAGCGCATAGCCGATAAAAAGATCGTGCTGGACCCCAGAACCCTGGTGGTCCTGGACCGGATCAAAAAGCATACTTCGCTAACATTCGAGGATGTACTCAGAATCAAACGGGGTGTGCTCTTTGACCCCAAGCTGCTTACTTCCAAACGCATCTCCAAGATTAGTTACCGATATTTTGAAGGGGATGTTTACCGGTACCAAGTCAATTTTTCATCCAAACATTGGATTGAGTTAAACGACGAAATCAAAGAGCGGCCGAAAGAATCCGAATGGTTTGAAGGTGAGAGGATCCTGTTGCGCCGCCTGGTCAGCCGGAAACAGAGACTCATGGCTACTTTAGTTTCCGGCACTTTTGTCACCAATAAAAACCTTTATAGCATTTTATCCAAGAAGGAAGGCATGGATCTCCATTGCATCCTGGGGATCCTCAACAGCAAATTAATTTCTTATTTGTATCTCAATCAAGTTTCGCAAGCCACCAAGGATGATTTTCCTCAGATCACGATCAAAGATGTTCTAGGCTTGCCTTTTCCAGAGAGACTTAAGATCAAGTCTCAACCGCAGCGGCTGGTCAAGTTGGTCGAACAGATGCTCGTCTTGCATCAGAAGCTGCTAGAGAAGTGGGTTGCCTACGAACGCGCCGCGATCCAGCGTCAGATTGAGGCGGTGGACAAGCAGATAGATGAGTTGGTGTATGAGCTCTATGGCCTCAAGGAAGAGGAGATTGCGATTGTTGAAGGAAGGCCCTAGTTAATCGGACCCGCTTGGCCCTCTCTTTTTATTAGCCGGCTTCAGTTCCCGCTTCAAGCGCTGGATATGTCCCCGGCCCATCCCCCGCACCGCGCAGCCCAGTTCCAGGTAGCGCCGGATTTTGGCGTCATCGAGCAGGGCAAAGGCGTCCACCACCGCCAGCGGCTTGCCCGCCCGCTTCACCACCGCTTCCGGTTTCAGTTTTAGATACGGCCGGTGCCGCACCGCGAAAATGACCGCGTCCTGGCCCGAAAGCGACGCTTCCAGGTCGCGCGAGACTTTCAACTTTTTCAACTTCCCCTGGTTTTTGAAGAAGCGGGCCAGGCTGTGGGTCTGGTGCGGGTAATCGCCCTGGCGCTCGAACTCCCACCAGCGCTCCACGTAGGGGTCGTGCACCGAGACCTTAGCGCCCTGCTCGGTGAGCATCCGCACGATCAGCTCGCTCCCGGCGTAGCGGGTGTCGCCCACTTCCTCCCGGTAGGAGCAGCCCAGGAGCAGGACCCTCGCGCCCTTGACCTTCCTCTTCATCTCCGCGAGCGCCTCGACCGCAAGCCGGGCCGCGTGCAGCCCGCGGGTGTCGTTGACGTTGATCGCCAGCGGCGTGAACTTGAACAGGCTCTCGCGGCCGTGGAACAAGCGGCGATAGGCCCACATCCCCAGGGCCCCGTCCTTGGGCAGGCAGTAGCCGCCGACCCCCGGGCCCGGGAACATGATATTGGAATGAGTCGGCCGCACCTTGATCGCCTCGATCACCTTGACCAGGTCCACCCCCGCCTCCTCGGCAAACCGGCTCCACTCGTCCATGAAAGCGAGGATGGCGGCGCGAAAGCTGTTCTCCACGATTTTGGCCGTCTCGCTCTCCACCGGCCGATCCAGCACGGAGAGGGGGTATTGCTCGGTATGGATCACCTCGCGCAAAAACTTTTCCACCCTCCGCCGGCTCTCCGCGTCCACCCCCGCGCACACCCGCCAGAAGTCGCGGATGGATGCCACATAGTTCCGGCCCGGCATCACCCGCTCGTAGGAATGGGCGAGCAACGGGGGCGTCTTGATCCCCCGGCGGGCGAAGGCCTGCTTCAGGATGGGGTAAGCCACCCGCTCGGTGGTGCCGGGCGCGACCGTGGTCTCGATCAGGCAGAGCGCCCGGGGCTGCAGGTAGCGGCCGATGATGTGGAAGGACTCTTCCAGGTCCCGCATTTCCACGGTGCCGGTGGACAGGTCGCCGAGCGACTCCTTGAGGTAATCGCACTGGATGTCCACGATGATCACGTCGGCGTGGCGGATGGCGTCGTCGGTAAAGGTGGCGGTGAGGGTCTTTTTCTGCTTGACCGTGCGGTGGATGATCCGGGCCACTTCCGGGTCCTCGGCCTGGACCGGGCTTAAGCCCCGGTTGAGGTAGGGGATCTTCCAGCCCGAGCGGTCGCTGGGCCGCTGCTTGCCGATCACGAACTTCCGGGGCCGGCCGGTCTTCCGGTCCACGCTGTCGGCCACCACCGCGGCCATGACCGCGCCGACAAAGCCCAGGCCCATCACCACCACGATCTCGAAACCTTGTTTGCGCTTTTCTTCCACCAGCCGCGCGATCCGCTTCTCTTCGGCCGCGTAATCCTCGGGCCGGGGCAGGGGAAACCGTTTTCCCTCCGGGCTGATCGAATATTTCAAGTGTCATCCTCCAGCGGGTTACGAATCAGGCCTGAACTCCTTTGAGTTCTTTATCCTAACATATTCAGGAGCAGTTTCCCAAATCGAAAGGCGGACCGGGTCATTGGGGCTTGCGCTCGCCGCGCGTCTCCTTGGACCGGGCGAGGGGCGGCTCTGGCGGGAAAGAACACTCGAAGCTTTTTCCGGCCTATTCGTAAACCTTCTCGACCTCCAGGTCCGCCCGGGTCGCGTCTTTCTCGGTGTCGCGGCGGGTGGGTCTCGTCTTTTCCAGTTCCTCATAGTATTCATGTTGGATCAAGGCCGACATGATCTCGGAAGTCCCGGTCCAGATCATGGTCAAGCGCGCGTCGCGCAGCGACCGCTCCACCGGATAGACGTTGGTGTAGCCGATCCCGCCCAGGATCTGCATGGCATGGTTGATCACTTCCCAGCCGGTCTCGGTGGCCACCTTCTTGGCCTCGGACACGATCCGCCGCGCCGGCTTGCCCGCGTCAATGGTCCGGGCCGCGGCATAGACCAGGGCCCGGGCCGCGTCCAGCTTGGCCACGCTCTCGGCCACCTTGAAGCTCACCGCCTGGAACTTGCGGATGGGCCGGCCAAAGGCCTTGCGCTTCATCGAATAACGGGCGGCAAGGTCCAGGCAGGCTTGCGCCCCGCCCAGCGCCCCGGCCGCGGAGGTCAGCCGCTCCGGAATCATCATCTGGTTGAAGATCAGCCCGCCGGCGTTCTCCGGGCCCACCAGGTTCTCCTTGGGCACCCGGATCTCCTGGAAGGCGATGCGGGCGGTGCCGCCGCCGCGGGTGCCGAGCAGCCCGAACAGGGTCTCGGTCTTGACGCCCCGGTCGCGCTCGACCAGGAAGACCGAGATGGACTGGTGCGGCGGGTTCTCGGGCGCGGTCTTGGCATAGACCAGGAAATAATCCGCGCCCTTGCCGCCCACGATGAAGCGCTTGGCGCCGGTCAGGAGGTAGGAGTCGCCGTCCTTGCGGGCCACGGTGGTGGCCCCGAAAAAGTCGGACCCGCCCCGGGGCTCGGTCAGCGCCTCCGCGCAGACCAGCTTGCCCGCGAGCGTGGGCTTGAGGAACTTCTCCTTCTGCTCCTCGCTGCCGAATTTGTCCAGCGCCTCGCCCACGATGCTGGGCATCGAGAACTGGCAGGCCAGCGCCGCGCCGAGCACGCTGATCTCTTCCAGCACCGCCACCTCCGCGGTCCAGCCCATGCCCCGGCCCCCGTATTTTTCGGGAAAGCGTATCCCATAGAGCTTTCGCCGGGCCACTTTTTCATGGAACCCGTAAGGGAACTCGAGCTTCTCCGCGTCCAGGTCGCGCAGATAATCCGCGGAGATGTCCTCCCGGGCAAACGCCCGCGCCTCGTCCCGGAGTCTCAACTCCGGCTCGGTCAACAAGACTTCCCACATGGCCGCCTCCTTCCAACCGCTTTGGCTTGATCTCTATTCTCCGTGGTTTCGTGGAACATTGCAAGTCGCCGGATGGGTTATAGGTAGCAGGTCGTAGGTCGGGGAAGACCGCCAACCCCCAACCGCCAACCCTGAAAATCTTCAAGGGGGGATAGGCATTCCTGCCTGTCATCCTTGTAGCCCACCCTTTGTCCGCAAAGGGTGGGGGCAAGAAAAACTGCACCATTCTTACATATAATAGAGAAGGATGAAGGGTCAAGGATGAAGGCTGAAACCGGAAAAGCGATCTGGCATATAACCTGGCGATTTATAATGGCTTTTTTGATTGATTGGATCGGAAGCGCGAGGATGGTTGCGAGTGGTGGTGCGGGTGCCCTCACCCGCACCCAACTTCCCGGAAAGTATTGCAAAATTCTCGAAGAAATTTTCTCTCCAGATCGTTTTTAGTGCGGTCTCGAAATGAGTGCCAAATTCCGCCCCCATAACGACCCGTCACCTGTCCGAATCGT